>Ga0272446_1007970_pt1 | contig 10293 bp, 6 predicted proteins | sample YNPCB0061_FD_194587 | JGI IMG/M metagenome (GOLD analysis project Ga0272446, IMG submission 194587) | Hot spring microbial mat communities from Yellowstone National Park, WY, United States - YNP-CB-006-1 | ecosystem: Environmental > Aquatic > Thermal springs > Hot (42-90C) > Sediment | place... | reverse complement strand
TTTTATTTGCCTACGAAGAATCCCGGGCCCAGCTATCCCGCAATGCTTTTTCTTGGGGGATTAACTTTGAAGAGATGGAGCAGCGGGGCCTGCTGAAAATCATTTGTACCTATCCAGAGTCTGCGGGTCTTGAGGATCACCTGCAAACCATTAAGTTGGAAATTGCTGATTTTAAGCCTTCACGAATTGCGATCGACTCCCTATCGGCCCTAGCTAGGGGGGTTACCAACAATGCATTTCGCCAGTTTGTAATTGGGGTAACGGGCTATGCTAAGCAGGAGGAAATCACCGGTTTCTTCACCAACACCACCGACCAGTTTATGGGTTCCCACTCAATCACAGATTCCCACATTTCCACAATCACCGACACAATTTTAATGTTGCAGTATGTGGAAATTCGCGGTCAAATGGCTCGGGCTTTGAATGTCTTTAAGATGCGCGGCTCAGCCCACGATACCAGCATCCGGGAATACACAATTAGTCAGTCTGGCCCAGAGATCAAAGATTCTTTCCGCAACTATGAAAGAATTATCACAGGCTCCCCGACCAAGATTTCTGTTAACGAAAAAAGTGAACTCTCCCGAATTATCCAGGGGGTGCGCGATAAAACTGGAGAAGATGTCTAGTCAGGGGAAAAGCCATGGATTCGTTGTGGGATAAATTCATCAAGCCCGTGGCCGAGCTGTTCATCGACCCCAAGGTGATCCATGACCTCTACAATAACTATGACTGGCAGGGGGCTGCTGATCGCTTGCGATCGACCAACATCAGCTATCCAGACTACTACCGCCTGGCTAATTTCCATGGCATTGAGGGTGGCTACCTAAACCTCCAGGCAGCCCTGACCTACGATACTGTGGCCCAGTACTTTCTGCCGCCCAATGAAACTTGGGTGCGCCGTGGATTAGTGGCGGCGATCGCAGACCAACCCAAGCGCATCCTAGACCTGGGTTGTGGGACAGGCTCTATGACCTTTGTGTTAAAACAGGCCTTCCCCCAGGCCTCGATCACGGGTTTAGACCTGTCGCCCTACATGCTGGCCATGGCCGACTACAAAGCCCAGCACCGGGGAGAAAGGCTGACTTGGTACCACGGCAATGCCGAACACACTGGCTTTCCGATGGGTTATTTTGATTTGGTGACAGCCGCCCTCCTCTGCCACGAGACCCCCCGCTCAGCGATCGCTACCATCCTCACGGAAGCCTTTCGCATTCTTAAGCCCGGTGGGCAGATCTTGATTCTCGATGCCAACCAAGCCCTACTACGCCGTGTAGATTGGTTAAACCGAGTTTTTGAGGAACCCCATATCCAGGACTACGCTGCCCAAGACCTGGGGGAGGTGCTGGAAAATGCCAACTTTATGCAGGTAAAAACCACTGATCTTTGGGTAGTCCACCAGGTCAGCAGTGGGCGAAAGCCCCTGCCGGCTACTGAGGGCTGGCCCTTTGCGGGCACTGAAGTGAATGCCTGGTTTACTAGCTAATTGCACATGAATTCGGGATAAGCCAGAAACCGCACTATCTGAAAAATTAGTCACTTTGGCGGGAACATTGCTTGATTTCAGCCGAATTTTGTGGGGTAAATGCCCTTAACCTAATTTCAGTCAACTTACCAAGTAATCTGCTGGCTTTTGGTGACACCTCCGGAGGCTGTGTTAACTTAAATTAAGTTGTATTCCAAAAACCCCAAGACTCCCAGTTTATGAGTAGAACATCAGCTAAGGTCTGCATCCTCGGTGGCGGTTTTGCCGGGCTGTACACTGCCCTGCGCTTGAGTGGGTTGCCTTGGCAACAAAAGCCAGAAATTACCTTAGTGGATAAAAGCGATCGCTTCGTTTTTTTGCCCCTCCTCTACGAGTTGGTGACTGGAGAGCTGCAAACCTGGGAGGTGGCTCCGCCCTATGCTGAACTGCTGACCAACACGGGAGTAAAGCATCGCCAAGGGGAAGTCCGCAGCATTGATATTAGTAACCGACAGGTCTACTTACAAGACGGGGCCAGCCTGGAGTACGATCGCCTAGTTTTAGCTCTAGGCGGGGAAACTCCCCCCAGTTCTACCCCCGGAGTCCAGGAATACACCAAGCCCTTTCGCACAGTCCAACACGCCTACTGGCTAGCTGAGAAGCTAGGAGAACTGGCCGACAAAGATAAGGTCAGGGTAGCAGTAGTCGGGGCGGGTTATGTGGGGGTAGAAATTGCCTGCAAACTTGCCGATCGCCTGCAAGAACGCGGCCGCATCAGAATTATTGAAACCGGGACAGAAATTTTACGTAATTCCCCAGACTTTAATCGTCAAGCGGCCAAAAAAGCCCTAGAAGACCGGCAAATTTGGCTAGATTTAGAAACCAAGGTCACAGCCGTAACCGCTGACACAATCTCCCTAGAGTACAAGGGGCAATTGGATACAATTCCTGTGGATATTGTTTTGTGGACGGTGGGCAGTAGGGTGCCTGGGGTAGTGCGATCGCTCCCCCTCCCGCAAAACTCCCGCCAGCAGATCATCACAACACCAACCCTACAAGTACAAGGCCACCCGGAGCTTTTTGCCCTGGGGGATCTAGCCGAGTGTCACGATGCCAGCGGGCAACTGGTGCCCACCACCGCCCAAGCCGCCTACCAGCAGGCCGACTACGCTGGCTGGAACCTCTGGGCTAGCCTAGATGAGCAACCCAGGCCGCTGCTGCCCATGCGCTACCAACACCTGGGGGAAATGCTTGCCCTCGGTACTGATAATGCCACCCTGTCGGGGCTGGGATTGACCCTAGACGGAGGCCTAGCCTACATCACCCGACGGCTGGCATACCTGTACCGGATGCCGACCCGACAACACCAAATTAAAGTGGGCATTAACTGGATCACTAAACCCTTGGCTGACCTACTCACCGCCAGATAAATCACGCTGGATACTAGATACTCACTAGGTACTAATTTTATTCACATTCAATTGCGTGTTTATTCAATTGCGTGGATAAGGAAGTTCGTAGAAACTCGAGGTTAAAAACTCTACAGAACCCTATGGGATTAATATCGCTTCGGTTTGACGGTATTGAACCAACTAAATTGGGCTGAAATCTGTCAGTATCCCCAGTGACTGAATTTGCGACGGGACCATGGGCGAATGTGTGCGATGGGGATAAGGCTTGTTGATTTTTATGGTGATTCTGCGTCAAGAGTATATCCCTAATAGGCCTCTTGCGTAATTAGCTGGAGCCTAACAATCTCCCGACAGTGCCATGCTGCTTTGAGGGATTTTTGCAAGAGGTCTAATCAACAAAACTTGGGTCAGTTAGAAGTAAATTCCATGGGTCGAGGGCACAGCCAACCTTAAAATTATCCTAATGGCAATGTTTTGGGGTGTATCCCCCAGTTTAGGTAAAACCTGGCCAACACGATCAACCAGATATGAGGTATTGATAACTATGACGGCAGTAACCCAAGCCCCGGATTTTTGTGAAGGTATCCAGTATTTTGGGCAGGCCCTTCCAGATTTTGGGCAGTATGGTGCCACTCCTGCGATCGCCCAGACTGCCATTAGCAGCCCCACCGACCCAGCGGCCATCTACCAGACTATCCTCTACGCCGATGCCCTACGCTATTTGACTTTGCAGATTACTGGAGCCAAAGCTTCTGGGCATCCAGGTGGCTTTGCTAGCCAGGCCGAAGCCTATGCTGCCCTGGTTATGTTGGGTTACAAAAATATCCTCACCGAAGTTGGTCACCACGCCCCTGGTTTCTACAGTGCCATGTTCCTCGATCGCTCCCTGGAGTCCATGGGCATCCACACCGTGCAGCAACTGCGCGATCGCTTCCGGGAAAAACATGGACTTTTGGGGCACCTATCTGGCTACATCCCCGGTATCCTCGCCCCGGCGGGCCCCCTCGGCCAGGGGCAACACTTTGCCATGGCCGCAGCCCTTCTACACCGCGATACCCTATTCCCCTTCACCCTGGGAGATGGCGGCATGGGTGAACCCTACCCCATGAGCAGCATGATCCACTTCCACACTGCCTACCCCCAGGTGACCAACTTTTTACCGGTGCTGGTCTGGAACGGCTACAGTCAAGAACACCACAGCATGGTTTCCACAAAAACCAATGCTCAGATGATTGACTACTGGCGGGGTAATGGCTTTACAAAAGTTGTACTTGTCGATGCCAAGGACTTTGACGACCAAAACCAGTCAGGAGATTACATAGACAGCACCGCCTGTTCCTGGGGTCAACGGATGCAGTTTACCCAAGCCGTGCTCACCGGGGTAGCCGAAGCAGCCCAGGCGGCCTTGACCGGTGAGCTGACCGTATTTATTATCAAGCAACTCAAGGGAGCCGGGGTTCATGCTAGGGGAGCCAAATCCCATAACCTTTATCCTAAAGACACCCTAGATGCCCCACACATGGTTACGGCTCTGCAAAGGCGTGCTCTACCCCCGGAAGCTTGGGCCCTAGTGCGGGTCAACTGTGAACGGGCTGGCGGCGGCCCAGCTGCTGAGGTCGTTGTTACTGAGGCAGTTTATCCTGTAGTGGATTTGGGGGATTTGCCGGTTCAGGAGTTTGCCATCGGCGGGGAACCCCAGGTGGCAACCACCGCCATGGGTAAGCTGGTGGGGTATGTGGGCCAGCGCGATCGCAATTTCCTAGTCACCAACGCCGATGGCAACGAAGCCTCTGGGATTGCCAACATCAACCAAGCCCTGAAGATCATCCACCCCACCCCGGATGATCTTTACAACCAATCACCCACAGGGCAGGTTTATGAACCCCTCAGCGAAGATGCCTGTGCCGGGTTAGCGGCTGGCTTGGCCCTGATGGGAGCCAGAACCCTGTGGTGCTCCTACGAATCTTTTGCAATCAATGGTTTGCCAATTTGGCAGACCGTCACCCAGGCCATGGCTGAGCTGCGTCGCCCTACCCCCTCTACGATCACCCTGTTTACTGCCGGGGCCCTAGAGCAGGGGCGCAATGGCTGGACTCACCAGCGTCCAGAAATTGAGGCCTATTTCGCGGCCATGATGCGTAATGGCAATGTATTTCCCCTGTTTCCGCCGGATGCCAATAGCATTCAAGCTTGCTACGCTTGGGCGATCGCTACCCAAAACAAAGGTATTGTCATCACCGCCAGCAAATCTGCCCTGCCAATCCGCACAACCCTGGCCCAGAGCCAAAAGGGCTTGGAAACTGGGGCTTTTGTAATTCAGGAAACCGCTGGCTCCAAGTTGGTAGTCTTTGCCGTGATTGGAGACATGACCCTAGCGCCAGTGCTGGAAGCTGCCGCTAGCCTAGCCGAGCAGGGGATTGGTTCGCGGGTGGTCAGTGTGATTAATCCCCGTCGTCTTTACCGCCCCAGTGATGTTTCTTGGCAGACCTGTGCCGAGCCGGATGATGGCTTCCTAGGAGATGCAGAATTTCATGCCCTGTTTAAGGGTGATGCCCTACTGGGGGTAACTGGCGGCGCTGCTGGGATGCTAGAGCCAATTATGCTCCGCAGTACCACTGCCCGCGATACCTTTGCTTGGCAACGGGGAGAGACCACCGCCTCTGTCGGTCAGTTGATGGAGTTCAATGGTTTGACTGCTAAGGCCATGGCCGCACGGGCGATCGCTCTCCTGTAGATGCCCATGGGTTGTCTAACATATCTAAGCCGGGGGATAAACCCCCAGGCCAAAGAGAATTGATGGTCTAACTGGCCCGGTGATTCTGGATCTTCTGGGTAATATTGTGAGGCGATCGTCGAATCCACTCCACACTAACACCTGAACCACCAAATTCCTGATTAATACAAAACTAATATAAAGATTTAATCCATTGCCACTCGGCTGTTAATCCCGCCAGCAGAGAAACCTGCGGACAATAGCTGAGCATTTGTTGAGCTTTAGTGACATCCGCGGCTGTGTGGCGGGCATCCCCCAGACCTGCTTCAGTGTAATGGCAAGCAATTGGATGGGCAACAATCTCTTCCATGGTCTGAATCACATCCACTAAGGCTACCCGACTACCCCCGCCGATATTGAAGGTCTGACCAGTTGCCGCTGGGGAACTGGCCGCTGCTAGGTTAGCCCACACTACATCATCAATAAAGGTAAAGTCTCTAGTCTGGCTGCCGTCACCATAAATTGAAATGGCTTCATCTGTGAGCGCTGCCCGGAAAAATCGATGAAAAGCCATGTCTGGTCGCTGCCTGGGCCCGTAGACCGTAAAATAGCGCAGAATTACCACGGGTACTTGGAAGTTTTGCCAATAGAGGCGGCACAATTGTTCAGCTGCTAATTTGGTAATCCCATAGGGGGAAACTGGTTGGGGACAAATTGTTTCTTGGGTAGGTAAAGTTTCGGCATTGCCATAAACCGAAGATGAAGAAGCAAAAATAAACTTTTGCAGCGATCGACTTTGTTTAGCTGCTTCTAAAAGTAACTGGGTAACATCAATATTCCTGGCAGTGTAGCTTTGGAAGCCCAAACCCCAGCTAGAGCGCACCCCGGCTTGAGCTGCTTGATGAAAAACATAATCTACATCTGCAAGTAAATATTGCCAATCTAAGGACTGAATTGATGATTCAATTAATTTAAAGTTGCTATGGTTATAACAATTTAGAAGATTGCTCCGCTTGAGATCTACTGAATAATAATCATTAAATTCGTCAATTCCAATTACGAAGTCGCCCCTCTGGAGCAATTTTTCCACTAGGTGAGAACCGATAAACCCGGCTGCTCCTGTTACTAAACTAACAGCCATACTACTCCTCTAGATAACCACAAATATCAAGTAATTAATGTTATTGTATGCTGGGGTCTTTCTGCGTTGAAGTACCTATAAAATGAAATATAACTTTTTAGTATTGCAACATTTTTATAAACCTTTCTAAGCTTGAATTTGTCCGGTCTACCCCAGATTTACCCAACTTGATTTACTTGAGTTACAGCATGTTAAAGACATGGGTTTGCTTGTGGATAGTCACATTTTTACCTAAAATTAATTTATACATTAACACGAGTAGTTATTTTCCTAAACAGTGAAAGTATTAGTAGTCGGTAATGGTGGTCGTGAACACGCGATCGCCTGGAAACTCCTGCAATCTCCCAGGGTAGAACAGGTATTCTGCATCCCAGGTAATGGCGGCACCGCCAGCCTACCTAGTTGTAGAAACATCTACTTACAGGTCAATGACTTTGAAGGCATTGCCCGCGTTGCCGCGGTTCAAGGGGTTGGTTTAGTGGTCGTAGGCCCAGAGGCTCCCTTGGCTGCCGGTATTGCTGACTACTTAGACTACCGCAATATTCCTGTCTTTGGACCTACCCAAGCTGGAGCAAACATCGAATCCAGTAAATCTTGGGCTAAGGCTCTAATGCAAAAAGCAGGCATACCCACTGCCCATGCTGTGGAGTTTACGGAACTGGCCTCGGCGATCGAATACCTCAACCATCAACCAATGCCGATCGTCGTCAAAGCTGATGGTCTAGCCGCCGGTAAAGGGGTAGTGGTTTCCCAGAACCTGGCTGAAGCTACGACAGCCCTGGAATCCCTATTCCAAAGCGGATTCCATAAGGTCTTAGTGGAGCAGTACATCCCAGGTCAAGAGCTGTCGGTATTGGCCTTGACCGATGGCGAGGCGGTGCGGCTACTATTGCCAGCCTGCGATCATAAGCGCATTGGGGAAGATGATACTGGCGAAAATACTGGTGGTATGGGGGTTTATGCCCCGGCCCCTTGGGTAACAGATGATTTAATGAATCGGATTGAAAGGGATGTATTTCGCCCTGCTTTGGCGAGTTTACAGTCCATGGGGATTACCTACCGGGGGGTACTCTATGCGGGTCTGATGATTACTGGAGCTGGTGACCCGATGGTTTTAGAATTTAACTGCCGCTTTGGAGACCCAGAGACCCAGGCAATTCTGCCCCTTTTGGAAACCCCCTTGATTGATCTTTTGCTGGCTTGTGCTGAGGGGCGTTTGGCAGCCCAAGGGCCGATCGCTTGGCAACCGGGGGCCTGTGTTTGTGTGGTGGCCGCGGCCCAGGGTTATCCTGGTCCCCATCGGCGTGGGGATGTGATTACTGGTGTTGCCGAGGCTGAGAGTTTGGGGGTACAGGTTTTCCAAGCGGGTACTACCCTACAGCAGCAGCAATTGGTTACTGAGGGCGGCCGGGTTCTGAGCGTGAGTGCCGTTGGCGATGATTTAACTATGGCGATCGAACGGGCCTACGCTGCTTTGGAGAAGATTCATTTTGATGGGATATACTACCGTAAAGATATTGGTAAACGGGCAATTGTCCCCAATCATTAGCGACGATCGTTCATGAATACCTTGCGCGAGATTGTCTCCCGGTGGTGGTCAGACTTCACTCTGCAAACTCGCCTCATGGCTGCGGCTACCCTTTTTGTGTCCTTGGTCATGAGTGCTCTCACCTTTTGGGCTGTCAATACTATCCAGCAGGATGCTCAGCTCAATGACACTCGGTTTGGTCGTGACTTGGGGTTACTTTTAGCTGCCGATGTGGCACCCCAGGTGGCTGCGGGTAACTTGAGTGAAGTATCACAATTTTCGCGCCGCTTCTACGACAGTACTTCCAGTGTCAAGTACATGCTCTATGCCGATGATGGGGGCGACATATTTTTAGGGATTCCTTTTTCAAACACTCCGGCCGTACCAGACAATCCCCTGGCAATTCAGCGCAAAATTCAATTGCCTGATGGGTTTACCCGCAGTATTCTCAATAATGATTTTGATGTTACGGTGCGTCAGCACCTCACCCCCAATGGGCAAATTACTGATGTGTTTGTTCCCCTAGTCCATGAAGGCCGGTACTTGGGGGTTTTGGCTATCGGCATTGTCCCCAACCCCATTGTAGTTGCCTCTTCTAACCTAACGCGGGATCTGACGATCGCCGTATTTATTACCATTTGGGTGATGGTGATTTTGGGAGCTGTGTTTAACGCTTTGACCATCACCCAGCCAATTAAGGAACTCCTGACGGGGGTGAAAAACATTGCAGCGGGGAACTTCAAGCAACGGATTGACCTGCCTCTAGGCGGTGAGCTGGGAGAATTGATCTCTAACTTTAATGAGATGGCCGAGAAGCTCGAAAGCTACGAGGAGCAAAATATTGAAGAACTCACTCTGGAAAAAGCCAAGCTGGAGACTTTGGTTTCGACGATCGCTGACGGAGCTATCTTAATTGACACTAAACTACAGGTAATTCTGGCTAACCCCACCGCTAAGCAGATCTTTGGCTGGGATGAGGTTGACTTAATCGGAGAAAATGTCCTACATCACCTACCGGCGGATGTCACTGTCAAACTTACTCGCCCCCTGTATCAAATCATCGGTAATTCTCCAGCCACCAGTGATAGTAACGAGTTTCGCCTCAAACTCACTAAGCCAATCAATCGGACTGTCCGCATTCTCCTCACTAAGGTGTTAGACCAGTATGGAATTCGGGGCGTAGCCATGACTGTTCAAGACATTACAAGGGAGGTAGAGTTAAATGAAGCTAAGGGGCAATTTATCAGCAATGTTTCCCATGAGCTGCGTACCCCTTTGTTTAATATCAAGTCTTTTATTGAAACTCTGCATGATTATGGTGAAGAGTTGTCTCAGCAGGAGCGTCGGGAATTTTTAGAAACTGCTAATCGGGAGACTGATCGCTTGACTCGCCTAGTCAATGATGTTTTAGACTTATCACGCTTGGAGTCTAACCGGGTTTACCACTTAGATGCGGTGGATATTAGCCAGCCGGTCGAGCAGACCCTCCGCACTCATCAGCTCAATGCCAGGGATAAAGGTATTGAATTATGCCAGGAGGTGATGCCTGATTTGCCCCCAGTCCTTGGTAATTATGATCTTCTGCTACAAGTTTTTGCCAATTTACTGGGCAATGCTTTGAAATTTACCCCAGCGGGTGGCCGCGTAACTGTCCGGGCTTACTTGCTTAAACCCGGCCAGGAAGTAGACCAAGGTGATACTTGCCTGTTGCCTGCTTATGTGAACGATGATATCCAAGCTCCAGTGGTTCGCGTAGAAGTGTCTGATACTGGTATTGGTATTGACCCGGAAGACCAGCAGGTAATATTCGATCGCTTTGTACGGGTAGAAAACCGTGTCCATACTCTGGAGGGGACTGGACTGGGTTTGTCGATCGTCCGCAACATCATTGAAAGACACCACAGCCAAATTCACCTAGCCAGCCAAGTCGGGGTTGGTACGACCTTTTGGTTCAACCTAGAAATTTTCAAAGAGGATCACCACAAAGGCTTAAAATGACATCCTCAGTCCCGTGAGCCGGGATTTTGGTTTGGCGAG
>Ga0272446_1007969_pt1 | contig 10294 bp, 6 predicted proteins | sample YNPCB0061_FD_194587 | JGI IMG/M metagenome (GOLD analysis project Ga0272446, IMG submission 194587) | Hot spring microbial mat communities from Yellowstone National Park, WY, United States - YNP-CB-006-1 | ecosystem: Environmental > Aquatic > Thermal springs > Hot (42-90C) > Sediment | place... | reverse complement strand
CCGGCAGACGCAGCCAGCCGGGCTGTTCACCCATAGTCATGTCATCCGGCAGACCTACCACTTCAGGAGAAACATCCAGGATGAAACGCATCGTCCGCCAGCTTATCCGACGAACAGGTTTTGACATCGTGCGCTACCGAAGCGCCCCGCCCAAGGCCGCCGGTCCGGCCGAAGTCAAACCTGTTTTCCCACCGGATTTTGACCCCGAAGCGATTGACATCATCCAGGCCGTCCAGCCTTACACCATGACCAGCATCGAGCGCATCTTTGCGCTGATTCAGGCGGTCAGATACATCGTCCAGGCCAATATCCCCGGCGATATTGTCGAGTGTGGCGTCTGGCGGGGGGGCAGCATGATGGCCGTTGCACATACGCTCCGGCGTCTCGGCCAGGACAAGACGAACCTCTATCTCTTCGACACGTATGAGGGCATGACGAAACCGGATGCCACCGACGTGGACTATACCGGTCAACCCGCCTTGGTCGAGTTTGAGGCCACGAAAAGAGGTGAAGACAGCTCTTCCTGGTGCTATGCCCCGCTCGAAGAGGTCCGCCAGAACATGACCAGCACCGGCTATGACATGGGCCGGGTCAAATTCATCAAGGGCAAAGTCGAAGAAACACTTCCCGGTTCAGCACCAGACCGGATTTCGCTGCTGCGACTCGACACTGACTGGTACGAGTCCACCAGACACGAACTGACCCACCTGTTTCCCCGGCTCTCCACGGGGGGCGTCCTGATTGTTGATGACTACGGGTACTGGCAGGGCAACAGAAGAGCCGTAGATGAGTACCTGGCAGAACATGGCTTCCACCTGCTGCTCAACCGGATTGATTTCACGGGACGAATCGCCGTCAAGTGTACTCCCGGCTGAGGCAGGGTTCGGCCAGAGGGCGACGGATTCAGCCAGTCGTCATCCGGCGGAAGAAGCATCGGTTTTCTTGGGGCGCAGCGCCTCGGCCAGCGCCTGGAACTGGTCACGTGGCAGCATCGTCAGGGTGTTGAACGACTGTCCCATCAGCCATTCGCCGCCGTCCATGGTCACACACTCCCCGTTGATGTAGCTGGCGGCATCACTGACCAGATAGGCCGCGAGGTTGGCCAGTTCGGGTGGCTCGCCGAAGCGACCCGTTGGGTTGCGGCGTTTGCCTTCTTCCTCCATCCCCGGCAGCATCAGCCGCGACCAGGCCCCTTCGGTCGGGAACGGCCCCGGCGCAATGGCATTGAGCCGAATCCGGTAGCGCCCCCACTCCACCGCCAGCGAGCGCGTCATGGCCAGGACACCGGCCTTGGCGCACACCGAAGGCACGACGTAGGCCGCGCCGGTCCAGGCGTAGGTGGCCACGATGTTGAGCATGCACCCACCCTTTCCCTGGGCAATCATGTGTTTGCCCACGGCCGACGTGCAGTGAAATGTCCCGTTGAGCACGATGCCCACCACGGCGTTGAAGGCGTTCGGCGACAGGGTCTCGGTCAGCGCCAGAAAGTTCCCGGCGGCATTGTTGACCAACACATCGAGCGTGCCAAAGCGCGCGATGACCTCATCCACGGCGGCAGTGACGCGGGTGGCATCCCGGACATCAGCGCCAACGGCCATGGCTTCCCTGCCCTGCGCCTCGATCTGTTGCACGACTTCGGCCAGCGGTTCAGGCCGTCTTCCCAGCACGGCAACCCGGGCCCCCAGTTCGGCAAAACGCAGCGCCATGACGCGCCCCAGGCCCGTGCCGCCGCCGGTGATGAGAATGTTTTTCCCGGCAAGCAATGTGGTTTCAAACATAACCTGTGACTTTCACAAACAGGACAGGAAGGGAACAATCTCTGGAGATTGGGGCAGGCGGTGCGCCCACCTGCCCCACTGTGTCATCTGCCAGCAGATGACTGGCAGTACCTGACTGGCAAAGGTCAGAGCTTGATGCAGACGGATTTCGTTTCGGTGTAGGCGTTGAGCACAGCGTGGCCCATTTCACGCCCCCAACCCGACTGCTTGTAACCGCCGAAGGGCAGCGCAGCATCAAAAACGTTGTAGCAGTTGATCCACACCGTGCCGGCCTTGATTTCGGCCGCCAGGGCGTGGGCCTTGCTGATGTCGCGCGTCCAGATGCCGGCCCCAAGCCCATAGACCGTGTTGTTGGCGCGGGCGCTGACTTCCCGGATGTCCGAAAACTTCATCGCGGTCACGACGGGTCCGAAGATTTCTTCCTGCACGACCTTCATATCGTCCCGCACATCGGTGAGCACGGTAGGCGCGACGAAGTAGCCTTTGTCACCCACCCGCTGCCCGCCAGCCACGGCTTTGGCGCCATCCTTTTCACCGGATTCAAGGTAGCCCGTCACCCGCCGGAGCTGCGTCTCGGACACGAGCGGCCCCATCTGGGTTGCCGGATCGAAGCCCTCACCGACGCGAATCCGCCTGGCAATTTCACCGACGCCGGACACAACATCGTCAAAGATGTCTTCTTCGACGAAGAGCCGCGAACCGGCCACACAGCACTGACCATGGTTGAAGAAGATGGCATTGGCCGCACCTTCAATGGCAACTGACAGGTCAGCATCCTTGAAGACGATGTTGGGTGACTTGCCGCCAAGTTCGAGCGTGACCTTCTTGAGGTTGCCGGCTGCCGCCTGCACGATGAGCTTGCCGACTTCCGTCGAACCCGTAAAGGCCACCTTGTCCACGTCGGGATGCGCGGCCAGGGCTGCCCCGGCCGTTTCGCCGTAGCCCGGCACGATGTTGACCACGCCCGGCGGGAAACCAGCCTCCAGGATGAGTTCACCCAGCCGCAGCGCCGAAAGCGGCGTTTCTTCGGCCGGCTTGAGCACCACCGTACAGCCCGCCGCCAGCGCCGGGCCAAGTTTCCAGGCCGCCATCAGCAGCGGGAAGTTCCACGGAATGATCTGCCCGACAACCCCCACCGGCTCCCGCAGCGTGTAGGCCAGATAGTTCCCGCCCGGCACAGAGAGCGGAATCGTCTCGCCTTCGATCTTGGTGGCCCAACCGGCCATGTAGCGGAACAAATCCACGGCCAGCGGCACATCCGCCACCCGCGACACCGTCAGGGGCTTTCCATTGTCAAGCGTTTCGAGCTGGGCAAACTCTTCCAGATGCTGCTCAACCAGGTCGGCCAGCTTCCAGATGAGCCGTCCCCGCTCGGAGGGTGTCATTTTGCGCCACGGGCCTTCCTCAAAGGCACGCCGGGCTGCCTTGACGGCCAGATCAATATCCTCGGCATTACCTTCGGCCACATGGGCGAGAACTTCTCCGTTCGCCGGGTTATAGACTTTGAACACTTGACCGCGTTTGGCCTCGACCCACTGACCGTCAATCAGCAGGTGATGCGTTTTCTCGACAAAGGATTTGACTTCAGGCGCAACTTCGTACGCCGCGGTAGCCGGTGCACTCATACGCGAAACTCCTTGATCATAAGCATGGGGGGAAGTTTGAAGGCTGGGACCCGACAGGGTGAGTAAACTTACACTGTCTGGAAAAAAATGCAAAACCTTTTGGGTATGCTCCGCCAACGCAGCATGACGCGCGGCGTCTTTACAACGCTGTGCGTCATGCCAGGCAGGCGTCTCTGGCGCAGGAATGAAGACTAGATGACCGTGGTGACGATTTCCTGGATACTTCGCTGAAGGTCACGGTCGTCCGTAATGGGGTTGACGATGGCCACGGTGCAGGCGCTGACGGGCGAAATACCGCCCCGGATGAGTTGCGCGGCATAGACGAGCAGGCGCGTGGACACGCCTTCTTCGAGGCCATGCCCGCGCAGGTTGCGCACTTTCTGCCCAATCGTCACCAGATCGCGCGCCGTGGATGCATCCACCTGTCCCTCGTGCGCCACAATCGCCACTTCAGTGTCAAACGGCGGGTAGTCAAACTCGATGGCGACGAAACGCTGCCGGGTGGATTGTTTCAGGTCCTTGAGCACACTCTGGTAGCCCGGATTGTAGGAAATGACGAACTGAAACTCATCCGGGGCTTCAAGGACGACGCGGCGTTTTTCAACCGGAAGGATACGCCGGTCATCGGTGAGCGGGTGAATGAGCACCAGCGTGTCCTTGCGGGCTTCGACGACTTCATCCAGGTAGCACAGGGCGCCATGCTTGACGGCCAGCGTCAGGGGGCCGTCGTGCCAGACGGTTTCTTCGCCCTCCAGCAGATAACGGCCCACCAGATCGGTCGCGGACAGGTCTTCATGACAGGCCACCGTCACCAGCGGACGTTTGAACCGCCAGGCCATGTGCTCCACAAACCGGGTTTTGCCGCACCCGGTCGGGCCCTTCAGCATGACGGGCAGCTTGGCCTGATAGGCAGCCGTAAACAGTTCGATCTCGTTGCCGACCGGCAGGTAGTAAGGCTCTTTTTCAAGGATGTACTTCTCGATGGCGCGTTCGGTGAGCATGCGTTCCTCGAAGAACTTTCTCGCGGCACTGGGCAGTGACCCCGGCAGGACTGGGGAAACGCAGTTTTTCACAGCCGCTTGGGCAACGTCCACCAACGACTGTAGGCCATTGGCAGCTTGACAATCCCGGTGTCATCAGGCATCCGTCGCGCCGGTCATTCTGTTCACATCAGGTCTGCCAATGATGCCTTTTTCCGTTCGTACGTTTCGTGTCCGGTCATTACCCCTTCGACCGGCAGGTTTTCCGTCGCAGCTTCTGCTCTGGTTTTTTCTGCTCGGCTGGACGCCGCTGCTGGCCGTGGCGCAGCCGACGGTGGACTACCGCATCACCATCAGCACACCCGGCGACGACGAAGCGCGCGTCGAAATGACGATTCGCAACCTTGACGGACGCGAAACCCTGGATGTCGCCCTTCCGGCCTGGACGCCGGGTTCCTACGAAATTCTCAACCACGCCAAACATCTCTTCGAGTTGACGGCCCAGGGTGCCGAGGGGCAACCGCTGCTGCTGCGGCGACGGGACAAACAGACCTGGCGCGTCCGATGTGCCGGACAGTCCACGGTCATCCTGCGGTATGGACTGCTGTGCGACCGCCAGAGCGTGGATTCCAACTGGCTCGGCCCGGATTACGGGCAGCTTGCCGGTGCAGCCACGTTGCTCTACGTCCCGGATGGACGACACTGGCCCACAACCCTTGCCTTCAACCTGCCCCAAGGCTGGCAGGCCGCCCTGCCGCTGCCCCGCCGCACTGACCAGCGTTACACGGCTGAAAGCTATGACGCGCTCATTGACGCCCCAATTGCGGTTGGCAGGTTGACGCGCCTGGAGATTTCGGTACGGAACAAACCCATTGCCATCGTCACGACGCGCCCGCCCAAAGACCCGGCCGGGTTGCAGAAGGTGGTGAGAACCATCATTGAAACCTACGCCGACCTGATGGGCGGCCTGCCCTTCGAGCAGTACATGTTCCAGTACCTGCCCTTCGCCGACGAAGACGACGAGCGGCTGGAAGGCCTCGAACACGCCAACGGAACCCTCATCAACTACGCGCCGGAAGACCTGCTTGACCAGCCGCAGGCAAAAAACTGGCTGGTGGTGACGGCGCACGAGTTCTTCCATGCGTGGAACGTCAAACGTCTCAGGCCACGGGAATTTGCGGACTACACACTTGACCGCGAGCTGTACACGCCGCAGTTGTGGTTTGCCGAGGGTGTCACGGAATACTACGCCTGGCGCGGGCTGCGGCGGGCCGGACTGATTTCCGCGGCCGATTTCGATGAAGCCATCCGCAGCGCGCTAACCTATCTGGCCAACAACCCGGCCGCCCGGCAGGTCAGCCTGGCCGACGCTTCCATCGGCACGTGGTTGACCGGCACGAGCAGTTTCGAGGACATCCCGCTGGATTACTACCGCAAGGGGTTTATCGTCGGGCTGCTGCTTGACATTGAAATCCGCACCCGTACGTCAAATGCACGCGGTCTCGACGACCTCATGCGGCAGCTCATGCAGGACGTTCCGCCCGACAGTCAGGGCTACCGGCACGAGGATATTGTCGCCGCAGCCGGCAAACTGGCCGGCGTGGACCTGGAAGACTGGTTCCGGCGCTATGTGGAAGGAACGGACGAGCTGCCGCTGGAGACGGCCCTGAACCACATGGGCATGGCCATGCTGGCCGAACCCATGACGGAACTCGACTTCGGCTTCGAGTTGGAAGCCACGCCGGCCGGACTGGAAATCGTCGAGATTGATCCCGATTCGCCAGCCGGGGAATCTGACCTCGAAGAAGGCGACCTGCTGCGCACCGTGGCCGGCAAACCCGTCCGCAGTGAAGCCGATTTTGCGGCCGTGCTGTCCACCCTTCAGCCGGAGAAACCCGTCAGGCTGACCGTTCTGCGGGAAAAACGCCCTCTGACCGTCACTGTGACGCCGGAGGTCATCACCACGCTCGATGTGGCCGTCGGCCCCCTGCCCAACCCCACCCCGGCCCAGAAGGCTCTGCGGGTGGCGTTGCGTGGCGAGTGAAAAGCCTCGCGTCAGGGCTTGAAGCTCTCCTCGCAGCGCCGGATGTCATCAGCGGTGAGCGGAATGTCCCGTGGGAGAATGGTGACGTGACCGTTCCGAATCGCCACGTTCGGACGGAAGCATTCCACATATCCAGGCGGCGGGCGGCGGAAGTGCGCCATAAGGTCTCCCGTCGCCTGTCGGTTGCGGGCGATGACGTAATCGTTCAGACCATGCTCGTCTATGACGTTGACATGGGGTAACACCCACGCCATGACACCGACCGAAGTCTGGGTTACGACCGGATAGGCATCATCCCGCACCTTTTCCCCAACCGCGCGCGACGGCAGCACCTGCATCAGAAACAGGTGAAAGCCTTTGTGTTCCTGGTGGCGCATACATGCAGCATGGTCAATGAGCCAGAACTGCAAGCGGTCGTACAGACGGAAGTACGCCAGCGCAACGTTCGGCAGGGCGGGAAACCGCTGCGCCAAGGCGTCGGCGACGGAAACCTTCAGGTAACTGGTTTCCTCGCGGGTGCGTTTGTCTCTCGCCGCCAGCCAGTGCGTCCACGGAATGACAAGGGAGGCGGCCAGAAAGAGCGCCAGAAAGATGAGGGCAGAGCCAAGCCGTACCTGAAGCGCATTCAGCATCCAGAGGGCACTGAGAAAGATGAGTGGCAGCAGGTGGCTGTACACGCGAAACTCGAAGTGGTCACCGCCGATGACCAGCGTGTAGTAGGCCACCTGCACCCCCACACTGAGTCCGATGATGCTCCAGCCCAGGACGCTTTCCAGATGCGCCGGATGCTCCCGCAGCCAGCCCATGATGAACTGGCGACGGCGTATCCCCACCCAGACCGTCGCCAGCGCCAGCGCGATCCAGAACCACAGGGCGTACTCGATGATGAAGGAAAGCGCATACCGCAGACCGCTCATCACCCAGAGCCAGCGCGGGTCTGATTTGGCATAGTGGGTGTTGGGCAACCACTCACCGTAAAAGGCCTTCCGCCAGAGCAGATGCACCGGAACCAGCACCAGGGGCGTGACGGCGAGCCAGTCCGCGGCGCGCCACCGGCCCTCCCGACACCAGGCATCGGCGGCAAACAGGGCCACTGAAGCCAGGGCAAAAAGCAGCCCATCGGGACGGGTCAGATAGACCAGAGACGCCAGGGTGGCCACCCCAGCCAGACGTATGGGTGTTCCACGCGGCAGCCACCACCAGGCCAGCATCCAGGCCAGCAACAGCGCGTTGAACAGGGCTGTTTCAAGACCCGAACTCGTCCAGGCAAGGAACGTCCGGTTGCTCAGCAGGCCGATGAACACTGCCACCAGCAGGGCGTGGCGTCCGGCAGCCAGGGAAGGCCATAGCGGGAGCCGCAGCACAGCCACGCCGGTCAGCACCAGCGTCAGCGCCGCGCAGGCCAGCGCAAGGTAGTTGGCGGACGTCGGCGGATCAAAGCCGGTGACCTTCCAGACCCCCGCGAGCAACATCACCCACAGAAAGCTCGTGTAGCCCTCGACCGGCCGAAAGGGCGGCGGGTTCCACACCAGCCCGTAACCAAGCCGGTAGTTGCTGACATAGCGAAAAGCAATGTAGGCGTCATCCGTCAGAAACCAGAAGGTTTTCCAGCCAATCACCAACGCCACCAGCGCCGCCAGAAAGATCACAACGGTCAGCATTGGCGAACCGGCGACGAGCCGATAGGACATGGGGTGAATCGCGTCTGGCGTCATGCAGGCAGGCCATGACCAGTGGAAGGCAGCTTGTCAAGCAGCACTGAGCAAATACTCGCCAAAAAAAGACCCCGTGCAGCATGTGTGGCTGCACGGGGCGTCGTCACCAACCAGAGGACGACTCAGAAGGAATAACGCAGAGCAAACACGATGCGCCGGTTGCCGCCGTCGGTGCCCCACTGGTTGAGGAAGGCTGCCGACGTGCGGATGGCGTTCGGAATCCCAAAGTTGCGCGTGTTCGTCATGTTGAAGAAGTCCACCCGCAACTGGATGTTATGCCCTTCCACGATGCGCGTATTCTTGGCAATGCTCAGGTCAACGTTGCCAATCCCGTCGGCGCGCAGAATGTTGCGCCCGGCATCACCAACGCGCTGCCCCGGACGCAGGGGTGCAAACAGGCTCGCGCCCCCGGCTTGCAGGATTTCAGCCACCGTCAGACGGCTGAGGTTGCGCGTCGTGTTGAGGTTCGGACGGATGGGATCACCCACCAGCCCGTTGATGCCGGCCAGGGATTGCAGCGGGTCGGAACCGTTGAGCACCGTAAACGGCGCGCCGCTCTGGAAGGTGATGAACCCGGAGGTCTGCCATCCACCAAGCAAGCGTCCGACAGCCCCCTGCTGTTCACGGAAGAACGGCAGTTCATAGACGAAGTTGCCCGTCAGGCGGTGCGTCCGGTCATAGCTCGACACGGCGCGGTCGGCCCGGCGGTTGAACGAATCCTGCGGAATGGCAATTTCACCCGTCGAGGGGTTGAAGATTTCCGAAGCCTCGTCAATGAACTTGCTCCAGGTGTAGTGCACACCGGCGCTGAAGTTCCGGCTCAGACGCTTGTCCACGCTGATCTGGAGCGAGTGGTAAATCGAAGAGGCCGCATTGGCGCGTGAGCGGACCGTGCCACGGGTCGGGTCAAGGCGCACGTTCGGATCGGTCGCCGTCGGCGGGGTCGTCCGGGGACGGTTCGGGTTGCCGTCAACCGTCTGGAAGAGCGCCGTGCCTTTCGTCCCGACATAGCCAACACGCATCACGACATCACGGGTCAGCTCGCGCTGGACTTCGAGGCTGTACTGGTCGGAGTACGGCGAACGAAAATCCGGCTCGACGATGGTTGCCGCCAGCAGGCGGGGGTTGCCCGTGAAGGGCTGCACGGTGCGCACGGCGGCAAACGAGCCGTTGGAGGGCAGCGTCACCGTTGCGGCAAAGGGCGAAGCCGTGCCGACGTTGAGTGCAATGTTGAGGAAGGAAGCATCAAAGGTCCGGGCGTAGCCGCCCCGTACCACCAGTTTGTCGCCGCCGGTGATCGCGCCCCAGATGCCGCCGGCTTCCGTGCGTGGATTCCAGTTGAAACCGAAACGCGGCTGGAAGTTGTTGGTGTCGCGTCCGGGACGTTCCTGGAGACGGAAGTTCGGGTCGTTGCCGTTGGCCGCCACAATGCGATCATTGAGGCGGTAGAGGTTTTCCATAGGATTGCCCGGCGTCTCGTAGCGCAACCCGTAAGTGATGGTGAAGTTGGGCCGGATGCGCCACTCATCCTGCCAGAAGGCGAAAACATCCGTGAAGTCATAGTACTGAATGGCCTGTCCGCCGCGCAGCGGCAGGTTGATCTGGGCAATCTGGGCAACATCGTTGACGAAGTTCTGGAGCGTGGTGTACTGCAACCGCCCGCGAATCGTCGGGAAAAAGAAGCTCCGCACGTCCCGGTTGGTCACTTCCACACCGAACTTCATGGTGTGATTGCCCATCGTGTAGGTCATCACATCCTGAAACTGGTAGGTGTTGTTGGTGCGCGCCTGCGGCAGGTTGACCGCCAGGCCGATAGCCGTCCGGCTGGCTGCGGCGTTGAAGCCGAGCATCCCCAGCGAGTTGATTTCGATGGACGGGATTTCCTCGGAGGACGGGTCATCGGCATTGGTGACGGAGTTGAAGCGGTTGTATGCCGCGCGGAACTCATTGACCCAGCGCGGCGAAAAAATGTGCGTCCAGGTGAGATTGAATGCCTGCTGGCGGGAAGTGACGCGGGTGGTCAGTCCCGGCGGCGTCACCTGTCCACTGCCCGATGAAATCTGGTCATTGAACAGAAAACTGCCCGAAATCCGGTTGCGCTCATCGAACTGGTGGTCAATCCGGGTGGACCACTGCCAGTTGTCAAACTTCT
>Ga0272446_1007968_pt1 | contig 10296 bp, 10 predicted proteins | sample YNPCB0061_FD_194587 | JGI IMG/M metagenome (GOLD analysis project Ga0272446, IMG submission 194587) | Hot spring microbial mat communities from Yellowstone National Park, WY, United States - YNP-CB-006-1 | ecosystem: Environmental > Aquatic > Thermal springs > Hot (42-90C) > Sediment | place... | reverse complement strand
GGACGGAAAGCTTTGGTTGATCTTACTTTCCCGTAATTATGAATCTTCAATCTGTCAGAAAGATTATGTGTATGACCATAATAAAAACGATTGAAGTTCACACTTTTAAGAATGTAAGTATAAAAATTCATTTGCGGAGAGGGAGGGATTCGAACCCCCGGAGGACGTGAATCCTCAACGGTTTTCAAGACCGCCGCATTCAACCACTCTGCCACCTCTCCGGCAATGTTTTGAAGTAAAATTCGGACTGTAAATTTTTGTAAGAACTATTCTCTAATTTGGGCTTCAAATATATGAATACTTATTTTTTCAGCCAAAGAAATTTATTTAGGTGTGATATGAACTTTATAGATGAATTCGGACCATTTTGTAAAATTCTTGCTGAACAAAGCTCGGACATTATCAGACAATATTTCAGAAAACAAATTGAAGTAGATAGTAAATCCGATAACTCACCAGTTACTATTGCAGATAAAAAATCAGAAGAAGTAATGAGAAATCTTATAAGGATGGAATTCCCAGAACACGGAATTATTGGTGAAGAATTCGGTCAGGAAAATGCTGATGCAGATTTCGTTTGGGTACTTGATCCAATTGATGGAACAAAAAGTTTTATCTGTGGTGCTCTTTCATTCGGAACCTTGATTGCCTTGCTTTATAAAAATCAACCGGTGCTGGGTGTAATAAATCATCCGGTGTTAAATGAGTTTTTAATCGGTGATAATAATATCTGTTTGCTTAATGGTAATCGTGTTAGGGTTAGAGAAAAAGAAAATCTTTCTGAAGCAGTATTATTAACTACCGATCATCTTAACATTAAAAAATATCAGAACGAAGAAAAGTTTGATCAATTAATTAATTCAGTCTGGCTTTACAGAAACTGGGGAGATTGCTATGGTTATTATTTGGTTGCGACTGGTTTTGCAGATATAATGATTGATCCTATTATGTCTGTTTGGGATACGATGGCTTTAATTCCCATTGTTAACGGAGCTGGTGGAATAATTACAGATTATCAGGGAAACAATCCTGTTAAAGGAAACAGCATAATTGCTGCTTCGCCTAAAATTCATTCAAAAGTGATTGAGATTCTTAACTGAAAAGATATATCAGCAGGCATATTATCGAAGCTATTAGTACAATTGGTTTATCTTTTTTCTTTAAGAATACATAAACTGTTGTACCAATCCATATTGCAACTATAATTAAAAGATATAACGGGAATAAATTTTGAATTGGTGGAATTGATTTGTTGATGTAATCAAATTTGTAAGAAAGATAAAGTGGATTTATCATCATCAGGAAAGTTAACAGAACAATTGAAGTAAGTACCAGAAAATTTTTTGTTCGCCGATTGCTCTTAAATATTTCCAGGCCGCTTCGAATTATCAGAACTAATCCTGTGTAGAGAAAAATTACATACAGCCAATTAACCATCTTGGGAATTCTTCCAAAGAAAATGAAATTAACTTCTCCATTTGAAGGAATGCGATATGTTTTATCTTCTGATTTTAACTGAAGATGATAATTAAATTTTTCTCCAATCTCTTTTTTGTTTATCTCTGCAAACAAAATATCCTGACCTTTGCTGAGTTTAATCTTGTAATTTTTTACTTTTACAGAATTGATGATCACTTCACCTTCTAAATTATTGTAATCGCTTCTTACCATAAGTTTATAAGTTTCTCCGAATTCATATTTATCAAGCTTGTAAGACACTTTCTGTCCGTTAACAGAAAATGTACTGCTGATAGGATAGTATTCACCAAATACTGATTTAAAGTAGGATAGTAAAAAAACTATCACTAAAGAACTTAACCACAGAATAAGAGATTCTTTCATAATCCAATTTTTTTTGACAAACAAACTTAAATAAAAAAGCCCCGTAATTGAACGGGGCTTGAAATCAAATTATATTTTTTTTGATTAGAACGAAGTACCAAGCTTAAATCTTAGATTCACAAATATTTTTGTAAATCCGATTTTACCAGCATCAGTTCGTGAAATACTTGCTGAAGGACCAATAGCAAATGCACTAAAGCCCCATCCTTCCATAATCTTCTGAACGAGTAAATTAATATTATACTGCGGTTGTCTGTATTTACTCGAAGGCATTGCATCGAATTGTAAATCGAATGTGCTGCCGGCTAATGACATTTCTCTGAATCCAAATCCGAAGTGAAGTTCATCTAAATATTTTGCGACATAAACTCTACCTCTTGTTGAACCAAGCACAGAAAGGGGATAACGAAATTCCCAGTTGAGGTACGAATCATTATTATGAATTACTCGTGCCTGATATTTTATTGAGCCATCATCATTAAGCACCACTGTGCCTTCGGTAGGCTTTAGATAGCTGTTAAGTTTAGCTTGTCCGATTTCAGTAGTTGCTTTCAGATATCCAAACTCAAAAAAGTTTCCGAATGGAATAGTGTAATAAACCTGAAAACCCTGACTGAATATTAAATTATTATGATTCTGTTCTTTTACAGGTTCAATCATTGCATCAATATGATTAAACATACCAGCACGAACACCAAGTATATGAAAGTTAGCTTCGAAAAAATTTGTTTCAAGAGCACCCGAGTAAGGTGTTCCAAAACCAAAAGACAAGCCAACATCCTGCTTTAATGCAACACCCAGTCTTTCTCCACCTTGAAGTTGAAGAAATGGATTGATGTATCCGAGTGTTGGAGATATTTGAGTTTTTGTCGGCGGCTGTAAAACTTTTCCGAATCTGATCTTTTCAATTACACGCGTAAACACACTTGCATAATGAATATCTTCTTCAAGATTAATCTTGAATGGATATGTTATTATTCTTGCCCGCATTTCCGCTGGTAATGCAAGCATTGGATATAAAGCACCCTTAATTGAAATAGTTTGATTGTTAGCATCTCTCAGGTCAACTATTATTTCTGCTTTTGGATCAGGTGGATCAATAAACAGAGCTTCCTGAATCTGTATAAACAAGCTGTCATCAAGCGGCTCCATCTGATAGTACCTGATTTGTTCTTCTTCTTGCTGAGCAAATGACAAACTCAGAAAGATAGATGAAAACATTAACAGAACAGCAGAAATCAGAACAGTTTTTTTCATATTAGTTTCACCTGATTATTTTGAAAAATCTGTAAAGAAAAATGAATCACCAACCTGAACACGGTCTTTTGTTCGTTCATCAACAGCAGTAAAGAAGAAGTTTACTTTATATCTGCCATCTGATTCGCGAAGATTTCCGTTTTTATCTAACCAGTCATCGAAAGCTGATGATGTTGAGGCAATTTTTAATGAAACATTATAAATCAAATTTCCATTACTGTCTTTAACAGGACCAGAAACACTGATAGGCCCATTCCATGTAATCTTCAATTGATCTGGCCTGTTATCAATAACTGTAACTTTGAATACGGTTATTCGCTGCAACTCCTGAACATAAATATCTCTCGCATTCATTTTGGTTGTAACTTTTTCAATTTTTATTTCAGGAGGTTTATTAGGAATTACCTTTATCCTGTCTTCCTGAGAACCAAATTTCACTATTACTTCTGTCTGATCAGTTAAATCAAATTTCTTTTCCTGACCAGCAGGAATTACAACAATAGGTTTGCTTCTGTCGCGGGGATCATAAATTTCAACTGGTACACTGCCGGTATTCGATGCCACATTCCATGTATATTGAATAAAAGTTTGCTTTGATGAAATTGGCATCGGCATTAAAGTTTGTTCTTCAACAATGGGTTTTTCCTCTTCTTTGGGTGGAGGTAATTCCTGTAGTTTTGTTTGAACTTCCTGAAGTCTTTGATTTAATGAAGCGAGTTTCTTTTTCAATTCTATATTTTCAACGGGAAGATTTTCATCAATCTTAATATCGAATTTTAAACCAAGTGCATAAAGCGAATCAATTAAAGTTACTAATGAGTCTCTTACTTTTTTATCAACCGTTTCTTCTTCCAGAGCAACACGACGCAAATCCAGATCAGCACCTTTGAGTGCGAGCACTGTTATAACAAAAATGTAAAGCACCTGGTAAATAACGAACTTACTATCTCTGTTCTTGTTAATCATTTTATTCTCTTACTTCTTTACAACAATTGATTCGAGATACTTTAATCCGGTTAAAGTTTTTTCATCTGATAAAGAGTTACTTGCCTGCTGAATAGAATTTGCAAGCGTACTTAATTCCTGAATTTTCTGACTGCTGACAGCATCAATCTGATTTATCTTTTCTGCAAGCATAGATACTGAAGCAAAATTCTTGTGCATTATTTCACTCAACTTAGCTGAGTGTTCTATCAGAAGCTTATATTTTTCCAAATCAGCCAAGGATAAGTTTGGAGCTGAAGTATTGTTGCCTCCGGTAAATTGATTAAGCTGTTTCATCAGATTTTTTGAATTCTCTATCTGAATTCTGGAAAAATATTTTTCACGGATATCTTCAACATGATTAACAACATTCTGAAATTCTACACCAAGCTGATCGAGTACCGGTTCGAATAATTTTCCAATTGCCAAAACAATCAATGCTTTAACTTCGAATGGAACTGAAAGACCAAGAAAAATTTCTTCGCCAAGCTTGATACTGATTAAAAGAATTGCAGCACCTATTAATGGAAGTGCTGTTGAGATGCTATCAATAACACTTGTGTATGAATTTATAATTCTATCGATAGTTGCACTTGCCGGAGTTCTAATAATTTCGAGCTTTAACTTGTTATAGGCAAGAAAAGCCATAAACACAAAAAATGCATAAGTTAAAACCGGAAGCCACCAGAAACTGTACGGAGAGATTGTTTCCTGTACCGGCTGCCAATTCGGGAATAAAGCTCGTGCAATATCTACGGTAACATTTCCAAGAACAGGCACGGTAGATAGATCAAGAAAGAATGAAAGAATTAATGCAGCGAATGAAATTAAAGCAGGTTTGAACACTACAGAAAATTGAATATTTCTTACCGCAGACTTTGTATATTCTTCAAGCTCTCTTTCAAGCTCATTATTCGTAATATCAGGATTGAGAAAATCCCTTGTGTTGTCTTTTGGCGGTTTAATAGTTTGAGTTACCATTCTTCTCCCTTAATATGTTTTTTAATAAAGTATAATCGGCTTCAAAAAATATTTGCCGAAAAATTCTTTTTCGAGTTACACTAGAGACAAGTATCATACCATCAGAAAATAATTTTTATGTGCTGTAAGAATTTTCGGCAATAATTAAAATTGAATTGCATACAAACTTTTATGTATTATTTCAAAAAAGCAAGATTAAAATACTTAATAGTAAAAGAATATTTTTACTTGAAGATGTAAAAATGTAATAGAAATTTATAACAAGTTTAGATATGTAATTATTACAGGAAAAATGTTCGGACTGTAATTTTATTTTACTTCATAATTATTCAAATGTTAATTCGTTATTTTTGAATGCAAGATAAAATTAATTATGAATTACAATAATCCAAGAATATTAGAACTTAATACACGAGTCTGGTTAAAGAAAAAAAATTATAAATCAGTTAATGAAATACCTGACTCTGTTATTGATGAATGGAAAGAACTCGGTTTCAATTTCATCTGGTTGATGGGAATCTGGAAAACGAACAAAGATATTGTTGCTCAATATTGTTTTGAACCAGATCTTGTTCAATCTTATACCAATGCACTTAAAGATTGGAAAACCGAAGATGTAATCGGATCACCTTATGCAATTGATTGTTATGAAATAAATCCTGAACTGGGAACTGAATCTGATTTACTTTCATTGAAAAAACGGCTTAATGAAAAAGGTATTGGGCTGATACTCGACTTTGTAAGCAATCATTTAAGTATTGGTTCCAGATTAGTTAAAGAGAACAAAGAAATTTTTCTACCGGCTGATGAATATCTTTTCAGAAATGATCCTTATACATTTTTCAAATCACCTTATAATTCAAAAGAATATTTTGCTCACGGAAGAGATCCATTGTTTCCGCCATGGAAGGATACAATTCAGATTAATTTTTACAGCACTGAAGCGAGAAAATTTTTAATTGATACTTTGAATTCAATTTCAAATTTGTGTGATGGTGTCAGATGTGATATGGCAATGCTTTCGTTGAACAATATTTTCTACAATACCTGGATTGGTGCATTAAAGAAATATGGTTATGAAAAACCGGAAAAAGAATTCTGGACTGAAGCAATAACTTCTCTGAAATCTTCAAAACCCGAGTTTGTTTTTATAGCCGAAGCTTATTGGGATCTTGAATGGCAGCTTCAGCAATTGGGTTTTGATTTTACTTATGATAAAAGACTGCTTGATCGTCTTGGCAGCAGTGATGTAAGAAGCATAAAGGATCATCTTCGTGCCGAGAAGGATTTTCAGATCAAGTCAGTAAGATTTATTGAAAATCATGACGAAGAAAGAGCAGCTGCAAAACTTGGTAAAGATAAGTCTCTTGCTGCGGCAACAGTTATCAGCACAATTCAGGGAATGATTCTTTATCACGATGGACAATTTGAAGGAAAGAAAATTAAACTTCCTGTTCAACTTGCACGAGAACCATTTGAAAAAGAAGATGACAGGATAAAAAAATTTTATTATAAATTACTGCGAATAACCAGCGATATTATCTTCCGTAATGGTGAATGGACAATGCTGGATCCAACTCCCTCAGCCAATTCAGATTTTAGCTTTGAGAATTTTTTAATCTGGCAATGGAAATTTGAAAATCGTTTAATGATTGTGGCAATAAACTATTCAAATACTACTTCAAGATGCCGTGTGAAGTTTGAAACACCAAAAGATAAGATGATATTAAATCTTAACGATGTTCTGAATTCTGTCAGCTATGAAAGAAGCGTTGAAGAAATTAATGAAAGAGGTTTATATATTGAATTGAAACCATTCTGCAGCCATATTTTTGCGATAAATATTTAGATAACAGATTATCAAATTTTACCTTTTCATAAATCATTTTATTATTAAATTGCGAAACCAAAATTTCAAATAGTCATCTTACAGAGCACAAATGGCAAAACAAAATAAAAACAGAGAACGTAAGATTGGTTCTCAGGTAATTGAAAAAAAATCGTGGTGGAGCGAAAAGAAAAACAGAAGCAGATTCTGGACGGCTTTAATATTATTGATTCTGCTTTACTTCTTTATTGTTAATAATACTCGTGAAGAACCAAAAGAAGGACCTTATCCTCCTGGCTATCAGCCGCAAACAGAAAAAACAACAGATTCACAAAACCAAAGGTAGTTAAATATGAAAAAGATTTTTGTTCTATCAGTTCTTTTAATTATTGCTTTTATATCAAACCAGTTTTATTCGATGGAAGGAAAAACATTAACTGGAAAATCGGATATAATTTTTACAAGTGATAAAAAGGCATCTGACTTCAAACTTAAAACTCTTGAAGGTAAAGAAGTTAAATTATCAGATTATCGTGGTAAGATTGTAATAATAGATTTCTGGGCAACTTGGTGTCCACCTTGCAGAAAAGAAATACCTGATTTGATTTCACTGCAGGAAGAATTCAAGAAGGATCTTGTAGTGATTGGCATTTCGCTCGATCAGCAAAATACAATTAAGGATTTAAAACCATTTATCGAAAATTATAAGATCAATTATCCCGTTGTTCTTGGTGATGAAAAAGTGGTTAAAGATTACGGTGGAATTTCTGCGATTCCTACTTCATTCATTATTGATCAAAAGGGAAATTTTGTTGATACACATGTTGGGCTTGTTCCCAAAACTGTTTATGCTGATCAGATAAAAAGTTTATTAAAGAAAAAATAATACAAATTAATTGGCTGCTTAATCAGTCTTAGATTAAGCAGCAAATTTGCTAACATTTTTTTAATTACTAAGTTTGAATTATGGATGGGGGAAATAAAAAATATACAGTTTTAGTTGTTGAAGATGATCCTCAAAACCTGAAATTCCTCAAAATACTTCTGTCAAAATTTTTTAATGTTATAGCCTGCAGCTCTGAATCTGAATTTTACAGAACAGTTGTTCATCATCAATTTGATGCTGTATTGATGGATATAACATTATCCGGTAATAAATCAGGACTATCGCTAATTAAATCATTAAGGCAAATCCCACTTTATAAAAACATTCCCATTATTTGCTTATCTGCACATATCGCTGAAGCAGATAAGCTTGAAGCACTAAAAGCGGGTGCAAATCTTTATTTGCGTAAACCTGTCCAGAACAAAATCTTGATTGAAAGTATTGAAAGTGAAATAAGGAAAGGTTTAACAAAAAATTTTAACTGAGTTTAAGAGGATATTATACTTTACTAAATAAATAAACGACACAGATTAAAATTAAACTTCGTTAAAAGCTTTTTAAGAAACTTTATGCTACTAAGATTAATCTGTGTCGTCTGTCTTTTGAATTTAATTTGACAAATTTTAAAAAACTACAAACCCGTTCTTAAAAATCGTGGCTCTTCAAGTGTCAGAATTATAGAGATTCTGTGTGAATCAGGTAATCTGTCAATTTCAGATTCACTGAATCTTGCAAATGAATAATCAATGTTCAGCTTTGGAAGTTTTACTCCTGCGCCAACAGTAAACTGCTTTACATCATTATATCCGCCGCGTACATAAATAAGATTCTTAAATGTATATTCTAATCCTGCGTGCATATCAAAACTAACGGGACCAACATTAAACTGTGAAGCGAATCTTCTGTTTTCAAATCGAACATCAAAATCAATAGCTGGCATTATGTAACCACCAAGGAACTCAGTTAGTTTGTAAGCAGCTCCAAGTTTTAAAGTAGGTGAAACAAGTTCATTCCTACCAGTACTCCACGCAACTAAAGTAGTTGTTGCATCCTGGAGGTTTGCACCCAAATAAAGATTTTCATAAGGTGTGTAAAATGCACCAACATCAAAACCAATTCCTGTTGCGCTGTATTCTGCTAAAGTTCTTCTGATAATTTTTGCATTAACTCCCCAATAAAAATTATCAGATTGTCTTTTTGCAAATGTTAAATAAAATGCCCAGTCCTGGTTGCTGAATTCAGTAATGCGGCTGTAATCTAATCTATCATCACGAATATCTATAACGCCGTCACCGTTTGCATCATAAAGTGCATTTCTCGTATCAGGGATTCCATCTACTCCTAAACGCATTACGCTTAATCCAAAACTCATATCAGTGCTGAAGGGAATAGCAACGGCTCCATAATCATAGTTAACAAGGTTACCAAATTGTTCTGAATGCATTAAAGCGATTTGAGGATAATTAAGATTTGCTAAACCGGCGGGATTGTAATAACCTGAAGTTACATCATTTGCAACAGCAACAAACGCTCCGCCCATTCCAAGTGCTCTTCCGCCAACGCCTAAAGCCATAAATTCACCGGCATATTTTGCAAAAACCGTTTGAGCATTTATTGTAGCAAATGTGGAGAAAAACAGAATTAATGTTAAAATTAATTTAGAGCGCATAATAACTCCGCTTTTTATAGAATTTGTGGTGAGAAAATCAATAATTTGAGTTTTAATGTCAAGGCTATTTTATCGGCAATATCAAATGAAAAAAATAATGTGATTGATTAAATAAAAAATCCCGCCGTTATAAGACGGGATTTGTAAAAATAAAACAGAGAAATAATATTTACTTTACTTTTCCTTGGGCTGCAACTGCTGCAGCTGCTTTTTCAACTTCTTCTGGATTCCCTAGATAGTAATGCTTAATTGGTTTGAGATTTTCATCAAGCTCATAAACTAATGGTATTCCTGTCGGAATATTAAGTTCAACAATTTCATCATCAGGAATATTATCAAGATATTTTACAAGTGCACGCAAGCTGTTTCCATGAGCAGTAACTAAAACTCTTTTCCCGCTTTTAACCATAGGTGCAATGGTATTTTCCCAGTAAGGAACAAATCTGGCTACAGTGTCTTTGAGACATTCAGTAAGTGGCAACTCCGATTCACTCAACTCTTTGTATCTTGGATCGTGTCCGGGATATCTTGGATCAGATTTTTCTAATGCCGGTGGTTGAATATCGTAACTTCTTCTCCAGATTTTAACTTGCTCTTCTCCGTATTGTTTTGCTGTCTCAGCTTTATTTAATCCTTGCAACGCGCCGTAGTGTCTTTCATTCAAACGCCAATTACGAATTACAGGTATCCACATCAGATCCATTACATCAAGCACTATCCATAAAGTTCTGATTGCTCTTTTAAGTACTGAAGTGTAGGCAATATCAAAAGTATAACCTTCAGCTTTCAGAACTTCTCCTGCTTTCTTTGCTTCTTCCTTACCTTTTTCAGATAAGTCAACATCTGTCC
>Ga0272446_1007967_pt1 | contig 10298 bp, 5 predicted proteins | sample YNPCB0061_FD_194587 | JGI IMG/M metagenome (GOLD analysis project Ga0272446, IMG submission 194587) | Hot spring microbial mat communities from Yellowstone National Park, WY, United States - YNP-CB-006-1 | ecosystem: Environmental > Aquatic > Thermal springs > Hot (42-90C) > Sediment | place... | reverse complement strand
GGTCACTGTGGTAGCATCCATCGTGAACACCTTGTTGGTAGTGATGATTGGTTGGTACCTTCATCGTACCGGAAAGGTGTTCACTGTGCGTCAGCGGTTTGCCGCCGACTTTGCATCAGCCCTGGGGGACATGACGGGCGCCTTGCGCCGGCTGTCGAACCCGTGCTATAACGGTAAGGGTTTGTCTTCGCGTGTCACAAAGGGAAAGAGCTGCCACGATGCGTGTCATTATAGCTGGCGCCGGCCCAGCGGGGTTTGTTGTAGCGCGCACCCTGGTCGAACGGGGGCACGAGGTCGTGCTGCTCGAGAAGCGCGCGGTGCCCGGCGGCAAGGTCTCGGCCTGGCAGGATGCCGACGGCGACTGGATCGAGTCTGGCCTGCATGTCTTCTTTGGCGCGTACCACAATTTGCTCGACTTCCTGAACCGCTATGGTCTGGGCGATACCTTTAACTGGAAGCCTGCCGAGATGATCTTCGCCTCGGAGCGCCACGGCCTGGCCGGGATCAGCTTTGTGCCCTGGCTGCCGGTGCCGCTCAACGGGCTTGCCGGCGTGGCGAAGTTTACGCCGCTCACCCTGGGCGATAAGCTGCGCATGGGCCTCGGGCTGCTGCGCCCGATCTTCGGCGACCAGGCGTATGTTGACCAGCAGGACGACGAGAGCTATGCGTCGTGGCACCTGCGCCACGGGATGGGCCAGCGCTCGCTCGACGAGGTGATGCACACCATGTCGCTCGCGCTGAACTTCCTGCGCGCCGACCAGGTCTCGGCCAAGCTGCCGCTCACGGCGATGCTGCACTTTGCCCACGAGAAGCAGGCGCCGAAGATGGCGCTGGTCAAGGGCTCGCCCGATACGAACATCTGGCGTCCGCTCATCCGGCAGATCGAGGGCCTGGGGGGGCGCGTCGAACTCGGCCACAAGTTGGTCGGCATCGAGTACGATGAAGCCGCCAATCGGGTCACTGGCTTCCAGTTGGAGGATGGCAGCACCGTCACCGGCGATGTCTACGTCTCGGCGATGCCGGTCCATAATCTGCGCAAGGTGCTGCCCGCCAGCTGGCGCAAGTTTGCCTACTTCGATAACCTCAAACACCTCAAGGGTGCGCCGGTGATCACCATGCAGCTGTTCTTCGACCGGCAGATCGCAGGGGTGGACAATCTGCTCTTCAGCGCGGGCACCCACCTGAGCGTCTACGCCGACATGGCGATGGTGGCGCCCGAGTACCACACGGGCGGCCGGAGCATTATGCAGTTTGTGGTCGCCCCCGCCGAAACGTTGATCACCCTGCCCGACGATGAACTGGTCCGCTTTGTGATGGACGAGTTTGTGCGCCTGCACCCGGTGGCCCGCGAGGCGCGCCTGCTCAAGCACACCATCGTGCGCATCCCGAACTCGGTCTACCAGGCCCGGCCCGGGGTGGACAAGTACCGCCCCGACCAGGCCAGCCCGGTGAGCAACTTTTTCCTCGCGGGCGACTACACCCGGCAGCACTTCCTGGCATCGATCGAGGGGGCCACGATCAGCGCCCGGCGTTGCGTTGAGCGCATCACCGAGGCGCTGGCCAGCGGCACGATCGCGCCAGCGCGCGAGGTGGTCGCCGCGGGGTAGACGAAGTCCAGCATCGGGTATTCCGAGGTGTGCATGCTCGCTCCCGACTCACTGCTTAACAATCGCTACCGGATCACCTACGTGGTCGAGGAGCGTCCCGACTGCGTTATCTACCGGGCCATTGATAGCGAGGGCTCGCTGCGCGTCCTGGTGGCGGAAATGGTCCAGCCGGCGGAGAGCGCGCTTGCTGATGTGCAGCTGCTCGCCGAGCAGATCGCCGGAGTGAGCTCGCCGGGCCTGCTGGGGCTGCGCGACCATTTTGCCCACGGGCTGACGCTGTATCTGATCGTCGAGGATCCAGGCGGCCAGGATCTGGAGCGGGTTGCGCGCGACCGGGGTGGCCCGCTGCCCGAGAGCGAGGTGCTCAACCAGGTCGATCGGCTGCTGGGCGCGCTCGATGTGCTCCACAGTCGCACGCCGCCGCTGCTGCTCGGCGATCTGCGGCCGACCGATCTCTGGTCGTCGCTCGATGGTGGGCTGTTCCTCACCCCCTTTCCGCTGGTGCGCCCACTGGGCGTCGAGCCCTCGCCCTACCGCGCCCCGGAGCTCACCGACGCCCATGTGGAGCCGACGACCTCGAGCGACCTGTATGCAGTCGGTGCGGTGCTCTACCACCTGCTCACGGGCTGGGCGCCGCCCACCTCGGCCCAGCGGCAGGCCGGTACGCCGCTGAACGCGCCACGGACGCTGAATGCGCGGGTTTCAACCCTGGCCGAGCAGCTGGTGCTGCGCGCGCTGGAACTGAAGCCGGCGAACCGCTACCAGCAGGCCCGCGAGATGCGCAGCGCGCTGGATACGGTGCGCCTGATGGCCGGGCGATCGCTGGGCGCCAGCGCGCCGATCGAGACGGTGCAGCTCCCGCCACCGGCGCCGGCCCCGGCGGCGCCCGGGCCGGCAGGCGGCGCCGAGCCTGCCAGTCTCTATGGGCCGCCGCCGCCTGCGCCGCCCCCCGGCTGGCCCGGGGCGCCGCCCGCGGGGGTGGCCGGGCCAGCGGGGGCCGCTCCTCCCACTGGCTGGCAGGCGGCGCCCGCCGGCGCGGCGCCGGCGCGCACCGCTCCGCGCATCAGTAATGGCTGCCTGATCGCCGTGGTCGCGCTGCTTAGCGTGGTCGCACTCGCGATCTGCGTGGCCGGCGCCTGGCTGGGCTGGCTCGTGCTCAACGCCGGGGCGCCACTCCCGCTCTTCCCGAGCAGTGCCACTATGGCCACCGCCGAGCCCGCCACCAGCGCCGGCCCGACGGCGCAGCGCCCGGCGGCAACGGCGGCGGCGCCGGCAGCAGGCTCGCTGCTCGAACAGGGGGCGGTCTTCACCCAGACGCAGCAACTCGACGAGCCCGCGGTTGGCGCGGTGCAGTTCGCGCCCGACGATGGGCCGCTGGCGGTCGGGGTGGGCGGCGTGATCCAGCTGCGTGACCCTGCGAGCCTTGAGCCGCGCAGCGAGCTCCGTGGCCATACGGGCGATATCAGCGCCCTTGCCTTCGCCCCCGGCGGCCAGTTGCTGGCCTCGGGCGCTCAGGACGAGAACGACATCCGGATCTGGGACATCGAGGCGGCGCGCGAGGTGCGCCGCCTCAGCGGTCATACGGGCTGGATCCGCAGCCTGGCCTTCTCGCCGGATGGCCAGTTGCTCGCCTCCGGCAGCACCGACCGGACGATCATCATCTGGGAGGTGAGCAGCGGGCGCCAGCTGCGTCGCCTGGCGGGCCACAGCGATTTCATCGGCAATATCGCCTTCAGCCCTGATGGTACGAGGCTCGCCTCGGCCTCGCGCGATGGCACGGCCCGCCTGTGGCAGGTGGCCAGCGGTAGCCCGGTGCGCGGCTTTACCTATACGGCGCCGCTCAACCCGGCGACGAGCGCGCCTTACTGGCTCACAGGCGTCGCCTTCAGCCCCGATGGGACGCGGCTCGCCGTGGGCTCGATCAGCGGCAGCGTCTATCTGCTCAACGCCGCCGATGGCCGCCTCGAGCGCGAACTGCAGGGCCACAATGGCTGGGTGGTCATCCGTGGCGTGAGTTTCAGCCCCGACGGCCAGTATCTCGCCAGCGCCAGCCTCGATGGAACGGTCCATCTCTGGAATCCCGCCTCGGGCGCGGAACGGGGCGTGCTCCAGGAGCGGGGCCTGCGCCTGCTCGGGCTGAGCTGGAGCCCCGACGGGGCGCGGATCGCGACCAGCAGCGATATGGGCGGCAGCATCGCCCTCTGGGATGTCAGCAGCCAGCAGGTGGCGCAGACAGCCGTGCTGGCCCAGGGCAGCGTGACGACCCTGAGCTACTCTGCTTCCGGCTCGCTGCTCGGCACCGGCGGGATCAACGGATCGGTGCGCGTGCACCTGCTCGCCGATGGGCGTTCGATCCCGCTTAGCGGCGGCGCGCCGACCAACCAGTACCTGAGCTTTCTGAGTGATACCGAGCTGGTGGCGGTGAGTGATGCCGGCGATGTGGTTGTGATCGGCCTCACCGGCGCCAGTGCGCCACGCCAGCTCGAAGGGCTCGAAGGCTTCGCGCTGAGCGTCGAGGTGAGCCGCGACGGGCGCCTGATCGCCGCCGGCAACGAGCGCGGCGAGATCGTGCTCTGGGATGGCCGCAGCTTCGCCAGGCTGCGCAGCCTGCGGGGCCTGGGCGGCCCGGTCTATGCCCTCGCCTTCAGCCGCGATGGAACCAGCCTGGTCGGCGTGACCAACGAGCCCGCCGAGCGCCCCAAGCTTATGGTCTGGGATACGCAGAGCGGTACGGCGCGCGCGACCTTCAACGGCCATAGCGCCCCGGTGACCGCGATCGCGGCGCTGGCGGGCGAGGATCTTGTGGCCAGCGCCAGCGCCGATGGCGCGCTCAAGCTGTGGCGAGCGACGAATGGCGACGAGGTGCGTAGCCAGCAAGCCGCACCGGAGCAGCGCTGGTACAACAGCCTGGCCGGCTCGCCCGATGGCACGCTGCTGGTCACCGGCTCGCTCACCGGGCAGGTGGAGTTCTGGAACGCGGCGACCGGCGAGCGCCTGAGCGGGCTCGACCTCGAGGTTGGCCCGGTGTTTGCCTTAGCCTTTCGCCCCGACGGCTTACAACTGGCGGTGGCCACCCGTGACGGCGGCGTCGTGCTCCTGGAGCCGCGTGAATAACAGTCTGCCTGTGGCAGGGCCGTTGCAGCGATCCTGCTGGCAAACGCCGTTTTGCCCACGCCGGGTGCGCGTACCCGGGTGTGCCAGCAGGATCGTTGCAGCAGCCCTGCGCGCCATGCGGTTATAATGCCGGCAGCGGCGCCGAGCCTCACGGGATTGCGCCGTTCTACGGACGGAAGGAGCGCGGCATGTTCAACAGCTTCAAGCAGAAATACGACCGGACCCCCGCCGGCCAGGAGGAGCGGGTGCCACCTGGCCAGTATGTCACGGAGAAATTTCCGGTCCTGCACTATGGCACGGTCCCGCAGTATACGAACCCGGAGCACAGCTGGGATCTGCGTGTCTGGGGGGAGATCGAGGAGCCGGTGCGGCTCAGCTTCGCCGCATTCCGCGCCCTGCCAACGGTCGAGGTCGTGACCGACATTCACTGCGTGACCCGCTGGAGCAAGCTTGATACGCGCTGGGAGGGTGTGCGCTTCAGCGAATTTCTGCGCCACATCCCCTCACTGAAGCCGGCCGCGAAGTATGTGGTTGCCCACTGTGAGCAGGGCTTTACCACCAACGTCCCGCTGGAGGTGCTGCTGCACCCCGACGCGCTGCTGGCCTACAAGTACGAGGGCGCGGAGTTGACGCCCGAGCATGGCTACCCGCTGCGGCTGCTCACACCCGGCAAGTACTTCTGGAAGAGCGCCAAGTGGCTGCGCGGCCTGGAGTTTCTCGCTCACGACAAGCCCGGCTTCTGGGAGCGCTACGGCTACAACAACAACGCCGATCCCTGGAAAGAGGAGCGCTACGCTGAGTAGCCCGGCCTGGCCCGCGACGATCGAGGAAGCCGTCGCGGTGCAGGAGCGGCTGCGTGGCGCGGTCCTGATCGCCGACGATTTCGGCACACTGCGGACGGTTGCCGGCGTCGACGTGGGCTTCGAGGAGGCCGGCGCGGTGACGCGGGCTGCGGTGGTGGTGCTGAGCTTCCCCGCGCTCGCGCCGCTGGCCCACGCCCTGGCCCGCCGGCCTACCGGCTTTCCATACGTGCCGGGCTTCCTCTCCTTCCGCGAGGTCCCGGCGATCCTGGATGCGCTGGCTCTGCTGCCGGCTCCGCCGGACCTGCTGATCTGCGATGGGCAGGGGATCGCCCATCCGCGGCGCTTCGGCATCGCCTGCCACCTGGGGCTGCTTAGCGGCCTGCCAAGCATCGGTTGCGCCAAATCGTTGCTGGTCGGCCGTCACCCCCCGGTGCCGGCTGAGCGTGGCGCGCGGGTGCCGCTCAGCCATCACGGCGAGCAGGTTGGCTGGGCGCTGCGCACCCGCACCGGCACCAGGCCGGTCTATGTCTCACCGGGCCATCGGGTGGGCCTGGACACGGCCGCCGACCTGGTGATGGCCTGCGTCACGCGCTACCGCCTCCCCGAGACGACCCGTTACGCCCATAACCTCGCGTCCCACGGGGTGATCAAGGGGTAGCGCCAGTACCGCGCACATAAGTGCTTCGCCCCCACCCCAACCTCCTCCCGCTGGGGTTTAAGGGCGTCCGGCGCCTCCCCCCAGCGGGGGGGTTGGGAGGGCTTTCACGTATAGAGTTTTTGGGAGGTGCGCCCCCAGGCCCCACATACCCCACCCCCCTACCCCCTCCCCTGGCAGGGGAGGGGGGGGAGGGGGGTGAGGGCAAGCAGCGCATCAGGACGCCATCCGCCAAAAACCCTACGCCTGAGAGGGTTGGGAGGGGGGGCGTGCCGCCCGCAGCGCCAGATGTGCAAGGTTTTGGGGGTAGCGCCCTACCCCGTACTCAGGAGTTGCCGTGCCTGTGCTGACGGAGCTACCCGCGACGCATCTAGCGACCACCAGCCGGCTCGCTGACCGGCTCGCTGCGGGCTGGGCGCTGGTGGTTGCGCTGCTGCTTGTTGTGGTGTTCCGTGGCCACGGGTTCGACGATCCCTACATCACCTACCGCTACGCGGCCAACCTGGCCGCCGGGGAGGGCTTCGTCTACAACCCCGGCGAGCGGGTGCTGAGCACCACGGCGCCGCTCTACGGGCTGCTGCTGGCCCCGGCCGCCGCCGCCGGGCTCGATCTGCCGCTGGTCAGCAATGCGCTCGGCTGCCTGAGCCTGGGCGCGGGCGCCCTGGCCTTCTGGTGGCTTGGCCGCCTGGCGGCGCTGCCGATCGCCGGCGGCGTGGCCGCCCTGCTCTACCCGCTGAGTCCGCAGCTAGTCTTCACCCTCGGCGCCGAGACGAGCTTCTTCATCGCGCTGGCGCTCTGGGGCTTTGTGGCGATTGTGGCCCGGCGCCCCGTCTGGGCGGGCCTGCTCATGGCTGGCGCCAGCCTGGCGCGGGCCGACGCGGCCCTGGCGGCCGCGGTGGGCGCGCTCGGGGTCGTGCTGGCTGGCGGCTGGCGCGCGATGCAACGCTATGCCGCCGTCTATCTGCTGGCGATGACGCCATTCCTGGCTGTCGCCTGGGCCTATTTCGGCGCGCCGCTGCCGGCCACGCTCGGCGCCAAGCGCAGCCAGGCGCACATCCCCGGCAGTCGCAGCTACGCCAGCGGGCTCCTCGGGCTGGTCACGGGCCTGGCCGGGCAGCCGCTGTTCTGGCCACTGTTCGGCCTTGCACCGCTCGGGCTAGTGGCCGGGCTGCGCCGGCGCGGGCCGCTGCTCCTGCCGCTGGCCTGGGGCCTGTTGCACGCCGCCGCCTACAGCCTGCTGGGCGTGACCGCCTACTTCTGGTACTATGGCCCCGCCGTGGTGGCCCTGGTGGCGGCTGCCGCCCTTGGCGCCGCCGTGCTAGCGGAGTGGTTGCGCGCCCTGGCCGGCGCGCGGCTGGGCACTGTGGCGCTGGCCGCGCTGGTCGGCGCGGTGCTGGTCGGCCAGGTGCTGGCCCTGGGCGCGATCGCCGCGCGGCCCGACGCGCGCCTCGCGCTCTACCGCGAGGCGGGACGCTGGCTGGCCACCAACACCGCGCCGGGAGCGCGGGTCGGGGCGCTGGAGGTGGGGGTGATCGGCTACTACAGCGGCCGGCCCATGGTCGACTTCGCCGGGCTGATCCAGCCCGAGCTCGCGCAGGTCTTCCGCGCTGGCGGCGACTACGGCGTGGCGGCGCGCCAGGCGATCGCGACCCTGCGGCCCGCCTACCTGGTGAGCCAGGAGGCCGCGCTGCCGCTGGTCACGGCCGAGCCGGCGCTGGCCGCCCGCTGCGCGCCGGTCGCCGCCTTCGCCGACGGGCGCTACCCGGCACCGCTGCGGATCTACCGCTGTACATGGCCATGAGTCGGGACCCTGGACATGGTGCAAACCCGCTTGCCAATCTGGCGTGCAGCTTCTCCAGTTCGACAGATCTGTCGTGTGGAAGTGTAGAGCTGTGGAGGTGTGGCGGTGTGGCGGTGTGGAAGTGTGGAGCTGTGGAGCTGTGGAGGTGTAGCGGTGTGGCGGTGTGGAGGTGTCGAGGTGAAGGCCGGATTGCGAGGCAGGTTGTCCAGCGTGACCGTTGCGCCACAGCTCGACACATCCACAGATCGACACCGCCACACAGGGCTTTGTCGAGCTTGAGAGCTGTGGAGATGAGTGGGACCATGCGGGATTGCCAATGCCACCTGGTATTACACGGAGCGGTGCCTGGATGCACTGCCCGGTAGCTGGAGAACTGCGATGCATCGAGCTCATCTGCCCCTGCTGCTGGCGATCGTGATCCTGGCGAGCCTGGCCGGCGGTGCGGGCCGTGCCGGGGCGCAGCCGGCGGCCCAGCCAGGCGGGGCGATCTGTTTCCCCGACGTGCCCGGCATCGAGGACTGCATCGACCCGGCCTTTGCCGCCTACTGGCGCAGCAACGGCGGTCTGCCGGTGTTTGGCTATCCGATCGGCCCGGCCGAGCAAGCCACGCTGGCGGATGGCGCGACGATCACCGTGCAATGGTTGGAACGCAACCGCCTGGAGCGTCACGCCGCGAACCGGGCGCCCTACGACGTGCTGCTTGGTCGGCTGGGCGCCGAGCGGCTGGCCCAGCTTGGTCGTGACTGGAGTGCTGCGCCGCGCGAGGCGGGCCCGCAGCCCGGCTGCCTCTGGTTCCCCGAGACGGGGCGCAACGTCTGCGACCAGGCACCCGGCGAGGGCTTCAAGAGCTACTGGGAGCGCAACGGGCTGCGGATACGCGGCCTGAGCCCGTACCAGCAATCGCTGGCGCTCTTCGGGCTGCCACTGACCACCGCGAACCCCGAGCCCGGGCCGAACGGCGAACTGATCATCACCCAGTGGTTCGAGCGCGCCCGCTTCGAGTGGCACCCCGCCAACCCGCGGCCCTACCGGGTCTTGCTTGGCCTGCTGGGCAGCGAGGTGCGGGCGGGCACACCGGATCCAGGCGCGACGCCAGGGCCGCTGTTTGGCGTGGAGATCAGCCGGGGCGGCGTCGGCGCGGCCATCGGGGCGCTGCCTGGTCTTGGCGGCGGCATGGTGCGCTACAACATGATCGACTGGGCGCTGATCGAGCCGCGGCGCGGCGAGCGCAACTGGGCAGCGATCGGCGGTCTCGAGGCGGAGCTAGCGGCGATCAGCGGCAGCGGGGCGACGCCGCTGGTGATCGTCAGCGGGGCGCCAGCCTGGGCCCAGGCGGTGGCCGGCAAAGCCTGCGGCCCCATCCGCGCCGATGCGCTCAGCGCGTATGCCGACTTCGTTGGCGACATGGTGCGGCGTTACAGCGGGCCGCCCTACAACGTGCGCTACTGGGAGTTCGGCAACGAGCCCGACGCAGCCTTCCAGCTGGTCCCGGGCGACGCGCCCTTCGGCTGCTGGGGTGACGAGCGGGATCCACGCTACGGTGGCGCGGTCTACGCCGAGATGCTCAAGGCGGTCTACCCGGCGCTCAAGGCTGCCAACTCCGAGGCGCAACTGGTGACCGGCGGGCTCCTGCTCGACTGCGACCCGGGCGGGCCGCTGCCGTGCGCGGCAGGGCGCTTCATCGAAGGGGTGCTGGCCAATGGTGGCGGCGCGGCCTTCGACATCCTCGCCTACCACAGCTACACCTACTGGGGGCCGGTCAACGCCGACTGGGACCTGAACCACCCGAAGTGGCAACAGCGGGGTGGGGTGCTGCGCGGCAAGCTGGCCTACCTGCGCGAGACGATGCAGCGCTACGGGGTTGACAAGCCGGTGCTGATGAACGAGGGCGCGCTCCTCTGCTTCCGCAACGACCCGAGTTGTGCGCCGCAGGGCTTTGAGCAGGCCAAGGCCAACTACATCGCCCGGCTCTTCGCCCGCTCGTACGAGGCGGGCCTCTATGGCGCACTGTGGTACACGTTGAACGGCCCGGGCTGGCAGGATGGCGGCCTGCTGGATGGCGATCAGCAGCCGCGCCTGGCCTATGCCACACTGGCCTTCCTGCGCCGCACGCTCGGCGATGCCAGCTACGCCGGCGTCACGCGTGACGGCGCGCTCGAGGTCCACCGATTCCGCAAGGGCGGGCTCCAGTACGAGCTCGCCTGGACCAACGACGGCTCGACCCGCGAGGTGCCGTTACCGGCTGGTACCCGCCGCCGCTATACTGTACGCGGAGATCCCCTGCCCATCGGCGAGCGCCTCGAGGTCGGCTTCGAGCC
>Ga0272446_1007966_pt1 | contig 10302 bp, 11 predicted proteins | sample YNPCB0061_FD_194587 | JGI IMG/M metagenome (GOLD analysis project Ga0272446, IMG submission 194587) | Hot spring microbial mat communities from Yellowstone National Park, WY, United States - YNP-CB-006-1 | ecosystem: Environmental > Aquatic > Thermal springs > Hot (42-90C) > Sediment | place... | reverse complement strand
TGAGGTATCCACTAGGCACCCAATTAGACCTATAACGTTGCCTTCAGGGGTCTTTAGTAAGTTTTTATATAGAATTACCGAACGTTCCCCTTCGTGGGTCTTGACGTTACAGTTTTTTGCATCGAAAGGTATCCTAATGTCTTTAAACCAGCGGGAGGTAGACTTATCGAATAGGTCCTCTACATTCTTAGCTAGAGCTTTTAAGCGAGGTATGCCAACAAACTCATAGAATGACTGTGACCCGCGAATATACCCACCGTTCTTATCGGTGTAAAATGTAGGTACGGGTATTGAGGCAATAAGGTTGTTTTGAAAAGAGGATAAGTCTAAGACTTTATACTCATTAGACCTTTTAAAGGTAACATCTCGAGCGGTTAAAACGTATGAGGGATCGCTTAGCTCACTACTCGACAGTGGGGAGACAACAATCTCTATATAGCGTGGAAGTCCGGTAGCCTCATCTATAACCACCCATTCCTTATTTATAACTTTTAGGTCCTCGGAGAAAGCATCCGGGAAGAGGTCGCTCAAAACTTTTCCCACCGCCTTGTCCGGGTCCAGGCTTAGCATGCTTGCGGCTGCATTGTTCAACACAGTTATCTTGCGCTCTGCATCAAGAACAATTAAGCCATCCTCAAGCACGTTAGCCAAAGCACTTATGACATATCTGCTCTTTATTATCTCCCTCTCTAAAACCGAGGAAATAACTGCGCTAGACTTTCGGATTTCTTCTAGATCATTCTTGAGTTTATCGGGTGTCGCCATTTTTACCTCCCGACTTATTCTCACCTAGAGTTCGCTTAAGTATATCTAACGCGTCTATGGTCTTGAGCTGCAGCATGTACGTGTAAGATTCTTGTACCATGCTAGAGGCGTGATTGGCCAAGTAAGCAGAGATGCCGGTTAAAGCTCCAGCTAGCAATGATATTCCCAGAACTAAGCCTCTAAGAACGTTGTACTTTTCCTTCCACTGATCTTCTAGAGAGTTATTCTTATCCTCTAAAGACTTAAGGTCCTTCCTTAGCTCCGCTTTAGAATTAGAAATCTCTACGTGCAAATTAGCGTCAACCTCAGATAAGGATTGGCTCAATTCTCGGACAAGGCTGGTTAACTTATCGTATTCCTGAGTATGCTGTTCTGCGTGAACCTGAATGATCCGTACTATACTTACAGCTTCCTCAATGCGCTTAACCAAATCTTTAACTTCAGATACAGTAGAGCTAAGATTCTCCACACGTACTTCCAGGATTCCAATCTCAGTCTCTTTAGAGCACGGAGGCTTATCACCTCCATTATAACCGGACATGTTTTATACTCCCCGATTCTTACTGGCCTGACCTAGCCAAAGCCAATTCCTTATAGTTAGCCCCGGTCTTCATTATTACGGCATTGAGCTGAATACGCTTAGCGGGAATAACTGGATCAAGATACACGTCTAAGATAAGCTCGCCCGCCGCAATAGTCTCAGGAGTATTGTTCGACTCATCGCATACGACCTGAAACTTATAAAGACCTCGCCCGTTCTTTATGGGTTGGAGGAACCTTTCGCACATTTCTCGGAGAAAAGCACGTAGGATTGCGTCATTGGGGTCAAAGACAGAGTACAGAGCCGCAATAGAAATCGATTTCTCTACAAAGTTTAGTAGCCTACGCACGTTGACATTGGACAAGGCGCTTGCCATTGATTGGCATGTATCAGCCCCCCAAATCTTGTACCCCTTGCCCGGGAATACGCGCATGGGGTTAATCTGAGCCAGGGCAAGGGCATCCCGGTCACCTTGATTATATGTTTTTCGGACGCCCAGGATCTTCATGTCACCCCGACTCATACCGGCGGGTGCGAACCACGTTTCGGCCACGTAGTCTGTCTTGGCGTATGCTGCGGCTACAAAACCAGAAGGCGGAACAAAGACTTGAAAGTCATTGTACTGGTCGTAGATCTTTAGATCCGGGCTATAGATAGCGCTGCGAGAACTATCCAGATTAAGCGTATTGCGCTTGTACGCGATGGCCCGGGCGGTGTCTTGTTCTGTACTGGGTATGTCCAGTACAGCTATACAATCCATTCTTGTCTGGCACAAGTCATCCATTTTGAGCTGGACCCCAGGAGTAGCATATCCCCCATTTATAAGGATATTTACGTCTACTTGTTCGGGGTCCCTGTACAGCTCCCAGCCCAAGTTTATAAGGGCATCGCTCGGTCGAGATCCATTGGAAGCGCCGTCCAAGAACTCAGACGTATCCGTTAAGATAGGTACGGCTGGGGCAGCATAGGGATTGGCAACGTACCTAATAATGGAGGACCGGTTATTGATTACCTCCGAGATATTCATTTGATTGCCGTACCCATCTAGACGATAGTCACGGCTAACCAAAAAGGACTCGTTAGGTAGTTGACGAGGGCTGGTGTAATTTAAGAACACTTCAACCCAGAACACCAGAGGATCGTCAGGAGATGTAGCCCCTTTCTTTGTGGAGGGCTTTATCCGGATCATTATGGTGTTATTCCACTCACCGGGATTTGCAGCGCAGAAAAAGCCAAAAATGTTAGCAATGCCAGGTGTTTGTGGATCAAAGCCTACGGTATTGACAGGATCAGGCTTACCCAAGGGGTTGTTCGTCCCGTCATCGAAGTTTGTGAGATGGATAATGGGAACAGAAGCACTGGGGTCATCGACTGACCAGTAGGCACCAGCAGTGAGCGCGTCAGGAGACGCGACTCGAGTGACATACAGGCGAGAGGACTCACTTAGAAATTGTAGGGCACAATAGTGCATGTAAGACGTTTTGGGGTCGGGAGGGCCAAACGTCTCTATGAAGTTTTTCACGCTAGTTATTAGAGTGCGCTCCATGACCGGGCCTTTGTTGGAGGCACCCACTATTGCCCCGATAGATGTACTAGCAGCGGCAATGCGCTGAGATAGGTCAAGCTCCCGGACATAAACGCCCGGAGAGGGGTTTGCTGAGGTACTCATTTGCGTTCTCCTATAAAATAAACGCTCTTTACTACCTCAACAAATTATTATTCAATGCAAGTTAGCCAACACCTAGAGAAGATACTAACTCTTCAATTTCAGACGTATATACCTCAAGTACGTGAGCAATCCCTTCAAGGGTAACGCCAACCTTCTTTTCATACGAGGAAATGAAGCCAGTCTCATCCCTCTTGTTTAGAGCCGAGACCAGAGCTACAATGTCAGCGTAGGTAACAGGGGTAGTAGCAGTCGCCTCGGAGAGTAAAGGATCTACTCGAGTACACTGAACGAGCTCTTCAGGAAGGCCCCAGCTAGATATAATTCTTGCGCCAATTTCTGCATGTAAACTTCTTAGAACCTGAGGGAAGTACTCTAGTTTATTCAAGTTATCACTAAAGTAATCTATTATGGGTAGTTTGCCTACCCCATGAAGCAAGCCAGCTGTTAGCGCCAACTCTTTGGAAAACTTCGTGCCAAAGTCCAGCTCTTGAACAAGTATAGACGATCCCACGCCAACCCGAACGCTATGCCCCCAAGAAGAGCGTGCCTCTTCTCGCAGCTCAAGGCAATGGAGGCTAAATCGGTCTCGTAAACTCAAGCCCAATATCAGCGTACCTGTGAGTTTTGTCCCGAGCCTACGTAGGGCATCAAATAAGGTCCTAGATTTAAAGCTACCGGCAAGAGCTGAACTATTGGCGACCTGAATCAGCCTAGCTGTTATAGACGCATCGTACTGAATGATTCGTTCAATGTCTTTGATATCTCCGTCCTGAGAAGCTTCTAGAACTTTGAAGTATATATCAGGGGGACTTGGAAGTCGAACTTGTTTACTTTGTATACGGTCATAGATGTCAGCAACAATAGCGGATATTTCTAGATTATCGATAACCATGGCATACCTCTCCAAAAGTTCATGTCAGGGACCTAGTGCGCTCTAGGAAAGCGCTATCAATCTTCGAGGGTGGTAAAGGTTTCGAGAGGTAGTATCCCTGAATCCTGTCGCACCCAAGTTCAAGCAATAGATCGTGAATATCTTTGGTCTCCACACCTTCGGCAACAACTTCGTAGCCAAGCTCGTGCGCAAGTTGGATCGTGGATTGAACTATAAGATAGTCGTCAGTGTTGGATAAAATGCCGGTAATGAAAGATTTGTCAATCTTGATCTGAGATATTGGCAAGTGTCTAAGGTAGTTCAAACTGGTATGCCCAGTTCCGTAATCGTCGATCGAGAGTTTTATACCAATTGAACTTAAAGTAGCCGTAACTGCTGCCGCTGTTTCCATGTCAGATACAACCGCAGTCTCAGTTATCTCTAGCACTATGTCCGAGGGGACAAGTTGGTAGGTAGTTAATGCCTCAACGACGGTTGGTAAGAGCGTAGGTATAGCTAAATCAGTTGCTGAAATGTTAATAGAAACCCTGAGTGTAATACCTTGATCTCTCCAAAGACGCACCTGCTTACACGCAGCTCTAATGACCCAGTTGGTTATATGCCGCATAATACCCGAGTGCTCGCACAGGGGAATAAACCTATCAGGTCCTAGTAGACCGAGAGTAGGGTGGTTCCACCTAATTAACGCCTCAACCTCTTCGATTTTATTGGTTTTTAGAGATTTTTGAAGTTGATAGAACAGGGTGAACTGATCTTGATCTATTGCAGACCGTATAGACCCTACCAAAAGCAGGGACTCTACACTGTTAGGGTCAGAAGAACGATCATAGATAGAGCAGCCTGATTTTGAACGCTTGGCCACGTACATGGCTACATCGGCGCACCGAAGTAGATCTTGAGGAGTAGTAGCGTGCTCAGGATATACAGCCACTCCTACACTTACGCCTATATCAACCTCGTACTCATTAAGTGAGATCTGGCCATGAAAAGCTTCGTGTAAGCGCCGGCACACCTCTTCAATAGTGCGATCCCTGAGCTCAGGAGTTTTAGTTGACTTAGGGGAATTTATTATAACTGCAAATTCATCTCCACCGAGCCTAGATATAATGTCTGACTCTCTAAGCGAAGACCGGAATTTTTGAGCCACGATTTTTAACAGCTCATCCCCTGCAGCGTGACCTAGAGTATCGTTTACAAATTTGAAGCGGTCTAGATCCATAAGCAGGAGAACGACATTCGCATCCCTTTCCCCTAAAGAAGCACTGAGTCGACTCAAAAAATGCTGACGGCCAACTAGGCCGGTAAGACCATCATAGCGCGCACTATGGTCCAACTTTATGGAGTATCTCACCATAAGTAAGACCCCTAGTGCTAGAAACACATGAAATGCGAACTCTAGGCTAACAAAGGGGAAATGTGCTAACTCAATCCACAGGTCGATAACAACCAAGAGCAGGGTAGATAGCCCTATGAAATAGGCGTAGTTATCCTTTATGACCCATAGGCATGCCCTAAGCAGGCTTTTTCCGCACTTAGTTAGTCGTAGTTGAGTCAGGGCAGTCCTGAAAAACAAAAGTATGGACACCTAATACGCTACCTTCTATAAATCATCCCCTAACTAAATTACGGTTACAAAGCAAGAGCGACTCTGACACAGAGTTGAGTACGGCCTACCTCAACTTAAACTAAACTGCGACAGCTTAAAAGGTCTCCAAAAGTTCATGCTGAGGTAGATCGAGTAGCGCCTTCAATTCAGCGTTAGTGGTATTCTTGAGGGCTTTTTTCAACCAGCGTAGATTTCTAAAAGACGAATCGACCTGCCTTCTAAATGCAGGTAGATGGAGATCTTGACTTTTCAACAACGTGTTTAACCGGTCTAGCCTAGTTAAATCCACTGCAACTTCTTTGCTCATAGTTTAGCCATTGCTCCTTTAGAAAGACCTTCACTTAAATATATTCGGGTTACGCCCGCTTCCCTTAGACGATCCCCGAAAACTTCTAGAACATGCTCCACTAAATACTCTACGGTAGTTTCAGTGGGCAATACCCTAACCTTGAGTTTAGTCGGGTCATACTCGGCTTTGAACGTCCCTCGTTCTGCCGTGTACTCTATAGAAATGTAAGAAGAAACATTACCCTCTTGGGCACGCACTAAATTTGCCTCATAGATAAATATAGAACCATCAAGGTACTCTGAGATTTCCCTAGCAAGCTCCCTAGGGTCTTGGTGACCCACAAATCTGAGGTTTTCATCAATTGTATAAAACAACTGCACGAATGACAGGTGGCCGTGGTTACAGTTTTGGCACCCCCAGCTAGTGCTATCTTTTAGCCCATGTACATAGGTAAACATGTCTGCACACCACACCTGGCCTTCTACCATACGAGGAGCCATGTGCATGAGCTGCATTCGGGACTCATTATGCACTTCTACGTCTATGTTTACCCCTGGATAGGATTGGCGAAGTGCACCTTGAAGGTGAAGCATGAGTTCAACACCTATCTCCGCAGGACAGTAACTATCCGCCAGATCTAGCACCTTAACCGCGTTACGAGGAGTAATAAGACGAACCGCCGGGGTAGTTATAGAGTAGGTGTGCTCGTCCAGTTCAGAGATCTCGAAGTTTGACCAGTTACGCAGCACCCAGAGCTTGTGGTCAAACCCGGTCTCCCGATCATCGATAATTGACTTAAGTTTCTTTTTCACGGAAGAAAAGTCAACTACCACTTTCTCTTTCTCATCAACTTCCCCAGAAATAACAAAGTTGGGATTGAAGGAGCCTCCGACAACTCGGCCTTTGTCGTCAATGTAGGCATGGTCGATAACCGTTGGCTGAACCAAGAACATAGAGCTTCTCATCAGTCTCTCCTCAACGTAAGTAACTCAATGGCTTTGTAGAACTTCTGCTCCATTTCAGGCTTCCAGAATTCTTTGCGTAAAGCAGTTGAGCTAGTCATAGCTTCTGACTCTACGCCTCGACAACTCATGCAAGAGTGCTTCCCGACCAGGGACACTGCGGACCCGGTAGATTTGATGCCGGGCATTTTCTGTCCCTCTGTCCAAGAAAGAACATCAGCAATATCAGATGCTAACTGCTCTTGAAGCACAGGTCGACGGCTCAAGGTTTTGACGATACGAGCCAGTTTAGATAGACCAAGGACCATCCCGTCAGGGGCCGGTATATATGAAACAAAAACATCGTACTCGACGCTCAGCAAATGATGAGGACATAGGCTATATACCCGAATAGGGCCCTGGGTAATGAGCTCGGGCGTATAATCAGCCTCATGCTTTTCCATAGGAAATCCAGTGCGAAGCAAATGCCGAATCTCCTTATCGATTTCAGTTCGAGTCTTCACCATAGACGCGAAGGCTTTAGCGGATCGAACTGGAGTATCTGCCATGTTAGCCAAATCCGCCTCTGATAAGTCATTGTCTCGACTCAAATAATCATGGATGAGTTGGAACGCCTTAAGCAGCAAGGGATGAGCCGAGTTCTCAGGATGAATATCATCATTATGAAAACTCGGTGTAATGAGGGTAGAATGTGTAGTAGTAGATGACATAGAAGCTCTTAGGCTAAAATTTTGCAGGGGTGGGTGCTAGGCGGCTCGAAGAAACCAGGGATAGGCCTGAAGTCTGTTCCAGGTAAGCCTTAACTAAATCTTGTTTAGGGCTGTAGGATATAAGGTAGTCCTCCGGACCAAACTTAATATCCTCAACGGTTGGATCGCCCGGCTCGCTAAACAGTACAAAAGGCACCAGCGAAACCGCGATGCCTTGAGGACTAGGATAGGCTTGGATCTGCATTATCTTAGTAAGATCAAAGTTACCTTCACTATCTTTGGACTTGACCCTGGCTATAAGATCGATCCCGGATGATAACTTTAAGTTAATTACTTCCATAGTATTCTCCAGAGTAAATGCACACTACATTACTTTTTTACAGTTTGACCTCAAAAACTTTGAACGGCCTTTTCATTCTAGAGCAGACTTGTATCATATCAGCGGCCAAGCCCGTGGTGGACCCATCCCAGTAAATGATAACTCGCTGAGACCTCCACACTAGACGGGCCACAGCCACTGCAGCCGCATCTTCATACACTTGGTCGGACACGGCTACACCTAACCTGAGCCACCCGTATGACCTTGCGTATCGCCTAACGACTCTACCTACAGGGTCCTCTCGAATAGTGAATATGCGCTCAAGGGGCCACGCCTGATCTAATGTTTGTAACAGCTTCCGTATGACCAAGTCATAGTTAGGGAAGGACGTACCTCCCACTATAGCCAAGTCCGTCACTGGACTAGGATTCACGGTTTTGGATTTAGGGGCCACAGCCAACTCATTTAGCATGCACTATTCCCAGGGAAACACTACAAAGCGTTTATCTACTTCTCGGTCGATTCCCCTGGCATATTTCCAAACAGGACACCCGCTCCGAATGTTATTCCACAAGCATAGAAACTTTATATTTCTAGTAAGGCCGGTAGGTACGGCACGCGCAGAGTAACGTAAGGAATTGAGGGTCTTACCGGAGTCGCAAATGTCCTCTACGACTAGAATGTTCTCATAAGATGAGAGAGTATTAAGCCAAAGGTCTTCATCGAACGTGAGGGGCGGTGGCCCATCACGAAAACTCCACCGAAGTGGAACCAGGGGAAGCCCGGTCCAGTTAGAAAGCATGACAGCCGGAATCAAACCACCTCGAGCTATTCCAACTAGTACAGTTCGTTTTGGATCAATAGGGATGTCCGGACTACCGGTAATGCTCTTGTGAAGTTCCTTAACGTCTTCCAAAAACTCCGAATAGCTATAGTATAGCCTACCTGAATGTTCTATTCTTTTCACGTGCACCTCACTCCGAGTGATACCTACAAAGGGTAGCAGGTGTAAGGCGGATCAACTTAGGCTGAACCGCCTTTGAAGTATCAGCAGCCCTTTATGGCCACTATAGTATTACCTACGTAGGTACCTAGATTGTTGTCATCGATCTCATCACCTTCATCCAACTCAATAAGGTCGGGGAGGACCTCAAAGTCATTTTCTACATAATCGTTCTTCAAGAGCATTACCTTAGTAAACCCTGCCTCATGTGCCATATCAACAAGTTCAGGCTCGGAGAAGTACCTCTGAGTCATAGGCTGACGAACAGTTACACGCCCAACCACTGTGCCTTCGTACTCAATGACTACCGGCTTAGTAAAAATGTCACTATTTTCGCTAGTCAACCTGTTGTAGACAGACTTCCGAGTTAACTTAACCAGGCACTTTCCATGAGAGGGCAGCCCATACTCCTTACGAAGGGGATGATAGAATGGAACATCAAACTCTTCCTCTTCTTCACCCTTAGTAGCACAAAGGGCACTGTAATACCCGTTGTTCGCATAGTCTAAGATAAATGCCCCTACCTCAGGTAATCCTCGATACATATTTTTGTATAGCTGGGCCACAACTGACCGAGCATGGCGAGAACGATGAGAGCCGTTTAGGTCAAGCACCGAACTGGCGCTAAAGAAAAACCCCGTTATGAAGTTTATGCCAAGGCCCGGGTCAATATCTACATAAAGTGCGTCCCCTACAATGACACCTCGATGTCCGTTAGAGTCGTCCTCGCTATCAAGATAGTGATAACTTTTTATTAAAGAGCTGCCTCCATGTTCCATCATATACTTTTGATGCTCACTATGACCGGCTAAGATCTCCAGGACGTTGAATTCCGAAAAATTCTTAGGGTCAAGATTTCGGAGCTCATTCATAATGAATAGAGCTCCCAGGGCCTCACCAAACTTGTAGCTGGGACAGCGAGAATACGTTGCTCCATACAAGTTGTAGTCATTATAGATATGTTCAACAGTTTTCGATTTTATTGCCATGGTTTTACCTTAAGATAAAGGGTGATAGTGAGCCAACGACCTTCTTAGCACACAAGAAGTGCAAAGGCCAGCCGAAAATCTTCAAGAGGTTTTCGCAACTGATTTTTACAGTTTAGACGAAAATGCACACCGCATCTAACTCGGGTGCATAAAGTTATAGTGCGAGGCCCTAAGGACCCCGCACTCTATTTAGCTTAGGCCATAAATTCTCCTAGTAGGAGGTTTATAAGGGATAGACGGCAAACCTCGCCAACTTTAAATAGCAATATAGTAAAACATAGAACAACTTGCACCAGCGCAGACAGAAGAGACTGTCTGACTACCCCGTGAGATCGGAACAACCGAGCGAGTACGCTATTCAGGAGTTAGGTACTGGCAGGGCACTTACAACAAACCTAAGATCACGAAGTTTGGGCTCTAAGCAAATAAACAATGCCAATATACGCGGCGCGCTTTTCTAGGCTAGATTCATTTTTCGCCTCCTTGAGCTGGGTCCGGGTATCCAAGACGGAGATTCAGCATGCCATGCCCAGGCCGTTAGCAACGCTGAATCAATG
>Ga0272446_1007965_pt1 | contig 10303 bp, 9 predicted proteins | sample YNPCB0061_FD_194587 | JGI IMG/M metagenome (GOLD analysis project Ga0272446, IMG submission 194587) | Hot spring microbial mat communities from Yellowstone National Park, WY, United States - YNP-CB-006-1 | ecosystem: Environmental > Aquatic > Thermal springs > Hot (42-90C) > Sediment | place... | reverse complement strand
GCCGCTCTCAATAAAACCGAAATCCTCATCAGGAAAGAGACGCAGAATCTTGCCCGTCAATGATGTTTCCTCATGATTCTTGACCTTTTGCTGCCGGGTAGCGGAGACCTCCTGCAGACGGCGATCCAACACGTCAAAGGCCTCGATAATCAGGGGAAGGACCAGTTCGCCCTGGCGGGTCACGGTGAGAACATTCCCGGGAACCGTGGCCACCAGACGGATTTCAAACTGGCCCTGGCGATGATGGCCGGAGCCGATAATCTCCACCCGGGCATTGACGATGGGGTCAGAATAGCGTTTCTGCAGCCGACTCATCTCGGTTTCGATCTTCTCCCGCCACTCCGGCAGGATCTCCAGATGCCGACCTTCGATAAAGATGTTTAAGGGCATCATAAACCAAACCTCCTGTTTGGATCAGGATAACGGTTTTATAACAAAATAAGACTTCAGGAAAGGCTGTGTCCAGTTTTTTTCCGAAAAAAAGAACGGCCCCCGGCAAAGGTGGGCCGCCGGCAGACCATCCTGATGTGCCTGTGTCCCAGGGAGCTCTTTCCTCAGTCTCACAGGCATGATGGCAAGTTTCTCTGTCGTCTCTCAGGTTGCCTCGGAGAGGTTGGCCGCCACCGGGGCTTTGTCACGGTCCTGTGCCTGCAATAGCAGCCGAGCCCAATTGCGGTAGCGAGGCTCGGTTGCTGCGGCCCGGGCCTCTTCTTCCAGGGGATGGGCGGCATAGCCATATCGATAAAAATCCAGGCAATAGCGCCAGACAAAGGCGAGCGCGCCGAGACGTCGCCATTGGTCCACGTGGGCCAACTCATGGGCCAGCAGGGCCTCGGTCAGCGGCACCCCCCGGCGGATCAGAATAAGACGCGGCCAAGCCTGTGCCCGGGCCCAGCCCGGGATGAGCCATGGCACCCGTCGGAGGCGGACTCGCGGCCGGAGAAGCAGGGCTGCGTCCAACGGCTGCGCCTCGTCCTGCTCAGCCGCACCGTCGCGCGGCTTTGCTCCTGCCAGGTCTTGCCGCTTTCCGGCCACGCTTACTGCCAACGCCAAATCTGCACACCTTTTTCTATAAAGTTCATCAGATATAACTGGCCCGAAGGGGTGATCCTGGCCGAGACATGCATCTCCAGCGGCAGCGGCTCTTGCCGGACCATGGTCCTCCGGGAAATTTCCCGGAGATTTTCATCAAACCGCAGCCAGGTGATGGTTTCAGAAATGGTTGGCGGCTTCCGGCCTTCTGGGAAGCTGGCATAGACCAGATGGAGATGGTTCTGTCGATCAGCATTAAGGGCGAGCACATAAGCGTGATCTTTTACCAGCCAGGACGCGGTCTTGAGGACCTGCCGGGTCTTCTCATCATTGACGCTGAGGGTGAAGCGATAGGCCTTTTGGTGCTGATCGACATCCATTCGGCTAAGGATAAACTGCTGCCGCTGCTTGTATGGCAATCCCGGGAACCTGTCATTGTGAAGGGGTTGACCTGCCCGGTCGAAGACCCGCCGATAGTCCCCCTCCCCGAGGTCCTCAACATACAATTCATCATCCACCAATGCCATATTACCCACGGCCTGCTCCCCCGGCCGCACGGCGATACCAAAAGCGGCCAGATCATGGCGGTGGCGCAGGGTGCCGGCTTGATCAAGGATGATGAAGCAATGATCTATCAGGTTATCGAGTAAGACAATCCTGCCGTCCGCCATCACGGCGATATCCACAAAAGTGGCCCCTTCCTGGCATTCAGGTCTGGCCACCGGCACCGGCAGATAGTTCAACACCGTGCCGTCGGCTGCCAGGTGAATGATCCGGGAGTTGAGCTGATCCAGGAGAAACACCTCGCCGTTGGCGGACACGGCAAAACTCTGCGGTCCTTCGGCCGCACCTTCCTTCCGTATGAGTTTACCGACCTGTCCCGGCCCTTGCCCCCAGGGCAGGAACGCGACCTGGTGCGGATCGGGTTGCCGGACTGCCTTTTGGCCCGGCGAATTGGCGGCCCAGCCCCCGGGCGCCAACCCCAATAGGAGAACGAGGAGAACAGGTAGCCAGACTCCTGGATGGACTTTAGCTGTTGACCACATGGCTTGACTCCTTTTCTCTTCTTCGCAGTCTATTGCCAAAAAACAGCTATGATCAGGCTAAACTTTCCTGCTGCTCATGGGCGCCGCCGGCCGCTGCCGTCGCATCCATTGGTCGATTTCTTCCCGGTCACAGATCCGGCTCAGGCTATTTGGTGCAGAATTCCCGCAAACGGGTCCAGGCAACCATCTTGTCCAGCGTCTTCAGGGTAAAAACCTTTCCTCTGGTCGCCAAGATCATTTTTTTCATATCTTCCCGCCGGACACCGAAGCCCCGGCCACCGATGCAGGCTATCACTTCAAATTTCGGGCTATCGGGCGGACGGCCAGCCAGGCTTAGTTCTCCGAGATGTTGTATGCGGGTGACCTTGTCGCGGGCGGTGCCGTCGTCTTCGGTTATTTTCGCCTCAATGATGATTTGCGGATTGAATTCACTGGGGATGATGAAATCCGGCGTCTGATCAAACCCCGCGATGCGTTCGGCCCTCTTTGTCTTTCGATAACTGATGCCGGCGTTTGTTAATACTTCCTCGAGAGCGAATTCGAGGCTGTCCCCTACCAGTTCACTGACAGAATCCCGGTGTCCGGCGAAGGGTCTGCCCAGGAAACGTTCGTAAAGCAACATGGCATAGGGTACACCCAGGCCGGCGAGATTCCTGATACTCTCCAAGCCGTGTTTGGTATCAGCCTTATCGAGACGATGCAATTGATCATCGTCAACGTGCGGCATGCCGGCGGTCAGCAATTGGCAGGCAGTTTCCACCAACGCGGCAAGCCTCTTTTTGGTCTCCCCCTTATTGGTAATCGGGGTTTCGGGAGCCAGGCGAATCTTGCGGTCCAGGGAGCGGACAAATCCTTGAGATACAGTTATGCCAGTCCGCTGCGTAGCCAGATAGCCCCATTCCGGCGGGGTAAAGCCAAGCATGGTGCGAAGTACGATGAGGGCAATGGGTTTTTCCTGAATTGCTGCGGACACCGCCGGTTCGGTAAATGTGGCAAAACCTTTCGTAGCAATTTTTAAAGCCTCATACCCCTGTTCGAAAATGGGGTAGGAAATGAACCCGACCCCTTTGGGCATCACCAAAAATTCTGATTCGAGACAGGAAAAGATGGCGTCGACGTAGCTATCCGGATCTGCCAAGAGTTCTTCAAAAGAGACTTCAAAAGGGAACGTCGTCATGTCCGATTCCATAATGAGTGGTATGTTCGGCGGTCCGAAAAAGAGGGAGAGGGCTGTCGGCAGATGGTGCTTTCTGCAGACATGCTGCGACATCAGGCCAACCCCCGAATTCCCGCAGCCACCTCGCCACGGCCTCGAGCCGCTGGCGGGTCGGGGCCGCCTTCTGCCAGGTCCGCCGCAGATGCCATATAGCCAAACGGATAAGGTGACCATACGCCAGGCAGCGTGTATCCCCTAAGGAAGGCTTCACGTTCCCCTGCTGTAGGAAGGCAATATCTTCTTGGACCAGGCGAGCGACTTCGGCCAGCGAACGACAGAGGGTCTTCCTTGACACCACCCCGGTTGTCCGGCAGACGAAAATGGTATCAATAATGGAGGAGGCGGTCCCATTAATGTGAATGGAGGCACCCATTTCAGCCGGACAGGGCAAAGCCGCCGAGCAGGTCAGACCAGCATCAAGGATAGCTACGGCCACAGGGAAATAAGCTTCGATCTCGTTATGGTGATAGGTGAAAGCAAACGGGGCTCCTGGTTTCAGCGCTGGCGCCAGTCGCTGAAAAACCGCCGAAAGCCCTTGGGTGAAGTGCTCCAAGTCCCGGCCCATGGCCATATTGCCGGTCAGTTCCCGGGGATTTCTCGTTGAAGCGCTGTGGAATGCCGCACAATGGTCCCCGAGGAGACGCCGCAACCAGACATAGCAAAAGTCCATCAACTCGGCATACTGGACGTTGCCGAAATAGGGAGGGTCGGTAAAGACGGCGTCCAAAGAGGCATCGGCCAAGTCAATGGCCGTGGCGTCCCCGCATTGAATATCGACGCGACGATGTTTTTCCCCTTCCGGACCGTGGCGATGGTCCCCGAGCCATTCTCCCCCAATCGGTATGATTTCTTTCCGGTGCCCCAGGTGCCTCACTTCAAAAGGTGCCTCGCAATATGACTTCGCCTTGCGAAATTTATCAATGATGTTTTTCCAGCCGCCGCTCCCTATACAGATGTTCCTGTCGCCATCGACAATCCCCAACAGATTGGATTCGCACTGAACCAGTCCGACGGGGAAGCCGTGCACCGAGAAAATATCGAGGGACTTGAGCGCCATGGGGTCATAACGGCAAAGCATGTTTTGATATCGCAGCAGATCGGACAGATTGGTGGCCAAGGCATTGCGTACCCGTTCATCGGCCATGGTGGCGATTATGCGGGCGGAAAGTTCCAGGCCCAGGAGCTGCCGGGCATTAAACATCTCCCGATAGCGTCTGTAGCCCCAGCGGTGGAGTCGATTGGTTTCGTCGCCGCCAGGAATTTCCTCCTCTGGAACGAATTGCGCCGATATTTTAGCCCAACGGTCTGCGGCCAGTGCCAACCGGTTGAAGTCTGCGGCGTCCGGCACTTTGAAAAATCGCCCCTTATGACGGCTTTTGCAAAGAGGGCAATAATATTCAAGAGCAAACAGGCGATGCTCAGGTGGCCCCAGGCTGGGATTGGGGAAAAGGTTTTCTACGCCGCAGTGGGGACAACGACAGCGATTCCTCCGAGCCGGACCCTTTACGAACAAAGTTGCGCCGCACTTACTACAATTGCCCGGGTTTTTTCGCTCGGCGCTCTCTGTCAACTGGCCGCAGACCGGGCAGACGAAGACATTATGCGGGTGTCTGGTATTGGCCGCCAGGAGATAGCCGGGGAAGAGATCAAAATTTTTTTCACAACTGCGACAGGCAAGCGTCTTTACCCATAAAAAATATTTCACCTGAGCGGCCGGGTTCCCGCAGATCAGGCAGGTAGTCCGATAAAAGTTGCCGATATCTTTTTCCAGGGTTTGCCGCAAAAAACCAGCCGCCTGGTCATAGTCCTCCAGGTCAAGATGATCAATGGCCTGCTTAACAATCCAATAGGCCATAGGATTGATATCAAAACCGACGATGTCACAGCCGACCCGGTTTGCTTCTAAAAGGGGCGTGCCTCCCCCCATGAAAGGATCGCAGATCCGGACCCCGGCCAAATCATGCGCCCGATAAAACTCCTGACGCAGAGGGCCGGGGGCGAATTCGGACAGCAGGAGGCCGCGAAACAGCGTGCCGGGGCGGCGGGCAAACCATTTATGGACCGCAATAATGGGGCGATAATTCTGCTGGATCTGTTTTTCTCGCAAGGCCAGATCGGCGATGAATGGTATATCGAATTTTTTTTCGATCATCGGCTAAACTTTCCTGCTGCTCATGGGCGCCGCCGGCCGCTGCCGCCGCAGCCACTGATCGATCTCTTCCCGATCAAAACGCCATTGGTGGCCGATCTTGGAGGCCGGCAATTCCCCTGTCTGGGCCAGGCGATATAACTTGATCCGGCCCATTTTCAGATACTCAGCCAGTTCCTCTATGGTGAGCCATTTGGTATAATCCATGGCAGGCCTCTTCTCATTGACACTTTGGCATAGAATGATAAGAAATAATAGCAACCGGCAGATTTTGTGTCAATGTGAATAAAATTGACAATAACCACGCAACCAGACTCATGGCCATGACCCGTAGGTCTCCCGAGAATTATGAAAATCCGGGGTGGTCGTAGGTAGCAGGTTGGGCTGACGCAATCCGCCCCCCTGAATAAAAAGGTTTTTTTCCAGAAACTGGAAACCGGAAACCGGAAACCTTTTCGAATATGAAAACGGAAAAACCGGCGCCGCCGCATTATCACGGCCACCGACAGCGTCTGCGGGCCCGCTTCCTGAGCGGCGGTTTGGACAGTCTGCAGGATTACGAGCTCCTGGAGCTCCTGCTCACCTTTGCCATCCCCTTCTCGGACGTCAAGCCCTTGGCGAAACGGCTGCTTTCCCATTTCGGCTCCTTTGCCGGGGTCCTGGACGCCTCTTTTGAGGAGTTGGTCAAGGTCATGGGCCTGGGGGAGTATTCGGCCACCCTCATCCGCCTCGTCAAGGGCTGCGCCGAATACTACCTGAAAGAGCAGGCCATCCAGCGGCGCAGTATCCCTTCCCTGCCGGTCCTGGTGGACTATTGCCGCACCTCCCTGGGCGGGCTGAAGGATGAACAGTTTCGGGTCATTTTTCTCAATTCCCAGAACGAAATCATCGCCGAGGAGACCATCCAGGAAGGCACGGTGGACCAGACGGTGGTCTACCCCCGCAAGGTCCTGGAAGCGGCCCTGAAACACAAGGCCACGGGCCTGATCCTGGTCCACAACCACCCCAGCGGCAAACTGACGCCCTCCGCGGCCGACCGGGAGCTGACCCGGGCCATCATCCAGGCGGCCCAACCCCTGGCCATCGTGGTCTATGACCATCTGATCATCGCCAAACAGGGGTATTACAGCATGGCGGAACATCATCTGCTTTAGGGAGCAATGGGGCGACATGGTCGATAATGCACATGAAGAATTCATGATCTGCCCCTGTTGCCAGGAGGAGGCCTTTGTGCCGCTGGGGCGCGGGTTTAATCTTGTCTCTTGCCCGTTCTGCGAATATTTCTTTATCGTCTTTCTTGATGAGCAGGGGCAGAGCTGGACCCGGGAGGTTGGCGTCTTGCACCCCGGCAGCAACGATCATTGACCGCTTCCGGCCGCAGCCCCGGAAAAGCAGTTTTGCTTTTTGAGAGATGTGATAAAATAATTTTTTACGGTCTTTTGAGGAATAGTCGTTAGGGGAGTTATAGACTCATGGCTTTAATTGTACAAAAATACGGCGGCACTTCGGTGGCCAATCCCGATCGCATTGCCAACGTTGCCAATCGGGTGGTCAAGGGCTGGCGCCAAGGCAACAAAATGGTCGTGGTCCTCTCGGCCATGGCCGGAGAGACGGATAGGCTCATCAAATTAGGCAAGGAACTGGCCGATTACCCCGATCCCCGGGAACTGGACGTGCTCATGGCCACCGGCGAGCAGGTGACGGTGGCCCTGTTTTCCATTTACCTGAAAGCCCAGGGTATCCCGGCCACCTCTCTCTTATCCCATCAGGCCCGCATCTACACCGACCGGTCTTACGGCAAGGCCCGCATCATCGGCATCGACACGGCCCGCATCCGGGAGGAATTGAAAAAGGGGCGTATCGTCACGGTGGCCGGGTTCCAGGGCGTCGACGAAGTGGGCAACATCACCACGCTGGGCCGGGGCGGCTCCGATACCACGGCGGTGGCCATTGCAGCAGCCCTGAAAGCCGACCTCTGCGAGATCTATACGGATGTGGAAGGGGTATATACCACTGACCCCAACATCTGCCCGAAGGCTCGCAAATTAGACAAGATCTCTTATGATGAAATGCTGGAGATGGCATCTCTCGGGGCCAAAGTTTTGGAAATCCGGTCGGTGGGGTTCGCCAAACGCTACGGCGTGCCGCTCTGTGTCCGGACGAGTTTTAATGATCATCCCGGCACCCTGGTGGTGGAGGAGGATAAAGATATGGAAGATATTCTGGTATCCGGCGTCACCTACAGCAAAAACGACGCCCGGGTGACCATCGGCCAACTGCCCGACAAGCCGGGCATCGCCTCGCGGATCTTTAATAAGATTGCCGAAGCCAATATCGTCGTGGACATGATCATCCAGAACACCAGTCTGGACGGCCGCGCCGATATCACCTTTACCGTGCCCAAGCTTGATCTGAAAAATACCCTGGACATCATCCAGCCCCTGGTGGCAGAACTGGGCGGCGGCCAGATCAGCAGTGACGAACACATCGCCAAGGTCTCCATCGTCGGCGTCGGCATGCGCAACAACGCCGGCGTGGCAGCCCGGATGTTTTCGTCCCTGGCCGCGGAAAACATCAACATCATGATGATCAGCACCTCGGAGATCAAGGTCTCCTGCGTCATCGACGAAAAATATACCGAATTGGCGGTCCGGACCCTCCATGACGCCTTCCATCTGGAGCAGGCCCGGCCCCGGAAAGAGTTAACCTGAGCAGGCCCCGGCAGGCAGAATGAGAGCAGCTATGCGGCTGGTGAAAATTTATGATACCACCTTGCGGGATGGCACCCAGGCGGAATATTTCAGTCTGACCCTGGCGGATAAGATCCGCATCGCCGAAAAGCTGTCCCAGGTCGGCATCCACTATATCGAGGGCGGCTGGCCGGGGGCTAACCCCCGGGATCGGGATTTTTTTGCCGAAATCCGCAATTATAATCTGGGGAGCAGCCGCATCGCCGCCTTTGGCAGCACCCACCACAAAGACCGGCCGCCTGAGTCCGACCCCGTCTTCCAGGAACTGCTCATCAGCAAGGCGCCGGTGGTGACCATCTTCGGCAAATCCTGGGATCTGCACGTCAAAGAGGTGCTGCGGACCACCCTGGAGCGGAACCTGGAGCTGATCACCCACTCCCTGCGTTATCTCAAGCCCCATGTGGAAGAGCTGTTCTACGATGCCGAACATTTCTTTGACGGCTTTCAGGCGGACCCGGAATATGCCCTGCAGACCCTGGCCGCCGCCCTGGAAGGCGGCGCCGATTGCCTGGTGCTCTGTGAAACCAACGGCGGCACCATCACTTCCAAGGTGGCGGAAATCTTCCAGGCCGTGCGCCAGCGCTTCCCCAACGCCTCTCTGGGCATCCATGCCCACAACGACGCAGAAATGGCGGTGGCCAACAGCATTGTCGCGGTGGAGTTGGGGGCGGACCAGGTGCAGGGGACCATCAACGGCTTTGGCGAACGCTGCGGCAACGCCAATCTCTGCTCCATCATCCCCGGCATCAGGCTGAAACTGGGTCTGGACTGCATCAGCGACGCCAACCTCCGGCGCCTCACCGAACTGGCCCGTTTTGTCTATGAAACGGCCAACATCAACCCCAACCGCTACCAGCCCTATGTGGGCCGCAGCGCCTTTGCCCATAAGGGCGGCGTGCACGCAGCCGCGGTGAAGCTCAACCCCCGGGCCTATGAACACATCCAGCCCGAATTGGTGGGCAATTTCCGCAATATCCCGGTCTCTGACCTCTCCGGCAAGAGCAATATCTTCCTCCTGGCCCAGGCCTTGGGATTAAAGCCCACGGAGCACGAGGCGGCCGTGCGCCAGGCGGCGGAAAAGATTCAGGAAATGCTCCACGGCCCCCACCACCTGAAAGATACCGATGTCCTGCAGCTCATCCTCGGCCGGGTCAAGGACCTGGAGGCCCAGGGCTACAGCTTTGAAGAGGCGGACGGCTCCCTGAAGCTCCTCATGTATGCCACCCTGGGCAAGGGGACGGAATTCTTCCGTCTGCTCAGCTACCGGGTGGTGGATCAGAAGGTGGGCGACCTGGAAACGCCGGTGCCCGAGGCCACTCTGCGGGTGCGGGTGGGGGCCCACGAAGTGCATACTGCGGCCTTGGGCAACGGCCCGGTGGACGCCCTCTACAACGCCCTGCTCAAGGCCCTGATCCGCTTCTATCCCCGCTTGGTCGAGATGCGTCTGGACGACTACAAGGTCCGGGTCCTGCCCGGCACCACCGGCAGCACCGCCGCCAAGGTGCGGGTCCTCATCGAATCCCGGGACGCCCACGACCGCTGGGGGGCCATCGGCGTCTCCCATGATATCATCGAGGCCTCCTGGCAGGCCCTGGTGGACAGCATCAACTATAAACTTTACAAAGACGAGCAGTCGGCCCGGGACGCGGCAGCCAAAAAGTAGCAACAAAACGGCCCCGAGATGACTCCTGAACTGCCGATGGCCTGACCGGCAGTGCTGCGGAGGCAACATGCTCCCCCGGCAACAACAGCTCATCATCCTCCTCCTGGGCCTCTGCCTGGCCGGCCTCCTGGCTTGGCGGGCAGGTTGGCCCGGGGGCGCAGCGCCGGCGCTTCTTGCCCCTCTACCCTATTATTTCGTTGCCATTCAAGGTGACGTCCCTCGACCGGGTGTGCGGCTTTTTGCCGCCCCGCCCACCGTGGCCCGGCTCTGGCAGGCCGCGGGCGGCCATGGCGAGATTCCGGCGGGCAGCGAACCCCTCCGCAGCGGCTCGCAAATCACGGTCAGCCCCGCTCGGCAGGTAACCATTGAGTCCATGACCGGCGCCGACCTGATCACCCTGGGCGTCGCTCTGGACCTGAACCGGGCCGGCGCCGTTGATTTAGAGGC
>Ga0272446_1007964_pt1 | contig 10303 bp, 10 predicted proteins | sample YNPCB0061_FD_194587 | JGI IMG/M metagenome (GOLD analysis project Ga0272446, IMG submission 194587) | Hot spring microbial mat communities from Yellowstone National Park, WY, United States - YNP-CB-006-1 | ecosystem: Environmental > Aquatic > Thermal springs > Hot (42-90C) > Sediment | place... | reverse complement strand
CCGGGCGCCGCGGCCAGCCGGCCGCGGCGCCCGGTCACACGGTGGGGCTGCGAAGGGAGCGAGCTACCGGATGAGGCCGAGGAAGAGCTGCGGGTCGCCCGGCTGCGGCGGCCCACCGATCCCCGCGGAGACCGACGGCAACCCGTAGTACTCGCTGAAGACGCCCGAGAGCCAGGACACCGCCGGGCCGTTGCCGTCGTAGCCCGTCAGGGTGAAGGCGGCCGCCCCGACGATGGTGAACTCCGCGTTGTTGCCGTTGCAGGGGTCGCAACCCGAGACGACCGGAATGAGGACCGTCTGGCCGATCCATTTGTCGAGACAGTTCCGGACGTCGCTCGCGTTCGTCGCGCCCGGGTCCCCGGGGAAGTCGGCCGGGAAGTCGAAGGCCGGGTTGTTCGGGTTACAGATCGCCGCAGCGAGCGCCCCCGCGGCATTCGAGCCCGACCACGACAGCCAGCCGAAGTTGCCGGGGCCGAAGTCCGGGCTGCTGCCGCCGCCCTGCTGGGAGCCGGTCTCGGTGAGGACGTATTCACGGCCCGGCTCGAAGGGCTGCGGCGGGTTCGTCCCGATGGGTAGGAGGATCCCGCCGGGGGCGCCCGTGAGACGCCCCGCCAGGGCCGTCGCTCCGGCGCCGACGTTCCAGCTCGTCTGGCCGACGACGCCCAGGAAGAAGGTCCGTGGCGTTCGGGTCACGGTCACGACGACGCCCTGGGTGTTCGGCGGTAGACCGCTCGGCTCGTTCACGACCGGGCCGAGGACGTTCTCGTTCCGATCGACGAAGCTCGCCGTCCAGGTGCAGGGCGGGGTCCCCGCGGCGAGGCAGCCGTTGGCCTGGGCGATGGCGTCGATGGCCGCGTAGACCGTCGCGCTCGTGACCGTCGTCAGCGGCCCCGCCTGGTAGTGGTCGGCGACGACCTTCGTCCCCGCCAGGGCGGCCGTGTCGGCGATGTTCTGCGCCTCCCGGCGGTTCAGGAAGGCGAAGCCGCCGTCGATGACGAGCCCGACGAAGAGGATGATCGTGACGAGCCCGCCCACGAAGATGACGAGGACCTGGCCGCCCTCGGTGCTGCGGTTCGGTGCCCGGCCGGCCCCGAGGCGCCGGCCGAGGAAGGAGAAGAGACGCTCCATGGTGACCTCGCTCTAGTTGTTGACGACCATCCGGGAGATGGCAGTGAAGGTTCGGGGGCCGACGAGCTGGCCGATGACCGGCGTGAGCATGCTCACCGTCGTGTCGACGCGGACGACGAGGATGTTGTCCTTCGTGCACGTCGACCGGGCGGTCCCGTGGACGTCCTCGCAGGTCACCGTCACCGTCGGGTTCGGGACCGCCGCCATGAGGGTCTTCGTCTTGGCGGCGATGTTCGTTCGATCGGCGGCGCTGATGGAGCGGCCCTGGACCGTGCCCCAGCGGGCGCCTTCTCGTGCTGCCTCGGCGATGGCGTTGTTGATGTAGGCGAGCCGACCGAGATCGACGAGCCCGAAGAGGAGGAGGACGAAGAGGGGGAAGACAAGGGCGAACTCGACGAGGGCCTGACCGCGAGTGCGGTCCGCCGTCCGTGAGCGCCTGGCGATCGGTCGGAGCAGCATCAGTTCACCTGGACGTAGTCGGTCTTCGTGATCGTCGTCGCGCAGGTCAAATCGTCGTCGCTCGTCCGGAGCGTGAGGGTGACGGTGAACTTCCCCCTGGACGACCAGCTGTGGCTGACCGTCGGCCAGCTCGTCGAGTCCGTGGAGCCGTCGCCGAAGGTCCAGAGCCAGCTCGTCGGCGCCGGGCTCGAGCTGCCGCTGAAGACGACGCTCTGGCCGACGTTGACCATGACCCGTCCGTTCGAACCGGGGGCCGGGACCGAGGTGAAGTCGCCCGTCGGCTTCGTGCAGCTCGGGGTCGGGATCGGCGTCGGGGTGGGGATCGGCGTCGGCGTCGGGGTCGGGGTCGCCGTCGGGGTCGGGGTCGGGCCGTTGTACCGGGCCGGATTGAAGACGACGGCGCTCGCCTGAGCACCGAGGGTGACGGCGTTGCCGAGGAAGGCCCGGACGAGGGGGGTCAGGAGGGTGAACGTTCGCTCGACGCGGACCCGATACGTGTCACCTTCCGTGCAGGCGGCGAGGCTCCCGCGGGGTGTGCCGTTCGGAGCGAAGCAGGCGACCGTGACGGTGACGCCCGCGCCGGTCTCCTGGGTGACCCGGTAGGTGACGTTGTTCGGGTTCGGACAGGCGGCCGCGGTGTCGCAGTCGGGGTTCATGCCACCGTAGACGGCCCCCTCGCGGGCACCGTTCGTGATGGCGACGTACGAGAAGAACATCCGCCCGGCGTCGATGGCCGTCCCCAAAAGGACGAGGAAGACGGGCAGGACGAGGGCGAACTCGACGAGGCTCTGGCCGCGGCTCCGACCGCGCCTCGGGCGCCGCAGGGGCCTGCGGCGGCGGTCAGGCTCCTGCCCGGTCTGCGGTGGCGTGCCGCCCCCGGGCCCTTCGCCGGCTCCTGCGGGCCGGCCCGGCAAGAACGATCGCTCGAACATGGGCATCCCCGTCGGTGTGGTCGTGGTGCCGGGGATGCTCGCGGACCAGCCTTGCGGCGCACCTTTCAGTGGTGCGTCCGGGCACAGCCCGATCGTTCAGCGCCGGGCCGCCGATCGGGCTACCGCCACGACGGGGCGGCCGCCCCGATCCCGGTCGGCGGTCCTATGGGCTGCAGGGTTCCCCAGGACCGGAGCAGGCGGCGTCGATGCGGAGGATGCCGTTACCGGTGGCCCCCGGGTAGTGCTGGTTGATCGTCGTTCCGCCGTCGTACTTCAAGGTCCAGGCGATGATCTGCCCGACGTCGCCTGCCCCCGCCGATCCGCCACTGATCGTGACGTTGTCGGTCGGGGCGTACTGGACGCCCGCGAGGGCGAGGCTCCCGCCGCCCGCCATGTTCAGGGTCAGGTTCTTCGAGGCATCGCACGACGAGGGCTCCTGCCACGGGGGGCTGGTGGGAACGTAGCAGCTCGGGTCCTTGACGACGAGGAGGGTCATCATGAGGGGGGGCGTCGGCGAGGTGGGGCCCGACGTGACGACCTGGTTGCCGGCCCAGTCGATGGCAGGGGCAGCGTACGTGCCCGTCGTGCCCGGCGGAAACGCCGTCCCCACGTTCAGGGCGATGACCAGGGCGTTGTTGCCGTTGAAGTTGCACTGGACGTTCGCGCACTCGTCGAAGACGATGGCGACGCCAGGTTTTCCAGCCTCATAGCCGCCGACCAGATAGCTCCCGATGTCGAGTCCTCGCTTCAGGTAGTAGGCACCCGGCTTGAGGATCGTGACCTCGCCCGTATTGTCCTTGATCCGGGCGTTGTTGTTCGAGCTGTCGTAGATCCCGGGGTTGTAGCAGTAGATCTTGTCGAGGGGCCGGCCGACCATGAACGTGTAGGTCGGATCGAGTTTGGCGGCCTCGGCTGCACAGCTCGGGTCCAGGTCAGCCCTCGTCCGCGCCGGCGCCGTCGAGGCGTTCGTGAACGTCGGCGCCCCGGCGAAGGACGGGTACTGGTAGTTCGGATCGGCGATGAGCTTCGGCAGCTTCTTCTCGGCGGGCGGCCCGACCCACAGTGGCGGGTTGTCGAAGTGGTACACCTTGAACCCGGGATCCAGGATCATGGCCGACCCGGTTCCGTTCAGCTCCATGTTGGCGTTCGTGCCCACGTCGCCGTTCAGGACGCGGACCGTCGTCCCGGTCCCGTTCAGGACGATGTCCTTCACATCGAAGGTCGAACCAAGCTTCTTCGGCGGGCGAAGCGTCGTGACGGCGTATTGGCCGCCGTACTCGAGACCGGCAACCGAGGTGATCCCGAGGTTCCAGGCGTCCGCGCCGAAGAGCCGGGCGAAGGACAACCGGTAGTTCGGGTGGCGGATCGTCACCTGGACCGCCCGACTCGGGTCGCACGTGGCGCAGCTCGGTGATGGGGTCTTGATCGACACCAGATAGGGGGTGCCCGGCAGCGCACAGTCGACGATGTCCGCCGTCGCGTCACAGCCAGAAGGGGACGTGGCGCCCAGTTGGGACTCGAGCGAGGCCAGGGCGTGCTGGCGGGCGCGAACGTAATCTGCCGCCCCGACGGCCCGTGAGCCCGGGGTCTGCAGGTCCTGCGCCCCGGCCAGCGCGGCGCTGTCGGCCGAGGCGCGATAGAAGCGCAGGTCGGCGTAGGCGTTGCTCACGTCGATGGCGAGGGCCATGAACCCGAGCAGGACGACGAGCATGAGCGCGAAGAGCGGCAGCACCTGGCCGGCTGCGCCTCCAGGCCGCACGATCGGCGCCGCCGTCAGTCGCCGCGCCGCCGCGCGCCGCGGCATCGAGATCCAGCCGATCATGGCGCGGGCTCCATCCGAAACTCAGCCGAGGAGCTGATTTGGCCGTTGCCCGGGACGATCGGGAAGAAGACCGGGACCGTGTGGCGGATCGTGATCTGGACCCAGGCGACCTGCTGGTTGTTCTGCGGCGGGCAGGGCGAGCCGGTCCAGCTGACGTCGATGTTCGCGTCGGGCCAGCTCGTGTATCCGATGAGCGACGACTGGGCGGCGATCGCCCTCGCCTGGTTGCGAACGAGCGGCCCCTGCGTCGTCGGGTCACAGCTCTGCTGGGTGGCCGCCCAACGCCCCGTGTCCCGGACGATCTGGTTGAGGGTGTTCTGGCCCCAGAAGATGATCCCGAACTGGATGATTCCAGCAACCATGATCATGAAGATCGGGAACACCAGGGCGAACTCGGCGAGGGCTTGGCCGCGGGCGCGTCGGGGCGATCGGGCGGCACGGTCGTGAAGCCCGACCGGGATGCGCCGCAGTCCGCCAAGGGTCTGCAGGCCGACGATAGGCATGGGCATGACGCAGCCGACGATAGCGGTCCGGCCTTGCAAGCTCCCTTACAGATCCGGCCGCGCCGTCACGATTCCGTCGGCGGTTCGGCCGGCAAATAGACGCTGAAGGCCGCCCCCGCCTCGCCGGGTCGGGGCGGCTCCAGCACGAGGTCGCCGCCCATCGCCCGGCAGAGCTCCCGGGAGACGTAGAGGCCGAGCCCGCTTCCATCCTCCCCCGTCCCGCTGCCCCGACCGAAGCGCCGAAAGAGCTGCCCCCGATCCGCGTCGGCGATCCCGGGTCCCCGGTCGGCGATGGTGAGCCTGAGGCGGCCGGCCTCGACGTCGCGGGCGATCTCGACCTCGATGGGGGCGCCGCGGCCGTGCTTGACGGCGTTGTCGAGGAGGGCCCAGAGGACCTGGTCGAGCTGGTCGGGGTCGGCGATGGCGAGCCAGCCCTCCGAGCGGTCCTCGACCCGGAAGGGGACGTCGCCGGCGGCGAGGGCCTCCCAGGCGCGGCGGATCCGCGGTCCCAGGGCGACGACCTCGGCCTGGGGCTTGAGCGCCCCCGACTCGAGGCGCGAAACGGTCAGGAGTTGGCGGACCATCCGCGAGAGTCGGTCGGCCTGCTCGACGATGATCCCGAGGCGGCGGTCGGGTCGCTCGCGGGCGAGCTGATCGGCGTAGGCCCGGATCCGCGCCAGCGGCGTCTGGAGGTTGTGGCTCACGCCGCGGAGGAAGTCGTCCTTGGCGGCGTCGAGGGTCCGAAGCTGCTCGTTTTGGGTCTCGACCCGGGCGAAGAGCTGGGCGTTGCGGATGGCGATGGCGACCTCGCGGGCGAAGAGCTCGAGGAGGTCCTGGTCCGCCCGCTCCCAGCGTCGGGTCGCCGGTAGCCGGCCGACGAGGACCCCGAGTCGCTCGTCGCCGACGGTGAGCTCGGCCCGGACTGGTCGGCTCAGGCCGGGCACGACCTCCTCCTCGGGGACCTGGCTCGGGTCGCCGAGGAGGACGGCGGCGTCGAGGAGGCCGAAGGCGTCGCGGGCGTCGAGGGCGGCCCGACCGGCCAGGAAGTCGATCCCATCCCGGATCGAGATCCGCTCGATGGAGGCCCGGATCTGGGCCAGTTCGCGGTTCCGGCGCTCGAGGTCGGCGGCGAGGCGGTTGTGGCTCTCGGCGAGGCGGGCGATCTCGTCCTCGCCGCTGATCTCGAGGGGGGTGGAGAGGTCGCCCGCCGAGACGCGCTCGACGGCGGCGGCGATGCGGCGCAGGGGGGCGCCGAGGTCGGCGGCGAGGGCGAAGGCGACGAGGATGGCGACGACGACGGCGATGGCGAGGGCGAGGAGGAGGAGGCGGAGGACGGTGTCGTTGTCCTGTCCCGGAAGGCCGATGAGGAGGACGACGGTCCCGAAGCCGGCGAGGGGGACGACGGCGGCCGCGACGAGGGCGAGGGTGAGGCGGACCCGGTACGGGAGGCCGAGCCGGGGGCGCCAGGCGTCGGCCTCGGGGAGTTCGGGCGGGGTCGGGAAGGTCGGTGAGCCGGCTGTGGTCTCGGACTCGGACGGCGTCGACGGCGTCGAAGGCGACGTCGAAGGCGGGGTCGTCGCCATCGCCGACCTCGACCCTAGCGGGCCTCGGGCGCCGGTCCGGGTTCGGGCGTCGCTGGCCCCTGCGTCGGCTCGGTTCGAGCGGGGGCTGCGGTGGGCGCCGGCGCCGTTGCCGTCGCCGGCGCCGGCGTGGCGGCGACGAGACGGTAGCCGACGCCGCGGACCGTCAGGAGGTGCCGGGGCTGGTCGGGGTCGGGCTCGATCTTCTGGCGGAGCCGTCGCATCGTGACCCAGACGTACGACGGGTCGGCGTCGTCGGTCTCGGACCAGCCGCGGGCGATGAGGGTCTCCGTCGGGACGGTCCGGCCGAGGTTCGCGGCGAGGGCGTAGAGGAGGCGGGACTCGGTGGGGGTGAGGGCGACGGTTCGGCCGCGGACGGTCGCCGTCCGGTGGTGGAGGTCGAGGCTGAGGTCCGGGCCGAGGACGACGCTCTGGCGGGGGACCCGGTCGCCGAGCCGTCGGAGGACGCGGTTGATCCGGGCGCGGAGCTCGGGGTAGTGGAAGGGCTTCGTGACGTAGTCCTCGGCCACCTCTTCGAGGAGGTCGGCCTTGCTGTCCGCGGCGTCGATAGCGGAGAGCACGATGATCGGCAGGTCGGCGACGGCCTTGATCTCCCGGGCGAGGGAGAGGCCGTCCATCCGCGGCATCATCATGTCGAGGACGATGAGGTCCGGCCAGCCGGATCGCAGGCGACGGATCGCCTCCTGGCCGTCGCGGGCAGTGGCGACCTCGAAGCCGTCGTCCCGCAGCTGCTCGGCGAGGACGACGAGGAGGTTTGGATCGTCGTCGACGAGGAGGATCCGCGGGGCGTTCGATCCGAAGGGTGGGCCCGGGCTGCCGGCGAGCATGCGCCGAGGATAGCAGCGGCCGAGGGGCGGATCGAGGTGGTGGCGGGGTCGGTGTGGTCGCGCGTGTGTGTTGTGGTCGCGCCGCGTCGCCGTGGCCGAACGGAACGTCGGTGCCGATCGGCCAGGTGCGCGCCGCGTCGCCCTGGCCGAACACTACCGGGCTGCCGATCCGCCAGGTGCGCGCCGCGTCGCCCTAGCCGAACAGAACGCTGCTCGGGCGCCCCTCGTCGCGCGCCGCGTCGCCCTGGCCGAACACTTCGGCATGAGCGGGCCCGTGTTCGCCGGATGTGTCGGCCAGAGCGAACAGAACGACGCGCCGAAGTGCGCCGACCCGCGAGATGTTCGCCCACGGCGACACCGGCGACAGGTGTGGGGCTGTGACCGACGAGATGTTCGCCCACGGCGACACCGGCGACAGGCGTGGGGCGGGGAACCGCGAGATGTTCGCCCACGGCGACACCGGCGACAGGCGTGGGGCGGGGAACCGCGAGATGTTCGCCCACGGCGACACGGGCAGCAGCCCCGGGCACGAACCCGGAGACGCCCTCCCCTACGGCGCCCGGGGGTCGACGAACCGGCAGCGCGGAGCGACCGCGCACTCGCCGCACTTCGGCCGGCGAGCCTCGCAGATCCGCCGACCGTGGGTGATGAGGTTCACGTGGGCCTCGTAGACCTGATCAGGGCGGAGGAGCTCGAGATAGATGTCGTGGCACTCGTCGGCCGTCGCCTTCGCCGGGACCAGGCCGATCCGCTTCGAGACCCGCTCCACGTGCCGATCGACCGGCATGAGCGGCATGCCGAAGCAGAACATGAGGATGACCGAGGCCGTCTTCTTGCCGATCCCATCGATGGCCGTCAGCCAGTCGCGGGCCGCCAGCGGCTCCATCTCGCCGAGGAACTCGAGCGAGAAGTCGCCCCGCGTGTCGCGGATCCGGCGGAGCGCGGCGACGAGACGCGGTGCCTTCTGGCGGGCGAGCCCGCCGGGCCGGATCGCCGCCTCTACCTCCTCGATGGGGGCCTCGGCGATGGCTGCCCAGTCGGGCGCCGGGGCGATCTCGATCCCGAGCCCGCCCCAGCCATTCGGTGGCGTCCCGTTCGCTCGTCGGTCGCCGACCGGCGGCCCCGAACCCGGGAAGCGCGCTCGCAGCGACTCGAAGGCCCGTTCGGCGTTCGTGTCGGCGCTGTTCTGCGCCAGGATCGTCAGGACGAGCTCGGACGTCGGGTCGAGGCGGCGCCTCCAGCGCGGCCGCCCGTAGTGGGTGGCCAGCGCATCCAGGACGAACTCGACGAGGCCGGGTCGCGTTCGCTCGAGCCGCCGAGCCCAGGCCCGAGCCGGGTTCGCCGGCTTGGTCGTCCTCCGGCGGCCCGTCGACCGGCTCGTCGATCGGCTCTTCGACCCGTTCGCCGACCGGCCCGTCGTGGAACGGGTCGACGCCCGCCCCGCCGAAGACGCGACCGAGGCCCGCCCCGCCGACCCGGCCGCCGGTCGGGCCTCGGTGGGCTGGGGCTGCGGCGCGACCTCCTCGCTCACGAGCGGGAGTGTACGGCGAGGCTCGCCCCGAGCGAGACGAGCCGGGCGATGCGCTCGCCACACCGCTCCACCGGCTCCGCGCCCGCCGCCATCGCCTCGGCCACCGAGAGCGGCGCCTCGACGACCGGGACGACGACCGCCCCGAGGGCGGCGAGATCGCGGATCCCCTCGCGCGTCACCCCGCCCCCGACGGCGACGATGGCCCGCCCCGCCGTCCGGGCCCGCCGGGCGACCCCCATCGCCGTCTTGCCGAAGGCCGTCTGGGCATCGATCCGACCCTCCCCGGTCACGACGAGGTCGGCGGCCTCCAGCTTCGCCCCAAAGCCGGTCTCGGCCATGACGAGCTCGACCCCCGGCTCGAAGCGGAGGCTTCGGAAGCGGTCGGCGAGGCAGAGGAGGGCGAAACCGACGCCACCCGCGGCCCCGGCGCCCGGCGCCTCGCGGGCCCGCCGCCCCGTCGCCGCCTCGAGCCGGTCGGCCCAGCGGCCGAGGGCCGCGTCGAGGGCGCCCACCGCCTCGGGCGTCGCCCCCTTCTGGGGTCCGTACGTGGCGGCCGCCCCCGTTGGCCCGAGGAGCGGGTTCTCGACGTCGGAGGCGACGGCGAGATCGAGCTCGGCGAGCCGCGGGTCGAGCCCCGCCAGGTCGACCTCCGCCAGGGCAGCCATCGTCTCCGGCCAGCCGCCGGCGCCGGGGACTCCGTCGGCGGCGAGGACGACGCCGTCCGGTCCTCGAAGCCGTGCCCCAAGGGCGACCAGGAGGCCGGCCCCGCCGTCCGTCGTGGCGCTCCCCCCGATCCCGAGCACGATCCGCCGGACCCCGGTGTCGAGCACGGCCCGGAGGAGCTCCCCGGTCCCCACCGTCGAGGCCCGTAACGGGTCCCGCTCCGACGACGCGAGGCGCGAGAGCCCGGACGCCTCGGCGAGCTCGACGACGGCCCGTCGCTCGCCACCCGCCGCCCCCTCGTCACCCGCCGCCCCCTCCTCACCCGCCGCCGAGACGAGCCATCGGGCCTCCACCTCGCGGCCCAGGGGATCGCGGACGCGCGACCGCCGCCACGACCAGCCACCGGCCGCCTCGATGGCCACGAGGGTCCCTTCGCCGCCGTCGGCCAGGGGGGCGAGGAGAAGCTCGTCGTGCGGGCGGGCCCGCGCCCAGCCCGCCGCCAGGGCCCGGGCCACGGCCACGGAGCTGAGAGAGCCCTTGAACGAATCCGGGGCGAAGAGGACGACGAGGCGGCCGTCCACCGGCGCGCTGCCGCCCGGCATCCCGGCCTGCCGCGCCACCCGCCGCCGCGCCACGCCCTATCGGACGGCCGGGTCGAGCACCGCCACCGGCCCGGCACCCCGCCGCCGCTCGAGGTACTCCGGGATCCGGATCATCGGCGGGCGCTCCTGGTCGGCGAGCTCGATGACCTCGAGGGAGAGACGGCCCCGGCCGCTGCGCGGGAGCTTCATCGTCGAGCCGAGCTCGGCGAAGAGACGGACCCGCCGCCGCTCCTCG
>Ga0272446_1007963_pt1 | contig 10305 bp, 9 predicted proteins | sample YNPCB0061_FD_194587 | JGI IMG/M metagenome (GOLD analysis project Ga0272446, IMG submission 194587) | Hot spring microbial mat communities from Yellowstone National Park, WY, United States - YNP-CB-006-1 | ecosystem: Environmental > Aquatic > Thermal springs > Hot (42-90C) > Sediment | place... | reverse complement strand
ACCGACCAAAGCCTGACTTATTGAGGATTGGCTGGGCTGATCCCCCCGCAGCGGCCTGAATCTCTGACTTTCGACTGCTGAGGTTGTAGTAGACAAACAGAGCATCGTCGCCTGACTCAACGACAATACTGTTGATTTGCTGGTTAGTCACACACTCTTGACCAGCTAACGCCGACTTTCCCATGTCTGAGCCGATACAGGTCACCATCACTGCTTTTCTAGGAAGTCGCGAGGCACTCACGGCGAGAGCACCCTCCTCGGTAAGGTAACGTCCTGTCGAGTCGATGACCCTGCGACCATCAAAGTCCGTAGGCGTAACGAACGGGATTTCCCCACCAAAGTAGCCTTCACCGCGAGAAGGCGGTGTTTTGCCGGTGATTATCCGCCCCAGTTGATCGAGAGTTGCCTCCCTCCACTCACCCCCCATACCCCAGCTCCTCCAGATTGGCAGCAATCGCGGCGTCCAGCTTCGCGGCCTCGGCCTGCTGCTCGCGCAGTTGCGCCACCAGACGCTTCATCTTTTCCTCGAAGGGTTCGCCGTCGTCCTCCTGTGCCTCGGCGCCGACGTAGCGGCCCGGCGTCAGGACGTAGCCGTGCTTGCGGACTTCCTCCAGGGTCGCGCTCTTGCAGAAACCGGGGATGTCCTGGTACTTGGGCAGACTACCGTCTGCCCCTACACCGCGCCAGGCGTGGTAGGTGTCGGCAATCCGCTTGATCTCCTCGTCGGTCAGCTCGCGGTGGGTGCGGTCCACCATGCGGCCCATCTTGCGGGCGTCGATAAACAGGATTTCTCCGCGGCGGTCGCGGTAGGAGCGGGTCAGTGAGCCGCCCTTACCCGAGCGGTCGCGCGCGAGGAACCACAAACACGCGGGGATTTGTGTTGAGTAGAAGAGCTGGCCCGGCAGCGCCACCATGCAGTCCACCAGGTCGGCCTCGATGATGTTTTTGCGGATCTCGCCCTCGCCCGACTGGTTGGAGGACATCGAGCCATTGGCCAGCACAAATCCGGCCACGCCGGTTGGCGCGAGGTGATGGATGATGTGCTGCACCCAGGCAAAGTTGGCGTTTCCCACCGGTGGCACGCCATACTGCCAGCGCTTGTCGTCGCGCAGCCGCTCGCCGCCCCAGTCGGAGACGTTGAAGGGCGGGTTCGCCAGGATGAAGTCGGCCCTGAGGTCGGGGAAGCGGTCGTTGTGGAAGGTGTCGCCGTGGGCGATCTGGCCCTCAATGCCGCGGATGGCCAGGTTCATCTTGGCCAGGCGCCAGGTGGTGTAGTTCGACTCCTGGCCGTAGATCGAGATGTCGGCGCGTGCGCGCCCACCGTTGCCGTTGCCCGTGGCGTGCGCCTTGATGAACTCCATCGACTGCACGAACATGCCCGAGGAACCGCAGCAGGGGTCGTAGACGCGCCCGCGGTAGGGCTCGAGCATCTCCACCAGGAGCTTGACCACGCAGCGCGGGGTGTAGAACTCGCCGCCCTTTTTGCCTTCGGCGCTGGCAAACTGCGAGAGGAAATACTCGTAGACGCGCCCCAACACATCCTTGGCGCGGGCTTCCTCGTCACCAACCCTAATATTGCTGATGAGGTCGATGAGCTGGCCCAGGCGGGTTTTGTCCAGCGCGGGGCGGGCGTAGTCCTTGGGCAGCACGCCCCTAAGCGCGGGGTTGTCGCGCTCGATACCCGCCATGGCGTCGTCCACGAGCTGGCCGATGGTGGGCTGTTTGGCTTGCGCCTTGAGGTGTGCCCAACGGGCCTCGGGCGGCACCCAGAAGATGTTCTGGGCGCGGTATTCGTCCGGGTCTTCGGGGTCGGCGCCCTGGGCCCGTTCGGCCTAGAGCTTTGCGTGGTGCTCCTCGAAGGCATCGGAGATGTACTTTAGAAAGATCAGACCGAGAACCACATGCTTGTACTCGGCGGCATCCATGCTGCCTCGCAGGGCGTCGGCCATCTGCCAAAGTTGGGATTCATAGCCTACGGTTGCAGAGTTACTTGCCTTGTTTGTATTGTTCTTACGCTTTGCCAATGTCTACCTCGACCTTTTGTAGAAATAGTGCTTTTGACCTTTTCGTGAACGTCTCTGATATCGCGCTACCCGTCCATATTATCCAAACGATCAAATGCCCCCAAAACCCTGAACCTGGTATTTTTGCTGCATACTAACCCACTCCTGCCCATTTCAGACGGCAGTTTGCACTTGACGCGCCCGCTGCCAAGCCAGCCACCCCTCAGTCATGCTCGAGTCATCCTGCAGTGCGTACCCTGATAGAGAACCTGAGGAGGTACGGGCATGAAAAAGCTGTTTGGGCTTATGGCGGCGGTGCTGTGGCTGGGGTGGGGGGTAGCCCTGGCCGATAGCTTCGACATTTTCGAGTACACCCCACCCCAGGGGTGGAAGAAAACCAACCTGCAAGGGGGGGTGATGCTCTCGCTGCAAACCAAAGAATCGTTTGGCGGCATTGTGCTGTATGCCAGCGTGCCCGCCGGCAACAACCCCGAGCAAAACTTTAAGGGCGAGTGGAAGCGGCTGGTGGAAGAGGGGCTGGGGCTGTCCGGTGAGCCCACCACCGAGATGGGGCCACCCAACGGCGAGTACCAGAACCTGGCGGGGGGCCTTGCGGCCACGCAGGACGGGCTCAACTACGTGGTGTTGCTCTCCACCTTTACCGGCAACGGGCGCGCGGCCAGCGTGCTCTACATCACCACCGACGAAAAGCTCTTCGACCTGTTCGACCGCTTCAACAGCACCCTCAGGCTCAACAAACCCAAAGCGGCACAGGCCCCGCCGGTCAATGTGGCCCGTCCACCCGCCAACGCTCTGGCCAGCAACCGCAGCATCGCCACCCCCACCACCCGCTTCAACGACGGCTGGGTGGCCACCATCGAGCAGGGCTTCGTGCGGGTGGCCAAGGGCGAGGTGGTGGTGCTATTGCACTATGGCCTGCCGCTGCCGGACAACATGTGGGTGATGGGCAACGAGCAGGAGCGGGTGGGCTACTACTGGAACCGTCTGGTGGCCCCTCGCTACAGGGTGGACGAGCTCAAGGTCTTCAAAAACGACATCTGTTATTTTTGCCTTTATTTTGGCGAGGGCAGCGCAACCGAGATTGCCACCGGCGCACGCAAGCACGTGGCCCTCTACATCTCGTTTGGCAATGGCCTGGGCTATGCCGTCCAGGTGGTGGCCCCCAGCTTTGCCGCCTTTCAAAAAGAGTTTCCCAACATCGAGGCGGTGGGCAAGATGTACGGCTACAACAAGTTTATGGTCAAGGCCGCCGACCTGGTCGGCACGTGGAAAGAGAGCAGTTTCGCCGCAGGCCAGTACTACAACTCCGTCACCGGCGCCTATGCCGGCATGAACGCGGTGAGCAGCGCGCATAGCTTCACCTTTAATCGCGACGGTACCTATAGCTCTGCCCACAGCGGGGCCCGCGGCTTTGTGGGTTCACAGCAGTTCTACTCGCAAAAATACCAGGGCCGCATGACCCTAAACAACTGGCAGATGAGCCTAACCAACCGCTTCAACAACAAGACCGAGGTGTTCGAGGCCTACTTCGAGATGACCGGAAGCGGGCCGGTGCTGAACCTGGTTCAGGTAGATGGGGGCATGCGCTACCGGCTGGTGCGGGAGTAGCCGGGCTCTACCCGGCCACCCCCTCGAGCTTCCAGTCCACCTGGGGATGCATGGGCTTTAGGGCGTGCAGGAGTTCGTTCAGGCGGCTGATGGTCTCGAGGCCCTCTTCGCGCAAGGCCTCGCGCACGCGGGTCTGGTCGGGGTAGAAGCGCAAAGGGTGCTGCCACACCGCGCGGCCCGCCAGATAACCCCGCGCGCCGGCGTTCAGGGCAGCTTCCAGCATCTGCACAAACTGGTCGGCATTCAGGCCGCCCGAAAGCAGCAGCCAGGGGGCCGGGAGCTTGCTGTATTCGCGCATGTCGGCCTCGAGGTTCTCCAGGCTGTAGCCCGAGCCGCCCCACTCCTTCACTAAGCGGGCCGCACCGGGGAAGGCCAGTTTGTAGAGGTCGATGTGGAAGCTGGGGTCGGCAAAAGCCGCGGCGATTTCCAGCGACATCTCGCGCAGTTTGGCGTTGTAGGCGGCCTCGTCCTCGCCGGGCAGGGGGTAGGGCAGCACCTCGAAGATAAAGAGGCGGTCGGCCCGCTTGCACGCCTCCCCCACCCTTCGCACGAACTCGAGCTGGTGCTCGACAATTTCCTGTGGGGCGTCGGGGCGGTGCCAGGCCAGCAACTTCAGGCCATCGGCCCCCATCTGTACGGCCCGCTCCACGCTCCAGCCGGGGATGAGCTGGCTTTTGCGCCAACCGCCCTCGAGGGTCTCGAAGCGGTGGTGCTCGAGGGTCAGCATCAGGCCGGTTTCGCGGGGCAGGGCAGGCATGGCCGCCGGAAAGGCATAGTGCGGGTCGATCAGGATGCCGGTCACGGCGCGGCCCAGGGTCTCGGCCAGCAGGCCCTTGAGTTCGGCTACTTCGGCCCCCACATCCTCGGGGTTGCGGCCCAGGGCTTGGGCCACCAGGTTCATCAAAGGTGGGCGCTGGTCGATGGCCAGGGTGCCAAAGCGCAGGGCCCCATCACCGATACGGGCATAAGCACGGGCTTTTGCTGGAGTGGTTTGCATATCTTTCCCTCTGAGGTTTTTGGTGAAAAGCTGAATCTAGGCGCGGCCCTGGGATGCCAGGAAGGCCTCTAGCTCGTTGCGGTGTGGCGGCGCAGCGTTGGCACAGTGCAGGGCGGCTACCGCCGAGGCGAACTCGAGCGCCTCGAGCTCTGTTTGCCCCTCGGCCACCGCCAGGGTAAACGCACCGTGGAACACGTCGCCGGCCCCGGTGGTATCGCGCGCGTGCACCTTGTGGGCCGCCACCCGTCCCCCCGCATACGCAACCCCCTCGGCCCCCAGGGTAACGGCAGCGAATACCTCCAGCGCCTGTAGTTGGGCCAAAAGCACATCCACGCCGCCTTTTTTTAGCGCCAGCTCTTCCGAGGCCACCACGTGCGTGGCCACCTGAATAAGCCTCCAGTCTTCCTCCCGGTCGCGATCCAGATCGAGCACCACCGGAAGGCCCCGCGCCCGGGCGGCCTGGCCCAGCCTATACCCGGCGGTGGCCCAGCGCCCATCCAAAAGCAGCGCCCCCGCCCCTCCAAGCAGGTCTTCCTCGCTCAGCAGCAGTTCCTCGGGCAGGGCGGGCCGGTAGGGAAAAATAAAACGCTCCCCCTCCGGCGTCACCAGCACCGCCGAGACCGGGGTGGCCGCGCCCAGCTGGAAATGGGTTTTGACCCCTTCGGCCTCGAGCAGCTCCTGCAGCCGCTCGCCCGCCGCATCATCGCCCCGGCGGCTTAGCAGGTGGGCCGCCCCCCCCAGCCGGGCCACCGCCAGCGCGGCCACTGCGGCCGGGCCGCCGATGGTCTCGCGGTAGGCCCGCACCCCGGTTCGGCTGGCGCGGGGTGGGAACTCCTCGACGTAGTAGCGCTGATCCAGGTTGGCCCAGCCCACGGTCAGTACCTTCATACCAGCCTGCGCTCCTCCGAACGTGGGGGCAATACCTCCAGGCCCAGCCAGACACACATCTCCAGCAGGGCCTCCTCGTGCGCGCCCATCCCCACCGCCAGGTGGTGCGGGATGCGGTGGTTGAGCCAGCTCGCCAGGAACTGCCGGGGGGTGAGGGGTTCACCAGCCCAGGTAGGGCGGGTAAGGTGCCCTGAGTCGCCGTCGTAGCCCTTATCGCCGTTGAGTAGGCCCCCGTGCACCACGGCTTTGCGGCCCGGCAGCAGGCGCAGGCCGCTGATGGGCCCTGCGCGCAGGGGCATGTCGCGCACGGCGGGCAGGTTGCGGTTGAAGTGCGGCACCAGCCGGGTGGGGCCACCGGCCCAGACCTGGGGGGCTTCGCCCCCGTGCCAGAGCATCACCCCTTTGGACGAGAAGTGCGAGATGTCCAGCAGGATGGCGGGCCGCCCCGAGATGGCCTTCAGGGCCAGCATACCGGCCAGGCCCATCACGTCGCCCTCGGGCGCCAGGGTGTAGCCCATATCGGCCAGACGGGCCATGGCCGCATAGGCCATCACCCCGGTTTGGTCGGGGATTTCCGGCCACTCCCGCAGGGCCACCCCGTCGTAGGGCCGGGCCAGTTTTTCCAGGGCCAGCTCGAGGCGGAAGCTTTCGCGCAAAGCTTCCAGCGGGTACTCCGAAAGCTCACGAAACGCTGATGCCCGCTCCTCTACCTCGGCCTCTGAGACCGCCGCCAGGGCCGCCCATAGCTCGCTCAGGTCGGCCTTCTCGACGGTAAGGCCGGTCTCGGGCAGGGCCCCAAAGGCAAAAAAACCCGGCGCATGGCCGCCCAGCCATAGCACGCGGCCTTCGCGCAGCACCCTGGCCCCGCGTAGGGCCTGTAGGGTGAGCTGCAGGCGGGCCTGGAACCAGGCATCCTCCACCGCTCCGTAGAACCACTTGGTGGGCTTTTGCGCCAGCGAAACCCCCAGGTTGAGGCCGCAGATTGCGTTCTGCGGCAGGGGGCCGCTCTCCCACACCTCCGGCAAGGCCCACAGCCCCACCGGGATGGGAAGCTCCAGGAGCGGCATAAAGGCATCGCCGGTGGCAAAGGTCACATGCTGCACCAGCAGTAAATCCAGCTTTGCGTTTTGGGCCGCACGGGCCGCCGCCTCAGCCTGGGCAGCGTCGGCCACCGGCTCGGCCACAAAGGCCAGCTCGAAGCCCAGCTTGGGGCCCAGGGCTTCCAGGGCTTGGCGGCTGCTGTGCTCGAGGCCCAACCTCGAGCCCCTGAACAAAGGCCGCACGATGGGAACTAGACCAACTCTTAGGTTTGACATATCACTTTTCGTTCACTTTAGTACACCCAAGCCGCACTAACCCTTGACTCCACCCTGGGTCAAACCGCCCACCACCCGCTCCTGGAACAGCGCAATCACCAGCGCCACCGGCACCAGGGCCACCACCAGCGCTGCCGAGATGAGCGGCCAGGGAAAGACGTACTCCCCCTGATAAAGCTGGATGCCCACTGGCAGGGTTCGCATGGCCTTGGCCGGTAACAGCGTGGAGGCCAGCAGGAACTCATCCCAACTGTTCACAAACGCCAGGATGGCCGCAGTAAAAACCCCTGGCGCAGCCAGCGGAACCACCACGTGCCACAAGGCCCCCAGCCGGGTGCTGCCGTCAACCATGGCGGCGGACTCGAGGTCGCGCGGGATGCCCGCAAAAAAGCTCACCAGCGTAAGGGTAGCCACCGGCAACGAAAGCGCAGCGTGAGGCAAAATCAGGGCCAAGTAGTTGTTACGCAGACCCAGCTCGTTGAAGGTCTGGTACAGCGGCACCATCAACGAGGCCACAGGAAACATGGAAACCCCCACCAGCAACGACAAAATCAGGTTGCGCCGCGGCACATGCAGTCGGGCCAGCGCATACGCCGCCAGGCTGGCCACGCTCACGCAAAGGAGCGTAGAAAAACCTGCCACGATCAGGCTATTCAAAAAGTAGCGGGCCAGGGGCTGCTCCCGAAAAGCTTGCACGTAGTTTTGCAGGGTAGGGTTGTCGGGCCAGTAGGTAATGGGAATGCGGGTCAGCTCGGCCTCTCCCTTGATGGAGGTCAGGAAAATCCACAAAGCCGGGAAAAAGCCATTTAACACAACGATAGCCGCAGCTATCCATAACCAGATGCGCGGGTTATTGATTTTCATATGTCCCCAAAAAGGCCTTTGCGGCCCTGATTTGCTTTATAGTGCTGCACTCGCCTATCCCTAGTCATCAGCACCTCGAATGTAGCGCAGGTAGATCACCGTAATCGCCATGCTGACTAAAAACAGCAGCACGGCCAGGGCTGATCCATAACCGAAGTTGAGGTTCTCGATACTGGTCACCCGCACGTACATCGCCAGCGTCTCGGTGGCGTTGCCCGGCCCACCTTTGGTCATGGCATAGGGGATGTCGAAGGTTTGAAAAGCGGTGATGGTGCGAAAAATCATGGCCACCAGAATGGCCGGCGTGAGCAACGGCAGGGTAATGCGCCAAAAAACCTGCCAGCGGCTTGCGCCATCTACCTCGGCGGCTTCGTAGAGTTCCTTGGGAATGGTCTGCAAGCCCGCCAGCAAAATAAGGGCTACGAACGAGCTGGTCTTCCAGATGATGGTAAAGCAAATAGCCCAAAAGGCCAGGTCGGGCCTAAACAGCCAGAATTGGCGCTCGCCCCCCAGGCGCACAATCCAGTCGTTGACCACCCCATACTGGCTATCAAAAAACCACTGAAAAATCAGACCCACGAACACCAGCGGCAAGGCCCAGGGCAGCAGCAACCCCAGGCGAACCGGCCACTTTACCCGAAAGGGCAGGTTGGCCAGCAAGGCCAGGCCCAGCCCCACCACCAGAGCACCCGGAACCGTAACCAGCACAATCAGGGCAGTGTTTCTAAACGCGTTCCAGAAGCGGGCATCCTCGAGGGCGGCTGCATAGTTGGCCAAGCCGATAAAGCTGGCCTCAGGGCCTTGCGTAAGCTGGTACTGAAAAAAGCTGGTGTAGATGAGCCGTACCACCGGATACAGCGCTACAAAGCCCAGCAGCAGGCCCGCCGGGAGCAGCAGCCAGACGGCCAGCGCTCGCTCGGACATATCGCCAAAACTTCGTCGGTATGGTTGGGTGGGCACAGACACAACTATTCTCCTGTCGAAGTGGCCTCGAGCCGCAGTAAGGGTGCAAAATTGCGGCTCGAGGCTCGAGGTAAACAGCTAGCGGTATATCGCGCGAAGTCCTTCGATAACTTCTTTAGCGGCCACTTCTGGGGTCTTGGTGCGGGCCAGCACCGCGTTGAGCGCCTTACGCATCACATCGGCCACCTCGGGATAGCGCGGATGCACCGGGCGGGCCCGGGCCGATTGCACCACCGGCAGGGCATCGGCAAACCAGGGGTTGGCCTTCAGCACATCGGGATCACGGTAAAGTGACGGGAAAACCGGTAGGTTGGAGGCCTCGATGGCCAGGATTTTGGAAACTTCCGGGCTCGAGAGGTAGCGCACCAGCTTGTAGGCCTGGGCTTTGTTTTTTGAGAAGTCGGAGATGGTCCACTGCCAGCCACCAAGGCAGGAGGCCGAGCGCCCGCCTTCGAACTTGGGCAACGGGACTACCCCAATCTTGCCTTTGACCTGGCTGTCAGCGTCGTTTTGAAATCTATTCCAGGCGTAAGCAAACAGGGTACCAAAAATCCAGCGGCCTGCCTGCATTTCCTGGCGGATGGTGTCCTGGGCTTTCTCGGCCATGTTGGGCGGAGAAACCTTGTGTTTGTCCATCAGGTCGAGCCAGAACTGCAAGGAAGCACGCGCCTGGGCCTCGGTCAGGATAAGCTTGCCCCCTTCGTCCACGTCGCCCCCAGCAGCCCAGATGGGCAGCAGGAAGCTACACACCGTACCCTCGGAGATGTTGCCCATGAAGCCGATCCCGTTGAGGTTGGCGTTGCGCTCACCGGCCAGGATGGTCTGAGCCTGCTTAATGGCTTCATCCCAGGTTACTGGGGGCTTGAAACCGTACTTCTCCAAGAGGTCTTTGCGGTAGTACAGGAACTGAGCATCAGCAAAGCTGGGCAGTGCCACCAGTTGACCATTGATGACGTTGGCTTTGGCATAGGCCGGAAGATACTGCTTGAGCAGGGCTTGCCGGGTAGCCGCTGGCAAGTACTTATCCAGGGTATCGGCCCACTTGGCCGCGGCATATTGGGCGGGCCGAACCACGTCAATCAAGATGGCGTCGATGCTGGGGTCGCGCGAGGCCAGCACAGTAGTGAGGTATTGCTGTTGCTGGTCGGAAGTAGCCCCACCGACTTCAATCTCCACACGCACTCCAGGGTTGCGCTGCTGGTAGGTATCCAAAATTTTGCGCAGTACATCGGGGCGCTGCTGCCCCCCAACGAACACCCGCAAGCGGGCTTGCTGTGCCAGCGCACCAGACATCACCAAGATAGCAACCAACAACCAAAAAAACTTCTTCATGGGTTTCCTCCTCCTTGTAGATGCAAACCTAGTTTACCGAGTTCGGCTTGTAGTGTCTCGCTAACCTCCACACCTTCTGTCATGGCTTTTTCTCGTAAAGCGGCCCGGCGCGAACCGGGAATCCGGCCTCCGACCGCTTCAAGAGCCTGGATGAGTTGGGCCACTCGACTGGCATAGCCCAAGCCAAATGCACCGGGATCGAAGGCTTGGAGCATCAACCCCGGCTTGGCAGCCTGCTCGGGGGGCATCCAGGGTAGGGGCAGCTCGGGCGAGAGCACCTCACCCGCCAGGACACCCGCCAGAATCTCAACCA
>Ga0272446_1007962_pt1 | contig 10305 bp, 7 predicted proteins | sample YNPCB0061_FD_194587 | JGI IMG/M metagenome (GOLD analysis project Ga0272446, IMG submission 194587) | Hot spring microbial mat communities from Yellowstone National Park, WY, United States - YNP-CB-006-1 | ecosystem: Environmental > Aquatic > Thermal springs > Hot (42-90C) > Sediment | place... | reverse complement strand
TATCCGGGCAAAAAGTATAACGAAACTTGCATTTCTGAATTGAGCTTCAAGTAAATGCCGCATTGCACGGCAAGAAAGGCTTTTCAGCTTCGGCAATTTGGCTTAAATTGCTCTCGACCAAAAATGAACTTTCCTAACTCAATCTTTATGTAGTATGTCAGCCCTGAAAGATTCCATTCTCCAACTCATTACCGAGACATCGACCAATTTGCCGAGCGATGTGCGCCGTGCGATTGCTCGCGCCGCCGAACGTGAAGAAGCCGCATCGCGCTCTGGCCTTGCTATGTCAACCATTACGCTCAATGTCGATATGGCGTGCGAGAATGTCTCGCCGATTTGTCAAGATACCGGCATGCCGACTTTCTTCATTCACACGCCGATTGGTGTCAATCAACTTGAACTCAAAGCCGCTATCAAGGAAGCCACGATTGAAGCGACTAAAACAGGCAAACTCCGTCCCAACTCTGTTCACCCCATTACAGGCAAAAACAGCGGCACGAATGTTGGCGCGGGCGTTCCCGTGATGCACTTCGAGCAATGGGAAAAAGATTTCACCGAAATCAAACTCATCTTGAAGGGCGGCGGCTGCGAAAACAAAAACATTCAATACTCGCTTCCCACCGAACTTGAAGGCTTGGGCAAAGCCGGGCGCGATTTGGACGGAATCCGAAAGTGCATCATGCACGCCGTTTGGCAAGCGCAAGGACAAGGCTGTTCGGCAGGCTTTATCGGCGTCGGCATCGGCGGCGATAGAACTTCGGGCTACGACCTCGCCAAACAACAACTCCTGCGTCCCGTCGATGATGTCAATCCTGATGAAACCTTGCGCCAATTAGAAGACTACGTGATGGAAAACGCCGATAAACTCGACATCGGCACGATGGGCTTCGGCGGAAAAGTGACCTTGCTCGGCTGTAAAATCGGACTGGCAGAACGCTTGCCCGCCAGTTTCTTTGTAAGCGTCGCCTACAACTGTTGGGCGTATCGCCGTCTCGGCATTCATCTCGATTCAAACGGAAACATTATCAAGTGGCTCTATCGAGAATCCGATGAAATCAAGCGATTGGCGAAAGGTAACGGTATTCCGCTCACAGGTAAAGAAGTGGTGCTTCAAGCCCCAATTACCGAAGAGCAAATTCGTAGCATCAAAGTCGGTGATGTGGTCATCATCAACGGCGCGATGCACACAGGGCGCGATGCGTTTCATCATTACATTATTCATCACAACCTTGAAGCCAAAGATATGCCGGTCGAGACGCGCGGCGGCGTGCTGTATCATTGCGGTCCGGTGGTCTTGAAAGAAAATGGCAAGTATAAAATCATGGCGGCTGGTCCCACGACCTCTATTCGTGAAGAGCCGTATCAAGCCGATGTGATTAAGCGGTTGGGATTTCGTGCCGTGATTGGCAAAGGCGGCATGGGCGCAAAAACGCTGAAAGGATTGCAGGAACATGGCGCAATTTATCTCAACGCCATCGGCGGCGCGGCACAATACTACGCAAAGTGTATTAAGGAAGTCACTGGTGTCGATTTTCTCGAGGAGATGGGCGTTCCCGAAGCCATGTGGCATTTGGAAGTTGAAGGCTTTGCCGCGATTTGCACGATGGATTCGCACGGCAATAGCCTGCATAAAGAAGTCGAAGAGGAATCGCTGGCGCGCTTGAAAGAATTTGCTGAACCGGTTTTCTGACCTTGCTCTTTTTTCGTATGACGCAGCATCGTGGTTCAACTTTTTAAGCCCATACCAAAGTTGAACCACGCTCGTTACACTAACTGCATTTTTTAGGCGCAACTGCTAACCCCAATTCTTTTCAAAACGCGGAATGCTGTGTCCCAAACGACATCAGACGAATGGAGATGATGTGTCCGTCCAGCCTTGGCGTAAGGTAGAGTTTGGGTTTTCGCATATCTTGAATTATTTGCATGTTGTTTTGATAGCGCCAGTAGCCTTATCGCTGCGAACAGCTTGTCAACCGTGTTTTCTTTTTCACCGATATGATTTTTCTCAATCCGGCGATTTTGTTTGGACTTTTGGCGGCAGGCGTGCCGATTCTCATTCACCTTTTGAATCTGCGGCGCAAACGCCAAATGGAGTTCAGCACGCTTGCTTTGCTCAAACAAATTGAGTCCAGTTCCCTGCGCACGTTCAAAATTCGGCAATGGATTCTTTTGCTCATTCGCAGCCTGATTATTTTTTTTCTCGTCTCGTCGTTTTCGAAGCCGATTTTTTCAGGCTACTTGGCGGGGTCGGATTTTTCAAGCCGCACAAAAACATCAGCGTTTATTTTGCTCGATAATTCGCCCTCTATGGGCTACAACGACCGCTTACGAAACGACCAATGGAAACAAGCCAAAGCCGCCGCACTTAAAATTATAGACAACCTTTCGGAGAACGACGAGATTTTTCTTATGCTTTCAAGTATGAGGGAAGCGCCGCCATCTCTTACTGCGTCAGAAGCCAAAAAGCGCATTGCGCAGTCGGAGCTTTCCTCGCTGCCCTTTCGCGCTGAGCCAAACATTTACAAGGCGATTGGCGCACTTGTCTCTGCCCAGCACCTCAATCGCGAGATTTACATCATCTCCGACTTTCAGCCGAAAGATTTTGTGCTTGCTGATTCAATGTTTACTGTGAAGCCTCGATTCGATGTCAAACTCTATCTCGTCAGCATTGCGCCGAAGGACAAGAAAAATGCGGGCGTCTCCGACATTGATGTTCTCACCAAACTTTTCGAACCCTCGAAGCCAGTTCGCACCGAGACGCGCGTCAGTCTTCACGGCGAAACGCAAAATCGCCCCTCAACCGTCTCGTTGAGGCTCAATGGAAAGTTGGCGTCGGAAACCGCAATTGACCTTGCGCCCTCGCCGACCAACGCAGCAATCGCACTGGCCACACCAACTGAAACCGGATTTATTTCAGGCGAGGTCTCCATTGATTCCGATAATCTCGACGCAGATAACAAACGTTTTTTTTCGTTCTACATTCCCGAAAAGCTCAATGTCCTTTTGGCTTATAGCGACCTTGCCGACGTTGCGTTTTTGAAATTGGCATTAGAGAGTTTTCAGAACGGACGTTTTTTTGACCTCACGTTTGCGCCAGAACAAACGCTCGATGCGCGCGATTTTTCAAAGTTCGACGTCGTTGTTCTCTGCGGGCTGACTCGTTTGTCACCGACCGCCATACAGAAAAGCGCATCGTTTGTCTCCAAAGGTGGCGGACTGCTCTACTTTGCCCGTCCCGATTTGTTTGATGTCTCGTCGCACGCTCAACTTTTGCAATCGCTTGGCGCGGGCGACCTTCGCGCGGAGGGCGTCAAGCCCAGCGCACCTGCAACCGTCGAGTATGTCGATTACCGACACCCGATTTTCGACGGCATCTTTTCAGGAGAAGCCTCTCGCCGAAAAGCCTTGTCAACACAGGCGAGTTCAGCAGACGACATGATTACGATTTACAGCGGCGCGGAGCTTGTCAAGTCGCAAAGTGCGCTCGGCGTGATGACGTATTTCGGGCAAAAAGCCTTTATGAGCATTGGCAAGCATGTCGGCGGCACCGTGATTGTGTTCAGCACGCTGCCGAAGCCCGAACAAACCAATTTGGCGCTTCAACCGATTTTTGCGCCGCTTATGTTTCGCGCGCTGCTTTATGCCAGTTTGAAGACGCAAGCTACTTCACCGTCATTTGTCGCTGGCACAACGGGCGAAGTCAAACTGCCGCCGTCTGTTTCGGCGCAAGGGGGGTTAATCGTTCAAAAGCCGAGTGGGAAGACGTTTATTCCCAACGTCCGCGAAAAAAATAGTGAGAGCTACATTATCGTTTCGCCTGTCGAGTTCGATGAGCAGGGCGTCTATGATGTGCAAGAGCGCGGCACGCCCGCCAATGTGGTCTCGAAAATCGTCGTCAACCTTGATGCGTCCGAATCGGAAACCGCGTCGCTCGACCAAGCGCCATTGCAACGCTTTTTCACCAAGTTCGGCATGGCGGCGGATAAACAATTTTTTTATACCTCGGCCTCCGAATCGGTTGAGCCTATCGCGGAAATGATTTCCGGCTCGCGGTTCGGGTTCGGCATTTGGAAATACTTGGTCGCGCTTGCACTCATCGGTCTGGTTGCAGAAAGTTTGTTGGGAAAGCGAGAATCTGTATAATTACGCCAGACCTCGAATTTTAAAAGCCGAAATGAACGAATCGATTTCAAGTATAGACGCGCTTTTAAACCAAGCCAAAGACGACCGCGAAAAAGTCGACCTCCTAAACGATTTTGCTTGGGAACTCAAAGACAATCATCCGCAACAAAGCATTGAGGTCAGCCAGCGCGCCTTGGCGATTGCAGAAAAAAATTTTTATCAACGCGGCATTGCACAAAGCCTCTACCACCGCGGCGTGTGTAAATACCTCATGTCCGACTACGAAGACGCGCTTGCAGAACTGCTGCATGTGCTTACGCTCTTTGAAAAAATTGGCGACCGCGCCGTCGAGGGCAGAATCCTCAATTGGATTGGCAACATTCATTATCGTTTGGGCGATTATCCCGCTGCGCTTAACTACTACTTGAAGAGTTTAAAAATCAAGGAAGAGATTGACGATAAGATTGGGCAGGCGTTTTCGCACAACGACATCGGCAGCGTTTACGAACGCTTGGGTGATACAGGCAAAGCGATTGCGTATTACACCAAAAGCCTTGCGCTCAAAGAGGAACTCGGACACATTCAGGGACAGGCGTATTCGCTCAATGAACTGGGCGGCGCTTACGAGCGCATCGGCGACGACAAACGCGCGCTCTACTACTACAACAAGGCACTCGAACTGCGCGAGCAAATTCAAGATAAGCGCGGACAAGGCGTCTCGCTCAGCAACATCGGCAGCTTGTATCAGCGCTCAAATAATTTTGAGCAAGCCGAGAAACACTACCTTCGCAGTTTAGATATTTCGCGCGACGTTGGACACAAATACGGCGAAACCTCAACGCTCGTGCGGCTCGGCACGCTGCTCTTGCACAACGGCGACCACGCCAAGGCGTTTGAGTATTTGATGCCCGCGCTGTCCATCGCTGAAGAAATCAAATCTAAGGAGTGGATTTACAAAGCACACGCTGCGATTTCGGAGGCTTACGAACAGCAAGGTGATTTGCAAAACGCATTGATTCACTTCAAGGCGTACCATCGCCTCAAAGAGGAGGTCTTCAGCCGCGAGGTCTCGCAAAAAATGAAGGGCTTGACGATTCAATACGAGGTGGAAAAATCGCAGCGCGAAGCGGAAATTTATCGGCTTAAAAATGTCGAGCTGGTGCGCGTCAATAAAGAACTTCAAGACCTGACCGTGTCGCTTCAAGAGGCGAACAAGCACAAGAGCGATTTGCTTGCGCAAGTTCAACACCAAGCCAAAGAGCTGGAGCGCCAAGCCCGCGAAGACAGCCTGACGGGACTTTTCAATCGACGCTATCTTGACGCGCAACTCGCCCGTGAATTTGAACGCGCCGACCGCTATAAACGCCCGTTTTCATTAGCGATTTCAGACATCGACTTTTTCAAAATGGTTAACGACCGCTTTTCGCATCAGGTCGGCGATGAAGTTTTGCGCCGACTCGCCAAAATTTTTCGTATGTCCTCGCGCAGCAACGACGTCGTCGGGCGTTACGGCGGCGAAGAATTTTTACTGTTGATGCCTGAAACCAACCTCTCGCAAGCCATTGCCGCATGCGAGAAAATCAGACAAGCCGTCGAGCATTACGAGTGGGAGACGATTCACCCACAGTTGAAAGTCACGATTAGCATGGGCATCTCAGACATGACGCATCTGGACAGCGTGGAAAAAATTCTCGCCGACGCTGATGCCAAACTTTACGTCGCCAAAAGCAACGGCAGAAACCAAGTGCGGTATTGAGCTGCGCTGGTCAATCTGCCTCGTTTTTTCGCCGCCTACAATGTCCACTCATGCGCATTGATGAGAATAGCGACCATGCTTACCTCGACATTTTTCACACGCTTGTTGAAGCCCTCCAATTCATCGAAGTAATACAAAAACGTGCGCGGCTGCTCTTCGTTCAAAATCGTCTGAAACTCGCGCCAAAGTGCGCGTTCAATCTCTTTCGGCTGCGGCACTGCAAGTTTTGAAATTACATCTGCCAGCTTCGGGTGCTGAAAGCACGCCGAGTTGAACGGCATTTTTCGAAAATCGTCCCAAATGATAAGTTGAAATGGCAGCGTCTCTGCTGAAAGTCCTGCAATCGCTGCGTCGTATTTGAGGTCGTTTTGACTTTGATTAAAAATCACCTGTTCGTCGTAGCGCAAGTTGCACTCGATACCGAGTTTCTTTAAATCTTGTTGCACAATCGCCGCTGCGTGGCTTCGGCGCTGATTGCCGTTGGGCGACGCAAGCACAAATGAAAATTTGCGACTGTCTTTTTCAAGCACGCCGCTCTGTCCCATTTTCCAGCCTGCTTCGGCAAGCAACGCTTTGGCTTTGTCGGGATTGTATTCAAAGGCGGGCGACGGCTCGATGAGAATGGATTTAAAGGCGGGCGAGAGCGAGGTATTGACAAGCGTTGCGCGGTCTCTGCCCATAAACCCATCGATAATCGCTTGACGGTTGATGCCATAGCTCATCGCCTGCCGCACGCGCACGTCGCCGAAAAACACATTTGGTTTCACTGTGCCGTTTTCTCGATACGCGTCGCCGTCGATGTTGAGCCACACAACGCTGTCGAAGTTTCGATATTTGACGGGCTTAATATCGATGTTTGGATTCGTCGCGGCTATCTCGTCGGCGTCTCTCGGCATAATGCCGCCTGTTGCCATCACGACATCGACTTCGCCCGCTTTCAGCGCAGTCAGGCGCGTGGCGTATTCGGGAATGACGCGAAAAACCAAACGATTTAATTTAGCGGGGTGCGGCAAGACTGATGTTGGATTTGAGACCAACACAAGTTCGCGTTGCTTCTCCCATCGCTCAACCTTGAAGGCGCCGCCGCCGACAATCGGCAACGCTGCCGCTTTGGCACGAATGTCTTTCGGGTCGATGCCTTCAAAGATATGTTTAGCAACGGGCATTAAATCGTAGAAATGGTCAAGCACGATGTTCGGCGCAAGCGGCTTTTGAAAGTTCAAAATGAGCGTGGTGTCGTTTGGCGTTTGAACACCATTCTCAAAATCGAGTCTGCCTTGTTTGTCGCGCACAAAATCTTCTGCGTAACTCTGGCGCGTGCTGGCAACGAGTGGGTTCGCGTAAAGTTGATAGGAAAATTTCAAATCGACGGACGTAATTTTTTTGCCGTCGTCCCAAACGGCATCGTTCCTCAGAAAAAATGTGGCGCGCTTGCCATCGGGCGAAAACTCCCAGCGCGTCGCCAAACACGGCGCATAAACGGACTCGCCTTTCGCATCGTCGAATTTTGAGACGATGAGTTTCGGATAAATAAGAATACAGGCTTCGCGCGAAATGGAAAGTTGAATGAGAAGCGGATTGAGATGGTCGAAATCATTGGCAACGGCGATGACGACCGCGTCGGCGGGCGACGATGTCGGCTTCTTTCGCGCGCAGGACACGCCCGAAATTGCCAATAAAATCAATAAGAGACGGGCGACGATGTTTTTGAGCATATCTTTTTCGGCTTTTTACGCTGGATAACTGTTGCTTGCACTGTTTCAGTAAAATACATCGCCCTTGTCCAAAGAGAAAGACCGATAGACAAAGCGGGCGCTCGTGGAGTGAGTGGCGGCAAGTTGGGTGCATAAATAAAAAAGGCGCCTCAAATGAGACGCCTTGACTTTCAGTTGTTGATTGCGCGTTTATTGAAACAGTACAACGGTTTTGACGATGACCTGCCAAACCGCCCAGAGCGATGGCACTCCAACAATCAACCAGCTAATCACGAGTTTAATTACATTGCTGTTTCCCGGCAGTGATGCGCCGTTCATGGGTTCATTCATCTCTACGTTCCTCCGATTATTTCTTTTTGGTTAAGCACGCTGCATTTGCATCGTTCCCGTTGGTTGCGGTTGCGACTGCGACTCTTCCACATGATGATATTTTGTCGCCACCTCTTTGACCATATAGTTGGCAATAAACCCAACCACGAGCAATCCCGCCATGATATACATTGTGATGTTATATGCGTCTGCTTTTGGCACACCGATGCTAATTTGATACTCGCGGATGTAGTTGACCAATACCGGGCCCAACACCGCCGCCACTGACCACGCTGTCAAGAGCCGACCGTGAATCGCGCCGACTTGCATCGTGCCGAACATATCGCGCAGGTAAGCCGGAATCGTTGCAAAACCGCCGCCATACATGCTCATAATCACAGCGAAGAGCACCACGAAAAGCACGACGCTGCCGATTTGTCCCGTCGTTGGAATCAAGGCGTAAAGCACCGTGCCGAGACCGAGATAAATCATATAGTTTGTTTTTCTGCCCAGTAGGTCGGAGAGCGACGACCAGAAGAAGCGTCCGACAAGGTTGAAGAGCGAGAGCAATGCAGCAAAGCCGCCGCCCGCTGCTGCCGCCATTTTGGCAACATCTTGTTCGTTCATTCCCATCTCGCGGAACTTCTTGAAGAGAAACATTTCTTGAATCATCGGCGAGGCTTGCCCGATAACGCCGATGCCAGCGGTAACATTAAGGCACAAGACAGCCCACAAAAGCCAGAACTGCGGCGTTTTAATTGCGACGTCAGCAGTTACGTTAGCAGTCGTCATCATCTTTTTCGGTTGAAGGCTTGGCGTCCAGCCGTCGGGTTTCCAATCAGGTGCCGGCACACGAGCCGTCAATGCACCAAAGAGCATAAACACAAAATAGATAAACCCCATTGCCACGAACGTTTCCCAAACGCCCATAGAGGTTGGCGTTTTGAAGTAGTTCATCAGCTCGACGGCAAGCGGAGAGCCAATCATGGCGCCGCCGCCGAAGCCCATAATCGCAATGCCCGTCGCCATGCCCGGACGGTCGGGGAACCATTTCATCAGCGTCGAGACGGGCGAAATGTAGCCAAGTCCGAGTCCGATGCCGCCAATGGCTCCGTAGCCGAAATAGACGAGCCAAAGTTGATGCGTGGCAATGCCGAGCGCGCCGACTAAAAAGCCTACCGCCCAACACACCGCCGAAGCGAACATCGTTTTACGCGGACCTGACCGCTCGACCCACTTACCGAACACCGCCGCCGAAATCCCCAGCATCGCCAAGGCAATGCTGAAAATCCAGCCGAGTTCTGGAATCGTCCAATCAGCACCCTTCTGCGGTTCAGTGATGCCGATGAGCTTCGTCATGGGAATGTTGAACACACTCAGTCCATACACCTGCCCAATGCACAAATGCACAGCAAGCGCGGACGGCGGAAAAAGCCAACGACTGTAGCCGGGCTCCGCAATCGATTTTTCACGGTCTAAAAATGAAAGCAAAGACATAAAGCGTCCCTCCTTGTTGTTTGTTGTTTGTCATAGTTAATCTTCTCGCGTTTTGGCGGCGCGATAGATTGTCAAAAACTCGAGTATTCGTTTACTTTTGGATTATATTACAAACGCCTTTTGGCATAGTTCGTTCTCTCAACACATTTTTTTTTGGAAAACACACTGAAAAAGTATATGAGCCTCTTCGAGCGCGATTCGCAATTCAAAGGACTAAAAAATTCTTTCGGCAAAGACAAAATGCCGCAAGGTCAACATGTAACATTGAAGTTTCCTGTTCTCACCTACGGCGCGACGCCCACGATTAAAACCACTGATTGGGAACTCCGACTTGATGGTCTTGTCGAGCAGCCCGTAACACTTGATTGGCAAACCTTTATGGCACTGCCGCAAACCACGCTCACAGCGGATTTCCACTGCGTTACGCGCTGGTCAATGCTCGATAAAACATGGACGGGCGTTCACATCTCGGAGATTCTCAAGCTCGTCCGCCTTACACCCGAAGCGAAGTTCGTCATGGCACATTGCTACGGCGGATACACCACCAATATGTCGCTTGATGTTTTAAACGACGATGATGTGCTGCTCTGCCACTCATGGGAAGGCGCGCCGCTCACCGTTGAACACGGCGGACCGTGCCGCCTGCTTGTGCCGAAACGCTATGCGTGGAAAAGCGCCAAGTGGATTCACCGATTGGAATTTATGGCAAACGATTCGCCCGGCTTCTGGGAACAAAACGGTTACTCTATGACTGCCGACCCGTGGAAAGAAGAACGCTATTCCGATTGACAGCATTTTCAGAGCAAAGTAACCATGATTTCCGTAACCGACGCCGATGCGCTTTTGGCGCAACACTGTCCAGCGTTTGCCGACATTGCGTTTCCGATTCAGCATGCGGTCGGAAAA
>Ga0272446_1007961_pt1 | contig 10306 bp, 10 predicted proteins | sample YNPCB0061_FD_194587 | JGI IMG/M metagenome (GOLD analysis project Ga0272446, IMG submission 194587) | Hot spring microbial mat communities from Yellowstone National Park, WY, United States - YNP-CB-006-1 | ecosystem: Environmental > Aquatic > Thermal springs > Hot (42-90C) > Sediment | place... | reverse complement strand
TTCTTTCCCCATTGCCCCGCTGCTTACCTGGAGCAAGACATGAGCGACGAGTATCGGTTGGACACCCTGGCGGTACGCGCCGGCATCCGGCGCAGCGAATTCCACGAGCATTCGGAGGCGCTGTTCCTCACCTCCAGCTTCGTCTTCGATTCCGCCGAACAGGCGGCCAGACGCTTCAGCGGGGAAGAGCCGGGCAATATCTATGCCCGTTTCACCAACCCCACGGTGAGCATGTTCGAGGAGCGGCTCGCCGCCCTCGAGGGCGCTGAAGCCTGTGTGGCCACGGCTTCCGGCATGTCGGCGATCCTCGCCTGCGCCATGGGCCTGCTGGCGGCCGGCGATCACGTCGTTGCCTCGCGCGCCCTGTTTGGCGCCACGGTGCAGTTGTTCGGCAACATCCTCAAACGTTTTGGCGTGGAGACCACCTTCGTCTCGCCCGTGGAGGTGGCGGAATGGGAGGCGGCGATCCGCCCCAACACGCGGCTGCTGTTTGTCGAGACGCCCTCCAACCCGCTCACCGAAATCTGTGACATCGCCGCGCTGGCGGACATCGCCCACCGCCATGGCGCGTGGCTGGCGGTGGACAATTGTTTCTGCACGCCCATTCTGCAGCAGCCGCTGAAACTGGGTGCGGACCTCGTCATCCATTCGGCCACCAAATACCTCGATGGTCAGGGGCGGGTGCTGGGGGGCGCGGTTCTGGGCAGCAAGGCGCTGCTGGAAGGGGTCTATGGTTTCCTGCGCACCGCGGGGCCGACCCTTTCCGCCTTCAACGCCTGGGTGATCCTGAAGGGGCTGGAAACCCTGCGTCTGCGCATGGAGGCCCATTCCGCCAATGCCCTCGCCCTGGCGCGCTGGCTGGAGGCCCAGCCCGCGGTGGAACGGGTCTTCTATCCCGGCCTGCCTTCCCATCCCCAGCATGCGTTGGCCATGCGCCAGCAGAAAAGCGGCGGGGGCATCGTCTCCTTCGAGGTGAAGGGGGGCCGGGCGGCGGCCTGGCGGGTGATCGACTCCACGCGGCTCATTTCCATCACCGCCAACCTGGGGGATACCAAGACCACCCTCACCCATCCCGCCAGCACCACCCATGGCCGGCTGACACCGGAACAGCGCGCCGCCGCCGGCATCGGGGAAGGGCTGCTGCGGGTGGCGGTGGGCCTGGAGGCGGTGGAAGACATCCAGGCGGACCTGGCGCGGGGGCTTGCCCGATGAGCCGGCTGGCCGCGCTCATCCTGCTTGCCGCCAGCACCCTTGCCCGTGCCGAGGGCATGGTGGAGGTGAGTTTCATGGACCAGCCGGCGGATGGCGGCGGTTATATCACGCGCTACCTCATCACCGACCGCTATCTGCGCATGGACTACGGGCAGGACCGCGACGATTTCGTCCTCTTCGACCGGCAGACGCGGCTGGCCTACAACGTGGTGCACGATCAGCGCACCATCCTCGTCATCGAGCCCGGCCCCATCGAGGTGAAGCGGCCAGCGGAGTGGGAGGTGAAGGAGGATGTGCTGCTGGAGGAGCGGGGCAATCGCACTTTCGATATCCGCGTCAATGGGCAGCCGTGCAGCCGCATCACCGCCTCGCCCACTTTATTGCCGGACGTGGTGCAGGCGCTTGGGGAGTTCAACGAGCTGATGACCGCCAGCCAAAGCCTGACCTACCTCGCCACACCGCCGGAGCTGCGCCACCCCTGTGACCTCGCCCGTTTCGTCTTCGATCACGGGATGTGGCTGAAAAACGGCCTGCCCCTGCACGAAGCCGACGCCGATGGCTCCGTGCGGCGGCTGCTCAACTACGAGAGCGGGCTGCCGGAGCGGCGGCCGCTCTTTGCTCTGCCCAAAAGCTACCGCACGGTGCGGCTACGGGATCTGCAGGGCCGGCCCGCACCGTAAGGCCACGCTCCTCTTGAAAGAGCCGCGGTCCGTCTCCATTTTTGCTGGCGTTTCCTCTGTCGGCAAAAAGGGAGAACCGTCATGACCGTGGATGCCACCCGTGAAACGCTGGGTTTCCAGGCCGAAGTCAAGCAGTTGCTGCGCCTGGTCATTCACTCCTTGTACAGCAACAAGGAAATCTTCCTGCGGGAGCTCATCTCCAACGCTTCCGATGCCTGCGACAAGCTGCGTTTCGAAGCCCTTTCCGATCCCGCCCTCTACGAGGGGGACACCGACCTGAAAATCCGGGTGAGCGTGGACAAGGCGGCACGCACCATCACCATCTCCGACAATGGCATCGGCATGTCCCGGGCGGAGGTGATCGAGAACATCGGCACCATCGCCCGTTCCGGCACCCGTGAATTCCTGGAAAAACTGACGGGCGACCAGGCCAAGGACGCCCACCTCATCGGCCAGTTCGGCGTCGGGTTCTACTCCTCCTTCATCGTCGCCGACCGGGTGACGCTCATCACCCGTCGCGCCGGTCTGACCCCCGAGCACGGCGTGAAATGGGAATCCACCGGCGAGGGGGAATACACCCTGGAGAACGTGGAGAAGGCGGGCCATGGCACCGACGTCATCCTCCACCTGCGCGAAGGGGAGGATGAATTCCTGGAGCCCTGGCGGCTGCGGGCCATCATCCACAAGTATTCCGACCACATCGCCCTGCCCATCCTGATGAAAAAGGAAGGCGGCGAGGAGGAGGAACAGGTCAATCAGGCGAGTGCCCTGTGGGCGCGGCCCAAAAGCGAGGTCACTCCGGAACAGTACGAGTCATTTTACCGCCACGTTGCCCATGCCTTCGAGCCGCCCCTTGCCTACGTGCACAGCAAGGTCGAAGGCCGGCACGAGTACACGCTGCTGCTCTACATCCCACGCCATGCGCCGTTCGATCTGTGGGACAGGCAGCAGCGGCACGGCATCAAGCTCTATGTGCGCCGGGTCTTCATCATGGAGGACATGGAGCGCCTCATGCCCCATTATCTGCGCTTCGTGCGGGGGGTGATCGACTCCAATGACCTGCCGCTCAACGTGTCGCGGGAGATTCTGCAACACTCGCGGGACATCGATGCCATCCGCGCCGGTGCCACGCGCAAGGTGCTGGATCTGCTCGAGGACCTGGCACAAAACGAGAAGGAAAAATATGGAGAGTTCTGGAAGGAATTCGGCCGCGTGCTGAAGGAGGGCGTGGGCGAAGACTTCGCCAACAAGGACAGGCTGGCGCGGCTTCTGCGATTCACCAGCACCGTCTCCCCGGGCGAGGTGCAGGATGTGTCGCTGGCCGACTATGTGGCCCGCATGAAACCCGGTCAGGAGAAAATCTACTACGTCACGGCGGAAAGCTATGCGGCGGCGAAGAACAGCCCGCATCTGGAAGTCTTCCGCAAGAAGGGCGTCGAGGTGTTGCTCCTCTACGACCGCGTGGACGAGTGGATGCTCTCCTATCTGCACGAATTCGAGGGCAAACCCCTGCAGTCGGTGGCAAAGGGCGACCTCGATCTGGGGGCGCTGGCAGACGAGGAGGAAAAGAAAACCCACGGCCAGGAGGCCGAAGCGTTCAAGGACCTCATCGCCCGCATCCGGGAGGCGCTGGGGGATGCGGTCAAGGACGTGCGCGTGTCACGGCGTCTCACCGACTCGGCGGCGTGCCTGGTGACCGGGGAACACGAGATGAGCATGAACCTGGAGCGGCTGCTCAAGGCGGCGGGGCAGAAAGTGCCGGGGGTGAAACCGGTGCTGGAGATCAACGTACACCATCCCATCGTCGCCCGCCTCAAGGACGAGACGGATGGCGAACGCTTCAAGGAGTGGAGTCAACTCCTCTTCGACCAGGCCCTGCTCGCCGAAGGGGGCCAGCTCGAGGACCCCGCGGGCTTCGTGCACCGGCTGAACGGTCTGATGCTGGCCCTTGCCCGCTGATTCCCCCCTCAACGGGGCGGCCAGGCCAGCCGGTAGAGCACCGGCCAGCGTTTGCCCGTCACATAGAGCACGCGCTGGCCGGGATCATAGGCGATGCCGTTGGCCACGGCCTCGCTGTCCCCTTCCACCTCCGGCGGCAGCAGCGGTGTGAGATCAAGCCAGGCGCGCACCTCCCCCGTGCGCGCATCGATGCGGGCGATGCGGGACTGTCCCCAGACGTTGGCGAGAATTTCTCCTTCCACCCATTCCAGCTCGTTGAGATAGGCCACCGGTGTGGTGCCGTCGCGCACCATCACCTCCCGTAAAACCCGGAGGCTGCGGGGGTCGAGGAAGCGCAACAGGGCGCTGCCGTCGCTGACGATGAGATGGTGGCCGTCGCTGGTGGCGCCCCATCCCTCGTAAGGGTAGGGGGCCGAACGCTTGACCCGCAGCGTGGCAGGATCGCCCAGCAAAAGCTGGTTTTCCTGCCAGGTGAGGAGGAACAATTCCCCGCCAATCTCTGCCACCCCTTCGGCGAAGAGCGCGTCGGGAAGGCGCGTGCGCAAAAGCACGCGGCCGCTTTGCGCATCGAGGCGGCGCAGGCTGGAGGCACCGTAGCGGCCGGTGCTTTCGATGAGCGCGCCTTGGTACCAGAGCAGACCCTGGGTGAAGGCCTCGCGGTCATGGGGAAGGCGCGCCAGCACGGCGACCGCCACCGTGGGGGCCTCGGCGAAAGCCGCGGGGGGCAGGCTCAAAAGCAGCAGGAGAAGAAGCCTAAAAAGCACAATCCCCCAAGGGACGGTTGGGTGCGCCACGGCTTAGCCGCGAAAGCCATCCTTCCATGCGCGCAGGGTGGCGAATACCGCCACCGCGTCGGGCAGCGCATGCCCGGCATGGGCTTCGGCGCTGGCCCGCACCGTGGGCTCATGGGCGCGCAGGAAAGGATTGGTCTCGCGTTCGAGACCCATGGTCGAGGGCAGGGTGGGCAGTCCCTGCTCACGCAGGGCGCGTGCGGCCACCTCGCGGCGACTGAGTGCCTCGTTGTCCGGTTCCACCCGGCGCGCGAAACGGATGTTGGCCAGGGTGTATTCATGGGCGCAATGCACTTCCGTGTCGGCGGGCAGGGCGGCAAGCCGCGACAGCGAGTCATACATCTGCTGCGCCGTTCCCTCGAAGAGGCGGCCACAGCCGCAGGCGAACAGCGTGTCGCCACAGAAGAGGTGCTTTCGGTCATAATACGCGACGTGTCCGCGGGTGTGTCCCGGCACAGGTATCACCTGGAAATCCACTTCGAGGCCGTCCACGTGCACGGTCTCGCCTGCGCCCACCGGATGCGTGCATGCCGGGATGGGTTCCCCGGCCGGTCCATAGACGGGAACGTGGAACCGGGCCGCCAGCGCGGCCACACCTCCCACGTGATCGTGATGATGGTGGGTGACCAGGATGGCGCGCAGCTTAAGCCCATGCGCTTCAAGATGGGCCCTCACCGGCTCGGCATCGCCCGGGTCCACCACGGCCGCGTGACGACCGTCGTGCATGAGCCAGATATAGTTGTCCGCAAAGGCAGGAAGGGGAAGGAGGGTGAGCATGGTCCAAATATCGACGGGGGAGGCCCGCCTGTCAATGCCCACCGCCGCGGAGTGGTTCGCCACGCCCCTGGGCCGCGATCTTTTGGCACGGGAGCAGGCCTATTTCGATGAAACCGTGGCCGACATCTTCGGCTTCAATGCCCTCCAGTTGGGCCTGCCCCAGTTCGATTTCCTGCGTGCCTGCCGCATTCCCCTGCGCGCGGCCATCGGCGTCGGCGAAGGGGTGCGCGTTGTCGCCGATGCCCACTTTCTGCCGGTGGCAAGCCAAAGCATTGATCTGTTGCTCTTGCCCCACGTGCTGGAATTCGCGGCCGATCCCCACCAGGTGCTGCGGGAGGTGGAAAGAGTGATGATGCCGGAAGGGCAGGTCCTCATCAGCGCCTTCAATCCCTTCAGCCTGTGGGGCCTGAAGCGTCTCCTCAACCGGCGCACGGATGGCTATCCCTGGAATGGCCGCTTCATCCCCCTCATGCGGATGAAGGACTGGTTGTCCCTTTTGAATTTCGAGATCACTGGCGGGCGCATGTGCTGCTATGCGCCGCCGTTTGTGGGCAGCCGCTGGCGGGAGCGTCTCAACTTCCTGGAAAAGGCGGGTGACCGCTGGTGGCCGCTGGGAGGGGGCGTGTATTTCCTCCAGGCAAAAAAGCGGGTACACGGCATGCGCCTCATTCTGCCCAGTTGGCAGGAGCGCCTTGCCACCCGCCAGCGCCTCGCCGCCGCGCCACAACGGCAGCTCACCCCCCTGCACCAACCGCGGGAGGAACAACCCGTTGGCTGAAGCGAAAATGGTGGACATCTACACCGACGGTGCCTGCAAGGGCAACCCTGGCCCGGGCGGCTGGGGGGCGCTGCTGCGCTATGGCGAACACGAGCGCGAGCTGTGGGGCGGTGAGGCGGTGACCACCAACAACCGCATGGAGCTCACCGCCGTGATCCGCGCCCTGGAGGCGCTGAAAAAACCCAGCCGCGTGCGCCTGCACACCGATTCCCAATACGTGCAGAAGGGCATCACCGAGTGGCTTCCCAACTGGAAGAAGCGGGACTGGCGTACCGCGGACAACAAGCCGGTGAAAAACGCGGATCTGTGGCGTAAGCTGGATCAGCTTGCCGCCAAACACCACATCGAGTGGATCTGGGTGCGCGGCCATGCGGGCCACGGCGGCAACGAACGGGCCGACCGACTCGCCAACCGCGGCTGCGCCGAACTGGCGAAGGGCAAGGGAATTCAAGCATGAGACAGATCATCCTGGACACGGAAACCACGGGCCTCGATCCCGCCCAGGGGCATCGCCTCATCGAGCTGGCGGCGCTGGAGCTCGTCAACCGGCGTCTGACCGGCAACCGTTTCCATCGCTACCTCAATCCGGAACGGGAGATCGACGAAGGCGCCCTGCAGGTGCACGGCCTGACGGTGGAGTTCCTCGCCGACAAACCGCGCTTTGCCGACGTGGCGGATGAGTTTCTCGCCTTCATCCAGGGTGCCGAGCTCGTTATCCACAATGCGCCCTTCGACATGGGTTTTCTCGATCATGAGCTTGCCCTGATCGGCCGGGAACCCCTGCTCAATTACTGCGCCGGCGTGGTGGATACGCTGAAGCTCGCGCGGGAGATCAATCCCGGCCAGAGAAACAGCCTGGATGCCCTGTGCAAGCGCTATGGCGTGGACAACTCCAACCGCACCCTGCACGGGGCGCTTCTGGATGCAGAGCTTCTGGCGGAAGTGTATCTGGCGCTGACCCGCGGTCAGGAAAGCCTGATGATCGAACTCGACACGCCCCCGGCGGCGGCTGGCGCGGGCCTGATGACGAGTGATGCCCCCCTCGTCGTGCTGCGGGCGACGGAGGAAGAGCTGGCTGCCCACGAGGCGTTGCTTGCGGAGCTGGACAAGGAGAGCAAGGGGGGCTGCCTGTGGCGGCTCACCCCGCCCGGGTGATAACAAGGGGAAGGCGCAGGAGGAGGCCATGCAGGGGGAAAGAAGGGGCCGCGGCATCCGCCGGCTGACGGTGTCATTGTGTCTGCTGGCGGGTCCGTTGGCCCACGCTGAGCAGACGCCGCTTTCGGAAGCGGAATTCCTGGGAGAGGTGCCCATGGTGTTGACGGTTTCCCGTCTGGCGCAGCCGGTGCAGGATGCACCCAGTGCGGTGACGGTGATCGACCGGGAGACCCTGCTGGCCTCCGGTTTCCGCGAGATCGCCGATGTCATGCGCCTGGTGCCCGGGTTTTATGTGGGCTATGCGGCGGGCAATGATGTGATTGTGGCCCACGGCCTCACCAATGCCTATTTCGGCAGGCTGCAGGTGCTGGTTGATGGACGCTCCGTCTATACGCCGGCCTGGGGGCAGGTGCGCTGGTCCATGCTGCCGGTGACGCTGGAGGAGGTGGACCGCATCGAGGTGACGCGGGGCCCCAACGCCGCTTCCTATGGGGCGAATTCCTTCACTGGCATCATCAACATCATCACCCGCCATCCTGCCCAGGACAAAGGGACCTTGCTCAGTGCCACGACCGGGGACCCGGACCTGCGCGATGGTTTCCTCCGCCACGCCGGCCGCTGGGCCGGCTGGGATTTCCGCATCAGCGCGGGCCATCGTGAGGACAGTGGCTTTGCCGCTCGCAACGACAGCCAGCACACGGATTCCCTCCTGGTGCGGGGTGATCGCCTGCTCAACGCCACCGACAGCCTGCAGGTTCAGGCCGGCTGGCGTGGCGGCCGGCTGGGCGTGGGTTGGTTTGGCGACCCCCTGGACCTGGCGCGGGACCGCCATGCAGCGACAGGCTTTGCGCAGTTTCGCTGGCAGCGGAACACACGCCCGGACGACGAGCTTGCCGTGCAGTTCTATTACAGCTTCGACCGCAACCGGGAAGCTTTCGTGACCCGTGTGTCGAATCCGCCCACCACGCTGCGTCTGGTGGAGGATGCTGAGCGTTATGACCTGGAAATCCAGCGCATCGAGGTGCCCACGCCGACGCTGCGCCTGGTCTGGGGTGCCAGCCTGCGCCATGACCGCGTCCACGCGCCCGCCTACCTGGGCACCGATGCCACCCGGCTCAATCGTCTGCAGCGTCTCTTCGGCCACGCCGAGTGGCGACCCGCCGCAAGTCTCACCCTCAACGCCGGCGCCATGGTGGAACACAATGATTTGACGGGAACCGATCCCGCCCCGCGTCTTGCGGCGACCTGGCATGTCCTGCGCGATCACAGCCTGCGTCTGGGGTTTTCCCAGGCCCAGCGCACCCCCACGCTGCTCGAATACGCCGCCGACTACAAGATCGTGCTCAACGGTCTGCCGCCATTCCAGTGGTATCTGAGTCCGGAGCGGCTGCCGCCGGAACGCATCACCAGCCGCGAGCTCGCCTATCTCGGTGCAGTGCCTCGCCTTGGCTTGAGCTGGGATGTGCGCCTTTATGAGGACCGCATCCGTGACGTCATCCTGGCCGATGCCATCGGCGGTGGCACCTGGATTTTCCGCAGCGGCAACTGGTTCACGCGACGGGGCATCGAAACCCAGCTCGCCTGGCACCTGGGGCCAACCCGCCTGCACCTCGCCCACGCCTTCGTGCAAATCCGCGACACGGGCGGGCCGGTGAAAAACGCCGAGCGGGACCTCTACCGCACCGATCCGCGCCACACCTTCGGGGGACTCGTGGCGCATCGTTTTCCCCACGGCATCGAGGCAAGCCTCGGCTATTACTACTACGATGACATGACGCCGCTGGGCAATGGTGGTGATTACATCCGGGCCTACAGCCGGCGCGACCTACGTCTGGCAAAGCGGTTCCGCCTCGATGGCGGGCAGGCGGAGCTCGCCCTGGTGGCGCAAAACGTGGGGGCGCCCTACCGGGATTTCATGTGGGATGCCGTAAAGCCCGAGCAGCGTAACGAGTTCACCCGTCGCACCCTGGTCACTTTCAAGGCGGAGTTCTGATGGGAAAGCCCGGATGACCGGTCTGATTCTGTGGCTCGCCCGCCTCTGCCTGGTGCTGGCCTTCGGGGCGGGGCCGGCCTTCGCGGCGCCTTCGAGCGTGGCCGTCCTGTTGAGCGACGAGGCGCCCCTGTACCAGGAATTCGCCCAGCGTTTCCAGAACGAACTCTTAAGCCGCGGCGCGATGTCGGTGACGGTCTTGCCGCCGGCCGCCGCCGGGGAGGCGGCCCGTGCCGACCTCGTGGTGAGTGTGGGGGTGCGGGCAACGGAGCAGGCCTTGCGCCTGGAGCCGGCGCCCCCTGTGCTGGCGGTGCTGTTGCCGCGGGCGAGTTTCCTTAAGTTGCGGGCAAAGGCGGGGGCGCGGGCGCTGTCGGCCATTTTCCTCGATCAGCCGCCGGGGCGGCGGTTTGCCCTCATTGCCGAAGCTTTTCCAGAGGTTAGACGCGTCGGGGTGGTGCTGGGCCCCGAGTCGGCGGCGGAGGCGAGAAGCCTGCAGGCTGCGGCCCGGGAGCGGGGCATGATCCTGGTGGCCGAGCGCATCGATGAAGAGGAGGCGCTGCTAGCTGCCCTCAAACGGGTGCTGTCGGAGGCGGACGTCCTGCTTGCCGTTCCCGATTCCCTGGTCTTCAACCGGAATACCGCCCAGGCCATCCTCCTCACGAGTTACCGGGCGCAAAAGCCAGTGGTGGCCTATTCCCAGGCCTATGTGCAGGCGGGCGCGCTGGTTGCGGTGTATTCGACGCCGGCGCAGATCGCGCAACAGGCGGCGGAAATCGTCTACGGGCTGGGCACGCCTCCGGCGCTGCCGGCGGCGCAATATCCGAAATATTTTTCCGTTGCGGTGAACGCGCAGGTGGCCCGTTCGCTGGGGATTCCCGTGGAATCGGAGCGGGTGTTGTTGGAGCGATTGATGGGCGCGGGGGGTAGACCATGAAGGGGTGGAGCATCAAGTGGCAGGTCTTGT
>Ga0272446_1007960_pt1 | contig 10309 bp, 9 predicted proteins | sample YNPCB0061_FD_194587 | JGI IMG/M metagenome (GOLD analysis project Ga0272446, IMG submission 194587) | Hot spring microbial mat communities from Yellowstone National Park, WY, United States - YNP-CB-006-1 | ecosystem: Environmental > Aquatic > Thermal springs > Hot (42-90C) > Sediment | place... | reverse complement strand
CCCCGGCCACGCCCGCCACCGCGGCCACCGCGGCCACTCCGGCCACCCCGGCCACCCCGGCCACGCCCGCCACCGCGGCCACGCCGACCCCGGCGACCCCGGCCACGCCCGCCACCCCGGCGACCCCGGCCACGCCCGCCACCCCGGCGACTCCGGCGGTCGCGGCCACTCCGGCCACCCCGGCTACGCCCGCCACCGCGGCCACGCCCGCCACCGCGGCCACGCCCGCCACCGCGGCGACCCGGCCGACTCCGGCGATCGCTGCCACGCCCGCCACCCCGGCCACGCCGGCGACTCCGGCGGTCGCGGTCACCCCGGCCACCCCGGCGACCTCGACGACTCCGCCGACCCCGGCGATCGCCGCCACGCCCGCCACGCCCGCCACCCCGGCGCCTCCCGCCACCCCGGCCACCCCGGCGCGGGATACGGACCCGAACGGCGATGCCAGGAACAGCGGCACCGCCGAGCGGAGCGCAGCGGTGACCCCAGGGACTGGAGGGCCGCCCCGGCCCGAGCGCGCGACGCCAACGCCCAGGTCGGCGGCCGATGCCAGCGGCGCACCCGAGCAGGCCCGTGACCGTCGCCGGCCGGGCGACGACCCGGGCCGCCAGCCGGGTCCCGACGTGGAGACGCTGCGGTCCGACGCCGTTGCCACCGCCGGCCGGCGCCCGGATGTTCCCGCCGCAGCGGGGACGTCGAGCGCGGACGGTCCGGCCGGCTCCGTCGCCTCGGCCACCGCCACGGAGATCGACCGACTGCTCAGCCGCGTCATCGAGCGAATCCGGACCGTCAGCAGCTCGAGCAGGCCCGCCCTCGAGGCACGCCTCCATGACCCGGAGCTCGGGACGATCCGTGTCCTGGTCGCCGGTCGTGCCGGCGAGGTCGTCCGCGCCGAACTGTTCGTGGCCGACCAGCGAATCGCGGACGCGTTCTCCAGGGCTGTCGACCGCTCGTCGACCGGTCACGGCCTGGCGGGCATCGACCTCCGGATCCGGACCGACTCGATGGGCTTCGACGCAGGGGCGACCGGGTCCGGCTCGACGCCCGACCGGGGCGGTCGGGACGGCGGTCCGAGCGGCTGGGCCGGGGCGGGGGCAGATGCGGGAGGCGGCTTCCGAGGGGGCGGTGACGCCAGCCGCGACGGCGTCGGTCCCGATCGTCCCGCGCCTCGAAGGGCATCAACCGTTCCACCGATCCCGGCACTCGCGCGACGTGGCCCGGCTGGCGGGTCACTCGACATCCGGGCCTGATCGCCCCGGTCACCAGCGGAGAGGACGTACCACGATGCAGATCGACCCCCTGAACCTCGGCACCAGCAGCGGGCTGCTCGGCGCCACCGCCTACGCGACCACCGGGACGACGGGAACCGGCGCCCCGGGCGAAGGGACGAAGCTCAAGCGACCAGGCGACAGCTCCGACGTCTTCGGGCTCGGCCGCGACGACTTCTTCAAGCTCTTCCTGGCCCAGCTCAAGAACCAGGATCCGACGAAGCCGCTCGACGACAAGGAGTTCATCGCCCAGCTCGCCCAGTTCACGATGATCGACACCCTCAAGTCGGTCGAGAAGGCGATGTCGGGGACGCAGCTCGCCCAGGCCTCGAGCCTGATCGGCAAGCACATCGCGGGCAAGGCCGTCGACGGGACTCCCGTCTCGGGCGTCGTCGACAGGCTCCTCCAGGACCAGGACGGGCTCGCCCTGATCGTCGGCGGCCAGGCTGTCCGCCCGGAGGGCATCAGCGTCGTCACGCCGCCCGACGCTGTCGAGCCGACCACCACGAGCACGCTCCCGGACCAGCCGGGATCGACCACATCCACCACCGGCGCGTGAGCGACCGGACCACAGTCGGGAGGTGATCACCACGATCGATCGCATCGCGGGCGGACCACGGATCGGGCCCTCGGAACGCCCGACCGCCGCGCCCGACCCGTCGACCCCCGCGCCCCCGCCGATAGCCGACCAGCGCGCTGCGGTCAGCTTCGCCGACGAGCTCGCCGCCGCCGGCCGCGAGCGCTCCGTCACCCTGTCGGGCCATGCCCTGCGCCGCCTCGAGCAGCGCCGGATCGAGCTGCAGGATGACCAGCTCGAACGACTGGGACGGGCGATGGACACCCTTGCCGCCCGCGGTGGGCGGCAGTCGCTGGTCATGCTCGACCGGGTCGCCTACGTCGTCCATGTCCCGTCGCACACCGTCGTCACGGCCGTCGGGCCGGACGACAGGAAGGAGGCCGTCTTCACCAGGATCGACAGCGTCGTCATCGCCTGACGGCAGGTTCCGCCGGCCGTCACGGCCGTTCCGTCCGCCGCGTGTACCGGGTCGTTCGCCGGACCTCTTCGAGGGGGCTGGCCCGGTCGCGGACATCGTCCCGGCGCCTCGGCGCCGCCATGACCAGCGGCGCAGGTGCGCCGACCCGAACGCGGACCCGTGTCCGCCCAGCCCACAAGGAGAACAGATCCGTGCTTCGCTCGATGTTCAGCGCCATCTCGGGCCTTCGCGGCCATCAGGTCATGATGGACGTCATCGGCAACAACATCGCCAACGTCAACACGGTCGGCTTCAAGTCCGGCCGGGTGAACTTCCAGGACATCCTCTCCCAGACCTTCCGCGGCTCGACCGCGCCGAACGGCGACCTCGGCAGCATCAACCCCGCCCAGATCGGGCTGGGCATGACCGTCGCCGGGATCGACGTCCTGCACACCCAGGGCAACCTCCAGTCGACCGGCAAGCTGACCGACATGGCGATCCAGGGTGACGGCTTCTTCATCCTCGCCAACGGCAACCAGCAGTACTTCACGCGCGACGGCGCGTTCGACATCGCCCTCGACGGTTCCCTCGTCAACCCTGCCAGCGGCCTCAAGGTCCAGGGCTGGACGGCCGATTCCTCGGGCGTGATCGACACGACGATTCCGGTCGGTCCGGTGTCGATTCCGATCGGCCAGCGAACGACGGCGCAGGCGAGCACGTCCGCCACGATCCGGGGCAATCTCGATGCCGGCGCCCCGGACGGTTCGACCGCGAGCACGACCCTCTCGCTCTACGACTCGCTGGGCGTCGCCCACTCGATCAAGGTCACGTTCACCAAGACCGGCGCCAATGCCTGGTCCTGGGAGGCGACCGCGGATCCGCTCGACAGCGGCACGACGACGACGAGCACCGGCACGATCAACTTCACGAGTTCCGGGCTCGTCGATTCGGCCACGCCGCCGACAGGCACGCTCTCGATCGACCTGACGAACGGAGCTGTGACCCCGCTGGCCTTCGATCCCGCTGCCACGCCGGCCACCTTCGACCTCACCCAGATGACCCAGTTCAGCGGGGCGAGTGAGCCGATCGGCTCGGCGAACGGGTTCACGAGCGGCACCCTCGTCACCTTCGCGGTCGGCAACGGCGGTGAGATCACCGGCGTCTACTCGAACGGCCAGACGCAGGCGCTCGGCCAGATCGCGATGGCCAGCTTCCTCAATCCGGCCGGCCTCCTGCGCACCGGCCAGAACATGTTCGGGGTCTCGTCGGCCTCGGGCAACCCATCGATCGGACGACCCGGCTCGAGCAGCCGGGGGAGCGTGACGACCGGTTCGCTCGAGATGTCGAACGTGGACCTCGCGACGCAGTTCACCGGCATGATCACCGCCCAGCGCGGGTTCCAGGCCAACGGTCGGGTGATCACGACGTCCGACGAGATGCTCCAGGAGCTCGTCAACCTCAAGCGCTAGCAGGCGGCCGGACCCCGAGGGTCCGCCGGCCGGGACGCGGGCCGCACGTCGGTCCGCGCCCCGGCAGCCACGAAGGAGCCAGCATGAACAACGGACGCCGGGTCCAGGCAGTGTTTGCGGCGATCACGATCGCACTGACCTTCGGCACGGGGCTCGCCCGCGGCGAGACGACGGGCGATCTCTATGTCGCCTCGGCCGACGGGATCCTCGAGGTCGTTACCGCCTCGGCCGGCGTGCTCGACACCGTACCCGTGTCGCCGCGGCTCGGTCCGATCGCGATCCGGCCCGACGGACGCGAGCTGTTCGCCCTCTCGGGCGGGCGAGGGATCGTCCGTCTCGACCTCGAATCGATGGCCGTCACGAGCCGTGTCGTCCTGCCCGCGCCGGGTGCCGCTCTCGCTCACCCCCGGGGCGAGGAACTCGTTGCCGCGCTGCCATCGCTCCGCCAGCTCGCGATCCTCGACACCGCGAGCGGCGCGCTGAACCGAAGTGAACTCCTGCCCGGCACCGTCAACCTCCTCGCCGCCGACCGCCGTGACGGGCGAGTGGTGGCCGCTGCCCGGGGCGGTCGATGGGTTGCCGTGTTCGATCCCGGCACCGGCTCCGTGCGCTCCACGACGATCCGTGGCAGCGTCGCGGCGGTGGCCTTCGACAGCAGCGCAGGGACCGTGATCGTGGCGACCACCGCGCCCGACCGGCTCGTGGGCCTCGACCTGCGCGACTTCGCGACAACCTGGTCGATGCCCGTGTCCGCGGCCCCGTCGGCCGTTGCCGTGGCCACCGACCGGATCCTCGTCGCCGCCGGCCGGACGCTCTGGGCCCTGGACGGGGTCCCGTCGCCGGGCTGGCCGTTCGTGGGCGCGTCCTCGTCCGAGCCCCGTGCTCGCCGCTGGGCCGCCCTGGCCGGGCCGGCCACGGCCCTCGCCGTGAGCGACGACGGGACCTTCCTGTACGCCCTGGAAGCCGATCGGGTCGAGGGGTTCGCCGTCCAGCGATCCGCCGCCGATGGATCGGCCGTCCCCGGCGCGACCCGAACGATCCGGCTGGCAGGATCCAGGGCACCTCTCGCGATCGTGGCCGTCCCCGGCGCGAAGCCGCTCCTGGGCGGCCTCGGCAATGCTTCTCGCTCCGCCACGCCCGCGGCCGGAGCTGCCGGCCCGACCGGGACGGGGGCTGCCGCAGCTCCGAAGGCCGGGACGCCGGGCAAGCCGCCGCCAACCGATACGGTCCTCGACGATGCGGCTCGCTGGATCGGCGCCCGACAGGCCCTGCCCGGGGCGTTCCTGGTCGGGATCGTGATCCTCGTCCTGGGCCTGTTCGCGATCCGCTGGCACGAACAGAGCGGCGACGCCTGACCCGGCGCCGGCTCGAGCTGACGACCGACAGGGCGCCTTCCGGCCCGCCCCCGGACCGGCGCCTACCTGGTGTCCGTGTCGAACAGGGTCAGGAGCTCGGCGTACCCGTCGCGGACGGCGGGCACCCGGGCCGCCCAGGCGGCCCGGTCGAGCCCGATCGCCGCCAGCCCGCTGTCCACCCGATCCGCGAACGCCCTGGGGTCCTTGAAGTTCGTGGTGTTCAGCTCGCGGACGAGCCAGTCGCTGGCCCGGACGATCGCCGAGAGCGTGCCCGGCTGTGGGTCGTGATGCTCCTGGAGGACGCTCCTGACCGTGCCCGGCAGGTGCCACGCATCGGCGAACGCCGCCCCGACGTGGGTGTGCGTCGTCCCGCTCAGGATGAGCTCGTGCTCCAGGCCATCGGTGTGGTCGGACGCCTCGAGCAGATAGCTCGCATACCGGTCGTCGTCGTCGTCGAGCAGGTAGATGTGGCCGAGGTCGTGGAGGAGCCCGGCCGCAAATGCATCGTCCGGCGCGACCAGTCGCGTGGCGTCGGCAAGCGCGCGGCAGACGACCGCCGACCGCACGGCGTCGCCCATGAGCCGGGCCGCAGCGAGCAACTGGCGTGGCGTCCGCCCGGTGGCGCGGCGGGAGGTGATGAGCGAGGTCAGGACGAGCTGGCGGAGGACCGTGTCGCCGAGCAGGACGACCGCCCGACGCAGGCTGACCACCGGCTCGGATGGCGCGTAGAAGGCGGAATTGGCGAGCCGCAGGACCCGGGCAGCGAGCGCTGGTGACCCCTCGATCAGGCGGCCCAGCTGGCGGGCGCTTGTGTCCCCCCGCCGCAGGTGCTCCTCGAGCCGGAGCAGGCTTGGCGACGGGCCGATCGCGTCGGCTCGGCGGACGATCCTGCGGGCGACGTCGCTCGGCGAGATCGGGCTGGGTACGACAGGCGGTGCGTCGGCAACGGTGTGGTCCATCACCGGAGTGGTCGGTCCTGTCGGCCTCGATCTTGAGGTCCGCGGCCTGCCGGTGACCCGTCCGGGTTCAGGCGACCCACGCCGTTCCGAGCGGGGCGCGGGCGTTCCCGGCCCGGGGGGTGTCGGCCGAACCAGGCGAATCTGCATGCTCCCCAGCATGCTCCCGGATCTGGCGCTCGAGGTCTGCCACCGCCTCGGCTGCCGCGGCCCACTCGGGGCCGTACGGAGCGGCCTCGTCCATGCGTCGAAGCGCCCGCCGGAGGAGGAACTGCAGCTGCTCGAGCTCGCCCATCGCGTCCGGATACCTCCCTGACCCCGACGCTGGGCACCGGGGTCTCGGCGATCACCACCTCGTGGGACACGCCCCGCCGGAGGGATCGGTTCGATCCGGCCGCAGCTTGAGCCTCGGGCATGTGTCGTCGGCCGGCAGCGGCCGAGAAGGGGAGGAGGAGATGGTGGAGATGAGGGGACTCGAACCCCTGACCCCCGCGATGCGAACGCGGTGCTCTCCCAGCTGAGCTACATCCCCACTCGGACGGTCCGCGCTGGGCGCCAGGGAGGTGGCGGCCGGACCGGTCACCGAGTGTAGCACCTCACCTCGCGGGACGACCCTCCGCAGCGGGCCCCGACCCCGTAGAGTCGCCAGTCATGCTCGATGGCCTGGCCTACGGTCTGTTCGCGGCGTTCGTGTGGGGGTTCACCGACGTCTGCGCCGCCCTCGCCGCCCGCCGGCTGGGCGGCCTGGCCACGGTGGCCGTCGTCCAGGCCACGAGCTTCGCGGGCCTCTGCCTGTTCGCGCTCCTCGCCGCGGACGGCTCGGCGTTCGATCCCGGCGTGGCGCCCCGGGCAGCCGCGCTCGGGATCGCGTCGGCGATCGCCTACATCTCGTTCTTCACCGGTCTCGGGCTCGGCCCGATCGCCGTCGTCAGCCCGGTCGCCTCGGCCTACGGCGGCCTGACGGTCATCCTCGCCGTCGTCCTGCTGGGCGAGCGTCTGACCACCAGCCAGGGGCTCGGAGCCGGGCTGGCGACGCTCGGGATCCTGTCGGTCGGGTTGCGTGCGGACGGTCACTGGCGCACGACCCGGTTCGTCGGTCCCGGGGTGCCGCTGGCGATCGTCTCGCTCGTGACCTGGGCGTTCGTGACGATCGGGATCACGGTTCTCGTGCGCGAGACGAGTCTCGTCCCGGTGCTCCTCGTGGCCCGGGCCGCGAACACGCTGACGGTCTGGACCCTGCTCTGGACTCGGGGCTGGCGCCGTCGCCGCCGCCGACCGGTCGCGGAGTTGCCCGCCGGTCCGCCGCCGGCCCGGATCATCGCCCTGGCCGTCCTCGGCGGCGCGCTCGACGTGGCCGGGTACGTCGTCTACGCGACCGGCCTCCAGCGCTCGCTGGCCTGGGTCGTGGGCCTGTCGAGCTCGTTCGGGCCGGCGATCGCCGTCCTCGTCGCGGTCGTCATCCTCGGCGAGCGGCTGCGCCGGGTCCAGTGGTTCGGCCTGGCGATGCTCGCCGTCGGGGTCGTCCTGATCGGGCTGCGCTGAGGCTGCCCCAGCTGTTTTCCGGGCTTGAATGATCGAACAGATGTTCTATCATGAGCCCATGACGAACCCCGGCGCCCACGACATCGCAGCCGTCCTGGCGTCCCTCGAGGCGCGCTGGGGGCCGGCAGCTCCGCGCCGGCTCGGTGGGGCGGGGAGCGCGGTCGGGGCGACGGATGCGGTCGGCAGGTCGGGCACGATCGGCGAGGTCGTCGGGGCCCTGGCGACGGTCCCCCTGCCGGAGGCGGTCCCCCTGCCGGAACGGCCCGGGAGTCCTGCCCCGGGCGCGCCGTTCGAGCGGCTCGCTGACGGCCGGATCGTCCGGACCGGGTTCGCCGCCCTCGACGCGATCCTCGGCCGGGGCGGCCTCCCGCGCGAGGCGAGCGTCGCCGTCCGGGGCGATCTGACGAGCGGCAAGACGACGCTCGCCCTCCGCCTCGCGGCCGAGGCCCAGGCGAGCGGTTCGATCGTCGCCTGGCTCGATCTCGCCCGGAGCTTCGATCCGGTCGAGGCGGTCGCACGCGGGGTGCGCCTCGATCGGCTCGTCGTCCTTACGCCCGACTCGATCGACGACGGCCTGGCGATCGCGGGGGCGCTCGTCCAGGGGCGGGCGATCGATCTCCTCCTCCTCGACCTGCCGGACGGGCGGCCGGCCTCCGGTTGCGGACGGTCGTCTCCCGGCGGGCGCGATCCCGGGCCCGGTCCGACTCCCGGTCGTCCGTCCGGTGGTCGGTCGCCGACGATCGCCGAGCGGCTCCAGCGACTCGCCGCGCTCGCCCGCCGGACCGGGACGATGCTCGTCGTCCTCGAGCCGCCCGACCTCCCGTCGAGCCTCCGCCAGGCGCTCGGCGAGTCGACCGGTCTCCGGCTCGAGCTCGTCCGCCGGGCGTGGATCCGGCTCGGGCGGGATGTCGTCGGCCAGCGGACGGAGGTGGTCGTCGCCCGGAACCGGTTCGGGCCGCCGGGGCGGCGGACGGAGCTCCGGATCCTCTACGCGGACGGCGGCGACCGGGACGCCTGCCTGGGCCGGGATCCGCTCCTCGGGCCTGATCCGGCGGCGATCGGGCCGGCCGGCGGACCCCGGGCTCACACCGATCCTTCCGACCACCTGCCACGGACGATCAGCGATGCGCCTCCTCCACCTCTACTGGCCCCATCTCCCGCTCCGGCTGGCCCGGCATCGGCGGGCCGCCTCCGGCTCGTTCCCGGGCGGTCCGATCGTCCTCGGCGGGCGGCCCTGGGACGAGGGCGTGGTTCTCGACCTCAGCCCGGACGCCCGCGCCCTGGGGGTCCGGCGCGGGATGCCGCTCGGGAGCGCCCATCGGCTCGCGCCTGAGGCAACGTTCCTCGTCCCGGATCCGGAGGCCGACCGGGCGGCGGTCGAGGCGGCGCTCGACCGGCTGGCGACGTTCAGCCCCGGTGTCGCGGGCGCGGTCGAGCCGGCCGAGCCGTCGTTCGGGCTGCTCGAGGTCCAGCTCGACGGGCTCGAGCGGCTGTGGGGCGCGGAGCCGATCCTCGTCGAGCGGATCCGCGAGGCGCTCGGGCCGATCCTGCCCGGCCGGCCCCGGGCCGGGATCGCCGGGACCCGGTTCGCGGCCACGCTCGCCGCCGCGCTGGCCGGAGCAGCCGGGGAGGATGAGGCGGCGGGGGGGCTCGATGGCCCGCGGCGGCCGGGCAGGGCGCCGGGCGGGGCGGAGCGGGCGGCCGGGCTTCGGAGCGTCCCGCCCGGCGGGGAAGCGGCCTTCCTCGCGCCACTGCCGGCGGAACTGCTGACGCCGGACCGCGACGTCCGCGCCCGGCTCGCCCGGTTCGGGCTGCGCCGGATCGGGGCCGTGGCGGAGCTGCCGCGCTCGGCGCTCGTCGCCCGGTTCGGGGCCGAGGGGGAGCGGCTCCATGCCCGGGCCCGGGGCGAGGAGACCGATCCGTTCCGGCCCCGCCGGGCAGCCGAGCGACTCGTCCTGGCGTTGTCCCTCGAGCCGGCCGTGGGGGAGCTCGAGCCGCTCCGGTTCGTCCTCCACCGGCTCGCCGGCGCCCTCGCCGGGCAGCTCCTCGGCCGCGGGGCGGCGACCTCGCGCGCCCGGCTTCGTCTCGAGCTCGACCTCGCCTTCGCGCCGCCCGGGACGCCACCCGAGCTGGCAGTCGAGCAGCCTCTCCCCGAGCCGACGGCCGAGGCAGAGGCGATCGAGCGCCTGCTCTTCGCCCGGCTCGAGCGCACGCCGCCGCCGGCGCCGGTCGGGCGGTTCGAGCTCGAGCTGGCCGATGTCGCGCCTGCGGCCGGCCAGCAGCTCGGGCTGTTCGTTCCCCAGGCGGCCCGTGCGGAGCGTCTCACCTGGCAGCTGGCGAGGCTCACCCTGATGTTCGGCGAGGACCGGATCCGGCAGGTCGAGCTGGTCGATCCGGAGGCGCCCCTGCCCGAGGCGCGCTGGCGCTGGCGGTCGCTCGGTCCGGGGTCGGGGGCGGGGATCGACTCGAGCGCCGGCACGCGGGCGGGCTCCCGGGTGGGCTCCCGGGCTCGACCAGGCGCCCAGCCGGACCCCCGGGCCCAGTCAGGTACCGGGGCCGGGCCGGACTCCCGGGCCCAGTCGGGTACCGGGGCCAGGCCGGGCGCGGGACAGGTCGGTCGATGACCCGCCTGCTGCGCGAGCACCCCGAGATCGAGGTCGAGCACGATCCGGCCGGACGGATCGTGGCCATCCGCTGGAACGGTCGCCGCGAGCCGGTGGAGGCCTGCAACCGCTGGCGGATCGA
>Ga0272446_1007959_pt1 | contig 10312 bp, 10 predicted proteins | sample YNPCB0061_FD_194587 | JGI IMG/M metagenome (GOLD analysis project Ga0272446, IMG submission 194587) | Hot spring microbial mat communities from Yellowstone National Park, WY, United States - YNP-CB-006-1 | ecosystem: Environmental > Aquatic > Thermal springs > Hot (42-90C) > Sediment | place... | reverse complement strand
AGCGATCCACGAACTGGCCGGCCAGCGTGTAGCGGAAGACGGAGTCGAGGTTCTGATCGCTCAACCAGATTCGATCCCCGACGACGAGGGCTTCCATGGCCGAATCCAGCGCGACGCCCGGCCCAGCGCCCACGATGAAATCGAGCTGGACGAGCGATCCGTCCAACGAACTGAAGCGATGCACGCTGTCGCGGTAGCGGTCGGTCACGAGCAGTTCGGCCGAGGCCAGTGACGCACAAGCAAGAATCAGGGGAAGCGCGAGACGGGAAGGCATGCTTTCAACCTCCGCGCGGCCGGCGGGGCGATTCCGCAGCGCCCGCGGCCGCTGCCCCCCCAGTGTACCGCAAGCGGGCGTCCGTTCCGCGCTCGCGCGGGGCAGCGGGAGTAACGATGGTGCCGGACGGAGTTATCGCCCCCGCGGCCAGACGCCCAGCCCCGGTCGGTCGCTCAGAGTGATCACGCCGCCGTCGCGCGTGATGCCCTCGAACGGGTCCTCGGCCAGCAGCAGGGCCCCGTCGAGGTCGGCGTAGTCCACCAGCGACGCGATCGTCAGCGCCGGGGCGATCGCCAGGCTGCTGGACACGAAGCACCCCAGCATGGTCAGCATCCCCAGCTCGCGCGCCAGGTACGCCATCCGCAGGGCCGGCCGGATGCCGCCGCACTTGTTGAACTTGATGTTCACGCCGTCCACGTAGCCGTACAACCGCACGACGTCGGCCGGCCGCTCGCAGCTCTCGTCGGCGAAGATCGGCGCAACGCCCAGGTCGCGCAGCCCCTTCATCTGCTGCCAGTCCTCGCGCCGCAGCGGCTGCTCGATGATCGTCGGCCGGTACTGCGCCAGGGTCGGGATCTGCCGCCGGGCCTCCTCCGGCGTCCAGGCCGCGTTCGCGTCGAGAAACAGCGGTCCGTCGAACTTCGCGCGGACCAGCGCCAGCGTCTGGTGGTCGCTTTCGACGCCGACCTTGATCTTCAGCGCGTCGAACCCGGCCGCCAGCGCTTCGTCAATCTTCACGCGCGTGAGGTCCGGGTCGGCCACGCCGATCGTGAAGGTCGTCTGCTTCCGCGGCCGGTCCAGCCCCAGCAGCCGCCAGACCGGCACGCCGAGCTTCTTGCCGACCCAGTCGTGCAGCGCCGCGTCGAGCCCGTCGATCGCCGCTCGCTGGCGGTCGAACTCCCGGCCCATGCGGCTCAGGAGCGACTCGAGCGCGAAGGGGTCGTCCCCCAGGCGCGCGGCCATCTGCGCCAGAGCGGCCTCGCACGACTCAAGCGATTGACCGTACAGCGACGAGGGGACCGCCTCGCCGAGGCCGACCACGCCGTCGTGCTCGAGCCGGACGATGAGCGTCTCCTTTTCGTCGACGCCCCACTGCGAGGTCGAGAAGCGGTGCCGCGGACGGATGCGCTGCCGTTGCCAGGTCAGTTCCATGACGGTTTCCGTGTGTGGGGCGGCCGCGCGCGGCGGCCGGTTCAGACCATCCAGCGGTCGGGGTCGCCGGTCGGCCCCTCCGCGATCACGTCGTCGAGCGCCGAGAGGCTCACGATCGCCGTCCGCTCGACGAAGACGCGGCGGCGGTTCATGGTGCGCGCCCCGCTGCGCTCGAGCAGGTACGCGTCGTTGATGTACTTCTCCTTCGTGCTGTGCCCCTCGTCGCGGTCGTGCACGTCGGCGTCGTCGAGCCAGTAGCCACGCTCGTCGTACGCCACGAGCTGCCCGATGTAGAGCAGCGGCCCCTGCGTGTCGAGCACGACCCGCCGCTCGAGGTAGTCGTCGAGGGTCGGCTTGCGGCCGCCGTTCTTGCCGGGCATCGCACGCTCCGCGTCGCCCCCACGGGCCGCCGTATTGTAGAGACGCCCGGTGGGCGGCGAAACTATCCGCGCATGGCCGCCGAGCACGACGAAGGCATCGTCCTCCGCCTGACCGACTTCCGCGAGACGTCGCAGATCGCGGCGCTCTTCACCGCCGCGCACGGACAGCTCCGCCTGATCGCCAAGGGCGCCCGCCGCGGGACGAAGACGCGCGTCGCCCCGGGGCTCGACCTGCTCGAGCGCGGCGAGCTCTCCTTCCTTCCGCCGCGCGGCGCGGCCGAGCTCGGCACACTCACCGAGTGGGTCCAGCGCGACGCGTACGCCGGCCTGCGCCGCGCGCCCGCGCGCCTCTACGCCGGCTGCTACGCGGCCGAAGCCACGTTGACGCTGACCGAGCCGGACGACGCGGCCGCGGCGCTGTACGCCGGACTGCGCGGGCTGCTGGAGGGTCTGGCCCGCGACGCGGAGCCGGGCGCCGCGCTGGTCGCGTTTCAGCGGACGTTGCTGCGGGCGGCGGGCTACGCCCCGCACCTGGAGTCGTGTGTCGAGTGCGGCCGGCCGCCGCGGCCCGGGGAGGCGGCGTACTTCGGGTCGGCGGCGGGGGGGCTGCTGTGCCGCGACTGCGAGGTCCACCATGTGGAGAAGCGGCGGATCGCGGACGCACTGCGGGGCACGCGGCCGGACGGCGGAGCGGCGGTCGAATGGTTCGCGCTGCTCGACTACCACATCACGCAGGTGGCGGGCAAGCGGCTAAGGACGGCGGATCCGTTGGAGCGCCTCCTGCGTGCGGGTGGGTAGGCGGGAAGTGCGGGCCTCGTGCCCCTGGTCCGGCGAGCGGAGGCCTTGTGCCTGCATGAGCGGGGAGCGCGAACCGCCGTCCGAGCCCCACGCGCTGTCCGAACCCACCCATCGTCCGAGCCCCGGCTGCCAAGCCGGGGTCCACCCCGTCGGCCGCGCTCGGCCGACGGAACCGGGAGCTTGCGCTCCCGGCTCGGATGCCACGCGCGAGCCTCGGCTGCCACCCATCGTCCGAGCCCCGGCTGCCAAGCCGGGGCCCTCCCCGTCGGCCGCGTTCGGCCGACAGAACCGGGAGCTTGCGCTCCCGGCTCGGATGCCGCCGCTTGTTCCCGGCATCACGTTCGCTCGTTGCACCCTCAGGTCCGGCCGGCCCGTCGGCACGACAGCGCCACCGCCGCCAGAAGCAACACGGTGGCCGGCTCCGGCACGCAGATCGTGTCGATCACGACCTGGTCGAGGTACAGCCGCCCGCCCTCCTCGCTCGGCAATAGCCGCACGTATTCCTCCGGCGGGTTCGGTTCGATGCGAACCCGCCAGCGCGTGTAGAAGAACCCGTCTTCAAGCGGGATCTCATTGACTACCGCGATCTCGATCAAGGTCGTGTGAGGATCACCGGTGGTCACTTCGAGCAGCGGCGCCACGCCGTCGGCATCCGGACCACCCGGCAACCACGTGACCTGGAGGTACATCTCCTTGTACGGCCGCGCGACGGGCGCGTTGGGATTCCAGAACTCGATGTCGTACGCCGGCACCGCGATGCCCGGCCGGATGCCGATCGCCGGAAGCCACGCGCTGCCGACCCCCCCGTTGTAGGGGTAGTTCGGATCGTACCCGGCGGGCTGTCCGCCGAACGGGTTGCTCACATGCTCGGGGAAGTACAGTCCTCCGGGACGAACATCCCCGGTCGGCACGGGCGCCGTCCGGAAGTCGTACTCCGCGAACAGAGCCGCCGGATCCTGCCGATCCCATGGCGGAGGGATGCGGTCGTCCGCCGCAGCGAGCCCCACGCAAGACCAAACGACCAGCAATGCAAGGTGCCGATACATGAACTCCTCCTCGAGCGGATCACGGGCCGCCCGCCGCGACGAACGGCCTATCTGCTACTGCACCGGAACACCCGACCGCTCCTCCACGGCGGGCCGCTTACCCGAACGTGTGTAGCGTACGCTGCGTGGACGAAAACGCGAGTGAAAAACCGATGAAGGCGCCGAATCGCGCCGGCGTGCGCGGTTGTGGCCCCCCGCGGCGCGGGTCTTGCGCCGTCCAGACGCGCAGCGCCGGCGTACGCCGCGGCGAAGCCGATTGCGGCGCGTCGAGCCGCTCGCGTCCGGATTTCCACCCCACTTCGACCGGCGCGATTCCCGCCGCCCGCGCCGGTCGCCTTCCGCGCGGCCCGCGCTTACGCTTTCGGCACCATGCGGCTCGTTTCCTGGAACGTGAACGGCCTGCGGGCCGTGCTGAAGAAGGGTTTCCTCGAGTTCGTCGCCGACGCACGGCCGGACGTTCTCTGCCTCCAGGAGGTCCGCGCTCGCCCCGAGCAGATCGAGCTCGCGTTGCCCGGCTACACGCAGATTTGGCACCCGGCCGAGCGACCGGGCTATGCCGGGACGGCCGTGTTCACCCGCACCGCCCCGCGCTCGGTCTCCCGGGGCTTGGGCCCCCGCACGCCCGACTCCGAAGGCCGCGTACTCACGGTCGAGTTCGACACCTTCCAACTCGTCAACGTGTACACGCCCAACGCGCAGCGCGGCCTGACGCGCCTGGCGTACCGCCTCCGCTGGGATGCCGCTTTCCGTCGGTACCTGCGACGGCTGGCGCAACGCAAGCCGGTCGTTTTCTGCGGCGACCTGAACGTCGCCCACCGCGAGATCGATCTGGCGCGGCCCGCGGCCAACGTCGGCAACCCGGGCTTCACTCCGCAGGAGCGGGCCGGCTTCGACCGCCTCCTCCGGGACGGTTACCTGGACACCTTCCGCGCCTTCACCGTCGACGGCGGCCATTACACGTGGTGGGCCCAGTTCGCCAACGCCCGCGCCCGCAACATCGGGTGGCGCATCGACTACTTCTGCCTCGCGACGGCGCTGCGCCCGCGGCTCGCGGCGGCGGGGATCCGCGCGGACGTGTACGGCTCGGACCACTGCCCCGTGACATTGGAACTGGATGCGTAGCCGCCGGGCCGGGGAGGGCCGCCGTCTCAACCGTCTCGAGGGAGCTGTCCGATAACAAGTGAGGGTGCGGCCGCGGTCGTTGACGGCCCGCGCAGCCGCACGTTACAAGACCCCGAACGCGGCGCGTGGCCGGCGGCCGGCGCAGCGCAGACAGATGACCGACGCGGCCCGCAGGGCAGGGACGACGATGATGCGTACGCGACATTGGGCGAGGAGCGTGGTCCTGGGCATCGGACTGACCGTGGTGAGCGGCTGCACGCTCGGCCGGGACCTGGCCCGCGCGCGGCTGGCCGACGGGGATGCGGCGCTGCGCCAGCGGAACATCGACGCAGCGCTGGTCGAATTCCGCGAGGCGGTGAAGCTCGACCCGCAACTGGCGGAGGCGCACTACAAGCTCGGCCTGGCCTACAAGGAGAAAGGGGCCCTCGATGACGCGGCCACCTCTCTTCAAGAGGCGGTGAAGCTGGACCCGAAGAATGCCACGCCGATCATCGAACTGGGGGACGTGTACCGCCTGCTCAACCGGATCACGCAGGCCATTCGGGCGTACACGATGGCGCGCGACCTCGAGCCGCGGAACTTCGACATCCGCTTCCGCCTCGCCACGCTGTACCACCAGAGCGGCGATCTCGAGAAAGCAGTCGAGGCGTACGAGGACGCGATCCGTGTCGAGCCGCGCAACGCCTACGCGCGCAGCAACCTCGGCGCGGCGCTGGCGGCGCTGGGCCGTGATTATGACGCGATCAAGGCCTACAAGGACTCGCTCGAGTGCAACCAGGCGCAGCCGGTGGTGCTGGTGAATCTCGCGACGGTCTACATCAACCAGGAACGGTGGGACACGGCCCAGCGGGCGCTCAACGTCGCGCTCAGCATGGACCCGAAGCTGTCCGTCGCCCACGAGCGACTCGGGTACTGCCTGTGGCGACGGCAGAGCTACGCGGCCGCGGCCGAGCACTACGAGAAGGCCATCGAGCTCGATCCGAAGAACGCCGCCGCGTATGCGGGCTACGGCGTCGTCTTGATGACCCAGCATCTCGAGCAGCCGGACAATCTCGACCTGCGCCATCGGGCCGTCGAGGCTTGGCACTCCAGCCTTGAACTGAACTCCAACCAGCCCAAGCTCCGCGAGCTGGTCGACAAGTACCGCCCGCGGTTCGAGCCGCCCGCCCTCACGCTCGACAAATAGCGGCCGCGCAGCGCCTCATTTCGCCCGCCGCTGCGCTGCCAGCCAGCGCACCGCCTCGTCCAGCCGGGCCCCTACACCCAACGTATGCCCGTAACCCGGGAGCGTGATCAACTCCACCGGCTCGCCTGCGGCCCGGGCCTGCTGGACCGCCGCCTGCACGATCCGCGGCGGACTGATCGGATCCTGCTCGCCGATGTAGACCCGCGTCGGTGGCAGCCCCCGCGCCCCGCCGATGTTGCCCGCTCCCGCGAAGCACACTCCGGCCGCGAACTGCCCCGGCCAGCGCTTCGCGAGCTCCACCACCGTCACCGCCCCCAGCGAGTGGCCCAGTAGCGTGATCCGAGCGTCATCGAGCGGATAGGTGTGCCGCACGGCCTCCAGCAGCGGCCCGAAGCGCTCCGGATTGCCCACGAGCAGCTCCGTCCGCGGCGCGATCACCAGCAACCCGAGCTCCTCCGCCAAGGCCCGCACGCGGCCCGCCCCGTACCCCTGGAAGAACATGTTCTCGTCGCCGCCCGCCCCATGAAGCACAATCAGAAGCGGGAGCGGCTCGTCGGCGCCCGCGATCCCCGGGGCATACACCCGCAGCGGGACGTCCACGTCGCCGGCCCGTGCTACGCGCCAGTATTCGCCGGTGCGTCCGCGGTACGGGTCGCGCCCCGCCGCCAGCCCGTCGATCTCCACCGCGACATCGGCGGCCACGCGGTTCGGATCATCGAACGCCAGCGCGGTCTGCGCGTCGGGCGGCCGATCCGTCAGCAGCGCATTGCGGGCGCGGGCCGCGGCGAGCGCCTGCGCCAGGGCCGGTGTCTCGGCCGACAGCTCAGCGAGCCGGGCCTCGTTGGCGGTGCGTTGGGTGTCGAGTCCGGCCGTCACCACCCACAGCCGTGCCACGCTGAAGCGGCCGGCGTCGGTGCCGAGCTGGACGTCGTATGCTCCCGGGGCCAACTCGGTTCCACCCGTGATGGCGATACACGTGTCCACGCGCCCGAGCAGCCCCAGCGGCAGCGTCGCCTCCCGCTCCACGGCCGGCCCGCCCGACAGCGGCATGAGCCGCAGCGGCACCGTGCGCGGAGGAGCCGGCGCAAGCGGCAGCCCGAAGGTCCGCAACTCGATCTCCAGCGCCTGACCCGCCACCACCGTCCGCGGGATGGACCGTCCGCGCAGCGCTGCGATCCCGCGCGTCGCGCCGTCGGCCGCGCCGCCCGATCGCACCCGCGCGGTGAGCTCGCGAATGGACGACACGGCGAACGAGTAGTTTCGCAGGAAGAACGCGATGCTGGCCTGGTCGAACGCGGTGTTGACCGGCCGCACGTCGGCCTCCGGCAGCGGGTGTTCGGCGAGCGCCTGCTCCAGTTCGGCGTAGGCCAGCGCCAGATCGGCCCGCGTGGCCTCGGCATCCGCCCCGAACAGGCAGCCCGTGCTCAGCAGAGCGATGCAGCCCAGCGCGCCAACCAGAATGCGTTCTCGCATGTCATGCTCCGAGTCGTTGCGACGCGCCGCGTCGAACGGTGTCTGGACGATCGTCTACGGACTCGGCCGACCCGGCTTCTCAGGTCGCCGAAACGGCGTCTTTCGCCACCCGAGCGCGCCGCACCTCGGCCACCAGGTCGCTCATCGACCGCCCGAGCGTGAGGTTCGCGTGCCGGCCCTGTAGATCCAGGAGGGCATCAACCTGCTGCCCGCCGACCATCAACCGGACGCGCCGGGCCGCCAGCAGCCCCGCCATCTGACCGACCTGATCGACCAGCCAGGACATGCTTGCCGGCGCCGTGATGCTCAGCCATGCCAGCAGCGGCCGGTGCTGTTCAACCGCTCGCAAGAGAGCGTCGTTCGGCGTGTTGGGGCCCAGGTTCACCGTCTGCACGCCCTCCGCTTCGAGCACCAAAGCCCCCACGAGCGGCGGCAGTACGTACGGGTCGTTCGCGATGCCGCCGCCGACGGCCACCGGCGCTCCCGCGGGCACCTCAATCAGCGTGCGGAGGTGCTGAACCGCCTGGATCGCGATGTCCGTCGCCCGGTGCTCAATGAACACACCCCGCTCATCATGCCGGAACAGCTCGCCCAGCCGCGTCATCGCGTTCCGCAGCGGGCCGTCGCAGATCGCCGCCATGGATTCACCGTCGAGATAGGCCGCCGTCAGCAGCCCCCGCGCCTCACGCGCCCGCCCCTCGCTGAGGTAACGGAACAGTTGGTCCGCCAGCGAGCCGGCCGTCGCCGCATCGCCCTCCCGCATGGCGAGCGATACCTCAGCCAACCCGAGGATCTCGGGCCGGACGACCGGCGCGCGGGATTCGCGTACGAAACGGATCGCCTCCGCCAACGTGATCCGCCGATGCCCCCCGGCCGTCCGAGAAACGCGCACGCGGCCGCCATCCGCCCATCTTTTCAGCGACGACTCGCTGACCCCGATGGCTTGGGCCAACTCTTTGGGGGAGAGCAGCGCCTTCATTCACGTTCCTCGCAAGTCGCGCCTCGTGGGTGGTCTGTCCGAACCGCGTCGCTTCCGCAGGCCGCAATACGCCACGCAGTTGGTCGCGGCCGGGACTTAGGCCGGCAATGGCGTTGCGATCTGGCTCTGGACGCCACCGGTCCATTTGCCGCTGCGTCAGGTGGCAACGCGAACAAATAGAACGTTATGAGCGAATATTACAACACAGATCAGCGTGTGTCAAGTCTTACAGTTTTCGTTTTATATTATAATACATTGTCCATAATACAGTTACGATTATTACACAAGAGAACGATTTGACTGATTACAAAACACATGCTATGTTTTGGATGTTATGAACGCTTTGGACAAAAACCCGCACCAGATCATCAGATTGACGGAGTTCACCGCACGGCTCGGCTCCGGGGTGAGCGCCGACGGCCGTCGCCGGGGCGCCGGCTTTGTCGAAGCTGGGAAGCCCGCAGCAATCTCACCGCGTCGCGCGTCAAGGTCCGCGCGTCTCCTTCCGGACGCACGCGAGGGGCGGACCACTGCGGAGGTCGACGTGGTGCGCATCGAACGGGCCGTGCGCGAGATGCTCCTCGCGATTGGTGAGGACCCGGAGCGCGACGGCCTCCGTGAAACGCCCCGGCGGGTCGCCAAGGTCTATCGGAAGTTGTTCGCCGGCTTGCGGCAGGACCCCGCAGTCCATCTCAGTCGCGCGGACGAGCAGGAAACCGAGGACCTCGTCGCGGTGCGGAATATCGAGTTCTTTTCCGTGTGCGAGCGGCACTTGCTTCCGTTCTTCGGCCTGGCGCACATCGCCTACCGCCCGTCGGGCAACCGTGTGGTCGGGCTTTCGAAACTGGCCCGCGCGGTCGAGGGTTTCGCCCGACGGCCGCAGGTGCAGGAGCGCCTGACCGGCCAGATCGCAGACGCCGTGGCCGAGCATCTCGGGGCGGCGGGCGTCGCCGTGGTGTGCGAGGCCCGGCAAATGTGTACGGCGATGCGGGGGGGCGGCGAAGCGGGCAGCATCGTTACGACCGCGGCGTTCCGCGGCGTGTTCAAGGATGACCCCGTCGAGCGTGAGCACGCGGTGTACTTGCTCGGCGTCGGACCGTCCGGCGGAAGCGGCTGCGTCCAACGACGGATTTCAATGTGTCGGTGTGATGGTGAGTTGACTCGTTCTCCAGGAGGTATGTAATGAAGACCCTTGATATCGTGGCGGCGGTTCTCCTCGTGGTCGGTGGTCTCAACTGGGGCCTGTGGGGTGCGTTCCAGTTCGACCTGGTCGCGGCGCTCTTCGGCGGGAATACGACTCTGCTGAGCAAGATCGTGTATATCGTGGTGGGTCTCGCGGCCGTGTATCAGGCCGTCGCTCTCCGCGCGATCCAGCGCCGCTGGAACGTCGCGTCCGTTACGGCTTGAGCTGTCATGGCGGGCAGGCCCTCCGCCCCCGAGAGCGCGGCCTCCCGCCCAAGGATCTCTGCCCTGTGTTCACGCGCGGCGCCCGCGGCTCGTCCGTGGGCGTCGCCGTTTCATCTCCCGCGCAGGCCGACCGCGGTAGTCCGCGTCGGCGAGCCGCCGGGACGCTGACCGGCGTCGGCGCTGGTATCGTTGGCCTCCCGAATCTATGCTGCCCAGCGCACGGCCGCCCGCAGGATCAGCCTATGGGCCACCATTTCGTCCAGCGGACCGAGCTGCCCGTCTCCGCCGAGGTCGCCTTCGACTGGCACGAGCGGCCCGGCGCGTTCGAGCGCCTCACGCCGCCCTGGGAGCCGGTCACGGTCCTCGAACGCTCAGGCGGCATTCGCGACGGCGCACGCGTGCTCCTGCGCACCGGCCGCGGCCTGCTGGCGGCCCGCTGGGACATCGAGCACCGCGACTACGTCGCCGGCCGGCAGTTCCGCGACGTGCTGCGGG
>Ga0272446_1007957_pt1 | contig 10316 bp, 8 predicted proteins | sample YNPCB0061_FD_194587 | JGI IMG/M metagenome (GOLD analysis project Ga0272446, IMG submission 194587) | Hot spring microbial mat communities from Yellowstone National Park, WY, United States - YNP-CB-006-1 | ecosystem: Environmental > Aquatic > Thermal springs > Hot (42-90C) > Sediment | place... | reverse complement strand
TTGACCAGCTCCCGGCCGCGATGGCGGGCCAGGCGCCCGGCGACGAGGAGGGCGGCGGCCAAACCGACGAGGGCGAGGATGGCGAACGGCTCCACGGGATGAGGATCGCACAGTGCGGCGAACCGGGAGGAGCCGACGGAGGCGACGCGCGCGCCTCCACCGACCCCGAGAGCGATCCGCCGCCACCTCCCGCGGGCGGCCCTCAGCCCGAGCGGCGCCCTCAGTCGCCGCCGATCTGGACGAGCGGCAGGAGGTCGGGAACGAACCTGGCGTCGTTCGTCACCAGTCCCCGCGCCCCGGCCTCGGCGGCGCTCGCCGCGATGAGCGCGTCGACGCAGTGGCGGGCAGAGCGACTTCGGACATGACGGAGGGCGGCGCTCGCCAGCCCGGCATCGAGACCGATGAGTCGCACGTTCTCGTGAGCGAGGAGCTCGACGAGCGCGTCTGCTAGCACGGGGTTGTCGCGGTGATACGGCGCCCCCCGAAGGACGTGGATCGCTTCGAGGAGAACGAGAACGGGAATCCCGACCGGCTCCTCGCCATCGACGAAGTTCGCCACGCGCTCGGCAAGCACGGGGTCGTCGTCGGTCAGGTATCGGACGAGGGCGCTCGTGTCGAGGGCGATCACGATGGCAGCGACCCCGGAGCCGTCGATCCCGTCTGCCCCGGTGAGCCGACGCTACGAGGCCGAGTCCGGATCACGACGCTGGCCACGTCGCTCCGGCTCGGGCGTGTGCTCGGCCGCAAGCGCCGCGGCCAGCACGCCCTGATCCCGCAGCTTGCCGATGTCGACTGGCCCGCCGGGCCCCGCCAGGCGACCCCGAAGCGATCGGCGGTGGCGTGCGGGCAGGAACGTGATGACGAGCCTGCCGTCTTCGACCTTCTCGACCGCCCGATCCCCGGGGCGCACGCCGAGTTCTTCGCGAACCGACTTTTCGATGACGAGCTGGTATCGCTCCCCGACGATCGGCACTCTATCGCCTCCAGGTCACGGTATGACTGAGCGGCACGAGTATGTCTTCGGCCGGGGCGCACGTCAAACAACAACCCATCACACCGACTGCGTCGCCTTCGCCTCGACCTGCTCCCCAGCTCCCGCCTCGAGGGACGCCCGTTGTCCGGCGAGCCACGCCTCGACGACCTCGACCGGGGCGATCCAGCGCTCGCCGGTCCGGCGGCGGGTCACCTCCACCCCGCCCGCGGCGAGGGATCGAGGGCTGACGGTGAGGATGATCGGCATACCGAGGAGCTCGGCGTCGGTGAGCTTCACGCCCGGCGACTCGTCGCGATCGTCGTAGAGGATCTCCCGGTCCGGGCCGGCGGCCAGGGCGACCTCGTGGAGCCGTTCGGCCACCTCGGCGACCCGCGGCTCCTTCGCCGCCCCGAGGGCGACGAGGTGGGCCGGGTACGGGGCCACCGACTCGGGCCAGACGATGCCCTTCTCGTCGTGGTGGGCCTCGACGACGCAGGCGAGGTTCCGGCCGAGGCCGATCCCGTAGGAGCCCATGACGATGGGCCGACGCTCGCCGTTCTCGTCGAGGTAGAGCGCGCCGAGGGCTTCGGTGTACTTCGTCCCGAGCTTGAAGATGTTGCCGACCTCGATCCCGTTCTCCAGTCGGACCGGCCCACCGCAGCGGGGACACGGGTCGCCGGGCCGGGCGGCGGCGATGTCGGCGACGAAGTCGGGCTCGTAGTCGCGGGGGACGTTCACGTTCCGGAGGTGGACGCCGGGCCGGTTCGCCCCGGCGACGAGGTTCGGCGAGGCGGCGACGAGGTCGTCGACGACGACGACGGCATCGCGGGCCCCGATCGGCGAACCGTAGCCCGGTTCCATGCCATGGGCTCGGATCTCGTCGGGGTGGGCGGGTCGGAGACCGCCGGTCGCGCGGAGGGTGTTCGCCAGCTTCGTCTCGTTCACCTCGAAGTCGCCCCGGACGACGGCGACGACGAAGCGGCCGTCGCCGGTGACGAAGAAGGTCGCCTTCGCCGTCCGGTCCTCGCCGACGCCGAGGAAGCGGGCGAGGGCCTCGATGGTCGGGGTGTCGGGCGTGTCGACGGGCTCGAGGGGAAGGGGCGCCTCCGACGGAGGGGTCGGCTTGCCGATGACGGCGACCTGGAGGTTGGCCGCGTAGTCGCAGGCGTCGCAGAGAACGAGGACGTCCTCGCCGGCCGGGTTGAGGACCATGAACTCGTGGGCCTGGGAGCCGCCCATCATCCCGACGTCGGAGGAGACGGCGATGGTCTGGAGGCCGAGGCGCTCGAAGATCCGGCTGTAGGCCTCGAAGTGCTTCTGGTAGCTCACGTCGAGGCCGGCCTCGTCGCGATCGCAGCTGTAGCTGTCCTTCATGACGAACTCGCGGACCCGGATCAGGCCGCCGCGGCTCCGGGGCTCGTCGCGGAACTTCGTCTGGAAGTGGTAGACCATGACCGGCAGCTGGCGGTAGCTGCGGACGATGTCGCGGAGGAGGTCGGCGACGACCTCCTCGTGGGTCATCGCCAGGACCATATCTCGGCCCGAGCGGTCCTTGAAGCGGACCATCTCCGGTCCGATGGCGTCGTAGCGGCCCGTCTCTCGCCACAGGTCGGCGGGATGGACGACCGGCATCTCCATCTCCTGGCAGCCGATCCGGTTCATCTCCTCGCGGATGATCTGCTCGATCCGCTTCGTGGCTCGAAAGCCGAGCGGCAGGAGGGAGTAGATCCCGGAGCCGAGCTGGCGGACGTAGCCGGCCCGGACGAGGAGGCGGTGGGACGGCATCTCGGCGTCGGCCGGGTCGTCGCGGAGGGTGGCGAAGAAGAGTTGGGAGCATCGCATGGTCGGAAGGATAGCCGGCCGCCATGGCGAGACGGGGGCCTCACCGAGACCGAGCCATCGGCGGGAGGCGAGGGTTTGGGCCCCGTCCAGGACGGTCCCTTCTGCTACCCGGTCGGGAGCGAGCCCGGCGCGCCGTGCGGCTCGACCGTCTGCCGCCCCTCCCTCCGGCCGCTCCTCCCCGACGAGGACGCGTAGGCGCGCATCGAGCCCGGCCCCGGGGGTGTGCGCCCGGTGCACATCTTGGCGGTCGCGCGGGGCTCCGTGGCGACCGGCGTGTCGATTCTGTGCGCGCGGGAGCACACGACCTGCAGTCCGCTGGGCGATCCGCCGGGCGGATGTCGAGGGTGTGCATGGGACGCACGCTCTCCGCCTGCGCGGTGGCCCGGGGCGCCGGGATGTGCACCCCACGCACGCCGGTGACCGAAGTGTGCACCCGGTGCACCGAATCGGCGGAGCGGGCGGAAGGAGCGAGGCGACGGCCGTCTGGAACGGCCGAAATGGGCTCCGGGTGCACAGAACGGACGGGCACCTCCCCCGGATGGGCCGCGACGCGGCCGCTGAGCACTGGGGCCGCGCGGAACCGGCGCCGCCCGGCGCCGCCCGTCGCCAGCCGCCGCGGCCCGACCTCAGCGTCGCCGCAAGACGTACCCGAGGCCCCGGACCGTCTCGATGATCGTCGGGTGGGCCGGGTCGGGCTCGATGGCCGCCCGGAGCCAGTGGACGTGAACGTCGACCGTCCGCGTCTCCCCCGCGTAGTCGTAGCCCCAGACCCGCTCGAGGAGCTGGTCGCGGCTGAAGGCCTGGCCCGGGTGACGGAGGAGGAAGGCGAGGAGATCGAAGGCCTTCGGCTTGAGCGGCACCGGGACCCCATCTCGGAGGAGCCGCCGGCCGGCCAGGTCCACCTCGACCCGGCCGAGGCGGATCGGTGGCGGCGGCGCCTCGGCCGCCTCGTCGAGCTCGCCCCGACCGCCGCGTTCGGCCCGTCCGGCCCGCTCGGTCCGCTCGGCCCGCCGGAAGATCGCCCGGATCCGGGCCACCAGCTCCCGGAGGCTGAAGGGCTTCGTCACGTAGTCGTCGGCGCCGAGCTCGAGCCCGACCACCTTGTCGACCTCGGCGTCCCGGGCGGTGAGCATGACGATCGGGACGTCCGATTCGGCCCGCAGGATCCGACAGACCTCGATCCCGGAGAGCTCCGGGAGCATGAGGTCGAGGAGGACGAGGTCCGGCCGGTCGCTTCGAAAGCGCTCCAGGGCCTCGGCCCCGTCACCCGCCGTCACGACGCTCCAGCCCTCGCCCTCGAGGGCCTCAGCGAGGGTCTCCCGCAGCGTCGGCTCGTCGTCGACGAGGAGGATCGTCCGGCGCCCGGCCGGCCGCGGCCGGTCGAGCCGACCCCCGGAGGCGTGGACCTCGGGATCGGGGGCCCGGGTCGGCACCCTACCCTCCCCCGGCACCGCCGACGGCCGGGGCCGTCTCGAGGAGCTCGGCCGCCCGGTCGAGCCGCTCCAAGGTCCGTTCGAACCCGAGGGCGACGAGGGTGTCGAAGAGGGGCGGCGTCGCCGTCCGCCCGGTCACCGCGACCCGGATCGCCATGAACAGGTCGCCGGCCCGCCAGCCCTCCTCCTCGGCGAGACGCCGGAGGGCGGGCTCGAGCTCGTCGGCCTCGAAGGCGATCGGTCCGAGCTCGGCGATCTGCCGGCGGGCGGCCCGGAGCGCCCGGACCGTCGTCGCCGCGTCCCAGCGCTTCGGGACGAGGAGGCCCGGGTCGACGACGAGCTCGTCGACGTAGAGGAAGCCGATGAGGTCGACGACGGCGGCCAGGGTCGGCAGCCGTTCCTGGACGACCGGCATGAGGGCGGCCAGTTCGTCCGAGCTCGGGCAGCGGTCGATCCGGCCCTCGTCGCGCGCCCGTTCGAGGAACGGCAGGAGGCGGTCGACGAGGTCGTCGACGGCGAGCCGGCGGATCCAGGCCCCGTTCAGCCATTCCAGGCGTTCGCGGTCGAAGACGGCGCCGCCCTTCTGGACCTTGTCGAGGTCGAAGCGCTCGACGAGCTCGTCGAGGCTGAAGATCTCCTCCTCGGTCCCGCTCGACCAGCCGAGCAGGGCAAGGTAGTTCACCATCGCCTCGGGGACGAAGCCCTCGGCGATGTAGGCGCTGACGGCCGTCTGGCTCTTCCGTTTGCTCATCTTCGATCGGTCCGGGTTGAGGATGAGCGGCAGGTGGCCGAAGCGCGGCTCGGGGTGGCCGAGGGCCCGGAAGAGGAGGATGTGCTTCGGGGTATTCGAGATGTGGTCCTCGCCCCGGATCACGTGGCTGATCGCCATCTCGGCGTCGTCGACGACGACCGTGAAGTGGTAGAGCGGCGAGCCGTCGGCTCGGAGGATGACGAAGTCGCCGCCGAGGTTGTCGGCGTCGATCTCGACACGCCCGCGGACGAGGTCGTCCCAGCCGACGACGCCGGCCGGGACCCGGAAGCGGACGGCCGGGCGGCGGCCGGCGGCCTCGAAGGCCCGCCGCTCCTCGGGTCCCAGGTGGGCGCAGCGGCCGCCGTAGCGCGGCGGGAGCTTCGCCGCCTCTCGGGCCCGGCGCTCGGCCTCGAGCTCCTCGGGCGTGCAGTAGCAGGGATAGGCGAGGTCGGCCGCCAGGAGGCGGTCGGCGGCGGCCCGGTAGTGGGCGAAGCGTCGCGACTGGCGGTACGGGGCGTACGGCCCGATGTCCGGGCCGCCGGCGACGTCTGGACCCTCGTCCCAGCGGAGCCCCAGCCAGTGGAGCCCGTCGAGGATGTCCTTCTCGTAGGCGATCGAGCTCCGGGCGAGGTCGGTGTCCTCGAGCCGGAGGACGAAGGCGCCGCCGTGGCGGCGGGCGAAGAGGTAGTTGAAGAGGGCCGTCCGGGCGGTCCCGATGTGGAGCGGTCCGGTCGGGCTCGGGGCGATCCGGACGCGAACGTCGGCTGGCATCTCGCTTCGGATCGTATCAGCCGCGCCCGGCGCGCCGGCTCAGGGACCGACCCCCTCCCTGGCCCGCGGCGCCCCCGCCAGGACCGAGCCACCGGGCCGACCAGGGACCCGGTGGAAGAGCCGTGGGTCGGCCTCGCCGCGGATGACCCGGATGAGCGACGCCGGTCGAAGCCCGAGGGTCGCCCGGCCGAGGGGGCCCTCGAGGGTGAGCGAGTCGAGGGATTCGGAGCGGGCGAGGACTGTGATCGGGGCACCGGGGGTGAGCGCCCGCGCCTCGAGATAGGAGAGGAGGCCCGGGTCTTCCTCGGCCCGCTCGGTGATCCGGTAGATGGTCGCCCGCTCGCCGGCCTCGACCTCGCTGAGCGGGACCCCCTCGGGTCGGCGGGCCGCCGTCGCGGCGTCGATCGGGTTGCCGTGGGGGCAGGTCTCGGGGTGACCGAGGAGCTCGTCGAGGCGGGCCTCGACCCGCGGCGAGATGGCCGACTGGAGGCGCATCGCCTCTTCGTCCGACTCGGCCCAGCCGAGGCCGACGACCTCGATGAGGAGCCACTCGAGGAGGGCGTGGCGGCGGAAGATGGCGTCGGCGGCGGTCCGGCCGGCCTCGGTCAGGGCGAGCTGGCGATCCTCGCCCTGGCAGACGAGGCCGTCGGCCGTGAGGCGTCGGAACATCTCGCTCGCCGCCTGGGTCGAGACCCCGAGGTGGCGGGCGATCTCGGCCGCCGTCACCCGCTTGCCCTCGCCGGCGACGATCCGGAGGGCGAGGAGGTATTCCTGAGCGGCGGTCGTGAGATCCGATCCGGTTTCGCGTCGCGGGCTCACGACCACCATGGTACGCGAGCGCGGAGGGTCGGGGGGAGCCGGAGGCGGCCGCTCGCCGCGCCGACCGCGCCGACGGACCAGGCGAGGGCGACGAGGAGGGTGAGGGCCCCGGAGGCACCGGCCGGGTCGCGGCTGCCGCCGAAGACGGCGAGGAGGGCCGCACCCGGCGCGGCGACGGCGAGGGCGAGGGCGCCAGCGATGGCGGCCCGGAGGGCGAGCCGGGGGAGGGCGAGGAGGAGGCCGAAGAGGCCGGCGGCGGCGAGCCGGCCGAAGAGGCTCCAGGTGTCGGCATCGACCGGGCAGCCGGCGGCGTAGCGGCTACAGCCGGACAGCTCGCCGGCCGCGCCGAGGGCGAGGAGGGCGAGGAACGGCCAGCCGGCGACGGCGAAGGTGAGGCGGGCGCGCGTCGGGGTGGCGAGGAGGAGCCGGGCGAGCCGCTCGGGGAGGGGTGCCGCCCCGGCCTCGGCGGCCGGGGCCGGTGCGGCGACGGCCGATGGCTCGGGGGTTCGAGCCCGGCGTCCCGGACGGCCGGGCATCGCCCGGGCCGCCGCCGACGGGCCGCGCGTCGCCCGTTCCGGGGAGCCCTGCGGATCCGGCCCCGCGCCGTCGCGAACGCCGCGCGCGGCCGAGGCCCCACCGGCGCTCGCTCCGCCGAAGGCCCCGGGATCCGCGGACGCTTCGGCCGCCCCGCGGTCGTCGGCCGCCCCGCGGTCGTCGCCGAGTCCGGCCGCTGCTCGGCGGGCCCGTGCCTCGTACTCCGGCCCGTGCTTGCGTGGGTCGGCGTACTCGCGGGGGTTCGGCCGCCAGTAGGTTCCGGTGGTGACGCCATACCAGGCGGCGCCGTGCCAGGCGCGCTCCTCCTCATGGAGGGCATCGTCATAGGAGGTGGAGCCGAGGGTCGCGCGACGGGTCGGTCGGCGCGGGCGCGGCCCGGGCCCCGCGCCGGTGGATCGGCTCGCTTTCGGGCCGCCGGGGCTCGCTTTCGGGCCGCCGGCGCTCGCCTTCGCGCCGCCGGGGCTCGCCCCGCCTCGCTCCTCCCGGCCGGCGCCCGCACGGCCGGGCGAGCCGGTTCGCCCACCGCCGTCCGACGGGCGGCGACCCCGACGGGCCCAGGCGAAGGGGTCGTCGTCGGGGGCCGTGCCGGTCCCGCCCGGACCCGGCGACGAGGCGGCGCCCGGACGGTCGCTTCGAGCCCCCGAGGCAGCACCGGCGGGCCCGGCTCCGGCGGCTCCGCGGCTTCCCGGGCGACCGCTCCCCTGCGGCCGCGCGCCGGTCCCCGTCGGCCCGGCCGAGGCCCTCGACGCACCCACGCCATCCGCCGCTCCCGGCGGTCGCGCCGGCCCGGCCGCTCGGCCCGCCCAACGCGCCCCGGCTCGCGCCCGCGACGGCGCGACGAGCATCTCGTAGGCCGCCTTGACGGCGAGGAATCGCGGCAGCGCCGCCGGCCCGGCCGTGTCCGGGTGGAGCTGCTTCGCCAGCCGCCGGTAGGCGCGCTTCACCTCCGGGAGCGGGGCGCCGGGCGGGAGGCCGAGGGTCCGGTACGGATCGCCCGAGGAAATCATCGTCCCCGATCCCACTCAGGCCGAACCCACGAGCTCGCCGAGGGGGACGAGGTCGAAGCTCGGCACCGCCTCGGCGACGACCCGACCGTGCGAGTCGACCGACGGCGGCCGATGGTAGCGACCGAGCTGGCGAAGGGGCGCCCCGTCCAGGACGCCGATCTGGCGGAGCGCCTCGATGGTCGTCGCCACCGAGGCGCGGCCCCGACCGTCCCCGTCCTCGACCTTGAGCGCCAGCCCGGACGGCGCCGCCACCCCAGTCCCGGTCCGCGGCCCGGGTAGGATGGCGACACCCCGGAGCGCCTCCATCCCCGCCTTGGCGACGAGCCGGCCCGGGAGCGTCTTCATGAGCGAGGTGTCGAGGCGGTCACGGTTCCCGCCGACCATCTCGGGGTGGGCGAGCATGGCGTCGCGGACCGCCCGGAGGTGGGGGGCGAGATCAGCCCGCGGGTCGGACGAGGCGACGCCCTCCGGGTCGGCGAGGAAGGCGTAGGCGCGGGCGACGACCCGGAGCGGAACGACGTAGGTCGGGATGCCGCAGTCGTCGCCGACGAGGACGAGCTCCGACGGTGCGACCCCGAGGGCCCGCCCGACGGCCGACCGGTAGGCGACCTGGGCCGGGTGATCGACCTCCCAGTAGCCGTCGACCGGCCAATCGGCGAGCCGGGCAAGGAGGAGGAAGACGGCGTGCTGGCCCGAGCACATATGGCGCGCCGGCCCCGGGCGTTCGCCGTCGCGGGCGAGACGGGCGGCCGTCAGGGCGTCGAGCGGCATCCCCTCGGTCCCGCAGGCGAGCATCGACTGGCTAAGGCGGGCCCGCCGGAAGACGCCGTGGAGGGTTCGGACGTGGAGGTCCTCGCCCGAGTGCGAGCTAGCGAAGAGGGCGAGCTCGGCGGCGCTCAGCTCGAAGGCTTCTGCGCCGCCCGCCTCGAGGAGGGCGACGAGACCGAAGGGCTTCACCGTGGAGCGGAGGGTGACGAGCCGGTCGGGGTCGCCGACGGCCCGCAGCAGACGCCCCTCGGCGTCGACCTCGACGACGTGCCCCCGATGCTCGCTCTCGACGACCCCGCCCCGGATCTGCTGGACGAGGACCGGTGGCACGGGCCGACTCCGGGGGCGTCCGAGGCGCCGGCTCCGGCTGGCATCGTTGCCCGCCTGGCCGGCGCTGGCCCGTCCCCCGCCGACCGCGACCTCCTCGTCGACCGGAGACCGCAGGCCGGCGGTGGTGATCGACCCGTCCACCTCGTCGTCCTCCTGCAGTGCGATCAGCCCGCCTCGGCGTGGGGCCCGGCCGGGCAGCCGCGTTGGCGTGCCCCACGTGCCTGTTGCCGAGGATACCCCGCGGCACGCGCGCGGACCGCCGAGCTCGACGGCGCGCCCCGTTCGACGGGCCCGGTCGGTGCCATCTGCCTCTGCTAGGATGCGGGCGCGCCGGCCTCGGCCCGGCGACCGCCGCCGAGACAGCCGACCGTTCTACGCTGACGGAGACGACCCGTGAGCCAGGTCCCAGCCCCCTCTCCCACGCCGTCGATCCCGGCGACCCTCCACATCTCCCGCCACCCGGCCGTCCTCCACAAGCTCGCCATCCTCCGGGACGAACGGACCGAGCCGAAGAAGTTCCGGGAGGTCGTCCGCGAGCTCTCCTGGCTCCTCGGCTACGAGGCCCTCGCCGACGCCCGGGTTCGGCCGATCCGCGTTCGCACCCCGCTCGAGGAGACGGACGCCCACGAGCTCGCCGACCGGATCGGACTCGTGCCGATCCTCCGGGCCGGCCTCGGGATGGTCGATGCCATGCTCGAGCTCATGCCGACCGCGCAGGTCTGGCACCTCGGCCTCTTCCGCGACGAGCGGACGCTGCGGCCGGTCGAGTACTACAACAAGCTCCCCGATTCGGCCACCGTCGACCTCTGCCTCATCCTCGACCCGATGCTCGCCACGGGCGGCTCGGCGACGGCGGCCATCGAGGTCTTGAAGCGCTGGGGGGCGGTCCGGATCAAGCTCGTCAACCTCATCGCCGCTCCGGAGGGGGTTCGGACGGTCACCGAGGCGCATCCGGACGTCGAGATCCACTGCGCCGCCCTCGACCGGCAGCTCAACGAGCACGGCTACATCCTGCCGGGGCTGGGCGACGCCGGGGACCGCCAGTTCGGGACGGGCGGGCAGGCGTA
>Ga0272446_1007956_pt1 | contig 10317 bp, 8 predicted proteins | sample YNPCB0061_FD_194587 | JGI IMG/M metagenome (GOLD analysis project Ga0272446, IMG submission 194587) | Hot spring microbial mat communities from Yellowstone National Park, WY, United States - YNP-CB-006-1 | ecosystem: Environmental > Aquatic > Thermal springs > Hot (42-90C) > Sediment | place... | reverse complement strand
GTCCAGGCTCATGCGGATGAAGAAGCCGCAGTCGCTGTTGCGTTGCGCGTCGTTCTCATCGACCCACTTCAGCACGTCGGCCCAGGTGCGATTCTCCAGCCAGCGCTCAATCGAGCAGCCGAGCCATTGCTTCTCCAGCCACTCGCGCTTCCAGAACTCCAGAATCGAGATAGCCCGCGTCACATCCGAGAGCGTCGGCGCGCACATCACGCCGCCGGGGATCATGAAGCTGGAGTGCGGCCACTGCCCGCCGAAAATCGCGTAGACTTCGACCGGCTTGCCCGAGAGGGTCACGCCCGGCTCGTAGCTGGTGCCCACGAACGGGGCGAACCGCTTGACCGCCTCGGCGTAGAACGGCGAGCGGGCGTAGTTCTTGTTGGTCAGGTCGATGGCAAAGAGCGCGTAGAACCAGCGCGGGATGGACTGGAGCGTCTCGCAGGCCTGGGCGATGTTGCGGACTAAGGTCGCCGAGTGCGGCACCTGGGTGCGCCAGGCGGTATCCAGGGCGTAGACCGCCTTGTACAGGTGGCTGCCGCCGCAGATGCCGCAGATCCGCGGCGTGACGATTAGCCCGGCTTGCGGGTCTTTGCCTTTGAGGATGATCTCGAAGCCGCGGAACATGCTCGCCTCGGTCCAGGCGTTGGTTACCACGTTGTCTTCGATGGTGATGTTCACATCCAGGTCGCCTTCGACCCGTCCGAGCGGACTGATGCGCTTGACGTTGGCGGGGAGAGCTGTAGCCGTCATGGGAATGACTCCATTTGCTGTTCAGGGAGAGTGGGGGCGAGTTCAGACCACAAACATATCTTCCTTCGACCACTTCGGGGCAGCGATCTTGGCCGCCGCCGCGTGGGCCATGTAGGTCACATGGTCGATGCCCGTGGGCACGTCCTTGGGGATGACGCCGCTGATTTTCTGCGTCTTGAACACCGTGCCGGGCATCAGATCGTAGAACGGGAACTCCGGCTCAGTGCAGCCGGTGCAAGGCATGCCAGCGCGGGTCTTGCTCGATTGGCGGTTCCACAGAATGCGGTTGCACGGCGAGTGAGTCATCGGCCCGCGACAGCCAAACTCGTAGAACAAGCAGCCCGTGCGCGTGCCTTGGCCAAACTCCTTGGGCGATTGCTTGTACTCGAAGAATTGCACCCGCGTACAGCCGGTCTGCGTGAACGTCTTGAAGAAGGTGACGGGTCGTTGCAGTTCGTCTAGCCCGATGTCCTTGGCTCGGCCAGTGCTGATGGCTACCAGAATCTGCGTCACCCAGTCCGGGTGCGCGGGGCAACCGGGTATGTTGATGACCGGCAGCCCCCACTTGCTGCGGAAGTCCGCGCCGAGGTAGCCGCCGTGACTGCGCTTCAGATATTGCAAGCCGACGTTGTCCACCGGGTTGGGCGCGGTCGCTGGGATACCGCCCCAGCAGGCGCAATCGCCAATCGCCACCACCGCGTTGGCCACCGCGCACAACTCGCGGACCCAATCTTTCATCGGCCGGTCGGCGAACATGTTGAACCGGCCCGTGCCGTTGGGGCCGAGGATGACGGTGCCCTCGAAGACGAAAATATCCAACGGCCGCCGCCCGGCGATGATGTCGTTGAGGATGGCTTTGACGTTGTCGCCTAGCTCCAGACCCAACGAGGGGTGCCAGATAATATCAATACCAAAGTCGGTGACCAGGTCGCACGCGCTGGGTTCCTCGGCGTTGAGGAACGACATCGTGTTGCCGCTGCACGCTCCGCCTTGGAGCCAAAGAAGGGTCGCCATGATTGGTTCTCACTTTCCAAACGGTTCAGAAGTCAATCGGTACGCTGCGGCAGAATAATCAAGCCCCGGCGGGCTGCTGCCTGCAACAATTCAGCCGGGTTATGCACATCGAGTTTGCGCATCAGGTTGGCACGGTGCCGGGTGGCGGTATGCGGGCTGATAAAGAGCCGCTCGGCGATCTCGGCGGTGGTCAGCCCGTCGGCGATCAACTGCAACACCTCGCGTTCGCGTTCGGTGATGTCGCTGACGGCGGGGCTGAGCGATTGGATGCGTTGGCGGTCGATGGCCGGGCATAAGTAAATCTGCCCCGCCAGGACCGCGTCCAAGGCGCGGAACAATTCATCGTCCAGCGCTTGCTTGCGGATGTAGCCGTTGGCCCCATCGCGCAGGGCGCGAGCGATGAACATTTCGTCGTCGTACATCGAGACGACCAGCAGCTTCAGCCGGGGCGGGCGGTCAGCCAGCCGCGACACCACCTCCAGCCCGTTGAGCCGGGGCATCGCCAAGTCCACCAGCATGACATCCGCGGGCACCTGGCGGGCCAGTGCTAACGCCTCCTCGCCGTTGGTGCCCTCGGCAACAACTTTGTATCGCCCGCTCTGCGTCAGCAGGGCAGCCAGCCCGCGGCGAACCAGGGCGTGGTCGTCAATCAGTATCACACTGGCAGGATGCGACATGGTGGTTGACCCGTGCCTTGATGATGATGGTAGTGCCCTGGCCGGGACGAGCGATTAGCTCGAACTCGCCGCCCAACACGGCCACACGCTCGCGCATGCCCAACAAGCCTAATCCCTTGTGGGCGTTCTTGGTATCGAAGCCGACGCCATCGTCGCTGACGCTGAACCAGACCAAGCCCGCCTCTTGCCGCAGCCGCAACCGCACCACACTAGCTTGGGCATGCTTGATCGTGTTCGTCAGGGCTTCCTGGGCGATGCGATAGATCGCCGTCTCCCAGGCCGAGCATAGCCGCACGTCCGCATCCTCCAGCGACAACTCGATCACGACGCCGCTGCGACGGCGGTACTCCTCGACCAGTTGCTCCAGGGCCGTGGCCAAGCCGCACTGATCCAGCGTTGGCGGACGCAATTGCCGGGCCAGTTGCTTGATGCGGGTGGTGGCTTCGTTGACCTGCTGGCGTAGCAGATCGAGTTCTTGCCGGACCTCGACCAGCTCCGGCGGCACTAGCCCTGCCACCGCCTGCAAGCCCAGCTTGATGCCGATGAGAGCTTGGCCGGTCTCGTCGTGCAATTCGCGGGCGATATGTTGCCGCTCACTCTCCAGCCGCTCGACGTTGGCCGCCGACACCGCTTGCAGTTGCCGGTTGGTCGCCTCTAGCGAGCGCCAGAGCAGGGCATTCTCCAACGCCAGGGCGGCCATGTTGCCCAGTTGCTCCAGAACCGCCGCGTCGTGCCAGGTAAACGCCGAGCCACTCGGCCCCCGGTGCAGCTCGAAAAAGCCAATGACCTCGGCCCGCTCGTTTTTGATCGGTACGCAGATGGCCCGCGCCACCTCCGGCAAGTCCGGCTCGGCCAACGGATCGGTGGCATAGTCGTTGCTGAAGTAGGGGAACTCCGTCTCCAGCACCCAGCCGGGCATGCCCACACCGCGTGCCCAGGCGCGCGGCCGCTCGTGCCAGACGCCCGCCGACCAGTACCGCTCCGACTCCATGCCCACCAACTCGCCCTGCGGCTCGCGCACCGCCAGCCCGGCATAGCCCGCGTCCGCCCCCAGCGCTCGCGTCGCATGCTCGACGAGGTGCCGCATCAATTCGGCTGGGGCGAGGTGCTGGGTGAGGGCGGCGTTCAGCCCCAACAGCATCTCCATCGACCGATTCCACTCGATCAACCGCTCGTAGAGTTTGGCCCGGTCCAAGCCTACCGCCGCCGCATGGGCCAGCGTCTGGAGCAACTGCTCGTCGGTCGCGTCGAACGGCGCTTGACCCGGTGCCCGTTCGGCGAACACGACAGCGACGACGCGGCGGTGGTGATCGCCGACCGGCACCGCCAACTGCCCGGTCGTCATTTGCGCTTGCTGCGAACGCTGCACGCGGATGACCAACTCGCGGGCGTCGGCGTGTAGCGGGTCGGCGTGCGGCGGGTTGGCGTGCGGCGGCGTACTAGCATCCAGCGCGTCGGCGGAGTCAGACCAGCCTGGCTCCACGCGGGCAGCGACGGGTTCCAGCCGATCATCCACGACCAGATACACGCCCACTCGCCGAGCCGCGACCAAGCGCATCGCCCACTCGGCCAACACGCGCAGCAGCGACGGCGTGTCGGTTTGTTGGGCCAACAACCGGCTCGCTTCCGCCAACATCGCCAGGGTCCGCGTCAGAGCGCGGGTGTCTGACGGCGTTGACCGGCGCGAGTCGGCGTGCGCCCGACCGTTAGTAGCAACTGATGGCCGCATCCGCGTTCCTTGGTTGGTCTGCCACGGTTGCCGGGCTAGTCCCAGCCCACTCGCGGCGACAGGTCAGTAGCATTTCGAGCCACTCGGCCATGCCCGCGCCCGTCTTGGCCGAGACGGACAGAATCGGCAGGCCGGGCCGCACCGCGTGGATGTTGGCCCGCGCCGCGGCTTCGTCGAACTCGCACGCCTGGGCCAAGTCGGCCTTGGTGATGATGGCCACATCGGCGGTGTTGAACAGCTTCGGATACTTCAGCGGCTTGTCCTCGCCCTCGGTGACCGACAGCAACGCCACCCGCATCTGCTCGCCCAAGTCGTAGCTGGAGGTGCAGACCAAGTTGCCGACATTCTCGATGAACAGGAACTCGAACTCGGCCAAGTCCCAGCCGTCGAGGTGCTGCGCGACCATGTCCGCTTCGAGGTGGCAGATGCCGTGCGTGTTGATCTGGCGCACCGGCACCCCGCTGCGGGCGAGCCGCTGGGCGTCGTTGTCGGTTTCCAGGTCGCCCACCAGCGCTGCGGGTCGCCGACCCTCTTGGGCCAGGCGGGTCAGCGTCCGCTCCAGAAACAGCGTCTTGCCCGTGCCGGGGCTGGACACCAAGTTGACGACGTACACCCCCGCCGCCGCAAATCGACGGCGTAGCTCGGCCGCGAGCAGATCGTTCTTTTTCAATAGCCCCTGGCGTACTTCGAGGATTCGCGGTGTCGCTTGCATCGGTTCACCCCTGTTGCTTGCAGTCATCGGCGTCACTCCACTTTGCGAGCGTCACTCCACGTCGCGGGCCTTATTCGACTTCGATGGTTTCGATCTCCAGCTCGCGCCCGGCGCGGATGTCGGCGGTCGGGGTGTCGCAGCGTGGACAGCGGAAGCGCTGCACGCTGGGCAACTCGATCTCCCGCTGGCAGCGCGGGCAAAAGACCACCACCGGCACCGGCTGCACTTGCAGCCGCGAGCCGGCCAGCAGGGTGCCGGCGGTGGCGATGTCGTAGGCGAATCGCAGCGCCTCGACAGCCACGCCAGACAACATGCCCACCCGCAGCGTGACCGCGGTGACCCGCTTGGCGTCCGCCTGCCGGGCCGTCTCCTCCGCCAGCGTGACGAGACGATTGGCCAGCGACAGTTCGTGCATGGTCCTAGACTCCTACCGCGGGCTTGCCGGTCGCCTCGCTCGGCGGCGGGCTGACCTCGGAGCGGTTGAACGTCTGGCCGTAGCGCTTAACGATGTACATGCCCACCCCCAGGGCACGGCGAATATCTGGGTCGAACGCGGCCCGCAGCAATTGCCAGGTGGTCACGGGTCGCTCGGGCAGATGCTTGGCCTCGCGGTACGGCCCGGCCGCTTGCTTGCCCACTTCCACCAACACACTCACTACCTCGGGGTCAAATAGCCCGGCGTTGATTAGCGCGATGCCCGCGTCGATGACCTTGGGCAATCCATTGAGTGCTTGCTTGATCCGATACGGGTTGACCTGCTTGTAGATGTGCTTGACTTCCTGGAGCGACTCAGCGACATTGTCGATCAGCTCCTCGCCGCGTTGCAACGTCGCTTCGGAGGCGGAGAGGGCAAAGGCCAACAGCGGCAGCTTGTCCACCAGCGTTTCTAGGGCCGCGAGCGTTTGCGGTTGCGTCAAGCGGTCGAACAGGTCCGATTGCAACAGCCGCATGACCGCGGGCGAACTGGCTAATTCGATCAGCTTGACGCCGGCGGCCAGCAATTGCGGCACGCGCTCGGCCAACTCGACAGCGTTGAACGGAGCCGGGCCGACCGCCTCCTTGGCCTCGCCAATCGCCTCGCTGAGATTGTCGGCGATCTGCTCGCCCCGGCGCAGTAGCCCATCGGCCGCCTCCAGAGCGAAGGCCGCTAGTTCGAGCCGTTCGAGCAGCCGACTCATCGTCTCGATGGTGCGGGGGTTGTTCAGTTGCTCAAGCAGGCGTTGACTGGAGGCATCGACGACGTGGGTGGTGCCGTTGGTTTCCATGCTGCGGCGTCCCTCCGGGAGAGTCTGGGTTAGCCGTGGTACAGTCGGTTCGAGCGGGCCGGGCGAATCGCCACGCTCACAGTGGATACTCTCACGGTAGCCCACAGCGCATAGCCCCGCAATAGCGTGTTCTTGCTATTCTGGGCGAGAATTTGCTGCCAGCGCGCCGCTGGCCAAGCCCGCCTGCCCCAGGGCAAGCCCGCCGTCGTTGCAGGGGACCGCCCGGTGCGTCAGCACATGCACCCCCCCATCCCGCAATCGCTGGCTGACCCATTCGGTCAGCAAGACATTCTGAAAGACCCCGCCGGTTAGCCCCACCGCCGCTACCCGCTCGCGCACGACCAGTTGCCGCACTACCTCGACAATCATCTGGACCACCGCCGCGTGGAAGCGAGCCGCCACCCGCGCAGCGGGCACCGCCGCGCACACGTCCGCCGCCACCGCCGCCACCACCGGCCCCGCATCGACCACCAGCAGCTCGCTGGGCTGTGCGGTCAACCCGAAGGAATAAGCCGCATCGCCAGTCCACCCCCCGGCCAACTGCCGCGCCGCCAGGGCTTCTAGTTCCATCGCAGCTTGGGCTTCGTAGGTGACGATGGGCCGCAGTCCCACCAGGGCAGCGACAGCGTCAAAGAGTCGGCCCATGCTGCTAGTGGGCACGCAGCCGATGCCACGCGGCAACTGCTGGGCCAGCACCCGCGCTTCGGCCGGCGGGCACGCCGCCACACACGGCAAGGCAGAGTCCCACGGCACCCCCGCCGCCCACAAATGCGCCAGCGCCTGCCGATACGGACGGCGGATGCTGGCATCCCCGCCGGGCAGGGGCACCGGCTTGAGGTGGGCCAGTCGCCGCACCGTCGGCCCATCGACCAGCAAAAACTCCCCGCCCCAGATGCTGCCGTCTTCGCCGTAGCCGGTGCCGTCGAAGCAGACGCCCAAAACCGGGCCAGCGGTCCAGCCCGCATCCAGCACCAGCGAGGCGACGTGCGCGTGGTGATGCTGCACCCGAACCAGCGGCACGCCCCGGGTCGCGGCCCACCGCTGTGCCCAGTGTGCCGACAGATAGCCCGGGTGCGCGTCGCAGACGATCATCGTCGGCTCGACGGCAAAGAGCGTCAGCAGGTGAGCCGCCGTCCGGTCCAGGGCAGCGAGCGTCTCAGGACTTTCCACATCGCCAATGTGCTGGCTGAGGATCGCGTAGTCGCCGGTGGTGACGCACAAGGTCGCCTTCAGTTCGCCGCCCACCGCCAGCACCGGCGGCACCGCACGCGGCAAGCGTACCGGCAACGGCACATACCCGCGCGACCGCCGCAGGGGATATTCACGCTCCAGCAGGACGCGAACGACCGAATCGTCGCAGACGGTGTGGATGTCGCGGTTGTGCAACAGCCAGGCATCGGCCAAGCCAGCCAGACGGGTCAACGCTTCGTCGTTGTCCCGGGCAATCGGCTCATCGCTGCGGTTGCCCGAAGTCATCACGAGCGGCACCCCGCCCAGGGCTGGCTCGGCCAACAGCAGATGGTGCAATGGGGAGTACGGCAAGAACAACCCCAGCGTGTCGGTGCCCGGTGCGACGGCATCGGCCAAGGCCCGGGCCGGGGCGGTCGCGTCGCCCGGCTGGTGGTCGAGCCGACGCACCAGCACGATCGGCCGCTCGGCACCGACCAGCAACCGCTCCTCGTGGGCGTCGATCTGGGCGTAGGCACGGGCTTGGGCGAGGTCGCGGACCATGACCGCAAACGGCTTCTCGCCCCGGCCCTTGCGGGCGCGGAGAGTGGCGACGGCGGTCGGGTTGGTCGCATCGCAGGCGAGGTGAAACCCGCCGATGCCCTTGACCGCCACCACTTGCCCAGCGGCCAGCCTGGCCGCCGCCTCACGCAAAGCCTCATCTCGCGCGGCCACGGTCTGACCGGCGGCATCGACCAAGCTCAGGTGTGGCCCGCACACCGGACAAGCAACCGGCTGGGCGTGGAAGCGGCGGTCGGCCGGGTCGTGGTACTCCCGGGCGCAGGCTGGACACAGCGCGAAGCTGGCCATCGTCGTTGTCGGGCGGTCGTAGGGCAGGCTGCGGATGATCGTGAAACGTGGGCCGCAGTGCGTGCAGTTGATGAACGGGTAACGATAGCGTCGGTCGGCCGGGTCGTGCAATTCCCGCAAGCAGTCTGGGCAGGTGGCTATGTCCGCCGGGACCGCAGTTGTCGGCCCGGCGCGGCTGCCGCTCTCCAGGATGCGGAAATCGCGCTCGTCTGGGTGGGGGGTGATTGCCTCGCAGGTGTGCGTGTCGATCTGAGCCAAGGGTGGGGGCTGGCGCAGCAACTCGGCCCGGAAGGCGGCCAACTGCTCCGGTTGACCTTGGACCTCGATAAACACGCCCGCCGTATCGTTGCCGACGTGCCCGCTGAGGCGGTACTGCTGTGCCAGCCGGTAGACGAACGGCCGGAACCCCACCCCCTGCACGACCCCGCGTACCGTCAACCGCCAGCGTGCCAGCGATGCCGCAGACGGCGACGGTGTCGGCGTCGCTTCAGCCATCGTGCCAACCCCCGTGGCCTAGCGACGGCGTCGCTTCAGCCATCGTGCCAACCCCCTACCCACGGCCTAGCGACCTTTCAGTTGCATGTCGGCCACGCGAACGCGGTAGTCTTGCCCTTCCACGGTGATGTCGAAGAAAGTCTGATGGATCGCGTCCTCGTCGCGGCGGCCGTAGGTGCGGTCCATGTAGTCTAGCTCGGCCCCGAGCAAGCGTCGCTCCAGTTCTTCGGGGAAAAACGCGATCATCTGGTTGGGCAAGAACCGCAACTTCAGGGCCACGGCGATGCCCCGCATCGACTCGGGGCTGTTGTCGATCCAGTACATGCGGTTGATCTTCCGCAGATCGCCCGTCTCCGGCGTGTGCGGCATCTTGGACAGGTCGTAGGTAACGACGCGGCCGTTGGCCTGGGGGAAGGCGAGGATGGCCTTCATGGCTCGCAGTTGGCGCAGATAGTCAAAGCCATCGAAGGTGTTGAACTTCATGGTCCAGCGCATGACGCGGGTGCCAGTTTTCGTGCTGACCCCCGTGCCGCTGCCCTCTTTGCCCTGGCCCTTGCCCCCGCCTGGGCCGGGCGGGCCGGGTGCCTTGGCTACCCCGGCGAACAATTGCTCGCGCAGCGATTTATCCAGCCCTTCCAGCCGCTTGACCGCTTCGGTGTCGGCGGCGATGGCTTGCTGCAACGCCGGGTCATCGCGCAGATCGAGGGGCAACTCCGCCGCGGAGACACGCACCGCCGGGGCCTTGGGCAATTCTTCCAGCTCCTCGAACTTGATGCGGTCGTCGCGTTTCTCGACGGCCACTGGACCGCCCCCGCCCGGCGACGCGCCCGAATCGCTCGACGGCGTGTCGAAGTCCGGGTCTACCTCAACCACCGTCACCCCAATCGGTTCGGTGTTGCGGGTGAAGTTGAGCAAGCCCAGCGACAGCGCGACTAGCAGCGTGAACATCAGGATGTGCAGAACCACCGAACTGACCGTCGAAATCGGCGCTTCATGCTCCGGGGAGTACCGTTGCCAGAAGCGTTCCTCGGGTGGAAAGAGCGGTTTGGTCGGCGGCACGGCGGCTTGCGCGGGTGGACTCGCTTGGCTCATAGTCTGCCTCGACAGCGGCGAACAGGGACAGTCGAACTCGTCGGCGACACCTCTATTAGCTTACACCACCACCGACCCGCTCCGCAAGTCCCGCGTGTAGGTCAAGCGTCGCCCTGGGGGTTGGTTTTGCCGCCGCCCCGGCAGGCAGCCTATACTAACAGCAGCAGATGCGTCGGCGTGGCGCAGCGCTTCCCAATCATCCCTGCGAGGCAGATTATGCGTATCCTAGCGATCCTGGCTCGAGTTCTGTTCGGCTTGACCTTCGTCGTCTTCGGTAGCAACTATTTCTACGGGTTCTTGCAGATCCCCACGCCCGAGTCCGACACCCCGGCGGCCCAGTTCCTCGGAGTGCTGGCGCAGACCAAGTATCTGACGGTGGTCAAGGTGCTGGAAATCGTCGGTGGGGCGTTGGTGCTTCTGGGGTTGTTCGTGCCGCTGGGCTTGACCATTCTCACGCCGATTGTGGTCAACATCGTGCTGTACCACATCTTCATGCTGCCGACCGAACCAAGCAGTCTGGTGCTGACCACCACCTTGATGACGCTCAAC
>Ga0272446_1007955_pt1 | contig 10318 bp, 10 predicted proteins | sample YNPCB0061_FD_194587 | JGI IMG/M metagenome (GOLD analysis project Ga0272446, IMG submission 194587) | Hot spring microbial mat communities from Yellowstone National Park, WY, United States - YNP-CB-006-1 | ecosystem: Environmental > Aquatic > Thermal springs > Hot (42-90C) > Sediment | place... | reverse complement strand
CCTGGTCGAGGCTGCGCCAGGCCTCGGGGAATCGGACGATGACGTCGATCTCGTCGTCGCTGTCCAGCGGCCGCCAGGTGGTGGCGCGCAGGCCGCCGCCGGCCATCTGGACGGCGGCGCCGACGTCAGGCAGGCCGATGCCGCGGCGGGCGGCCTCGGCGCGGTCGAGGACGGCCTGCAGCACCGGGACGGGGATGGGGAGGCTGTCCTGGATCCCCTGGAGCCCGGGGCGGGCCTCGAGGAAGGCGCGGGTGCGCGCGACGGCCTCGGCGAGGCGGGCGGGGTCGTCGTGGCGCAGCAGCACGGCGACGGGCTTGCCGGGGACGGGCCCGGGGCGCTCGATGCGGACGTCGGCCGAGCCGCCGGGCAGTTCCCCGATCTCGCGGGAGATGCGCGCGAGGATTTCGGAGGCGGACGGACGGTCGCGCCAGTCGGAGAAGGTCACGGTGACGGTGCCAATGGTGTCGGGGGGCAGGTCGCCGCCGGGGCGGGTGCTGCGGCCGGATCGGGCGTAGGTCTCAGCGATCCCGCCCTGGCGGGCGACGGCGGCCACGGCCGCCTCGGCGCGCAGGACGATGGCGTCCATCTCGGCGTGGGAGAGGGGGCCGGTGGCGCGCAGGACGACGATGCCTCGCTCGGGCTCGATCTCGGGGAAGAACTGGACGCCGGCGCCGAACTTGACGTAAGCCATCGCGCCGCCGGCCAGGAGCAGGCAGGCGAGGGCGAGGACGCGGGCGGGGGCCTGGAGTGCGCGGGCGAGGAGGGCGACGTAGGCGCGGCTGAAGGCGCCGCGCGGGACGCCCGGGACGGCGGGGACGGTGGGGGGGCGTCCGCCGAGCAGGCCGCCGAGGGCGGGAACGAAGATCAGCGCCATCGCGAGGGACGCGAGCATGGTCGCGACCTGGGAGATGGGCATGTAGCGCATGAACTCGCCGACGATCCCGGGCCACAGGAAGAGGGGGGAGAAGGCGGCGAGAACGGTTGCGATCGAGGCCGTGACGGGCCAGCCCATGTGGGCGACCGCCAGGCGGTAGGCATCGACGCGCGCCATCCCTTCGCGGATCCGGGCGTCGGCGTATTCCACCACGACGATCGCGCCATCGACGACGTTGCCGGCGGCGAAGATAAGCCCGAAGAGGACGACGATGTTGAGGGTGAGCCCGCCGGCCCAGAGGAGGAGGATCGCGGTCAGGAAGGCGCCGGGGACGGCGACGGCGACGAGGAGGGTGGCGCGGGCGCCGAGGGAGCCGAGGACGCCGACGAGGACAAGAACGACGGCCAGCGCCAGGTTGTTGGCGAGCTCCTGCAGCTGGGTCTCGACCTGCTCGGAGCGGTCCTGCAGGACGGAGACGCGCACGCCGTCGGGCAGCATGGGCCGGGCGGCCTCGACGACGGCGCGCACCTGGCCGACGGTCTCGAGCATCGACGCGCCCTGGCGCTTCGAGATCTCGAGGACGAGGGCCGGCGCCCCGCCGACGCGCGTGGCGCGGTCGCGGTCGCGGAAGGTGCGGCGGATCTCGCCGAGGTCCGTCACCGAGAGCACGCGGTCCCCGGAGACGGCGACGGGGACCTGGGAGATCTCGCGCAAGGATCCGAGCAGGCCCGGGACCTCGAGGCCGACGCGTCCGGAGGGGGTGCGCAGGTCGCCGGCGGCGACGAGGCGGTTGCCGTCGGCGAAGGCGCTGGCGACCTCGGCGACCGCGATCCCTTGGGCCTCGAGGACAGCGGGGTCGGCGAGGATCTCGACCGTCTCCTCGCGGGTGCCTTCTAGGCGCACCTCGAGGACGCCGGGGACCTGCTGTACGATGTCGCGCAGGCGGCGGGCGGCCTGCAGGAGGAGGCGCTCCTCGGCGTCGCCGGAGAGGGCGACGAGGAGGACAGGGAAGAGGGAGAGGTTGACCTCCGAGATCCGCGGCTCCTTGGCGTCCGCCGGGAAGAGCGCGCGGGCGCGGTCGACGCGGTCTCGCATGTCGGGCAGGCGGTCGCGGGCGCGCACACCGGCCTGGAACTCGACGATGACGTTGCCCCCGCCCCGGAAGGCGGTGGCACGGATCTCCTTGACGCCGGCGAGACCGCGCAGTTCGGTCTCGAGGGGGCGGATCATCAGGCGCTCGACATCCTCGGGAGAGGCGCCCTCGAGGCCGAGGGTGACGTAGAGGACCGGGATCTGGACGTCGGGCTCGGCCTCCTTGGGGATCCGGTCCCACGCCATCAGGCCGCCGGCGAGGAGGAGCAGGAGGATCGCGATCCAAATGCGCGGCCGCCCGACGCCGGCCTCGGCCAGCGCCCTCATGGAGCGGCCTCGACGCGCACGGGAGCGCCGTCGCGGGCGAGATCTTGGCCGCGGACGACGAGGCGAAGGCGTTCGGGCAGGCCCTCGACGAGGGCGTCGCCGCCGTCGCCGCCCACCAGCCGGACGGGGTGGAAGCGGATCCGTCCCTCCTCGGCGGACTTGACGCCCACGCGTCCCGTCGCGTCGGCGGTCAGCGCCGAGAGGGGCAGACGGTGGAGCGTGCGCTCGGGGCCCTCGATCACGAGGCGGCCGACCTGGCCCGGGGCGAGGCCCGGGGGCAGCTCGGCCTCGACGCGCCAGGTGCGCGCGGGGGCCTCGGCGCGGGCGGCGATGAAGACGACGCGCCCCTCGACGGGGGCGCCGCCGCGGGGCTCGAAGCGGGCGCGCGCGCCCTCGCGCAGGAGCGGCAGGTCGCGCTCGGCGACATAGCCGCGGACGCGCAGGCGCGAGACGTCGGCGAGCTCGGCGACGAGGTCACCGCGCATGACCCAGCGGCCGGGTTCGACGAAGCGCCGCTCGAGGCGGGCGGGGAAGGGGGTCCGGACCACGAGATCCTCGACCGCCTGGCGCGCGCCCGCCTCCTCGCGCTCGGCCTCGGCCAGGCGGGCCTCGGCGTCGATGACGCGGTTACGCGCCGCGCCGCCGCTCGGCAGCAGGGCGCGCGCGGCCTCGGCCTCCGCGCGGCGCGCGGCGACCTTGGCCTGGGCCTCGCGGAGGCGCGCGGGCCGGTCCTCGGGGAGCAGGAGGGCGACGGGGGCGCCGTCGCCGAGGGCGTCGCCTTCGGCCGCCGGCGTCTCCGCGATGCGCCCGTCGAGGGCGGCGCGGGCCTCGGTGCGCCGCCAGGGCTCGACGACGGCGGCCAGCGCCACCTCGCGGGGCAGGGTCTGGGCGGCCTGCTCGCGGACGAGGACGAGGGGAGGCGGTGGGGCGGGCGGCGGGGGGGCCGCGCTCCGGGGCGGGGCGGTGGCGATCCAGGCGAGGGCGGCCAGGGCGGCGGCGAAGGACCAGGTCCAGCCCGAGAGGGCGATCGGGCGAAGAAAGGATGTCATCGGAGGGCTTCGGCCTCCTCCGCAGCGATGGCCGCCAAGGCCGCGGCGCGCGCGTCCTCGGGCAGGCGTCCGCCGAGGCTCTCGATGAGCCACAGCGCCTCGAGGGCGAGGCTGCGGGCGTAGCGCGCGCCGTCGCGCCCCAGGGCCTCGAAGCGGCGCGCATGGTGCGCGGCGACCAGGGAGAGGAGGTCGGGGTGCTGGGCGGCGGCGGCCATCATCGCCCCGAGCGCGGGCTTGTGCTCGGCCGGATCATCGGGGATCCGCAGGCGCGGCGTTCCGTCGGCCTCGGAGACGATCGGATCGGGCTCCTCGGCGAGACAGCGGCGCATCAGCCCGGCCACCAGGGCCTCCTTGGTGGGGAAGTGGTAGAGCAGCCCGCCCTTCGAGATCCCGGCGCGGTCGGCGACGGCCTCGAGGGTGAAGGCGGCGATCCCCTCCTCGGCGAGCAGGGCGTCGGCGGCGTCGAGGGCCGCGGCGCGGGCGGCGGGGGGGCGGGGCATCGGGCTCTCCGGGCAAACCGTCTGGACGGTGCAGTTATCGTAGGGCGAGGGTGGCCTGGGTCAAGGGGACGGGATTCCGGCGGCGCCGGTCCCATCTGGGAGGGAACCGTTCCTGTCCGGGAGTCCAAGCCGATGCCTCTCCTGCGCCGTTCCCTGCTGCTGGCCGCGTCCGCTTTGCCTGTGGGGATCCCGATGGCCCGGGCGGAGCGTCGCATGGGGGCACTCTCTGCCCCGGAGGTGGTCGAATGGCATTCGCTGACCTGTCCTTTCTGCGCGCAGTTCGTCCTGGCGGTCTGGCCGGAGGTGGAGCGCCGTTTGGTGCGGCCTGGGCATCTGGCAATCCGCTTCGAGGACTTTCCGCTCGACATGCTGGCGCTGGAGGGGGCTGCGGTGATGCGAGCGTTGGAGGGGGAAGCCTATGTGGCGGCCTTGAAGCGGGTCTATGGGGCGCAGCGCGTCTGGATCCAGATGCCGCGCACCCAGGCGCTGACGGAGATCGCGCGGGTGGCGGGGATTCCGGCGGTCGAGGCGCGACGCCGGGCGGAGGATCCGGCTCTGCTGCGCGAGATCGCGGCTGAGCGCCTGCGGGCGGAGCAGGAGGAGGGGGTGACCGGGACACCGGCCTTCCGGATCGGCACCCAGATCCTGGTGGGCGTGCTGCCCTACGAGATGTTCGAGGCGGCGACCGAGCGGGCGCATGGCCGTCCGATCTGAGGGCCCTCCCGTCCCGCCGGCCTCCCTCGTTCCGCTGCTCGAGGCGGCGGCGGAATCGCCTGGCGACGGCTCCGTGATCGGCCGGGTGCGCGCCGACGGCGGCTCTTGGGGACGAATCCTGGAGGGCGCGCCCGCGCGCCGGCTCGAGGTCGAGGCGCGCCTGCCGACGCAGCACTGGTCCTCGCCCGAAGTCGTGCCGGGGATGGTGGCGCTCGAGGCGCCGCGGATCTGGACGCGCCTGCGGCGGCACCTGCCCGAGGGGTGGTCCGTGGCCGGGGAGGTGCGCTGGGAGGCGCCGTCGCTGGTGCTGCGCCTCACCGCCGCGCCTGCCGCCGCCCCGTCTCCCCGTCGGGCGCCGCGGCGCCGCTGAGGGGGACGGCGTCGCGTCTCAGCCGATGAAGGCGCGCCCCGGCGGAGGCTTCACCTTGGCCTCCTTCGGCGCCGTCAGCAGCAGGGCCGCGGTCAGGGGACCGAGCTTGCCCACCAGCATGAGGACGATGAGGACGATGCGTCCTGCCGTTCCCGTCGCCGTGGTGGCCCCGAGGGAGGCGTCCGTCGTCGACAGCGCCGACACCGCCTCGAACGCCGCCTCGCGCAGCGGGATCCCGTCGAGCGCGGTCAGCAGGAACGTCCCGAGGACGCACAGGGCGAAGGTGAGCAGGATCAGGGCCGTCGCCTTGGCCACGTCCTCGGGCGGGATCGTGCGGCCGAACGCGACGACGGCCTGGCGCCGCCGCAGGAAGGCGGCGACGGCGAGCAGGGCGACCGCGGCCGTCGTCACCTTCACGCCGCCCGCCGTGGAGGCGCTGCCGCCGCCGACGAGCATCAGGATCGCGGAGACCAGCCAGGTGGTGCCCGTCATCCCCGCGTGATCGACGGACGCGAAGCCGGCCGTGCGGATCGACGTCCCCTGGAACCAGGCCGCCCCACAGCCGGTCTGCCGCGGTCTCGAGGCCGTCCAGGGTCCGGGGGTTCGACCACTCGAGCAGGGCGAAGGCGGCAGGACCGATCAGGAGGCAGACGCCCATCGCGGCCACGGCGAGCTTGGCATGGAGGGACAGGCGCGCCCAGCGGCGCTCCTCCCGCATGTCGGCCCGGACGCCGACGCCGAGGCCGCCGACGATGAAGAGCAGAGGTAGGGCGAGGTTGACGATCAGATCCCCCGCCCACGGGGCCCTGCCGTCGGCGCGCAGCGCGAAGCCGGCGTTGTTCGTGGCCGAGACGGCGTGGAAGAGGGAGAACCGGAGCCCTTCCGCCCTCCATCTCGGGGACCCCTCGCAGCGCGAGGACGGCCGTGCCGGCAGCCTCCACGGCGAGCACCGCCAGGATGATCGCCTTCGCGAGGGTCCGGACCTCGCCCACCGACGGCCGGTTCAGGTCCTCGCAGAGGTACAGGCGGTGGCGCAGCGTCAGGCGCATCCCGAGCGCGTGCAGGACCATCACGGTGAAGGTCATGAGGCCTAGCCTGCCCGCCTGGACGTCCTGACGGGCAGGCGCAAGCCAGCGCGCCGTCAGCGCGGCGGGGCGGGGCGGAAGGGCATCGCGAGGAGGGCTGCGAGGCGCTGGCGTGGGGCGTCGCGCAGCCCCGGGATCCCAAGGACGAGGGGCTCGGCCGCGCACCCCCGCCAGGTCCCGAAGGCGCGGTCCCAGACGGAGAGGCAGAAGCCGTAGTGCGAGCGCTCCTCCTCGGGGCGCTCGGAATGGTGGATCCGGTGCATCTCGGGCGTCACCACCACCAGGCGTAGGGCCCGTTCGATCCGCGGCGGCAGCGTCAGGTCGGCGTGGGTCAGCACGCTGCTGGCGTTGAGCAGGATCTCGAAGGCGCCCACCGCCTCGGGCGGCGCGCCGAGCAGGACGGCGAGGGCGGCCTTGATGAGCAGCGAGAGCAGCAGCTCGAGCGGGTGGAAGCGCACCCCGGTCGTGGCATCGACCTCCGGATCGGCGTGATGGACCCGGTGGAGGCGCCACAGCCACGGCACGGTGTGGAAGACGCGATGCTGGAGGTAGATGGCGAGATCGAGGAGCAGGATCGTCGCCGCCCAGGCCAGCGGTGCGGGCGCCTCCCGCAGGAGCCCGATCCCCTCTGCCTCCGCCCAAAGCGCGGCGCCGACGGCGCCGGCGGGCACGAGGAGGCGCGCGAGGAGGGCGCCGAGGGCGACGAGCGAGAGGTTGGGCAGCCACCGCCGCCGCCCCAGTGGACGCGGCATCCCCGAGGTCCAGCGCCGCTCGAGCGCCAGCGCGAGGGCGAGGACGGCGAGGAACGCGACGGGGCGCCAGGCCTCGAGGCTCATCTCGGCAGCGCCGCGAGCAGCAGGGGAGAGCCGGTCCCCTGCGCGTCCTCGAGGGCCACGAGGGCGGCGGCCCCTTGGCTCCGCACCACGGCGCGGGGGCGGGCGGATCCGGGACAGCAGGCCAGCAGCGCGCGGCCCAGCGGGCTCGTGGCCCGTCCGAGGGCGGCGAGGCGCGCGTGCGCGCTCTGCTCGGCCCCGGCGCCGTCCAGCCGATGGAGGCCCGGCGGCAGCGGAGCCGCCATCGCGGCGAGCAGCCCCACGGCCCCGCCGGGGGCGGCGTGGATCCAGGCCCAGCTCCAGCCGTGACGGATCCGATCGATCAGCCCGGTCGCCGGTCCGACAACGTCCTCGATCGGCAGCGGATCTCCGGAGGCGGAGAGATCGGCGGCCCCGATCTCCACCGCCCAGCGGAAGGGGCCGGGCGAAGGGCCCGCCGGGGCCTGGTGCAGCACCAGGCGGGCGACCTGCGCGGAGCCGGCGGCGGCCACCTGGGCGAGCCAGGCCCGCTCGCGTGCGTCCGGCATGTCGCGGATCCCCGGGGTGCGCCAGTCCATGGCGTCCATATCGGGCGCTCCGGCCGTGCGGACGAATCTCTCCGCCGCCCCCTGGGCGGCGCGGGCGACCGCCCCATTTCGGTGCTCTCCACACCCCTCAGGTACGCCCGCCATGACCCCGACGCTGCGTCAGGCCGCCCGCCTGGCCGAGGAGATCGCCGCCCGGATCCGCGTCTTCTCCCCGCCCCTCGACACCGCGCTGGCCGCCGACGAGACCGCTCCCGCCGAGGCCCTGGAGCGCGCCCGCCTTCGTGCGACGCATCAGGATCACGAGATCCATCAGCTCGAGGACCTGCTGATCGCTCTCCGTCAGGCGGTCGGCCGGGCGAACGCCGAGACGGGGATCTCCGATCTCCTCGCCGAGCGCGCCGTCCTTGCCGGACGCCTGGCGCGTCTCGAGGCACGGGCCAAGGCCAGGCCCTATGTGGGAGCGCCGCAGGCGGAGGCGGCCCTGGCGGATCTGCGGGCCCAGCGCTCGGCGTCGCGGTTCGGAGGGGCGGAGGGGTCGGTCTCGGTCCCGATCTGGACCCTCACCGAGATTGCGGACGCCAACGCCGAGGCGCTGACCTGCCGGCGCCGCCTGGCCGCGATCGGGGACGCGCTGGCCGAGCGCAACGCCGGGCGTCGCATCGCGCTGCCGGCGGGGGCGGAGGATCTGCTCCGCCGCCACGGGATCGCCGCCTGAGGGGCGGCCACGGAATCCGCCGCCGGCAGGCCCGGCGGCGGCCAGGCGGAGCCCGCAGGGCACCGCCGCGCGGCGGGAGGGACCAAGCGGGCTCGAAAGGCCCTCGGACATCGCCTTCCCGTTCGACGCCCCCGCGGCGCCGCCGTCCTCCCTCGGGAGGGATTGCCGGTTGCCGGGCGCCTCGGAGGCGGGCGGGGAAGGGAGCGGGTTGCCGGTCGTCGATCGTCGGTTGCCGGGTCCCTGCCCGCCGCGTTCCTTCAGCCTGCGGAGGCCGGCGCCTCCGCAGGCGGATCCGGCGCCTTGGGCGCCAGCGCCGGGCCGACGGCCTGATGCAGGCGCATCCGTCCGCCGTCGATCTCGACGGCGGTCAGCACGCCGGCGCGCCAGGCCTTGGTGTCGATGTTGACCCGCCAAGGCAGGATCTCGACGGCGTTGCAGGGCACATGCCCATGGACGGTCGCGATCCCGGGAGGAAGCGGGGAGAAGGGGGCCTTGTGCCAGGCCTTGGCCCAGAGGGGATCTTGCTCCGGATCCGGCGGGGGCAGGCCGGGCTCGAAGATCTGCTCCAGGCACCCGGGTAGGGCCGCGCCATGGACGAGGATCCAGGCCCCCTCGCGCCGCGCCACGGGACGGCCCATCAGGGGCGCGAGCGCCGGGCCGAGCGCCCGGGCCAGGGCCGCGGCGCCGACGTCGGCGCGCACCTCCTGGCCGAGTCCGATCTCGGCGAGCACCGGCAGGCCGGCGCCGCGGGCCCAGAGATGCCAGGCCTGCGTCCGCGCGGCCGGATCGTCGTGGGCGAAGGCGGCCAGCGCCGCCTGCTCGTGGTTGCCGGGCAGCAGCAGCGTCTCGACGTTGGCGGGACGGAAGGCGACTGCTCGCGATAGCGCGGCGACGCCGGCGGGTCCCTTTCCCAGGAAATCCCCGAGGAAGGCCACGAGCGGATCCCGCAGCCGAGGCAGCACTTCCGCGAGCAGATGCCCGAGCAGGGCAGCCAGCAGGTCGTCGCGGCCATGGACGTCGCCGATGGCCAAGAGGGGGCGCTCCGCCGCGACGGGGGCGTCGCGCCAGGTCCCCGTCCGGACGGCGATCATCGGACGCGGGCGAAGGACTCGCGGACCTTCTCCGCCTGGCGCCACAGATCGCGCCGCCGCGCCTCCTCCTGGAGGATCGCCCCGTCGTCGGGCTGGTCGATGGCGAGCAGGGCCGGCGGGTCTTCGGGGCCGAAGCCGAGCATCATGGCCGGCCCTTGTCCGGGCCGTCCGATGTAGTAGGCCGGATAGGCGCGGCGGCAGGCCTCGAAGATCTCGGCGATGTCGGGGCGGCGCATCTGCATCTCGATGAGGGCCGCGCCCAGCGTGCTCTCCTCGGTGTCGGACGTCCTCAGCACCTCCCCCATCCACAGCGCGCTCTGGCCCGGGCTGAGGCGCATCGCGCGGAGGAAGCGGCCCGCGGTGCGCTGGCGCGCGTCGGAGATGGTCGGCATCGGGCCGGAGCGGCGCATGAAGCTCAGATCGATCCGCAGCGGCGCGCGATCGACCCGGAACGTTCCGGTGAAGACCGCCATCATGACGAACCCGCTCGCCCCCACCGCGTAGATCCGATGGGGGACGTCGCGGTAGGCCTCGAAGACCTGGTTGTAGCCCTTGACGAAGTAGCGGCGCGCCTGCTCGACGGGCGGCGTCTCGCGGGAGAAGAGGCCGGCAGCCAGGATCGGCCTCTCGAAGGGATAGCAGCCGACGGCTCCCTGGCGACCTGGATCGCTCATCCACAGCTCGGGGTAGTGGTGGCGAGGCAGCCAGCGGAAGAACCGGAAGCTGCCGGAGGGGCCGAGCCAGCGGGCCCCGTCCGACAGGTCGGACAGGGCGGACATCAGCGAGGACTGGCGAAGGTCTGCGCTCATTGCCTGAAGGATGTGGGTGTGACGGCGGTGGGGAGGATCCACGGCGCGGGGCGCGCGGAGGCCGGAAGGTAGAGCGGATGGCGCGGCCAGCCCTCCTTGGTCGTCCCCAGCGCCTCGAGGCGCACGCCCGCGTCGGCGAGGCGTCCGGCCACCGCCCGGGCCCTCGAGACGAGGCGCGGATGGGGGCGGCCGAAGGCCATCACGGCCCGTCCCGCCCGGGCGGCCTCGCGCTCGAGCACGGCGTCGGCCTCGGGGCCGATCGGATCGTCGGCCACGAGGAGCGCGTCCGGATCGGTCGCGCGCAGCGCGAAGAGGTTGCACACGACGAGCGC
>Ga0272446_1007954_pt1 | contig 10318 bp, 7 predicted proteins | sample YNPCB0061_FD_194587 | JGI IMG/M metagenome (GOLD analysis project Ga0272446, IMG submission 194587) | Hot spring microbial mat communities from Yellowstone National Park, WY, United States - YNP-CB-006-1 | ecosystem: Environmental > Aquatic > Thermal springs > Hot (42-90C) > Sediment | place... | reverse complement strand
CGCAGAGGGCGGAACGGCGGTCGCGTCCGTGGCGGAGCTGCCGGGAGACGTCGGCGCGGTGGTCGTGTTCGTGGTCAATGCCGCGCAGGCCGAGGCGGTGCTGTTCGGCGAGGGCGGCATCGCCCCGCGGCTGCCCGGGGGCGCGGTGGTGCTGCTGTGCACGACCGTTTCGCCCGCTGCCGCCGTCGCGATCTCGAAGCGGCTCGCTACCTTCGGCATCCTGATGCTCGACAGCCCCGTCTCCGGCGGCGTGAAGGGGGCGATGGGCGGCACGATGACGGTGATGGCCTCGGGCCCCGAGGCCGCCTTCGCCGCCGCTGCGCCGGTGCTCGATGCGATGGCCGGGAAGGTCTGGAACCTCGGCCCCGAGCCCGGCGCGGGCAGCACGGTGAAGATGGTCAACCAGCTGCTCGCAGGTGTGCATCTCGCGGCCATGGGCGAGGCCTTCGCGCTCGGCGTCCGCGCGGGCGCCGACCCGAAGGTGCTGTTCGACGTGATCAGCGGCTCGGCGGGCGCCTCGTGGATGTTCCTCGACCGCGGCCCGCGCCTGCTCGCGGGCGACGACACGCCGAGGAGCGCCATCAACATCTTCGTCAAGGACCTCGGCATCGTGCTGGACGAGGCGCGCGCGCTCACCTTCCCGCTGCCGCTCTCGGCCGCCGCGCACCAGATCTTCCTCGCCGTCGCGGCCGCCGGCGGCGGCGACCGTGACGATGCCTTCACGATCCGCTTCTGGCAGAAGCTCGCCGGCATTCAGCTTCCCGGCGAGACGAAGGAGGGCTGAGCATGGCCGCGCGCTACAGCATCGCCGCCATCCCCGGAGACGGCATCGGCAAGGAGGTGGTGCCAGCGGGCCTCGCCGTGCTGCGCGCCGCCGCCGCGCGGGCGGGCGGCTTCGCGCTCGAGGTGACCGAGTATCCCTGGGGCTCCGACTTCTACCGCGCCACCGGGCGGATGATGCCCGAGGACGGGCTCGCCACGCTCCGCGCGCACGACGCGATCCTGTTCGGCGCGGTGGGCGACCCCGGCCTGCCCGACGACCTGACGCTCTGGGGCCTCCGCCTTGCGATCTGCCAGGGGTTCGACCAGTACGCCAACATCCGCCCGATCCGCCTCTTCCCCGGCATCGCGAGCCCGCTCGCGGGCGCCGATGCGGCGGCGCTCGACTGGGTGATCGTGCGCGAGAACTCGGAGGGCGAGTATGCCGGGCATGGCGGGCGCGCCCATCGCGGCCTGCCCGAGGAGGTGGCGACCGAGACGTCGATCTTCACCCGTACGGGCGTGGAACGGATCATGCGCGTTGCCTTCCGCCTCGCCGAGAGCAGGCCGCGGAAACATCTCGTCGTCGTGACGAAATCCAACGCCCAGCGCCACGGCATGGTGCTGTGGGACGAGATCGCCGCCGAGGTGGCGCGGGAGTTCCCCTCCGTCCGCACCGAGCGCGTGCTGGTCGATGCGATGGCGGCACGGATGGTGCTGAAGCCGCGCTCGATCGACACGGTGGTGGCGACCAACCTGCACGCCGACATCCTCTCCGACCTCGCCGGCGCGCTCGCCGGCGGTCTCGGCCTCGCGCCGACGGCGAACCTCAACCCCGAGCGACGCGCGCCCTCGATGTTCGAGCCGATCCACGGCTCTGCCTTCGACATCATGGGCAAGGGCATCGCCAACCCGATCGGCACGTTCTGGTCGGGCGCGATGATGCTCGACCATCTCGGCGAGGCTGCTGCGGCGACGCTGATCACGGACGCGATCGCGCGCGTGACGGCGGCGGGCATCCTGACCGGCGATGTCGGCGGCACGGCGACCACGGCGCAGGTGACGGAGGCGGTGATCGCCGCGATCGAGGGGCGGAACGCCTGATCGCTACCTGAAGTCCCGGCTGCCCGGGAGAAACCGCTTCGGGTCGAGCTTCGCCTGGTCGCGCGGGTGGCCGCGGGCTGGGTTCCGCGCCTCCCGCTGCGGCGTCTTCACCTCATCGGCGCGGGCGAGCGCACGGTCCCACAGCGCGCCGTCCGCCCCGCGCGCATGCAGGGTGGCGAGCAGGTCGGAACGGTCCTCCACCCGCTTCGCGCGCAGGTGGATGATCGGTGCCGCGCCATAGTCCTGCCGCTCCACCACGCCGTCTGCCAGCATCAGGCGTGAGCCGATGATGGCGGCGCGGAACCGCGCGAGAACGGGCGGCATGACGACGAGGTTCGCCTGCCCGAACTCGTCCTCGAGCGTGACGAACACCACGCCCTTGGCGCTGCCCGGACGTTGCCGGACGAGAACGAGCCCGGCGAGCCGCACCCGCGCGCCCGGCTTCGCGGCGGCAAGCATGCGCGTGTCGGCCGCTCCCAGCGCTGCGAGGTCGGGCCGCAGGAGCGCGAGCGGGTGCGCCTTCAGCGAGAGCGCGAGCGCGCCGTAGTCGGCCACCACCTCCTCGCCGAGGCTCGCCTCCGGCAGCGCGGGCGCGGCCTCGGCGAACAGGTCGCCCTCCGCGGCGGCGAACAGCGGCGGCGGCGCCTCCAGCGCGTGCGCCTGCCACAGCGCCTCGCGGCGGGAGAGGCCGAGCGAGGCGAAGCCATCCGCCTCGGCGAGCCGCGCGAGCGCCGCCGCGCCGAGGCCCGATCGCCGCGCGAGCTCCTCGACGCTCTCGAAGGGCCGTCCGTTGCCGGCAGCGCGCGCCGCCTCGAGCGCAAGCCCGTCACGCCCGGCGAGCCCCTTCACCTCGCGCAAGCCGAGCCGCAGCGCGAGCCCGCCTGCGCTGTCGCCGCAGGGCTCGAGCGTCGCGTCCCAGCGGGAGGCGTTGACGTCCACCCCGCGCACGACAACGCCGTGGTTCTGCGCGTCCCGCACGATCTGCGCCGGGGCGTAGAACCCCATCGGCTGGCTGTTGAGCAGCGCCGCCGCGAACACCGCGGGGTAGTGGCACTTGATCCAGGCGGAGACATAGACGAGCAGGGCGAAGGAGGCGGCGTGGCTCTCGGGGAAGCCGTAGGTGCCGAAGCCCTCGATCTGCCGGAAGCAGCGCTCGGCGAAGTCGCGGTCGTAGCCGCGCTCGGCCATGCCCGCGATCATCTTGTCGCGGAACTCGCCGATGATGCCGACCTTGCGGAAGGTCGCCATCGCTCGGCGCAGCCGGTCGGCGTCCTCCGCGCTGAATCCGGCGGCGACGATCGCGATCTTCATCGCCTGTTCCTGGAACAGCGGCACGCCGAGCGTGCGCCCGAGCACTGCCTCGAGCGCGGCGGAAGGGTAGCTCACCGGCTCCTCGCCGTTCCGCCGCCTGAGGTAGGGGTGGACCATGTCGCCCTGGATGGGGCCTGGGCGGACGATCGCGACCTGGATCACGAGGTCGTAGAAGGTCGCGGGCTTGAGCCTGGGCAGCATCGCCATCTGCGCCCGGCTCTCGACCTGGAACACGCCGACGCTGTCGGCGCGCGCGAGCATCGCGTAGACCGCCTGGTCCTCCGGCGGTATGGTTGCAAGATCGTATCGTTTCCCGTGATGCGCGGCGATCAGGTCGAACGCCTTCCGCACGCAGGAGAGCATGCCGAGCGCGAGCACATCCACCTTCAGCATGCCGAGGCGCTCGATGTCGTCCTTGTCCCACTCGATGGTGGTGCGGTCCGCCATGGCGGCGTTGGCGACGGGGGAGAGCTCGATGAGAGGGCCTCGCGTGATCACGAATCCGCCCACGTGCTGCGAGAGGTGTCGGGGGAAGCCCACGAGCTCCTCGGCGAGCGAGAGCGTCATCGCCAGCCGAGGGTCGGCGATGTCGAGGCCGAGCGCGGCGGCCTGGTCGGCGAGCGAGGCCTCGCGGCCCGGCCCCCAGGTCGCGTCGGCGATCCGCCCGGTGATGTCCTCGGAAAGCCCCATCGCGCGGCCGACCTCGCGGATCGCCATGCGATGCCGCCAGTGGATCACGGTGGCGGCGAGGCCCGCGCGGTGGCGGCCGTAGCGGGCGTAGATCCACTGGATCACCTCCTCGCGCCGCTCGTGCTCGAAATCGACGTCGATGTCGGGCGGCTCGTCGCGCGCCGCCGAGACGAAGCGCTCGAACAGGAGGTCGTGCTTCGAGGGGTCGACCGCGGTGATGCCGAGCACGTAGCAGACGGCCGAGTTGGCGGCGGAGCCGCGGCCCTGGCAGAGGATGCCCTGGCTTCGCGCGAAGCGGACGATCTCGTGCACGGTGAGGAAATAGGGCGCGTAGGAAAGCTGCGCGATGAGCGCGAGCTCGTGCTCGAGGCGCGCGCGCACATCGGCCGGCACGCCGCCCGGCCAGCGCTCTGCCGCGCCCGCCCAGGTGCGCTCGGCGAGCGTCTCCTGCGCCGTCAGCCCGGGCGTCACGATCTCGTCGGGGTATTCGTATCGGAGCTCGTCGAGCGAGAAGCGGCAGGCATCGGCGACCTCGAGCGTGCGCGCGAGCGCCACGGGGTGGCGGGCGAACAGCGCGGCCATCGCCTCCGGCGACTTCAGGTGCCGCTCGGCGTTCGCCTCTGCCGCAAGCCCGAGCGCTTCGACCGTGCAGCGGAGCCGGATCGCGGAGAGCACGTCGGCGAGCGGCCGGCGCGCTGGCGCGTGGTAGCGCACGTCGCCGAGGGCCACGAGCGGCGTGCCCGCGCGGACGGAAAGCTCGGCGAGCGAATCGAGCCGGCGCTGGTCATCGCCCCCCTGGCGAACGGCCGCGCCCAGCATCAGCGGCAGCGCGGTGACGCGGGCGAGCGCATCGCGGTCGGCCGCGAGGCGCGCGGCGAAGGCGGCGTCGGGCATGGCCGGGGGCAGGGCGACGAGCACCTGCCCCTCGGCATGGGCGAGCAGGTCGTCGCGGCCGATGCGGCACTGGCCCTTCGGCGCGGCGAGCTTGCCGCGCGAGAGCAGCCGTGACAGCCGGCCCCACGCCGCGCGGTCGGTCGGGTAGCAGAGATAGGCGCTGCCGTCGGCCAGACGGAGCGTCGCGGCCGGAATGAACCGGAGCCCCTGCGCCTTGGCCGCGAGGTGGCCGCGCACCAGCCCGGCGGTGCTGTTGATGTCGGTGATCGCGAGCGCCGCGAGGCCGAGCGCCTTGGCCGCGAGCACGAGCTCGTCGGGGTGCGAGGCGCCCTCGAGGAAGGAGAAGTTGGAGAGCGCCTGCAGCGCGGCGCAGCATGCCCCGCTCACGCGAGCCACCCGTGGATGAACCAGGCGGGAGCGCCTCCGGTCCGTTCGGCGAACACCCAGAGGCGCTGGCCGTCCTCGGTCTCGACACGCCAGTAGTCGCGCGCGCCCGGCTGTCCTCCCGGCTTCCACCAGGCGGGCAGGATCCGCTCCGGCCCCTCGGCCGACACCACGCGCCGCTCGCCCAGCCGCACGGGCGGGCCTTCGGGCAGCAGCGAGAGGGCGGCGATGGGGCGCGGGCGCCGGGCGAGCCGGACGGGGCGCGGCTTCGCCCCCCATCCCTCGGGCGGCTCGCGCGGGGCCGAGGCGGGGTCTGCCGCGCGCACGGCATGCTCGGGCCAGTGGCTCGGGAAGGGGTCGAGCCGCCGCACCGCGCGGGGGCCGAGCCGCCCGCGCAGCCGGTCGATCAGCCGGCCGAGTTCCTCGCGCCGCGCCGCCGCCTCTGCGGCGCTGCCCGCGAGCCCGCCCTGCCGCGCGCCGAGCGTCTCGGTCACCTCCGCGGCGAGGACGAGGCGCTCGATGCCGAAGCCGGGGTCGATCCGCTCGATCCGCGCGGCGAGGAGGCGGGCGAGATGGGCGGCATCGCGGCTCGCCTCGCCGGTGCCGATGCCGATCCGCTGCACCGTCGCATCCGTGCGGTGGCAGGCGAGGGTGAGCCGCCGCGCGCCGAGGCCCGCCCGCGCGAGATCGCCGCAGAGCTCCGCCATCAGCGCGGCGAGCCCCGCGCCGATCGCCTCCGCCGTCAGGATCGGCTCGGGGCAGTCGATCACCGCGCGCGCGGGCGGCGGCGGGCGGAGCGGGACGATCGGCGCGTCGGCGCGGCCGAGCGCCTGGTCGAGCAGGCGAAGGAGGCCGGGGCCGAGGCGCCGGGCGAGGGGGCCGCGCGGCTGCCGGGCAAGGTCGCCCACCGTGCGGAGGCCGAGCCGGGCGGCGGCCTCGAGCGTCTCCGCGCCGGGGCGGATGGCGGAGAGGGGCAGGGGCAGGACGGCGCGGGCCTGCTCCCCGGCCGTGACGATCGCGCCCTCCTGTCCTGCCCGGGCCAGCGCGGCGGCGCCGAGGGCGGTCGCGGCGATCGCGCCCCGCACCGCGAAGCCGGCTGCGCGGAGCCTCGCCGTGACCCAGGCGAGCAGCCCGGCCTCGCCGCCCTTGAGGTGCGCGCAGCCGGTGATGTCGAGCGCGATGCCGTCCGGCGGCGAAGGCGCGGCCAGCGGGGTGACGCAGAGGCACCAGGCGGCGAGGGAGGCGAGCAGGGCGGCATCGGCAGCCGGGTCGGCCGGCAGGCAGAGGAGGCCGGGCGTGGCGGCCAGCGCATCGGCGAGCGGCGTCCCGGCCGCGACCGGAACCCCCTCGGCCGCGGCGGTGACGAGGCGCCGCTGACCCTCCTGCGCCCACAGGATCAGGGATGTGCCGGCGAGTGCGGGGTCGCGCCGGATCAGCCTGTCGGTGGCGAGGCGGGGGAACCACAGCGCGAGGTGACGACGGCCCTCAGCCATGCATCGTCACCTCTCCGGTTTCGTCGAGGATCAAGGCCTTGCGGCCATTGTCCCAGGTGACGTCCCAGCATGCGGGCCGCCCGCCGCGGGCCAGAAGCAGCGAAAGCCGCCAGCGCGCCGCGCCGAGCCGGTGCGGCGCCGCGCCCGCGCCCGGCAGGGAGGAGACGCGCCAGCGCGTGCGCGCGGCGGTGGGGCCCACCCTGTCCTGATGCAGCCTTGCCTCATGGGGCCGCGCCTCTTCGGGCCTTGCCTCTTCGGGGCGGAGCAGCAGGCCGAGCGTGCCGCCGGCCTCGGCCGCGAGCTGCAGCCTGCGGGCGGAGGCGAGATCGAGCCGCGGCAGCACGGCGGCGACGGCGGCGAGCGCTGGCGAGCGCAGCGCCTGCTCGGCCGCCCAGAGCGCATCGTCTCCCGTCGCGTCGAGCAGGATCAGCCCGGCCGGGTCGAGCCCGAGCGCGGCAAGCCCCGGCGGCCAAGGCAGCCCGGCTGCGCGCGGCGGGGCGATCCATGCCGCAGGGCCGCCGGCGCGGCCGAGCAGATACCCGCAGAAGGCAGTGCAACACCCTGTTTCTGAGGCAAGAACTTCATGCACCGCACCGCGCGCCAGGCCGCCGCCCGGAAGGATCTCGTCGATTCCCCGCGCCACGCCCACCACCCCCGCCCGCGGCGCCGCCTGGTGCCGCGCGAGCACGCCCCGAAGGACGGAGACCAGGGCTGCACGGTCATCCGGAGACTGCGTCATCTCGCCTCTCTCCTGTGTTTCCTTGGCCCGCTGCCCTGGGAGGGGGCCGATCAGCCGCGTGCTTATGTTCACCAGTCCTACGTTCACTATTTGTTCTTTTGGCGCCGGCCGCAAGCCACGTCGCGGCACGTCAAGTGACGGCCGTCACAGCGGACGCTGACATCGGCAGGCTATATATTTTCCATTCCATCAAGCGTTCGTGAGGAGGCGGGCAACCGTGTCCGTGGGGCCAACCGAGACGTCGTTCGCACCGGTCGCACGCGCCGTGCTGGAAGCGCTGGCGAAGCCGACCGTACGGCCGCCCCAGGCGGAGACGCCACCACCATCCCCGGTCTCGTCCACGGTCTCCATCGCCCGGGCAGCGCCCTTGCCTCCGCCGCCCGTGCCTGCCGATGACCGGCCGCATGCCGCGCGGATCGCCGTCGTCGGCATGCGCGAATCACGCGCGATGGCGGCCCTCGCCGCCGACATCGCCGCCCAGCTCGCCGAGGCCGACCCCGCCTCGGCGGAGACGCTGCGCACCCGCCTGCGCGAGGTGATCGAGATCGGTTCGGCCCGGGACACGGCGGGGCCGCTCGCGGCTCTCTACGCCGCAGCGCGGCGCGACCCCTCGGCGCCGCTCGCCCGCATCCTCGCACCCGGCGCGCTCGACGCGGGCACGCCGGACCGACGCGGCCTCTCGGCCGCCCTTGCCGATGCCATCGAGGCGCTGCGCGGCCTCGACGAGCGTTTCGCGGCGCGTGACTTCGCGCTCGCAGGGCCAGCCCCGGCCAAGGCCGCGCCGGCTCCGGGTAGCCTCGATCTGACCGTCTGATCGCCCGGCCCCTGGCGATCCTGCCGCCGAGGCAGCAGGATCGGCGGCGTGCAGAGCGACATCGCCCTTCCGATGCTCGACGCGACGCTGCGCGAGCGCCTCGGCGCCGTGGGCCGCCGCGTCGTCATTCCCGCCGGAACGGTGCTGTTCCGCCCCGGCGAGGCCTGCGATCGCTGGCTGGTCGTGCTCGCAGGCAGCGTGCGCGTGGTGCGCACCGACCCGGCCGGGCGGACGCTGCTGCTCTATCGCATCGGCCCTGGCGAGACCTGCATCCTGACCACCACCGGCCTGATCGAGGGGGCCGCGTACGACGCCGAGGCGACGGCCGAGACCGAGGTCGAGGCCCTGGTGGTGCCGGGCGAGGCGTTCCTCCGCCTGCTCGCCGAGGAGCCGCGGTTCCGCCGCTTCGCCTTCGCCGCCTATGCGCGGCGGATCGCGGCGCTGATGGCGCTCGTCGAGGAGCTCGCCTTCGACGAGCTGGGCGCGCGGCTGGCGCGGCGGCTGCTCGCGCTCGCCGGCGCCGACGGGCTCGTTCCGGTGACGCACGAGATGCTGGCCGAGGAGCTCGCCACCGCCCGCGAGGTGGTCAGCCGCCGGCTGAAGGCGTTCGAGCGTGCCGGGCTGGTCCGCCTCGCCCGCGGTCGCATCGCCGTGACCGACCGCGCGGGCCTCGCCGCCGCTGCCGGCGCGTCGGCTGCCGAGAAATCCGCCCCTTCGTGATCCAGGTCACGGAACCCCGCCGCGCGCCCGCCTAGGGTGCTGCCGTCGCCGCCATGTCGCGGCACGAGGATGGAGGGACTGATGACGAAGAACATGGGCATGCTTGACCGGGGCCTGCGCGTCGCCGTGGGCGGGCTTCTCGTCGCGCTCGCCGCGACCGGGACGGTCGGCGTCTGGGGCTGGATCGGCGTGGTTCCGCTGGCGACGGCCGCGATCGGCTGGTGCCCGGCCTATACGCTGCTCGGCATCCGCACCTGCCCGGTGTCCTGAGCGGCGCCACCCGCGCCCAGAGCAGCGCCCGATGCGATGGAACCGTTCTCGGTTTCATCGCATCGGGCGAAGCTGCTCCATCCATGCGGTTTTCCAGTGCACGACCTTCCGATCGAGTGAATGCACTCGATCGGAACGTGCGCTGGGTGGACGGCTGACGCCGCCGCGTGCTTGGCTTTCTCCTGTCCGACGAGGGAAGGGGAAGGGAAAGGGAAAGGCCATGAAACGGGGTGTTCTCGCCGCGGCGGTGGTCGCGCTCGCCGCCGGGCCTGCCGCCGCGCAGCAGACGCAGAAATCGACGCTCGAGCAGGTGCGCGAGCGCGGCGTGCTGCTCTGCGGCGGCCATACCGGCGCGCCTGGCTTCAGCCTGCCCGACAGCCAGGGGAACTGGACGGGCTTCGATGTCGAGATCTGCCGCGCCGTCGCCGCCGCCGTGCTCGGCGACGCGACCAGGGTGCGGCTCAGCCCGCTCACCTCGCAGCAGCGGCTGACGGCGCTGCAGTCCGGCGCGATCGACCTCCTGGTGCGCACCACCACCTGGACGCATTCGCGCGACACCAATCTCGGCCTCAGCTTCGCCGGCGTGAACTTCTACGACGGCCAGGGCTTCCTGGTGCGCCGCAGCCTCAACCTCGCGAGCGCGAAGGAGCTCGACGGCGCCTCGATCTGCGTCACCACGGGGACGACCAACGAGCTCAACCTCGCCGACTGGGCGCGCACCAACCGCCTCACCGTGCGGCCGGTGGTGTTCGAGCAGAACGAGGAGACGCGCAAGGCCTACATCGCCGGCCGCTGCGACGCGCTCACGACGGATGCGAGCCAGCTCGCCGGCATCCGCACCGCGCTCGAGAAGCCCGATGACCACGTGGTGCTGCCCGACATCATCTCGAAGGAGCCGCTCGGGCCTGTCGTCCGCAAGGGGGACCCGCAGTGGTTCGACATCGTGCGCTGGACGCTGTTCGCTCTGATCGAGGCGGAGGAACTCGGTGTCACCCGCGCCAACGTCGACCAGATGCTCGAGAGCCAGAACCCCGCGGTGCAGCGGCTGCTCGGCAAGTCCGGGGGGCACGGGCGGATGATGGGGCTCGACGACGCGTGGGCATACCGGATCGTCAAGCAGCTCGGCAACTACGGCGAGCT
>Ga0272446_1007953_pt1 | contig 10320 bp, 10 predicted proteins | sample YNPCB0061_FD_194587 | JGI IMG/M metagenome (GOLD analysis project Ga0272446, IMG submission 194587) | Hot spring microbial mat communities from Yellowstone National Park, WY, United States - YNP-CB-006-1 | ecosystem: Environmental > Aquatic > Thermal springs > Hot (42-90C) > Sediment | place... | reverse complement strand
CCGATAGGCTTCGACGACGGTTTGTACGTCGCTGGACTTGAGCGACACGATGATCGAGTGATAGCCCTCGGCCTCGGCAATTTCGATGTAGCGCAAAGCACTTTCGACCATCGCCGGCGGGCAGGGATAGCCGTATTTCTCAACCAGATCGCGTTCGAGCGAGCCAGCGTTGACGCCGATACGCATGGGCAGGCCGCGGTCGCGGGCCTTGCGCACGACCTGGCGGAACCGCTCGTGACCGCCGATGTTGCCGGGGTTGATGCGGATTTTGTCTACTGGGTGATCGAGGGCAGCCAGGGCCATCTTGTAGTCGAAGTGAATGTCGCAGATCAGCGGGATGCCGATACGCTTTTTGATCTCGCCCAGGGCGGCGGCATCTTCAGGCTTGGGCACCGTCACCCGCACCAGTTCGCAGCCGGCCTCTTCGAGCCGATGAATCTGCGCGACGGTAGCCTCGACATCGAACGTATCCGTCGTCGTCATCGACTGCACCCAGATAGGGTTGTTGCCGCCGAAGACCTTGTTGCCAACTTGCACTTCGCGGGTCTTGTGCCGCTTGAATGGACGCTCGTACATGACCACACCTCGTCTGTGGGAGGCTGTCCCGGTTGGACTCTGCTGGTGCAACCGTTGTTAGCCTTACTTGGGCAACAATCCGTTGTTGTCTCGGCTTATCCTAGAGCCGAGACGGACCCGCAGTCAAGGCAGGTTGGCGGATATTCCAAGCGATACGCTCAGGCGGTGGGAAGCCAACCGACCGTCTGAGCGTCCGGCTCGACCGGCGAATGGCGACAGTGGCGGAAAAGAGAGAAAACTCGTTGACAGAGAACATCCGAGAAATTAAGCTGATCTCAGTAACCGTTCCCATTTCACGACTAAGCCGCATCACCGAGGGCGCTATGAATCACTTCGGTCGTTGTCGAGTACGAGCTTTCACCCTCATCGAGTTGTTGGTAGTCATCGCTATCATCGCTATCCTGATCGCCCTGCTGCTGCCGGCGGTGCAAAAAGTGCGTGAGTCGGCGGCTCGGATGCAGTGCAGCAACAACCTCAAGCAGATCGGCCTAGCCTGGCATGCCCACCACGATGCCCTGGGGTGCTTCCCCACTGCCGGCGACAATGGCCCCGACCTAGTCAATTACTGCTGCTCCGCGCAGCCAGGCTTCGTCAGCCACCTGAGCTGGACCTATCACATTCTGCCGTATCTGGAGCAAGAGGCTATCTACCGCATGGTGCAGCCTGGCAGCGGCACGAACTGGGGCAACCTGCGACGCCAGGTCGTCCGCACCTACTACTGCCCGTCGCGTCGGACGCCGCGACTGTACAACAATAACGCCAAATGCGATTATGCCGCCAGCCGCGGGACCGGGGAAAACGGCGTCGCGCAGCGTAACAACCTCGGCCGGTATGTGACGATTAGCGCGATCACTGACGGCACCTCAAATACCTTGATGGTCGGTGATTCGCGTATCCACTTGCACTACATGGAAGGCGGGGGCTGCTGCGGCGACAACGAAGATGCCTTCACCAGTGGCTGGGCCGATGATGTGGTGCGTCATGGCAACGTGCCCCCGGCCCCGGACATCCGCGATCCTGGCATCCCGGATAATGCCCCCGACGGCATGTTCGGGGGATCGCACGTCGGCGGCCTCAACGGCTGCATGGCCGATGGCTCGGTGCGGTTCATCCGATTCAGCGTCAGCCAGGTTACCTTCCAGCGGCTCAACCGCATCGACGATGGCCAAGTCTTGGGCAACGATTTCTAAGGTCTGCGTATGAAAGTCATCCATCGGTTGGCACTGCTGCTCGTCGGCCTCAGTCTGAGCGGTTGCACCGGGTCAACAGCCCGTGTCACGGGTAACCTGACGCTGGGCGGTGAGCCGCTCGCGGACGCCGAGTTGACGTTCGCGTTGGAAGGCACCACGCAAACGGTGCATGGCAAGTCTGGCCCGGACGGCCGATATTGGCTGAACTATCCCCAGGGCAACGGTATGCCGTCAGGCAAGTACCGCGTCGTGGTGACGCGATACACCCTGCCCGATGGTAAGCCCGTGCCCAGCGGGGAAGAGGGTGTGGCACTGCGCGGCGACGAGGAGCGGGTGCGGAAATGGTCGGTGCAGTTCGAGCATGAAATCAAAGCTGGCGAGAACCAACTAGACCTGGAATGGACCCTGGGCCAACCGCACCAGGAACCGTGAACCCCAATGAGCGAGCCAGTCCCTCCAGCCGGCAAGCGTTCCGTTCGCCGGCTGGGTCAGTTTGCAGTTGACGCGGAGCGCTGAATGAGGTGAAATTAACCCAGTTTGACATACGCGGGTCGGCCACGGCCTGACGTATCGGCTGCATCGTGTTCCGTGTGAGGAGTAACTGCCGATGGATCGCCAAACACTGATTGAGAAGCTGAAGTCGTTTGTCGAAGAGGACACCGGCAAGCCTTGCCCTGAAATGACCGACGACACGACCTTGCGTGAGGGGCTTGAGCTGGATTCGATGGATTTGGTCGGGATCATCATGAAGGTCGAAGACCACTTCCGCATCCGCCTGTCGCAAGAAGAGTTGCAAAACACGCTCACGGTCGGGCAACTGCTCGAGCTGCTGATTCGCAAGACCAACCCATCCCCCAACTCGGTGACAGTCTAAGCTGCTGGCTGAGCCGATGCTCACCGGATCGGCGACAGTCCAAGCAGCCGCGACTCGCTCATGCTGACCTGACGGGCTTATGCTGCAAATTGCGTTGTGGGAACCCGAGATCCCCCCCAACACCGGCAATATCGCGCGGCTATGCGCCGCCAACGACTGCATGCTCCATCTAGTCGGCCGACTCGGGTTCCACCTCGACGACCGCTCGCTGAAGCGGGCGGGTTGTGATTATTGGGGCCACGTCCGGTGGATGCTCCACCACAAACTGAGCGATTTTGTCCAGTTCTGCCAGCAAGAGCGGACCCGGATCATTGGCGTGGAGACGGGCTGCCCCCGCCCGTATACCGCCATCCGCTACCGCCCCGGCGATTGCTTGCTGTTTGGCAGCGAGTCGCGCGGGCTACCGGCTGAGGTGCTGGAGCAGACCGACGAGCAGGTTCATATCCCCATGTCCACGTCCAACGTCCGCAGCCTCAATTTAGCCACGGCAGCGGGTATCGTGTTGTACGAAGCACTCCGGCAGCTCTACGATTGGTAAGTCCGGCCCCCTGTGGCCGATGTGGGTGATTGGGTAAGCAAAATCCTGCCGTGGCGGCGGCTGGCAGGCCGATTTCCACTGGGCCATCGCCACACGCCATCCCCCCACCGTTGCCCGAGGTGCTAACGGACGATGACACCAACGAAGTCTACGGTCGTTGATCTTCCCAGCTTCGACAGTCTGGTCGATTACGTTCGGCAAACGCTCTGCGAACACGATAAGCTCGACCCCGGCCAGACGCCGCTGTCGCGGGCGTGCTTGCGTCGGCAGGGCCGGGTGTGCGGCATGATCTTCGAGCTAGAGGGGCCACGGCTGCTGCGGACCTACGCGATCTGGGCAGGCGATGAGCAGCGCCTGTTGTTCTACGACTCCACTGGCAAACGCTTCGCCGAGGTTCGCCTCGGTGATGGCCCCGACCCAGCACTTGTCTTAAGCTGAGACCGATCCGACCGTGACGCCCCACGGCGCGAGTAGGCCGTGGCGGGTCAGTCCACTGCGGCAAGCCGACGCCGCGCTGCCTAGTGCCCGGTGTCTGGGTCAATATTAGGCGACCGCTCAAGTCATACGCCGCGACAACATCATTATCCTTTCGATTGTATTTCACACAATCTTCACTGATTTTCGCTAACTATTACAGTGCTTTAATTTCACACCAGAGGAGGTTCTTGATGTCGAGACGTTTGGTTCGTTGTGGTTTCACGCTCATTGAATTGCTTGTAGTCATTGCCATTATAGCTATCCTCATCGGCCTGCTCTTGCCTGCCGTGCAAAAAGTCCGCGAGGCAGCGGCCCGCACACAATGCCAAAACAACCTCAAGCAGTTCGGCTTGGCATTCCACAACTATGAGTCGAACTACGGTCACTTCCCGCAGTCGCGCCCGCTGGACAATGTAGGCAACCGCATGGCCTGGACGATTCTCGTCTTGGACTATGTCGAACAAGGGAACCTGGCCCGGCTGTACGACAAGAACGTGGCCTGGCACTCGGGGCCGAACGCGGTCATGGGCCAACAGCGCATTCCGCTATTCATGTGCCCGTCGGCTCCTGGTTTCCCGCGTCGGGCTGCGGCTGGCACCAAGACCGCTATCGACGGATTGACCATGGGGCCGTTAGACTACATCGTCATGCACCGCCTGCGGCACCGCTTCTACACGGCCAACGGCCTGACCAACCCCGGCGGCACCATTGACCACGACGGGGCGCTGGCTCTCAACTCGCCTACCCGCATCCAAAGCATCACCGACGGCACCAGCAACACGATGATGGTGATGGAGGATGGTGGTCGGCCGAACTGGTTTGTGCTAGGGCGGGACCAAAACTCGCTGCTGCCGCGGCCGGAAGGCTTTGGTTGGACCGACCCGGACGGGGCATCCGGCTCGATGGACGGCACGGACGCACTGACCGGCGCGATCAACGGTTCGAGTGGCACTGGCCGCTGCATCATGAACTGCAACAACGACAGCGAACCGTACAGCTTCCATATCAACGGCATGAACGTGTGCATGGCCGACGGCTCGGTGCGGTTCTTGCGGTCGAGCATCAGCGCTGCCACCTTCGCCGCGCTGAGCACGATCAACGCTGGCGACATCCCTGGCCCGGACAATTGATCAGAACCGCCCGTCGCGGGTGAACGAATTGGCCCGTCGCGGGCGTGGAGCGGGGCGCTGAGTCGCCCCGCGTTGTGTTGACGGTGCTAGGTCGATCCGATTTTTCCCAGTGACGCCTAGGCTGTTGACGGTGCTAGGTCGATCCGATTTTTTCCCTGTAATGCCTAGGCTATGGCATAGCAGCAATCAGCAGCAATCAATCGAACGCGGAGAATGACGAGATGGTCGAAATGAGACAGTTGGTATTAGCGATGCTGTTGCTGGTCGGGATCGGTTGCACGCCGACCAGCAAAGGCCCGCCCCCTCGCCCTGCGGGCGTCGAGGTCAGCGGTAAGCTGTTGCTCGAGGACGGCACGCCCGCCACGGGGGGCATCCTGGTGCTGCGGCCCATCGGCCACATTCACGGGGCCACTGCCCCCATTCAGGAAGATGGGACGTTTACCCTGGCCGATCAATCCGGCAACAAAGCCATCGTGCCAGGCAGATACCAAGTCTTTGTGCGGATCACCGAACCCAAACTCAAGTCCCTGGCCGCCAAGATTCCCGCTCGCTACCAGGATAGCGAAGACGGCGACTCGGACGTATTCGTCGAGATTATCACCGCCCAAAGCGACCTAACCATTCGTCTGAATAAGTAACCCCAGCCTGGGGGCCAATCGTTGACTGGCTGACGCGGCGGCAGCCGACCGGCAATGACCACTGGGGCCGCACGCTCCAGTCGGTCCCGGCTAATAGAGGCAAACCGAACCGGCGTGCGACCAGCCTGCACTAGCTTCCCCAGACACTCAATCGTTATCCCGAACCCAACGTCCCCATCCATCTAGCACGCTCGGCCGATCCCGGGCTTCGGTCGCGGGCGGGCTATTTTCTGGCGACCCTGCGGCTCAACTTGCCCATTCTCAATTCCTGGGTAGATTAAAGCAAATACCCCTCACGAGGAGTCGTCATCTATGCCCGAGCATCCTGAGATGAACCAATCCCCCTCACGAGTCGAGCCTTCGTCGATGAACCAGATCACCGACTTGAACCATCCGACTTCACTGCCCCCCCTGCCCGAGCTGGTCGAGTCGTGTCGGCGGGGCGATCAGCGGGCAGCCAAGATGCTCTACGACCGCTACGTCGGCTTGCTCCTGGCGCAGGCGAAAAGACGCCTGAGCCAGCGGTTGGCTAGCCGGGTCGAGGCCGAGGATATTGTGCAGTCGGTGTTTCGCAGTTTCTTCCTTCGCTTGCAGAAGGGCGAATACCAGTTCGACCAGGGAGAGGACATTGCCAAGCTGCTGCTTCGGATCACCGTGAACAAGACCTTGCGCCAGGTGACCTACCACCAAGCCGCCAAACGGGCACCGCAGCAGGAGACGCCCCAACCGACCGAGGCCAACGAGGCACTCATTCAAGTAGCCGGCCGCGATCCATCGCCTGAGGAGGCGGTGGCCTATGTCGATGAAGTCGAACATTTCCTCAAGCAGTTGCCGACTGAGGCCCGCCGGATTATCGAGTTGCGGCTGGAGGGATTTTCCGAGCGCGAGATTGCCGAGCGACTGCAAATCTCCGATCGCAAGGTACGCCGGATCAACGAGCGGATACGGGAGTTGGCCGAGCGTGACGGTAGCCTGTTCAACGACAAGGCATGATCTGAACGTCGGCTGCGGTGGCCGAGGCCTCAGCAGACGCGGTGGCCGAGGCCTCAGAAAACCAGCCGGGACAGACTCGATTTTTCCATCGCCAGGAATAGAACAACACCGGCAATCCACACACTCAACAGAGGAGCGACAAGCGAATGGCAGTGAAGGTGGGCATTAACGGATTCGGCCGGATTGGCCGGTTGGTTTTCCGGGCGGTGGTCGAGCAGGGTCTGTTGGGCAACGAGCTGGATATTGTGGCGGTCAACGACCTTGTCCCTGCTGACAACTTGGCGTACTTGCTGAAGTACGACTCGACGCAAGGCCGTTTTGCCGCCGAGGTGGCAAGCGAGAAGTCAGCGTCGCACCTAACCGAAGATGATACTCTGGTGGTCAACGGCCACCGGATTCGATGCTTGTCGATTGGTGGCCGGGAAGGCCCGACCATCCCCTGGGGGGAATACGGGGTCGAGTATGTGATCGAATCGACCGGCTTGTGGACCGAGGCTGAGAAGGCGCGCATGCACCTCACGCATGGGGCCAAGAAAGTGATTATCTCGGCACCGGCCAAGGGGGAAGATATTACCATCGTCATGGGGGTCAACCACGAGAAGTACAACCCCGCCGAGCATGCGATTATCTCGAACGCTTCCTGCACGACCAACTGTCTGGCACCGGTGGTGCATGTGCTGCTCAAAGAAGGCTTCGGGATCGAAGAAGGCTTGATGACCACCGTTCACAGCTACACCGCAACGCAAAAGACCGTCGATGGCCCCTCCCGCAAGGACTGGAAGGGCGGTCGGGCCGCCGCGATCAATATCATCCCCTCGACCACCGGCGCGGCCAAAGCGGTAGGGTTGGCTATCCCCGAGGTCAAGGGCAAACTGACCGGCATGGCCTTCCGCGTGCCCACGCCGACCGTCTCGGTCGTTGACCTGACGGTCAAGACGGTCAAGGCCACCAGCTATTCCGAGATCTGCGCGGCGATGAAGCGGGCGTCGCAGACCTACCTCCAGGGAATATTGGCCTACACCGAAGATGAGGTCGTCTCCAGCGACTACATCCACGACACGCACTCCAGCATCTTTGATGCGGGCAGCGGCATCGAGCTGAATAGTCGGTTCTTCAAGCTCATCAGTTGGTACGACAACGAATGGGGTTACTCCAATCGTTGTGTGGACCTGCTACGCTACTTAATCAGCAAGGCAGCCTAAGCCCCCCAGGTGTGAGCGAACCCCGAGCCGACCAGCCGATCAATCAGCTACCCCACTCGGTCGGTCGCTCGGAAGCGAAACGACCTGGATCACCACAACAACACCGGAGACGACGCCCCGCGGTGGTTGTGGTGATGGGGGATCCAAGCGAAACTGCTGGCGGTTCAGAAGGTCAAGCCAATACCGACATTCAAACCATGCAGGTAGCGGAAGATCGAGCGTTCGTAGGGCGGGTCGATCCCCCCGAAGTTGAAGTCGATCGGCTCGCGGCTGGTCAGGGTATTGAAGAAGCCCAAGAAGTTGTAGCCAATCCGCATCTGCACCGCTTCGATAGGTGCCCAGGTCAGGTTGATATTGCCCCCGAGTTCGGGGACCAAGGTGTAATCGGTACGGGCCCGCTTGCTCTGCGTGCGGTCGTCGGCCCGCTGGTACTTGGCCCGCTGCTTGGCGATGTTGAGCAGGGCCGCCCCGGTAAACTCCCCTGAGAGCGATAGCCCACCACCCAGATAGGTTTCAATCCCGCACCCGATGAACGGACCATACATCCGGTTGGAGATGATGTTGGAGTAGTAGGCTTGGTCTAGCTTACTCGCCGCGCCGGTGACATCATAGTCCACCGTCCGCCAGCGGAACCGCTCCCAGAACCACGCGAACCGACCACCGGCCAGCGAGTACGAGCGGACGTAGCCGTTGTTCGACTCATAGCCGGGAATCTGGAAGCATGCGCCAGGAATCCGGGCACCGAACTCGACTTGGTCGTAGCGTTGGGTGAACGTGATGTCCATAGCCTCAGCCGCGTTCCAGATGCCATACGTCGAGCCGGGCGGTAATCCAGGCACATCATTTAGCGGGCCGGAATACTCGATCGGGAAGTTGAACACGCCGCTGACGAGATAAGTGTCGGACAGGTCGGTAGCGCTGCGGAAGAACGGTGGCACCAGCGTAGCGTGGGCGTCGTAGCGGAAGTCGAAGATGTGCCAGTAACTCAAGTAAATCGCCGTGCCGTTGCGCAAGCGATACCCCAAGCCCACCTCGTAGCCTGGAGCGAAGGTTTGTCGCCCGAGGTCACGGGTGTTGAGCGCCTCGACCCCCGAGCCAATGTACAGGCCCGGCAGGCCACTGAACAGCCCCAGTGAATCGACAAACCCCCGGAAGGCTACCGTCTGCTCGCCGAGCGGTCGGTTGGTCGTGAACAGTAAGAATTGCCCAAACGTGTAAAAACCGCCTGTCGAGTCCATCCGGTCGTGACCCAATGGCAACCAGACCACCGGATCCTCGGGCAGATACTCCTGCCCGCGTGCAATGGTTGGCATTGGAACCAAGTTCTGCGCCTGGACGAAACTACCAGCGAGCATAACGCTGGCCACTGCCATGAACCAACGTGAGTGGACGGAGAACCGCATAGCCCCCTCCCCCTTTTCGCTGGGCCGACTCACCGCCAGTGAGAGATCCCCCGCTCTCGCTGACGTGACACCCGAGCGTGTCTTGTCTGCCCGGTATACCCCGGTCGCCTTGCGGCGTGATTGTGGCTGAACAATGTCAACGGGTAATATCAGTTTCGGCAGTTATGTCAAGCGAACTGATGCAGAAATTTCTGCCGGTTATGCGGATTTTACAAGACCGGCTCTCGTTCAAATACCTACTTTGCCGGCGCGGCTGGATTTTGGCAAATGTCCAAGGGCAGTCTGTTGACCAAAAAGCAACTTCGCTCGGCTAGGGTGTTGACCGATGACTCGGCACCGGATGGACGATGCAGCCGATCATCCCGCACCGGCGAGGTTCGACTCAGCGGGAGGTTACGCTGTAACCGTGACCTGCTGGCCCGCAGAGATTACTGCGCTGAGATAGTGACGGCGGGCGGCTTGCAACTCGCGGTCAATCAATTTGACCAAACGTCTCAGAATGACTACAATTACCTGGCAGCCGCTCGGACAACAGAGACCTCTTGCGGAGTTAAACGAATTCCCCAGAAAAAAGTGCAAACGATTTCCCGGGTTACCCCGTTTTGTAATTGACTACGTTCGTTTGTGGGCGAACAATCAGGTAATGGGAAATAGTATCTCGTTGCGTGGCGGTAATTTTAGCCCTCGTGAAGCCTGGATGAACCTACCAAGTTGGATTGCTTGGCAACCAAAAAGAGAGAATTGAACATGTTGCAATCACTCCATCGACTCCTGATCGCCGCAGTCCTCATGCTGGGCACTGCATCTATCGTGTCAACATTCAGCCAGGTCGCCCAAGCTCAATTCCGTGTTCCGTCACCTGGTTATGGTCTAGGGGCGTTCCGTCCGCCCGGTGCGCCGATGCCAAAAGCCCCACCCGTCGTGCCGGTTCGCCCTATCCAGCCTGGTTTCACGGGGGGTGGCGGTGGTAATGTCGGTGGTGGTGGCGGTAATCTTGGCGGCGGTGGTGGCAATCTCGGCCAATTCGGCGGCGGGAACTTCGGCCAGTTTGGCGGGAACATCGGCCAGTTCGGTGGGAACTTCGGCCAGTTTGGCGGGAACATCGGCCAGTTCGGCGGCGGCTTCGGTCAGTACGGCGGCGGCTTCGGTCAGTACGGCTCGCTAGGCCAGTTCGGTGGCGGCTTTGGCCAACTCGGCGGCGGCTTCGGCCAACTCGGCGGTGGCTTGGGTGTCGGCGGTGGCGGAGGCACTGGATTCTTCCCATCGATTCCCTCAGGCTACCTGGGTGGCGCTGGTGGC
>Ga0272446_1007951_pt1 | contig 10322 bp, 7 predicted proteins | sample YNPCB0061_FD_194587 | JGI IMG/M metagenome (GOLD analysis project Ga0272446, IMG submission 194587) | Hot spring microbial mat communities from Yellowstone National Park, WY, United States - YNP-CB-006-1 | ecosystem: Environmental > Aquatic > Thermal springs > Hot (42-90C) > Sediment | place... | reverse complement strand
AGTACGCTCTCTGTCAGAGCGACGGCCGTCAGTTCGGATGGCAGTTCGCTGCAACCGCCTCGAAAGAGATCGGCTTTTTGCAACGGGCCGAGCAGATAGGCCAGTTCGCCATCCCATCCTCCGCCACTGCCCCAACCCAGCGAACCAACCGTGCCCCCCAGCCCATCGACGATCTGTCCCTGATGGACTACCACGCAGGCAGTGAAAGCCGATCCCAGTTCGACCAACAGCAGCGAGGTTTCCTCCGGCGGAGTGCTGGCCTGAGCAATGGCCAGTGCTGCCACACAAACCTTGTCCGCCGTTCCCAGATCGATGCGGTTGACCTTGCGCCAGGAGGGAACATCGGGCAGGTGAACAACGCCCGGCAGAAACACCGCAGGCAACAACGAGTGACAGAACGCATCGATCAGCCCGGAGAAGCCGGCAACGCCGCTAGCGTTGGCTTCATCGGCACGCACCAGCGACAGCAACCGCAGTTGCTCAGGCGTGACCTCCTCGACGCGGATCAACGGCAGTCCGTATCCCGAAGGCGCAGCGACCAGAACATGAGGGCCGTTGCTGTGCAGCCAGCGAACGATAGCAAACGGATCTTCGCGAACCTGTGCTGGGCTAAAGCGAGTCTGCGCCAGCACCTGTCCCTCTTCGAGAACCAGCGCATCCAGACTGCTGGTTCCCGGATCACAACCGGCAACACGCAGACCGCTCACAACTGATCGCCCAGCGCATAGACCTCGGTGGCATCCAGAACCTGATCGTTACGTTCGAACAGGGTGGCTACAGCCGCGCGATGCAGTTTCATCTTGGTTCCGCCCACGCCGATCGCGCCGTAGCACACAACTCCCTGTCGCTCCACGGCGGTATCCGTGACCTGTAGTCCTTCGATGCCCAAGGGCGGCACCGCATTAAGGTCGATAGCGACCTTGAGCGACGTGCAGGCGGCTCGAACTGATTCGGGCAAGAGTACCACGCCGGCTGCTCCGGCGGCGATCACCAGAACGCGGTCAGCGAGAGCAGTTCGCAACTCGTCGTTATTCGTGATGCCCACTGGTTCCAGCCGGGCATCAGGAACGCGGGCTAGGATGGCCTGGCAGGCAGCGGCAGCTCGGCTGACCTGTCGAGAGGCCAAGCGTACCTGCGCACCTTGATGAGCCAGCAGCAAGCCGACGCGCTGGCCGACCGGACCAGTTCCACCCAGAACCAACGCCGGCACTTCTTTCAACGACAGATGCCGCGCCGCAACACGCACCGCTGCCGCTGCCGTTGTGTTGGCCCCATTGGCATCGAGCAATACGGATACTTGCAGGCCGAACTGCGGCACCATCGCTTTGCGAGCTGCCGTCAGCAACTGCTCTCCCAGCGACACATCGCTGCCGCCGATGAACAACGCCGTTCGCTTCAAATCCTTTGGCCCACGAGTGAAGATGGCTCCGTGAACTAGGCCGGCCACCTGCTCCGGCCGCACTCCGCCGTAACTGAACACTTCGTCGGCACCAGCATCGATGGCCACTACCCGATCGAACACGCTGGGATGCGGATCTCCGTCCAGTTGCACCAGGATCTTGCGCTTTTCAGGATTACCCGTCGCCGTCATCAACCGAGGCTCCCGCACTCATCTGTGGAGGGCGTTGTGCGATTCAACTCGCAGAGCAAGGCAATACGTCTGCCCTGCCCTGCGAGGTCAAAATACCAACATTACTTGGGCGAGAAGGGGTGCTTGACACTGTCCTTTTTGGCCAGAATCTCGTCAATGCGTGGCTCGCCCTTCATAGCTCGCTCGATGGCCAGCTTGGTGGCTTCGTAGTTGTACTGATAGATCTTGGCATCGTCTTCGGCCTGCCAGTGGATGAAGACACCGCAGACGATCACCAGATCATCGACCAGACCAGGCGGAATGATGCCGGCCGCGACGCTGTCGGCCACCGCCTTGGCGACGGCCGCTTGAGCCGGCCCGAACATCTGGACGGCCTGTTTGGCTCCCTTGATGGTCACCTTGGTGATCAAAACAGTGGCCGGCTTGCAGATGACGTTGGGAGTCAGCACAGCCAGCAGATTGGAGTGGCCGGCCGACTGCTGAGCCAGAGCCACAGCGAAAGCCTGGCCAACTGGCCCTTCTTTGGAACCGATCATCAGATCGATGTGAGCCACTTCATTTCCATCGCCGACGAGCGCTTCACCGATGAACATCGACATCGTTGTCTCTCCTTGTTGCGAAACCTTGGAAGTACGCTGGAGGGACTATATGTATCGTGGCAAGGAGTGGCGAGCGGAAATGCTCAAGAGAGGATCGCTACTGCCCCGACCTGGTGCCGCCCCCGCCGTTCGCGTTCCACCGCGTCCACTGAACCAACAGGCTCCAAGCTGGACACGAAGGGCGGCACCAGGTTCTTCCCTCTCCTCGCAGCGGAGAAGAGGTCGGCCACTGGACAACTTGGCCGGCAAGACAAGAGATCGGCAATCGGACGAGCGTTCCTGAGAGAAAACGGACGATCGTCGGGCTTCCCTTGTTGGTGCTTGGCAACCTTCTAGAATACCTGCGTCGTATTTGACCCCTCACTGAAGAGGAGCCTTCACCATGACGGTATCACACGGGCACATTTCCATCACGCGAATGTATGGCCTGGGACTGACTCCAGGTAAGTTGCGTGGCTTGCAACGTATCAGCAATCCCAATGGGACGCTGACGATGGTCGCCACCGATCAAAACAGTTCGATGATCTCGATGATGAAGAAGGCGACCGGCAAGGATCCCACTTATGCCGAGATTGCCGATGCCAAGGTCATGCTGTCGCGTGCCCTGTCGCCGCATTGCAGTGGTCTGCTCGTGGACGGTTATTACGGCTATTGCAGCACGGTAGCGGCCTGTGCCGTGCCGGCCAGCACAGGATTGCTCATCCGCGTAGAGAAATCGGGAGCCGACAAGAATGCCGTTGGTGCCCCTTGTGGCGAGGTCGAGCCGGGATGGAGCGTGGCCAAGATCAAGCGATGTGGTGCTGATGCCGTCAAGCTCCTGGCTCAGTTCGAGCCGGAAGAGTTCGACTCCGCCGAGAAGAACTTTGAACTGACGCGCAGGATTCACGACGAATGCGTGGCTCACGACATTCTGTTCCTGCTCGAACCAATCCACTTCCCCTATGGTGGCGAGGATGCCAAGAGCGAAAGCGTTCTCAGGCGCAAGGCGAAGACGGTCATCGACAGTGCCCGCATCCTGAGTCGGCTTTGCGATGTCTTCAAGGCCGAGTTCCCCGGCACACTAGGGGTCGAGTCGGACGCTCAGTTGATGGACAACCTCAAGCGGCTCAACGATGAATGCACTAAGCCGTGGGTGCTGCTGTCGGCGGGGGTCGATTATCCGCAGTACAAGAAGCAGGTCGAGATGGCCATCAAGGCGGGAGCTAGCGGTGTGCTGGGCGGCCGAGCCTTCTGGAAGGAATTCTTCACCTACGCCACGCCTGCGGAGCGACAGAAGTTCGCCGAGACGGAGTGTGTCAAGCGGGTTACTGAGATCGATGCCATCGTCAAGTCGGGTACGCCCTGGTTCAAGAAGTACGGCTACACGCTGGAGGAACTGCACCAACTGCGTGCCACCGAAGGCTGGCACGCCCGCTATGGCGGTGGCCCGATGACGGCCAGCACTGCCGGTAAGATCGATCCCAACGCCGTGTATTAACCGGCCAATGCTCCGGCCGCTGACGCGGGCCGGCTCGCTGTAGCGAGCTACCTCGCGTTAGCGGCTGGAGTCAAACCCTCCGGCCGCTGACGCGGGCCGGCTCGCTGTAGCGAGCCAAACTCAGAGAATCGGTGCAAATAGCCGACAAGCATTCTCGCACAGACGCTGCCACAACGATCGCTGCGCGAACGTCCAGGGATCTAGTGGGATGGAATCGCTCAGGTCTCGCTCGAACTGGGTGGCTAGTTCCTGCACTAGATCCTCAGCATAGAACACACAGTTCACCTCAAAGTTGAGTCGCAGACTACGATTATCCAGGTTCGAGGTGCCGACCATTGCCCAGTTGTCATCGACAAGCAAGATCTTGGAATGCATCATACCGCGTGCATACTGGTAGACCTGACCGCCGAAATGGAGAAGATCGCTCCAGTAATAGCGGGAAGCGTGGAAGGAAAGGAAGTGATCCGGCCGCAGCAAACACAGCAGTCGCACATCCACGCCGCGCAGTCGCGCCAGCCGCAAGGCATCGAGAATCCCATTGTCCGGCACGAAATACGGGCTGGCGATCCACAGGCGTTTTTTTGCTTCCAGGATGGCGGCAAAGTAGACTTCTCGGCTGGTGTTGCATTCCTGGTCGGGGCCGGACTCCAGCACCTGAACAGCGTAGGGGCCGGCCGATTCGATCTCCGGGAAGAACTCGGCGGCGTTGAGCAGTTCGCCGGCGGCGAAGTGCCAGTCCTCGCTGAAGACGCGTTGCAAAGCCGCCACCGCTGGGCCGCGTATCTGCACGAAGGTATCGCGCCAGTAGCCGAATCGCTTGGATAGTCCGAGGTATTCGTCGCCGATGTTCATGCCGCCGGTGAAAGCAATGCGACCATCGACGACGACAATCTTGCGATGATTGCGGAGATTGACCTGGATGCGCGACTGCAAGGGATTCAGCGGCAGGAAACTGCACACCCGCACGCCGCCGGCATGCAGTTCGTTTTGCAGTCGTCGGCTCAGGAAGAATGAGCCTAGCGAATCGTAGAGGAAGCGAACCTGCACACCGGCCCGCGCTTTGCGCAGCAGCACCTCGGCAAGCCGTCGTCCTGTGCTGTCGTCGCGCACGATGTAGAACTGCAAATGCACATGGTGCTGGGCCTGTTCGATGGCACTGAGCATGGCCTCGAATGCCGGTGTGGTGTCGTGATAGAGTTGCACGGCGTTACCCATGCTGACCGCGAAGCCATCGACTTGCAGAGCGATCTGGGCCAACGGATGGCAGACGGTTACGGTCTCGCTGGGCGATCGACCACGGAATGCCTCAGGTCGGCTGGGCGGGTAGTCGGTTCGATAGCGGCTACGATGCTGACGTTTGCGCAGAGCCCGCCGTCGCTGCACATGCGCGAAGCCAAACACCCAGAACAGCAAGGCACCGACGACAGGCATCAGCAAGACGACCAGGCACCAAGCCACCGCCACGGTCGAGTCGCGCTTTTTCATCAGCACGACAGGAATGACAACCGCGATCAGCAAGCCATCCATCAGGGCGAGCAGAGTCAGTTGCGAGAGAAAGTCCGCGAACATGCCGTGGCCCTGCTCAGGTTTCCCAAGTCGTGGATTGCTTCTGCAACACCATCAAGCACAGCAAGGCGATGCGAACGATCGCACCGCCTTGCTGTCCGAATGACTCGCTGGCTTACTCAGCAACGACATCGGCCTGAACCGCCTGGAAGACATCGCCTCCCTGGTCGTTCTGCACGAAGGCCACCACCAGGAGGTTTTTCAGCTCCAGCGGACGTTCCTTGTTGGGGAAGGGTCGCTTTTCGCCCACGCTGTCGAGGTATTCCTTGATCTCCTTGCGGAGTTTGGCCAGATCGACCGTGAAGGTCTTCTTGAAAGTTTTCTCCTTCAAGGGCAGTCCTTCCGGGCCTCCTGGGAAATGACGAACCAGATGACGATACACTCCCAGGTTGTTGCCGCCCTTGTAGGTGACCGATTTCTCGGCCAGCACCACGCGCAAGCGGATGTCGTCGCCGGTCGCGGCGAGATCGGATACGCCAGCTTGGATGGTGAGCGTCTCGCCCTTTTGTGTGGCGGACAGAGTCAATTTGGCCTTGGCCGGTTCTTCCAGCCGTCCCTGAATCGCTTCGTAGTAATCCTCAAAGCGATCTGGGGCATCTTCACGGTCGCCACCGCCACGCACGCTACGTCGGCCATCGAGGAACAAGGTCGGCAGTTCGGTGACTTCGCCGCGATAGTATTCGGCGCGTGCTTCACAATCCGGGGCCGACAGCGGATCGCCGGCCGGGACGTGTAGATGATAGTGGAGGATCACCAGTTCGCTGGCCTTGAAGGATCTTCCTAGACCGACAGTCGCTAGATCGGAGGCGATGCACGGCTTAGCATGGCTGCTCGTGAACAGTTCTAGCAAAACCGCTCGCTCACTCTTGCCTTTGCGGCCGGGGAAGTCGCGTGGTTTGACGCTGAAATCCAGTTTGGCCAACGCTGCCTGGGCTCGCTTGGCTTCGTCGGCCTTGCCGGCCTTTTCGGCAGCGACGATCACGGCATCCAGAACCCGCTTCTGAAAAGCGAGGGAGTCGGTCGGTTCGAGCATTCGCTCGGCACGGCGAGCATATTCCAGGGCCAGTGCTTCGTAGCCCTTCTGGTCGGCCAACCGTTCCGATACCGAGACGAGTATCTCTTGCTGATAGAGTGGGCCATACAACACGGCGGAACGAATGGCCTTGTCGGCCCAACTGCGGACTTCGGTGGCGGTGGCCTTTTGCTCGCTGGCCTGACTGAGCAAGCCCATCGCCAGACCGATCGACTGCAATCCGGGTTGTTGCTGGGCCAGAGCCTCACGCAGTTGCTCAAAGGGATTCAGGCTAGTGAGAGTACTCCGCTCCAGCTCGATAGGAGTCGGCTTGCGGCGAAGAATGGCCGTGCCCATCAGCTTGTTTGTGGTGGGATCTTTACCCAGACGCACCGTACAGTTCAGCTGCAGCGAACTCGTCTTGATGTCGAAGCGAAGCACGCCATCGCGAACGCTGACTTTCTCCAGCGTGCCTTTGGGCCAATTCTTTGCCGTATCGAGAACCGAGCCGACCCATTCCGATCCCTTGGACTCGAAGCGAAGCAGCCAACGCGGACTGGCTCCATCCTCGGTGGCCATCGGCAGAAAGAATTTCCACGTTCCCGCAGGGGCTGGCGGGGGTTCTGCTTTGTCGGCATCCTGTCGGGCCTCAGAAAACAGCGGCACGAACAGCAAGCCGCTCAACAGCAGGCAGATTCCAACAAGTCGGGCCATCGTCCTTCCTTTTTCTGACGGTTGGTGTACCATCCACGCTGCGGATTACTCTAACAAAGCCGACCCGCTCCTGCCAACACAGTCTGAGCGGGTCGCCCGCTAGGAGTCTGGTGACAGTGAGAGCGTTTTTGATCCTGACCGGTCTAGTGCTGTTCCTGGAGGTGCCTGTGAGTGCCGATGAGGGCATGTGGTTGCTCAATGCGCCGCCCCGTCAACTGCTTCAGCAACGGCATGGGTTCACTCTCGACGATGCTTGGATCGAACGGGCCATGAAAGCGTCCGTTCGCTTCAATAACGGCGGTTCCGGCGGCTTCGTCTCCGCGGATGGCCTCGTCGTTACCAATCACCACATCGCGGCCGGCACTCTGTCCAAGCTGAGTTCGCGCGACCGCAATTTGCTGCGTGACGGTTTCCTGGCACGCTCGCGTCGTCAGGAACTCCGCTGCCCCGATCTGGAACTCAATGTACTACAAGAGATCGTCGACGTGACCCGTGAAGTCAACCAGGCGATCGCGCCCAACCTGACCGATGCTCAGGCAGCGGCCGCTCGTCGAGCTGTCATTGCTCGCCTGGAGAAGGAATCCACCGAACGCACCGGGTTGCGCAGCGATGTGGTGACGCTGTATCAGGGCGGCCTGTACCACCTGTATCGCTACAAGAAGTACACCGATGTCCGCCTGGTGTTCGCTCCGGAAGAGCAGATCGCCTCCTTTGGCGGTGATGTGGACAATTTCGAGTATCCTCGCCAGAGCCTGGATGTGGCCTTTTTCCGGGTCTACGACAAGGACAAGCCGCTTCGTGTGGAGCACTACTTCCCGTGGAGTTCCCAGGGACCGGCCGAAGGCGAACTGGTCTTCGTAACAGGCCATCCGGGCACGACCAATCGTCAAGACACGCTAGCCATGCTGCGGCATCGTCGGGATCACACCCTGCCCTACACGCTGGCTCGTCTACGCTATCTGGAAGCTCAGTATCTGCAATTTGCGGCCCGCGGCCCCGACGAGCAGCGCATGGCCTCGCGCGAGTTGCATCGCGTTGCCAACGCCCGCAAGGCCTTCAGCGGACAGTACCAGGGCTTGCTCGATCCCGCCTTGCTGTCCGAAAAGGAGAAAGCGGAAAACGCCTTCCGCAAGAAGGTGGCCGCCAACCAAGACTTGCAGCGCAAGACCGGCGAAGCCTGGAAGCGAATCGCTGCTGCTCACCAGTCGTTGGCGGGCTTCGAGCGGTTGTACTACCTACTCGAGCGGGGCGACGGCTTTGACAGCGAGTTGTTCGTCATCGCTCGCCATCTGGTTCGCCTAGCGGCGGAACTGCCGCGACCGTCGGCCGAACGTCTTCGCGAATACGGCGACGCCCGGCTGGACTCGCTGAAGTTTCAATTGTTCTCGCCGGCACCGATCCACGCCGAGCTGGAGCGACTGCGTCTGGCGGGGGCGTTGAGTTTCCTAGCGGAGCAACTCGGTGGAGATAATGTCCACGTTCGAGCCGCACTGGCCGGCAAGTCACCGGCCAATCGAGCGGCGGAACTGGTGGCCGGCACCAAGCTGTTTGATGTCGCCGAACGAAAGCGACTTGCCGAGGGCGGCCAGAAAGCCCTCGAGACCTCCGAGGACACGCTGATCGTCCTCGCACGCTCGCTGGAAGCCGAGTCTCGAGCCGTGCGTAAACGCTATGAAGAAGAAGTCGAGGAACCCGTTCGCCAAGCCATGGGCCAGATTGCCCAAGCGCGATTTGCCCTGCTGGGTACCGATGTCGCCCCGGATGCCACCTTCACTCTCCGCCTGGCTTTCGGCATCGTCAAAGGCTACGAGGTCGATGGCGTGGCGTTGCCCTACACGACTCGGTTTGCCGATGCCTACGAGCGCGCCGAGCGTCTGGGCCATCGTGAGCCGTTCACAGTGCCCAAGAGTTGGCTACAGGGCAAGGCCGACCGGCAAACGCCGTTCAACTTCGTCTCCACTGCCGACACAATCGGCGGCAACTCGGGCAGTCCAGTGCTGAATCGCGCGGGGCAACTCGTGGGCGTCAACTTCGATCGCAACCGGCACGGCCTAGTACGCAACTTCGTCTACACTGATGTGCAGGCGCGTCACATTAGTGTTCACAGTCGCGCTGTTCTCGAAGCCCTGAGAAAATTCTACAATGCAGAAGGACTAGCAAACGAACTGCTAGGTAAGTAGAACCACCAGCGCGGGGGTGCCCCATGCGTCTGGGATTGTTGGTAATCGCGGGTACACAGGACGTGGGCACTTTCGTGCCCCTAGAGGAGCATCGTTCTATACGCTTGGGGCGTGGCCAGCTGGAGCAAGGCATCGATCTGTATCTGCACTGCTCGGCCATTAGCCGCTATCACTGCGAGATCTGGCGCGACGAAACCGGCATTTGGTTGCGTGATTTGTGGAGTCGCAATGGCACTTATGTCAACGGCAGCCAAGTGCCTCGCAACGAACCGATCCAGCTTCAGCCGTGCGATCAACTGCGAATAGGATCGGTTCACTTGCGTCTGTGCTGGTACGGGCCACCAGAACCGCACTGGTTGACCTGGAACGGGCAAACCTTACTGGCTCTCGCCCGAGACATTCATGAGCAAACTCGCGAGTTACTCTACGAGCTTCACTATTCTCAGAAAGTCGTTTATGAAACTCGCGTTGCCCAGCGACGGCGGTTGTTTGGTATTCTGCACGATGCACTGCAAGATGCCGGTTGCGATGATGCCGAGCTGCTCCACCATTTGCAGACCGGCTGTTCCTTCCGCGGGGAATGCTCTTTTGTCGAGCGATTGCTAGATCAGGATGATCTGGCTGACCTGCTCGCCCGTATCGGGTCTCGAAGAACTGTATCGAGAGTGCCTGGAGGGCTTATCACGTCGGCGGATCGCCCTCGCTAGTTCACCTACTCAAAGAAGTGAGTCGAGAGATAGCAGCGACCGTACTCGAACTGGGCTATCGAATCTTCTGCTACTTGCACAGATCGCTCACGGTTCCTCTGGACCTGCTGATGCAGCGCACAGTGGATTCGCTGCTGATGGATTGTCGGCCATGGCAGGACTGGGAGCAGGTGCGTCGCTACTGTTGCATCGACTCGGTGCTGACGCGGTTGCTCGGGCAAGTTCGGCACACTCTCGAGGGCTGAGCCTCGAGAGTGTCGGGCCGATTATGCGGATCAGGCGTCGCCCACAGGAGCTGTGGGTTCTTCCTCTCCCACCCAGACCCAGCCGTACTGCGTGTTGCTCGGCTGGGGTCGCTTCTGATACTCTTCTCGCAACTGAGTCAGCCGATCCGTCTTGATCGCTTTCCAGGCGGCCGTCGGATCGATGCCGAACAGCTTGGCGGCATTCAACCCGAGGATCTGATCCTTGATGGC
>Ga0272446_1007950_pt1 | contig 10323 bp, 10 predicted proteins | sample YNPCB0061_FD_194587 | JGI IMG/M metagenome (GOLD analysis project Ga0272446, IMG submission 194587) | Hot spring microbial mat communities from Yellowstone National Park, WY, United States - YNP-CB-006-1 | ecosystem: Environmental > Aquatic > Thermal springs > Hot (42-90C) > Sediment | place... | reverse complement strand
TAGGTCTGTCCCAAACATTGTACAGGGCTTTCAATTTAGGCATTTTTCTCTATCAGCACCGTACAGATTTTAAAGAAATCCCTTGATGACCTGTACAAATCGCGGTGGAGTAGGGTTTGGTACTGGCAGTAGCCTCGAAATTATGTGGATTTATGCTACAGGTGAGAAATGCGGGTTAATATGGTGTTAGTAGATTCTTCGGTGTGGATCGAATATTTTAAAGGTAATGAATCAGCTTTGCCCTTAAATGAGTTGATAGACAGTAATAATCTATGTATCAATGATTTGATACTAGCTGAATTACTACCATCAATAAATCAAAAGAATGAGGTTGATCTAAAAGAACTACTTTTGGCCATAGATAAAATAGATATAGAAATTGAATGGCATCAAATTATAGCAATGCAGACATTGAATTTGAAAAAAGGTATAAATAAGGTTGGCATTTCAGATTTAATAATCGCTCAAAATGCGATTGAAAATGATCTCGAACTATATGCATTTGATAAGCCTTTTACACTTATGAGTGGACTTCATGAGTTGAAGATGTTCAAGAGATAAGAGAAAAGATGCCCAACAATCGCTTCCACGTGTGCCACGAAAAGGCACCTTAAATTGAAAGAGATCAAAATAAGTCAAGATAGATTTCGATTCCGCTTCGCGGAGCAAATAATTTAAGAATGCTCTTGCCTATTTTAAAAAAAGTTCCTGCGGTCTTCCATTACCGTGGATTGTTCTACAAGTAGATGTTCAAAAAAGAAAAACGCTTGTTTGGTCTGCCCCTCTATAGTATCAACCAATAAGGTGTCCGTTTGGACTCGGAGTAATTGATTTGGATCGGGAAGTGGTAGCGTGAAACTTGAAAACTCTCTTTCCATAATCCCAGTATCCAGATTGGGATAACCTGCAATACGTACGGGAATGAAGCGTTTTACTTGTTCCTTGGGTAGAGGGGAGAGAAAGGTTTCTGGCTTCGGTTCTTATTTCTGCGTAGAATGCGATTGCTGCTGAGATGTCTGCTCGATGATGTGAATCAAGTTCGAACAGCCGAAATAAAAGGCAGCATCCTGCAAGTCGGCACTAATGGTTTTCCTGCCTCCCGCAAGAGAAACGTGCAGAACCCCGGATACTTCCTTTGGAATTCGGCGGTGCGCAGTTAGTAGAATAAGGTAAATAAGGTTTCGCACTTGTCTACATTGTAGGGGAGTGTTCAGGTCTGGAATTCCTTCGCAAGCCCAACCACGAAGAATGGGCGGATTAGTAATAGTTTTAAACCATTTTACGTTTTTCTCAAAGGCTTGAACGGTTTCGTTATCTGTAGTGGTGACAATCCACATCTCATCGATGCCTTCTATACCATATTGTTTTCGCATGTCTTTGATGTTTCCATATTCGGGATGGTTACGATAGAAGTCGAACCGCTGAGGATCTAGGAACCCGAGGACCTCTGGCACTATCGACCATGATTTACCAAGCGAGCTGATCCCTATCTTCATAGGATTATACGTACTTGTATTCTGCATGGTACCGGCCCAGTCCAAAAGCTGTATTCTTCCCCACATGAAACAATTCACCGAATGTCAGCAGGGATTGTTCGATCAGTTTTAGATTCCCTTTTAGGATAAAATCGCCCATCACACCTCCCAGGGCTAATGCTTTACGTTGACGGCTTGAGTAGTAAGTTTGATCTTCCCATCTAAGATTCCGAGATACGATCCTGAGGTTTTCGCTTAAAACAGGAGGGGTCTGGACTTGCACCAATCCATTACCAGAAGAAGATTCAGAACACTGAGAACCGTACAATGAGCAAAGGACCATTGCCCTTCTGTACAGAGAAGCTAAGAACTGTTCTGAGGTGAACTGGGATGTATACTTACCATCGACCCGTAAACGAAGTGGGGAATCTATTTGTACAAAAACGGTAGCTTCAGTGGGCTTAGAAGTTATTGATTGTATATTTTGTATAGATACATCCAACGGCCCCTTTTGCTCAGGCCGTAAAGTCCATTGTTTGATACCCCAGCTAGGGTGAATGGAATCTGCTTTTTGCAGGATAGATTTTCCTTCACAAAGAATATTTTTAATTTCAAAGGGGATCCTTTCCCGAAGGATTCCTATTTCTCCTGCCCTTTTTAAGGCATAGAAAAGATAAGGATAGTATTCAATTGCCTTACCCATCACTGTGATGGTAAGAGTGATTTCCTGCACTTCTTTCCGGACAAGAGCATCCGTTGCTAGTAGGAAGGGATGACTGGCTCGATCCCTTCCTTCAAGTACGGGGGACTCCTTTTCAATGGGGGTCTCGAACATCCACGAGTAGGCGCAGGTGAACTTGAGTCCGCATTCCCCGCACGGTCTGCCCCGGAAGATACATACCAGCCTCCGGAGTTCCTTTCCCAGGATGCTTCGGAATAGGAAGGTGGGAAGGGTAGGGAAACTAACGGGTTTTTCGAACTCTATGTGGTGCTGAATCTGTCGATACCGTAAAAGCATGTTGTATGCCTTTGCTTACAAGATCCATTCTAAGTATTGTATAGAGCCGAACAGGATGCAAGATTTTTTGCTTAAAATTCCCCCACAAACCCGAGGGATATCCCGAAGGTGGTGACATCCTCATCGAATGAGAGGGCGGGGTGCAGCACAAGGGTGCTTCGGGATGCGGTTTTTATAAGGAAGGAGAGGCCGAATCTCACGCTGGTTGCCGTATCTTTTTCCTCTACCGAGTTTCCATAGGAGTCTTCAACTGTCACCGTGGAGCGGGCATAGCTCAAAGACAGGGAAGGCTGTAAGGAGAAAGAGGGAGTAAGGTTTAGACGGTGATAGAGGGAAACTCCAAAACCTGCCGCGGTACCAGTCATCTCCCATCCTAGGTAGTCCAGCGCATCCAATTCGTAGGCCACAAAGGCGATCCCCCCGTGCAGGGCCAAGGAAACGGGAATGATGCTTGACTGCTTGACGGGAAAGAGGGATCCCCCGAATTGGATTACGGAAGCCGACACCTCCTCTCCGAACAGTTTTTCCTTTAAGGACACGCCGCTGTACCCCAGGGTGATATCCGCCCGGCCCAGGATGGAAAACCCGAACCCTAAGTCGAGGGATGTAGCCTCCTTGTTAGACGAGAAGCCGCCGAAAATGCCTATCGCAGAACGATTATTGTACTCTATGTATTCGCTCTGCGCGTCCACCGCCTGGGTTGCCAGACTGAGTACGGCGGCGGTAAAGAGAACTGTGTGTGTTTTGCCCATCGATACCTCCTGCACGGGCTTTTAGTTTCATCCACAGAAAAAAGCAAAATACGTGCCAATAGATCCAATCGGTGTCATGGCAGGGGGGAAGTTGGTGCGTAAGGATCCTGATCTTTTATTATTTTCCGCAGAAAAGAGTTAGATGAATGGGTTATAATCGGGAGGGAAACGCTAGGGGAGGGTTAGCCAGGGTTAGAGTCCATAGGAGCTTCTCAGGTGCCAGTTACGTAACGAACGGTTATTCTCCGCGGAACAATGGTTACGGAACGACTGGCTGGCCCTTCTACCAGTGAATATCCTCCGCGTCCAGGATCAGGATTCCCGGCAGATTCACCTCGGGGCGTAAAAACACGGCAGGGTCTGGGTTATACAGGGGAATCGCTTTTTTGGCTCCTACCTGACGAATCAAGCGAAGATTTTCCTCCAGGGTAGGATGCGCGTTCCAGCGGATCCACAGCCCCCTTCCCGAGGTTACGATTCTTTCGGCGGTAGTGCCTTTTCCCAGGTAGCCGGTAAACAGGAATACCGGAGTGGTCTCCCGTTCATACCGAGTAATCCATTGCCAGGCTGAAGAGCCTTCCGATGCCTCCCCGTCGGTCACGAGGTGAATCCCCTCGGGATGAGAGACCCGCGATTCCCGTACACAAGCCAAAACCGATTCTAGCCGCTCCGCCACTCCTGGACGGAGGTATTCCCTGTCCTGATCTAGAGTCTGCCGCAGAGTAGTATAGATCCTGGAATCCACATAGATCGGATCGTACCCTCTTTCTTTCAGAAGTAGGGCGAACTCGACGCTTCTCCCCTCAGCGGGGACAGGCAATACAACCGAACCCCTCTGTAATACCTCTCTCCAGTGGGGAGCGTCGAGGGAGTTCTTCTCGTTGTACAGGCCGTAGGAACCGTCGAAGGCGATTAATGCGGAGGGCGGAGGGAGGTCGAAGGCGAACACCTGGGATTCTTCGGAGGAATCCCCCATGTACAGAAACCCTCCTTTTTGAGGGAACCGGATCCAGATCGAGCCGCCCGCGTGTCCTGTCCGGCCTGTCTGCACTTCCATTCCCAGCACGGTTCCCGTGCCCCGCGAGGGCAGAGGAATCCCCGTAGGGAGACCCAGGAGCCGTAACGTCGTTTCCGTGGCGTACACGGGGAAGGATCCCCAATGTTTAAGAAGGTGTATGGCCCCCGCGTGGTCCTTGTGGGCATGGCTCAAAAGGAGGGCATCGATGGGATCCAGGAACTCGAGGGGGGGTACCGCTCCCGCGTCGGGCCCTATCCCGGCGTCGATCAGGATCCTACGTCCTTCGATTTCCAGAAGCACACAGGCAGGCCCCTTGGAGGAACAGCCGGAGACGCAGGCCAACCGGTTCATGGGGTCCTGGGGATCACCCACCCGTCTTTCAGTTGGAAAAAAACCCTCTGCCCCGGGGAAGGGGGAGCGGATTCCACTTCCAATCGAAGTTCGGTAGTGCCGGCTTCTTCCCCCTCCGGAGAGACCCCTAAAAGAAATCCCTCGCCCCTGTAGGAAACCCAGCGGACTCTGCCGGAAAACCCTTCCGGAGCTGAGCCGTTTAGGAGGGCAAGGTTTCGGGATCGGAGGCAGAGCCGGCAGGGACCGGGCTTTAACCCAGGCGGGGTTCTGACCTTGACAGTTTTCCCCCATAGAAGAACCATGCCTGTCGTTTCCGAAAGGTATTCGAGAAAAATCCCGTTGAGGATCGAACCCTTCCCTATGAATGAGGCAACCATCTCGGTTGCCGGTTTCGCGTACAGCTCTTCCGGTTTTGCCGCCTGTTGGATCTTGCCCTGATCCATCACCGCGATACGATCGGCCAACGACATGGCTTCACTCTGATCGTGGGTCACAAAGAGGAAGGTGGCGCCGCTTTCCCGCTGGATGCGGCGGAGTTCGGTTTGCATGGATTCCCGCAGGTGAATGTCTAGGTTGGCCAGGGGTTCATCCAGAAGGACGAGGTTCGGCCTTAGTGCCAAACAGCGGGCTAGGGCGACCCGCTGACGCTGGCCTCCGGACAGTTGATCGGGGCGACGGTTATGTAGTTCTCCGAGCCCTACCCGTTCAAGGGCCTCCCTAACCTGAGCGTGCAGGGCAGTGCCGCGAATCTTGCGCACCCTTAATCCGTAGGCCACGTTCTCGAAAACGGAAAGGTGGGGCCATAGCGCGTAGGACTGGAACACCATGCCCAGGTTGCGTTCTTCGGGAGGAAGTCCGTATCCTGATTGGGCGTACAGGACTTCCCCCATCCTGATCACCCCCGAATCGGGGAGCTCGAATCCCGCGATCAGGCGCAGAAGGGTGGTTTTCCCGCACCCCGAGGGCCCCAGTAGGGCGAGAAATTCACCTTCTTCCGCCTCCAGGGTAACTGAATCCACCGCGAGGGTATGTCCGAAAGCTTTGGACACCTGCGTGAGGGTCAGCTTCGCCATGGGATCACTCCTTCCGGTAAGGATTTGCCTAGGTGGCTGATGGTGAGGGCGATGGTAAGCACGATGAGAACACTAATCATCGAAATTGCGGCAGCCTGCGGGGAGTTCCCTTCGTAGTGCATGGCGTAGATCATCACCCCGATCGTCTCGGTACCCGAAGACCAGAGGAGGGAGGAAACGGTAATTTCGTTTAGGGCAGCCATGAACACGAGTAATCCTCCCGAGAATGCGGAGGGGAGTACCGAAGGGAACACGATGGTTCGCAGTCGGCGAAAAGTACGTCCGCCGACTGCCGCGGCGGCTTCTTCCAAATCGCGATCGAACTGTTCCGCCCCTGCCAGAGTCGGCATGAGAGCAAGGGAGAGAAAGCGGGATGCGTACGCGACGAAGAGAATCCCCGCCGTACCGTACAGGCTTCCCAGGAGGGGCAAGGGTTTCAGGAAGGCAAGGATCATGGAGATGGACACGACGATACCCGGGATAGCGTAGGGGGCGTCGGCCAAGAGAACCAGAACATGGGAAAGGGGAACCTTTCGGATGGCAGCGCAGTAGGCCAGGGGAATGGAAACACCTACGCAGAGAAAAGCTGTAAAGGCGGAAAGCTTGAGACTTACCGAAAACGCTCGTACCACCGCGTCTTGGGACAACCCAGCCCTATAATTCCCCAGGGTGAAAGTATCGGGAGTCAACAGAACCCCCACGGCGGGAACGAATGAAGTAGCTGCCAGCGAAAGTAGGGGTAAAATGGATATGCACAGGTAGAAGAGGATCACCACCCCTTCCACGGGAAGTCGGTATGTCCCTAAAGGAAAAAGGGAACGGTTGGACTGCGTTTTGGTATGAGCTGCCGATACCCGGCGGGAGGCGATAGATCGGATACTTAACCCCAGGCCTGCCAGACCCATCAGTACCAGGGAAAGGATGGCAGTTTCCCCTAGTACCGAGGGGCCGAAACCGTTCAACTTGCGGTAAATCAGGGTGGTCAGTACGGGGAACTTTCCCGGTATGCCTAGCAGAGCGGGCACTCCGAAGTTCCCGATCCCCGCTACGAATGAAAGAGCGAATCCGGCCATAATACCCGGAGCCGCGAGGGGTAGAATCACTGTTCGTGTGATCCTGAGGGGTCGCGCCCCCAGCACCCGTGCCGCCTCGACCAGGTCCCAGGACAATCCCTGCAGGCTAGCCCTTACTGAAAGGAAGACAAGGGTCGAGTGTTCGATTCCTAGTACCAGGATCACTCCTTCCCTGGAATACAGGGGGTTCGGCGAACCAGGCTTGGAAACGAAATCCACCATCATTTTCCACGCAAGGGCTGTAATTTGCGAGGGAATCAGCATAGGAAGGAGGATGAGAAAGGAAAGGATTCTTTTCGATCCTATGTCCGTGAGGGTAACAAGCAGGGCTCCGAGGGTCCCTACCAGAACCGACAGAGTCGAAGCCCAGAAAGCCGCGTCCGAAGTGTTTTTCAAGGCCCGTATCGATGCGGGAGATGAAAGAACCTCCTTTACAAAAGGGGGATTCCCCTTTACGGAAAGAAATACTTCCGCCAGGAGCCTCCCTAACGGCCATGCCGTGATAACGACAAGATAGAAGGTAAGTCCCCCCAGAAGAGCGTACAGGCCCCTATCCCGAGGGAGGACGAACCTTCTCATAGTTTCCTTATCCGCCGAAGAGGTTGGCAAAGATTTTTTTGTTGTCAGCATCCTGCTTGAGCATCAGAGCGGGGTCTGCGGATAGGATTTTGACCGTGGAGAGGGAAGGGTACCCGGCAGGGGGAGTGAGATTGGATAATACGGGGTAGTATCCCTGTTTCACCGATTGTGCCTGTGCCGCTTCGGATAACTGCCAGTCCACGAAAGCTTTGGCGGCCGGGAGGTTTTTCGTGGTTTTCAGTATGGCCACGGGCTGGGTAATGAGGCTCACACCTTCCCTAGGAAACACGAACTCTACGGGAGATCCCTTCGCCTTCGCATTCAAGGCCATGTATTCGATGATGATCCCGTAGGCTTTTTCTCCCCGGGCTACCGCCTCGATTACTGTCCCGTTACCCTGACCGGCTACCGCGCCCTGTTTTGCCAGGGTTTCGTAGTACTTCCATCCGAAGGCCGGTTGCTGCACAATGGTTCCGATATGGATGGCCGCCGCTCCCGAATACAGAGGGCTGGGCATGATGGTAGATTTGGAGATGTCTGGTTCCAGGAGATCGAACCAGGAAGAGGGTACTTTTTTAGCCAGTTTCGTGTTGTAAACGATGCCTGTGGTGATGTACTTGGTTCCGAAGAAAGTCCTATCCGGGTCTACCAGTTCCTTGGGGATGCCTTTTACCGGGGCATCCGTGTAGGCATACAGGCGGCCCTCGAGTTTCAATTGGGTGGCAGCCACCGCGTCGGCGATCAGAACCACGTCAGCTCGGGGCGCTCCGGCGGAAAACTCGGCTCGCAACTTGTTCATGACCTCGGTAGTGCCCGAACGGAACAGTTCGATCTTTACTGCGGGGTAGGAAACGTTGAAGAGTTTGATCACCTCTTCCATCTGGTCCCGGGGCTGGGACGTATACACCTGGAGTACTCCGGAAGGCTCACCAAACAGAGTTGAATTTCCTAGTACCAGGAGTCCTGCCAAGAGACACAGTAAAAATGAACGCATCTGTATCCTCCTTAAGATGCGTTAAAGGTAAAGTGCGCCTGTTAGATAACCATGAGGATACTGTTAAAATAGAGTTAAATAAAATGCTGTAATCTTGACTACCCCCTATAGTATCCATTACCTTTTCAGTAAAATTTTAAGGAGTAAACATGAAAACGAAAAAGATCCTTATCGTGTTCCTCTTGGTTACAGGGCTCGCTCTAACTGCCCTCTCGGCGCAATCCTTGAAGGGGATGAGCTTCAATGGGGCCACCGGACTCATCGCCATTCCCTCCGGTCAGATCGGCTGGGAGCGGACAGCCAACATCGGCTTCGATGTGGGCTACCATGCCATTATAGACGACGAAACCGCCCACCTTCCCAAGGCAAGCGTGAGTCTGTTCAAACTGGCGGAAATCTCCTTCGTGTACGATACCCAGTTCGGGAAGGACAACGAGGATATCGTTCTGGGGGGTAAACTCCAACTGCCCACCACAGGTACCTTTGTCGCCATCGGGGTGAACTTCCAGATGCTGAAGCAGGGCGGCAACAATGACAACGTGACCCAGATTTACCTGGCGGCTACCTATCCGGGAAACTTCTTCGGGATGCCCTCCATGACCACCGTGGTGGTGGGAAAGTCCTTTGGCGACCCGATACCCAAATCGGACATCGATTTCGGGATGGGGTTCGATCTTCTCCTGTTCCCCAAGATCTTTCAAAACTACATTCACTGGGTTACCGATTTTGCCAACTTTTCCTACAGTGCCCAGGCTGTGGGGGCCAATGCGGCCCAGCGGGGAACCTTCAACACAGGGATCCGGATCGACCTGGGATCCATTCCCGCATTCAGGAAGTACAAGTTCGTGATCGATGCCATTCTTACCGACGCGATGGACGACAACCGGGCCTTTGCGTTGGGAGTCGCCTTTGGCGCGCCTTTACAATGACTACCCTTGTGATGTAATTTCATAAAAAAATAGTTTAAGGAAAAGGGGCCCTTTCTCTGCGAAAGGGCCTGAATGATTCTGATGCGTTCCTTCGAACAGATCTACAGACGGATTGGGAATCTGAAGATAGCCCTTACTGTAACGCTTCTATTCACCTGCGCCTTTGCTTTATGGGAAATTATAACCCTCCGTGAGCTGAACTCCTACATTACCGAGACGCTACAACTGGTGAATCAAATTATCCTAAATCCAGAAGAACCCATTCTTATCGAAAGACTCCAAGAAATGATCCGGCAAAGAAGATTCGAAGGCTCGTTCACCCTCACCAACTCCGCATCGGAACGTCTTGTTGCAAGTCGAGATTCCTTGCGTTCCTTTGCCCAGTATCTCCAGAATCTACGTACAAAAGAGATAAATCATGTCACCCAAATCATTTTATGGGTTTTAGGGTTTAGTCTGTGTTTGCTGGCAGCTGAGTTCCTTTTCTCACGTATGTTGATTAAAACCATTCGTTCCGAGAGGAAACGAACGGAAGATTTATTGAAGGGCTTAGAGGATGTTTCACGTTTCAAGAATATCGAGCTTCCTGCCCCTCTGTTTAAAGAAGAAACTTATTACTTTGCATGGGCCAAGCAAATACAACACAATATGGATCTAGTAAGGATGCTGTCCACCATTCCCCTTACGGCCACTATCGAAGATTTTATCCATGAAATCGGCAAGCAACTTGCCCATGTATTACCCTTCCACCGATTTTCTATGGCCTTTATCGACGAGGAAGCTAAAAAGATAACGGCGGAAACCGCCTATTTTATTGATTCTTCCATTCGTATGTGCCTGAAACCGGGTTTCAGCCAGGCAATTACCGAAACATCCCTCCACGAAATGATAGAAAAAGGAGTTCCCTATCGTATTATTCATAATTTGGAGGATCGTAAAAATTCAGAGTCTACTAAATTGCTCCTTCAGGAAGGGATGAAATCGAACCTCACAGTACCGCTCTTCCTCGGTGCTCGATGCTTAGGATTCATGTTTTTGTCTTCCAAGGAGACGCCAATCTA
>Ga0272446_1007949_pt1 | contig 10325 bp, 6 predicted proteins | sample YNPCB0061_FD_194587 | JGI IMG/M metagenome (GOLD analysis project Ga0272446, IMG submission 194587) | Hot spring microbial mat communities from Yellowstone National Park, WY, United States - YNP-CB-006-1 | ecosystem: Environmental > Aquatic > Thermal springs > Hot (42-90C) > Sediment | place... | reverse complement strand
CGATTTGTTGCACCACCACGTTGTCATCAAAAGTAAGATTTTCGGCGGTGCCCGATGCATTGCCCCCTCTGGAGGTCACTCTGGGACTTCCTTCAATGTTCGTATTCTTCATATTTTTGCTATGGCGTCTGCAAGGATAATGTCAGCGGCAAAACTTAACATCTCTTCCTCACCTCGGCAACTTCTCTATAGTGTGCGCCGGCACAAGTAGCAAATAGAAAATTACGATTTGCCCATCGGAAGGCGCAACCGCAGTTTATCGTTTGCCTTGGAGGAGCAGGCCGATTAAATTGCGGTGGCGGCTGAGCGTGGTTTCGGGTTTCGTGCTGTGGGACTGACCGGGGCCCGCGTCAAACATCCGAAGTCAGCGGGCGGTCATGCAGCTGAGCCGGGCTGATGCTTGTTCCCGCACTCCTTTTGGGCGCTGCTGAGGGTATAGGCCCGTAATGCCGTTGGCCCTGCGCCCAATGGTTTCGACCATACGTTGGACACGTAAAGATGAATGTACTGGACTGGACCCTGTTTGCCGTGAGCCTCTTTTGTGTCGCCCGCGGCCTTTGGCGTGGAGCGGTTTCGCAGGTATTCGGCATCGCCGGCGTATTCGGCGGGTTTTGGGCGGCCAGCCACTTTTATGAGGGGACCGCGCAGCGACTCGCGCAAACTTTCCCGAAGCTTGAAGGCGCCGGCGTCATCAGTTTCATCACGCTGTTCCTGCTGTCCTGGTTCTGCCTGGCCGTGGTGGGCTTCTGGCTGACCAGGCTGCTGCGTCGCGGCGGACTGGGGGTCATCGACCGCCTCTTTGGGGCAAGCCTGGGGGTGGTGAAAGCGGCGGTCCTCGCCATCATCATGATCTCGATACTGACTTTCTTCCTCTCTCCGGATAACTCCCTGCTGGTGACCTCTTACTTGGCTCCCCACGTGCAAAACATTGCGCAGGTGGTGGTGAAGGCGACCCCACAGAGCGTGCAGCAGATGTTTGACCGCAAGCGGGCGGAATTTGAGCGCTATTGGCTGGAATACAAGAAAATGGAAAGCCAGTCGAAAAATGTGAAGAAGGGAGCGAACCTCAAACCATGACTGACAATTTCAACGGGCGCTGGGACAAGGTCCAACGCATCTGGTCGATTATCGATCAGCTGCGAGGCGAGCCGGGTTGTCCCTGGGACCGCAAGCAGACGCCCGCAAGCGTCCAGACCTATCTTGTCGAGGAGGCCCATGAAGCGGCCGCGGCCATTCGCAGCGGCGCGGTGCGGGAGGCCGCCGAAGAACTGGGGGACCTCCTCTTCATGGTCTTTTTCATGATCCACCTGTATGAAGAACAGCAGGATTTTCGCCTGGAAGACGTTTGTGACCTCATCAGTGAAAAGATGGTCCGGCGGCATCCGCACGTGTTTGGCGACGTGGAGGTTTCAACCGCGCAGCAGGTTCGCGATAACTGGGAGAAAATCAAGGCCGAAGAGAACAAAACCAAGGACAAAGCCAACGGCGGCGTGCCGGAGTCGCTGCCGGCGCTGATGCGCGCCTACCGCATGCTGTCCCGCCTCTCCCACGAGGAAGAGAGGCGCCTCGACGACGCGGAGCATCAGGCCGGTCAGTTCCTCGCCATGAGCCGGCAGCTGCACGCCGTGTTGGTCCGCCAGGAATCCCCGCCGGCCGCGCTGATAGCGGATTTACTGCTGAATCTGGTGAACCTCGCCCGGCTGCACGGGTATCGAGCAGAAGATCTCCTGCATCAAGCCCTCAAAGGCATGTGAGCCTGCGCCGCGTGTTCATTCAGTATCGCCCCGCCATTCGAGTGCATCGATGACCCCGTGGCAGCGGCAACTGGTGGCGATCAGGTATTTGCCGGGGGCACCCTCGATTGCATGCAGCGCCTTCAGCAGTCGGCTCATGGGATAGCCGCCGACCCCCGGGGCCAGCTGCAGGCTGCGCACCACCACCAGGCGAAAATCAGCGACGGCTATCCGGCCGAGCCGGTCGAACAGGTTCCCGAGCCTTTTTTCTCCGGTGTGGGTGCAAATTTCATCGGGTTCGCTGCAGTTATCGGGGCAGATGAAGGTGGCAAAGCTCGCGTAAAGGGTTTTGCTGTTCAGGCGAAACGGGTTGGGGACCTGGTCGTCTGCCTGGCCGGGGACATCGATCTCAAGGGGCGTTTTGCCTGCCCCGGCAAGCCGGCTCAAAATCCAACCATAAGCCACATGGATCGGGATGGCAGGAATGATCCAGACCGATTCGGCCGGCTTTGCCGCAACCAGATAGGCGATGGCCTCGCTCGGGTACACCGGCAGGTTGAACTCTTTTTGCACGGAATCGAGGTTGTCCTGCCGTGCATCGACCACTCGAAACGATGCCTCGGGATGCCTTTTTATCAGCCTTTTGCAGGCCAGTCGGCCAAAATGGCCGGCGCCAAGCACCCAGATCTCCTGAGGTGGGAAATAGTCGGATTCATGTCCTGAAGATTGGTCCACAGTCGGTCTCCATTTATCTGAAGTTGGCTGGGCGCGCGGGCGTTCCGCCCGCTGCAAGCGGCCAGGCTGGCCGCGCTCCCAGGCGGCCATTGCATCCTTCTTTGTGATTTCCTGATCATGGGGGTTTATAGCACATCCTCATGTTCCTTGTGAAAAAGGAGTCATCCGGGCGCCTGTGGTGAACCGTGCAGCGCCGGTTTCAGCCCCGGTGTGCCGTGTCAGAGAGCTGTCTCGTTATTCTTGACGTAACGCGGATGTCCTTTTACGATGAAATACTGATCGCAAGCTTCACGAACCACCAGCACCCGCTAACCACCATGGCCCAGGGGCCATAACCACGCAATGAAAGGCGAACGACACGTCAGGACGCGAACAAATCGCAAATTTTGTTTGCGCCTTCGCGTCTCCGCGTGAGAATTTCATATCGAGTTGCTGAAAAACAAAAGGGGAAAACTGCACAAGTGCCCAATTTGGACTTTCACGGGGACTACTCATTGCCGCGTGGTGGTGTTGCAATTGGGGCCAGCCTTGCCTTTCGAGAATACGCATGATCCGCCTCGAAGATCTTCAACCCAACGCCGCCGTAAGAGGCCTCCTTCCGGACAGTCAGGTTACTGTTGTCAGCGTGCAGTGGTTTGGCTCCGAGGCCCTGGAGCTCACCTATAAGACCCCCGCCGGCAAGGTGGCCAATGAACTGCTCTATCGCAGCGATGAGGCGCGCCTCGATCTAGTGGAGCAAGGCCGGCCGTGGAGCTTTGACGGCGATGGCGCACTGTTCAGATTGGTCTCCGAAGCCCACCGTATCCGTCTTGCCCACCTCTTCGATCCGGTGCTTGCCGTCCACACTTCTCTGGTCAATCCTCTGCCACACCAGATTACGGCGGTCTACGAAGCCATGCTGCCGCGCCAGCCGCTGCGCTTCCTGCTCGCCGACGATCCGGGGGCCGGCAAGACCATCATGGCGGGCCTGCTGATCAAGGAGTTGATCGCCCGCGGCGACCTGCACCGCTGTCTCATCGTCTGTCCGGGCAGCCTCGCCGAACAATGGCAGGACGAGCTCTACCGCCGCTTTCATCTCCCCTTCGAAATCCTCACCAACGATAAGCTGGAAGCCGCCCGCACCGGCAACTGGTTTCTTGAGACCAACCTCGTTATCGCACGCCTCGACAAACTCTCACGCAATGAAGAGGTGCAGCACAAGCTGCAGGCGCCGGATTGCCGCTGGGACCTGGTGGTCTGTGACGAAGCGCACAAAATGTCGGCGACCATCTTTGCCGGTGAGATGAAGTACACCAAACGCTACCGACTCGGTCAGCTTCTCTCCTCCCTCACACGGCATTTCCTGCTGATGACCGCCACCCCGCACAACGGCAAGGAAACGGACTTTCAACTGTTCATGGCGCTGCTCGATGGTGATCGGTTCGAAGGGCGCTTCCGCGATGGGGTCCATGTGGTCGACGTGTCGGACCTGATGCGTCGGATGGTGAAAGAGAACCTGCTCAAATTCGACGGCACTCCCCTCTTCCCCGAGCGCATCGCTTACACCGCGCCGTACAAGCTGTCAGTGGCAGAGGCGCAGCTTTACAAGGCGGTTACCGACTATGTGCGCGAGGAATTCAACCGTGCCGAGGCGCTCGAAAACGACAAGCGCGCCGGGACAGTAGGTTTCGCTCTGACCATTTTGCAGCGGCGGCTGGCCTCCTCGCCGGAGGCGATCTATCAGTCCTTGCGCCGACGCGGCGAGCGACTGGAAAGCCGATTGCGCGAACTGGAAGTGCTGCAGCGCGGCGGCCAAGCCGCTCCAGTCATTACACCTGCCATTGCCGGGCTGGATGCTGAAGATGTTGAAGATCTGGAAGACGCGCCGGACAGCGAGCTCCAAGCTGCCGAGGAAGAGATTCTCGATCAGGCAACGGCCGCCCGATCCATCCTCGAGTTAAAGGCCGAAATTGAGACACTTAAAAAGCTCGAGTCGTTGGCTCTCGGGGTGCTTCGCAGCGGAACGGACACCAAGTGGTGCGAACTCGCCAGCCTGCTCAGTGAGATTTTCACCTCAGCCGCAATCTGCGACCAGGCGTCCGAATCGTCGGTGCCCTATGGGGCCGGCCCCATTCCTCCGCCCACGCCGTCGCCGCAGCAAAAGCTCGTGCTTTTCACCGAACACCGGGACACACTGAACTACCTCGAAACCCGCATCACCACCCTGCTTGGTCGCAAACAGGCCGTGGTCACCATCCACGGCGGTATGGGGCGCGAAGACCGCATGAAGGTGCAGGAAGCCTTCAAGCATGACCCCGAGGTGCAGGTGCTGCTTGCCACGGATGCCGCCGGGGAAGGCATCAATCTGCAGCGCGCTCACCTGATGGTCAACTATGATCTCCCCTGGAACCCGAACCGCATCGAGCAGCGCTTCGGCCGCATCCATCGGATCGGCCAGACCGAGGTTTGCCATCTCTGGAACCTGGTGGCTGAGGAAACCCGCGAAGGCGATGTCTATCGCAAGCTTCTGGAAAAGCTCGAGCAGGCCCGTCAGTCCCTGGGCGGCCAGGTGTTCGACGTGTTGGGTAAGCTCCAGTTTGCAGGGAAGCCCCTGCGGGACCTGCTGATCGAGGCCATCCGCTACGGTGACCAACCCGAAGTGCGCGCTCGCCTGACGACGGTCCTGGACCGCGCGCTCGACCGCGACCAGCTCCGGGAGTTGCTGGAGGATCGCGCGCTGGCTGTCGAGGCCATGGACGCAAGCCGTGTCCGGCGCATCCGCGAAGACATGGAGCGCGCCGAGGCCCGTCGGCTGCAGCCGCACTACATCGAGTCTTTCTTCCTCGAAGCCTTCCGCCGGCTGGGTGGATCGGCCAGGCAACGGGAACCGCGTCGCTACGAGGTGACTCATGTTCCTGCTCTGATTCGCCACCGCGACCGCCTGATCGGCACCGGTGAACCGGTGCTGGCCCGCTATGAGCGCGTCGCCTTCGAAAAATCGCTGGTAGCCCCTCAGGGGCAGCCATTGGCAGCTTTCGTCTGCCCGGGCCACCCTTTGCTCGACTCGGTGATTGACCTCACCCTCGAACGCAACCGCGACATCCTGAAACGAGGCGCCGTGCTGGTCAATGAACGTGACGACAGCACCGAGCCACGCGTCGTGTTTTATCTCGAACATGCAATCCAGGATGCAAGCCTGACCCGTTCCGGCGAACGCCGCATCGTTTCCAAACGGATGCTTTATGTCGAGCTCACAGCCGACGGCGGCGCCCATCACGTTCATTACGCCCCCTATCTCGACTACCGCCCCCTCGACAAAGATGAACCGGGCATCGATGAGATCCTGGGACGGCCTGAATGCGCCTGGATCACCCGCGAGCTCGAGCACAAGGCTTTGGCCCACGCCGTGGCCCGCGTCGTGCCCGAGCACCTGACCGAGGTGCGGGGTCCCAAGCTGGCGCTCATCGCCAAGACCGAAGCCGCGGTCAAGGAAAGACTCACCAAGGAGATCACCTACTGGGACCACCGGGCGGAACAACTGAAGCTGCAGGAACAGGCCGGCAAACCCAATGCCAGACTCAATTCCGGGGAAGCGCGCAAACGCGCCGACGCACTCCAGGCGAGGCTGCAAAAGCGGCTGGAGGAATTGAAGCTTGAAGCCCAGATCTCGCCGCTGCCGCCTGTCGTCCTCGGTGGCATGCTGGTAGTGCCAAAGGGCCTGATTGATGCCATAACGGGCAGGCAGGTCCCTACTCCAACCCTCCCCATCGATACCCAGGCCGTGGCGGCAAAAGCCCGTTCCATTGTCATGGAAATCGAGCGCACGCTTGGCTTCGAGCCCATCGACCGAGAAACGGAGAAGGTCGGCTACGACATTGAAAGCCGCGTTCCCGGCACCGGCAAGCTGCGCTTCATCGAGGTGAAGGGCCGCATCACGGGAGCAGCCACCATCATCGTCACCCGCAATGAAATCCTCTACTCCCTCAACAAGCCCGATGACTACATCCTCGCCATCGTCGAATTTGTCGATGGCGACTCGCATCGCGTTCACTACTTGCGCCAGCCCTTCAATCGAGAACCTGACTTTGGGGTGACGAGCGTCAACTACGATTTTGCGGAGTTGGTGGCACGGGCGGAGCTGATGCAGGTCTCACGCGGAGACGCGGAGGACGCGGAGAAAAGATAAAGAGAATGAAAAAGAAGCTCGAGATAGATGAGATAACAGGGCAGGTGGTGGATGCGGCTTTGAAACTGCACACACGTTTGGGGCCGGGTCTGCTGGAGTCGGTGTATGAGCTTGTAATGGCCCGCGAACTGGAGCGACGGGGATTGACAGTTGAAAAACAAAAGCCGGTTTCATTCGAGTTTGACGGTTTACAATTCAACGAAGCTTTTCGCGTGGACCTGCTGGTCGAAGGACGTGTGGTTGTGGAACTGAAGTCGGTCGAGACCCTGGCTCCTGTTCACTCGAAGCAACTCCTAACGTACCTGCGGTTGTTGAACTTGCCTGTGGGTCTGCTCATCAACTTTGGCGCAGCCACAATGAAGGAAGGCCTCCATAGAATCGTCAATAATTACACTCCCACTCCCTCTGCGTCTCCGCGTCTCCGCGTGAACCAACATCCCGAGCCACCAAAATGACCCCAACTCTCCGCATATTCGTGAGCTCAGTGCAGAAAGAACTCGAAGACGAGCGCCTCATCGTGCAGAATTTGGTGAGTACCGATCCCTTTCTTTCCGCGCATTCTGTCCCGGTCCTTTACGAGCTCGAACCGGCATCGCCAAGGAAGGCTTTGGATGGTTGCCTGGAAGCACTCGGCGGCTGCAACGTCTACCTGCTCATTGTGGGTGTTCAATACGGCACGCTCGTGGGCGACATCTCTATCACCCATGCCGAATACCGGCGGGCTAAGCAGTCCGGGCTGCCGATTCTCGCCTTCATAAAGGGTGATCGGGAAGTGAAACGGGAGGAAGGTACAGTTTCCTTGCTCGCAGAGCTCGATGCAGACGGCCCCAAGTATAAGCGCTTTGGAAATGTCATAGAACTGCAGAAAGAAGTGCGTGCAGCGCTTGTCAGGCTGTTGCTGGATCAATATGGCATCGCGCCGACCAGCGATGAGAACCAGATTGCCGAACAAACTATCGAGGCTACCTCTCTTTTTGAGTCTCGACCGCTCAACCGGGTGCGATGGAAAGATCTTGAGGTGGATGTGGCACGCAGCCTGGTCGCCTCAGCCGATAAACGAAAGCCGGATGAGCTGACCGATGAGGACCTGCTTGCCGGCGCAACGCTGCGCGGTCTTGTGTGGCACGATCTTTCCTCGGGCGAGCATTACGCCACTGCCGCCGGCATCGTGCTCCTGGCCAGGGACCCCTCAGCGGTTTTTCCCCAGTGCCGAATCCTGGCTGATGCCTACCGCAGTACCGAGCCGGACGGCGACCCGCGGGATCACGAAGACATTCGCGGCCCCATGCCCATTGCCATCGAACGGGCCATTGCCTTTATAGACCGCAACACCCGACACCCGATGCGCATCGTCGGTCTCAACCGCCTCCGTCTCGATGAGTATCCGGTTGACGCCCTGCGCGAGGCGCTGGTAAACGCCGTGGCTCACCGCCAGTACGAGGATGCCGGACGAAAGATCATCCTCGAGGTCTTCTCAGACCGCGTGGTGCTCTCCAGCCCGGGTCTTCCACCCAAACCGATCACGCTCGCCAGCCTGCGCAAGGGAAAATACCGACCATGTTCGCGCAATCCGGTCCTGGCCCAGTGCCTTTCCTATTTCCATCGCATTGAAGAGCGCGGCAGCGGCTTTCGCCGCATGCGTGAACAGATGCTGGACCACGGCCTGGACCAACCGCTTCTCGGCACCGAGATGGGATATTTTCAGGTCACCTTTCCGGGACCGGCCGACAACATCGAGCGTTTGCGGGTGCCGGAGAAACGGCTCTTGGTGACTCCGGCGGTCGAGGCGCAGCTCAATCAACGTCAAAAGAAGATGATCTCGCTTTTGGTGCAGGGGGAAACTCTCACTAGTCGTTTGTGTGAAGAACAGTTCCACGTTACTCGCGACACCGCGGTTCGTGACTTTAGAATCCTGGTGGAATTGGGTCTTGCGAAAAGAGAGGGGAAAGGCCGTTCAGTGAGGTATATCAGCGCGAGTTCAACTTAATCGTCAGATAATCGTCAGACGAAAACGCCTAATCGTCAGATCATGAGTGAGTGTCGAGCGATCACTAATCGTCAGATAATTGTAAGGTGGTTTGTTGAAATCGTAAGGTTGGGAGATCAACCGAATCGAAAAATCACTGGGCCAAAATATCGATAATCTATTGATACAACACGTGAATCTATCCATGAGTTGGGGCGAATCGACCGATCATCGACCGACAAATCGCGATCATCATCCGACGCTCTATGGAGACAGCATGAACCACAAGAAGAAGCTCATAGAAGTCGCCTTGCCGCTGGACGCGATCAACAAGGCGAGCGCAAGGGAGAAGTCGATCCGCCACGGCCATCCGAGCACGCTGCACCTGTGGTGGGCGCGGCGCCCGCTGGCGGCGGCGCGGGCGGTGATCTTTGCGCAGATGGTGGACGATCCTTCATCCCATCCCGATCTTTTTCCGACCGAGAAGGCGCAGGAGAAGGAACGGCAGCGGCTGTTTCGCATCATCGAGGAGCTGGTGTTGTGGGAAAACACCACCAACGAGAAGGTGCTGCAGCAGGCGCGCGATGAAATCTGGCAGAGCTGGTGCTACACCTGCGCGGAAAACGCCGACCATCCGAGGGCCAAGGAGCTCTTCGACCGCTACAAGTTGCCCGCCTTTCACGACCCTTTTGCCGGCGGCGGCTCGCTGCCCCTCGAAGCGCAGCGGCTGGGGCTGGAAGCTTACGCGAGTGACTTGAACCCGGTGGCGGTGCTGATCTGCAAGGCGATGATCGAAATTCCGCCCAAGTTTGCGGGCAGACCTCCCGTCAGTCTCACGCGCAGACGCGGAGAACACGGAGAGCCCTACCAACAAAAACTCTCCCCCCTCCGCGCCTCCGCGTCTCCGCGTGAAAATCCAGCGTGGCCCGGCGCTACCGGCCTCGCCGAAGATGTGCGCTACTACGGAAAATGGATGCGCGACGAAGCCGAGAAGCGCATCGGCCACCTCTACCCCAAAGTCGAAATCACCGCCGAAATGGCCAAGGAACGTCCGGACCTGAAGAAGTACGTCGGCCAAAAACTCACCGTCATCGCCTGGCTTTGGGCGCGCACCGTCAAAAGCCCCAACCCGGCCTTCGCCCACGTCGATGTCCCCCTCGCCTCCACCTTCATGTTGTCCACCAAGCCGGGCAAAGAGGCCTACGTCGAACCCATCGTCGACGGCGACAGCTACCGCTTTACCGTGAAAGTCGGCAAGCCCAAGGATGCCGAAGCAGCGAAGCGTGGGACAAAGCTTACGCGAGGAGCCAATTTCCAGTGCTTGATGTCGGGCGCACCTCTTACCCCCGCGTACATTAAGGCAGAGGGCATGGGTGGCAGAATGGGGGCACGATTGATGGCGATTGTCGCCGAGAGCGAACGAGGACGGTTATACTTGCCTCCGGCTGAGGAAATGGAGCGGATTGCAGGCAGTGCAAAGCCTACGTGGATGCCAGAAGTGGAGATAGCACCAGATCGTAGATCTATGTTTACGCCGTTGTATGGGCTTACACATATTAAAGACCTCTTCACCCCCCGTCAGCTCGTAGCGCTGACAACATTCTCAGACTTGGTGCAAGAAGCGCGCGAACGGGTGAAGCAGGACGCCCTGGCGGCATGGAGCACCCCCCAGCGGGGAGAAAACCTCACCATCACCCCGGATGCCCCGCGCATGCACAGCTCCTCA
>Ga0272446_1007948_pt1 | contig 10325 bp, 10 predicted proteins | sample YNPCB0061_FD_194587 | JGI IMG/M metagenome (GOLD analysis project Ga0272446, IMG submission 194587) | Hot spring microbial mat communities from Yellowstone National Park, WY, United States - YNP-CB-006-1 | ecosystem: Environmental > Aquatic > Thermal springs > Hot (42-90C) > Sediment | place... | reverse complement strand
AGGACATTAAACTGGCCCTCAAAGACTGTTTGGGTGTACAGATTACCTACATTGTTCAGGAGGAAGCCCTGGGTATAGCCCACGCGGTCGGCACCGCCAGGGAGTGGCTAGGACAGAGTCCCTTTGTGCTGTATCTGGGTGATAACCTCTTCCAAAGGGGCATCAAACCCTTTGTGGACGCGTATAGGCCCGGCCTGGGCGCCGTTATCGCCCTGGTGCGGGTGCCTGACCCCAGGCAGTTTGGGGTAGCTGTGCTGGAGGAAGGGCGCATCAAGCAACTGCTCGAAAAGCCCAAAGAACCCCCCTCCGACCTGGCGGTGGCCGGGGTTTATGTCTTTGGCCCCGTCATTATGGAGATAATTGCCAACCTCGAGCCCAGCGCCCGGGGCGAGTACGAGATCACCGATGCCATCCAGGCCCTGGTAGACCAGGGTCACACTGTGCTGGGGCAGGAAATTAGCGGCTGGTGGAAGGACACCGGACGCCCCGCCGACCTGCTGGATGCCAATCGGCTCTTGCTGGTAGAACAAAAAAGTCCTACCCCGGTTATTGAAGGACAGGTGTACGAGAGCCAGGTTACTGGCAGGGTGGTTATCGCCAAGGGCGCGGTGGTCAAAAATAGCACCATCCTGGGCCCGGTTCACATAGCCCCAAACGCCATTATCGAGGGAGCTTACATTGGGCCTTTCACCTCCGTGGGCCCCAACGCCATCGTCCGACAGGCCGAGGTGGAGTACTCCATTCTGGAAGACGGCGCAGTGGTGGAGGATGTACCGCTACGGCTGCACGAGTGCATCCTGGGCGTAGGGGCCAGGGTAACGCGTCGCCATGGCCTGCCCAAAGCCCACAAGCTGGTGTTGGGTGATTTGAGCAGCCTCGAGCTGGCCTGATATGAACCCCGTCTGAAGCTTTCTGTTTAGGGCAACTCTGGGCGCCGCTTCCGGTGGGGCCCCAGCAAAAACAGCAAATCACAGACATTTCTTATGACGTCTTTAACCTTGCTTGCACACCGCTTTGACATGTGCGGGGTATAGTCGCAGGTGGAGGTGGTTTATGTGGCCGTTTGAAAAGTCATTGTCCGCTCGAGTTCAGGATGCCATTAACCAGTGGCCCCCCCTGCAGGGACTGGGCCTCACCATTGAAGAAAAAGGGGGAAATGTCCGTATTACCGGCGCAGTGCCCCGTCAGCCGCACCTGGCCCTTCTGCAGAGCACGGTGGAGGGTGTCAAAGGGGTTAAATCGGTGGATCTGAGCGGGGTAATTGTTGCCCAGCAAGAGGTTTCCGAGGCCGCAATCGCCGCCGAAGAGGAGGTCATCCGCAAGGCCACCGAGGCCAGCAAGCTAGCCAAAAAGGTGCTCGCCACCCTGGAAGCCAACAACGAGCTCAAGGACGACCCCATCGCGGTGCTGCAAAAAGGCAGCGGGGTGGTGCTGCAAGGCGCGGTGGACAGCCAGCACGAGTTCAACCTGGCCATCCAGCTTGCTAAACAGGCCGGGGCCACCGAAGTAGACGCCAGCGGGCTGAAGGTGGTCGAGGGCGCTAAAGCCAGGTTTGCCGCCGAGCAGGGTGGGGTCAACATCCCCGACGAGTGGTACACCGTGCAGCCCGGCGACACCCTCTCGGGCATTGCCCTCAAGTTTTATGGTGATGCCTCCCGCGAGAGCTACATGAAAATAGCCCGGGCCAACAACATCGCCAACCCCGACCTGATCCGGGTGGGACAGAAACTGCAAATCCCCCGATAGGGCGCTCTTCACAAATATTGAGCTGTTCACTTGTTGGCTTTGTCCGGCACAGCACAGTTGCCTCCCGGATGGGAGGCAAGGTCTGTGAAGAGTGCGATAAAACTTGGTTGCTACAAGCCCCCGTCTGGGGGCTTTTTTTGTTGGCGGCCTGACCTACCGGCCCTCCCGGTATCGCCGCAGGTTCTCCATATCTTCTTGCACCAGGTCATCGCGCCAGGCCAGCGATTCGAGGTGGTGGCGCAGCTCGTGCACCAGGGTTTCCCAGATTTCGCCCTCCCAGTCAAACTCGGGATCTGCGGCGGCCAGCGCAGCAAAGGAGCCATAGAACAGAATAATGTGCCGTCCAATACCCGCAAAGCCTCCCAGTACCGAAGGGTAGCCAGGGTCGTAGTACTCCCCCAGGCGCAGCAGTTGGGGTTCATCGGGATCGGTTTTTAGCTGCTCCAGCACGTGAACACCCTGCAAGCCACGCTTGTACTCGGATGGAATTTCATCCCATAAGCGCGCCGCAGTTTCGACAAAGGCCTCGTAGGTCATCGGGCCCAGTGTGGCACAGGTAGGTTAAACCAAGCGTGAGAACAGGTGGGCCTGAAGCTTGACAAAAGTTTAGTCTTGCCTAAAAATGAAGGCCTATCTGATAAGGCTTGCCTAAATCTCGGGGCAAAAACCATGAATAAAAATGCCAGCCGAACCCCACTCTCTGAAGCCCAGGAAGACTACCTGAAGCAGGTTCTGTTGCTGGGCAGTGGCGGTGAAGGCACCGGCAGGCTGGAGGATACCCACCCGGTGTCTACCCAATCGCTGGCCGACCAGATGCAGGTTAAGCCCGCTTCGGTCACGGGAATGCTCAAAAAGCTGGCCGAGTTGGGGCTGGTGGAGTACGAAGCCTATCGGGGAGTACGGCTTACCAGGGCCGGTTATAGGGTAGCTCTCGAGGTGCTGCGCCACCACCGGCTGATTGAGGCCTATTTGCATCAGGCCCTGGGCTATGGCTGGGAAGAGGTTCATGTCGAAGCGGAGAAGCTCGAGCACCACATCTCCGAAGCCTTTGAGGCCCGCATTGCCGAGTGGCTGGGCCACCCCGCCTACGACCCCCACGGCGACCTGATCCCCAGCGCGGCCCTCGAGCTTCCCCCCGCCGCCCCCAACCGCTGCCTGAGGGCCCTGGAAGAAGGCACCCGCGGCCTGGTGGCCCGGGTCGCCACCCAGGATCAGGACGCGCTCAACCTGCTGGCCCACCTGGGTCTCAAGCCCGGCGCTTCCCTTTTGCTGCTCGAGCAGGTACAAGAGGGCAGCCGCATCCAGGTGGGAAGCCAGCGCTATTTGCTGCCAGCCAGCCTGGCCCAGGTGCTGTGGATACAGCTCGAGGGAGAACACCATGCACATCGGTAGCTATCTCAAATCTTCTGTGCTGCTAAGCCTGCTAACGCTGGGCCTTTCTCCGCAAGCCAGCGCCCAGCAACAGGACAAAATCGCCCAGCTTCTACCCCTACAGCAAACCCCCGTGCAGGTTGTAACCACGGTCAACTTCATCACCGACTTAGTGCAGCAGGTGGGCGGCAACCGGGTGCGGGTAACAGGCCTGATGGGGGCCGGGGTAGACCCCCACCTGTACAAGGCTTCGGCGGGGGACGTGCGCCGGCTGCAGCAAGCTCACCTAATCTTCTACGGGGGATTACACCTGGAAGGCAAGATGGTGGAGTTGCTGGAACGCCTGCCCAGGGCCATTGCCGTAACCGACGCCATCCCCCGCGAACGCCTGATCCGCCCCCCCGGCGGCTTCCAGGGCCAGTACACCTACGACCCCCACGTCTGGTTCGACGTGACCCTCTGGCAGCTCACGGTAGATCGGGTGCGCGATGCCCTGAGCCGGGTCGACCCGGCAGGTAGCGCCTACTACCAGGCCAGCGCCGCCGCCTACCGCCAGCGTTTAGCCCAGCTCGATGCCTTTATCCGTCAGCAAATCGCGCTGGTTCCACCCCAGCAGAGGGTACTGATTACCGCCCACGACGCATTTGCCTATCTGGGGCGACGCTATGGCCTCGAGGTGCGCGGCCTGCAAGGGATCTCCACCGTCTCCGAAGCCGGCGCCCGCGACGTACAGGAGCTGGTCGAGTTTATTGTTCAACGCAGGATTCGCGCCATCTTTGTGGAGTCCAGCGTACCCCGGCGGCCCATCGAGGCGGTGGTGGCAGCAGCACAGGCCAGAGGCTGGAACGTGGTTATTGGGGGCCAGTTGTTTTCCGACAGCGCTGGAAACCCTGGTACCCCTGAGGGAACCTATGTGGGCATGATGGAACACAACATCCGCACCATCGTACACGGACTTTTGGGGAGGCAGCTGTGACCACGCATCCCAACCAAGCCGCCCCGCACTGGAGGCTGGGGGCCCCCAGCCCCCTCAGCGTGCGTGACCTTACCGTGGTCTACCGCGAGAAACCCGCCCTGTGGGATGTGGATCTGGAAATCCCGGCGGGGCAGCTATGCGCCATTGTGGGCCCCAACGGTGCGGGCAAGTCCACCCTGATTAAGGCCGTGCTGGGGCTGGTACCCAGAGCCTCGGGACAGGTTCGCTTCTTTGGTCAAAGCCTGGCGCAGGCCCGCAAACGCATTGGCTATGTGCCCCAGCGGGGGTCGGTAGACTGGGACTTCCCCACCAGTGTGCTGGACGTGGTGATGATGGGGCTTTATGGCAAGCTGGGGTGGTTCAAGCGGCCTGGCCCGCGCGAGCGCGAAGCCGCCCTGCACTGTTTGGAGCAGGTCTCGTTGCTCGAGTACGCCCATCGGCAGATCTCGCAGCTATCCGGCGGCCAGCAGCAACGGGTATTCCTGGCCCGGGCTCTGGCCCAGGACGCCGACCTCTACTTTATGGATGAGCCCTTTGCCGGAGTAGACGCCGTTACCGAGGAAGCCATCCTGCGTGTGCTGCACGAACTTAAAGGGCACGGCAAAACCGTCGTGATAGTCCACCACGACCTTCAAACCGTGCGCGACTACTTCGACCACCTGACCCTGCTTAACGTGCAGGTGATCGCCAGCGGAGCTATGGACGAGACCTTCACACCTGAGAACCTGAAACGAACCTATGGCGAGCGGATGCACTGGGGAGAGGGGGAAGCTAAGGAAACACCCTGAGCTCAGCCAAAGCCCCCTACCTGAAGTCCTCTTTTGCATCTTCCCTACCCTGCTATGTCCGATTTGCTGCTTATCTTCACCGACTACACCCTGCGCAACGTGGCGCTGGGCTCGGCCATACTGGGTGTGGTGGGCGGGGTGCTGGGCACTTTTGCCGTGTTACGCCGCCAGAGTCTGATGGGAGACGTGCTGGCCCATGCGGCGCTGCCGGGCATCTGCCTGGCTTTCATCCTTACCGGCAGCAAAACCCCGCTAATTTTGCTTTTAGGTGGGGGCCTGGCTGGCTGGCTGGCGGCCTTGCTGGTGCTGGCCGTTTTGCGGCACAGCCGCCTGCCCGAAGACTCGGCCTTAGGGGTAATGCTCAGCAGCTTTTTTGGGTTCGGCGTGGCCCTGCTTACCTTTATCCAGCACAGCAACAACGCCAGCCAGGCCGGGCTGGATCACTTTATTTTCGGGCAGGCCGCTACCATCGTGGCCTCGGATGTGTTGAACTTTGTGGTGCTGGGCGGGATTGCTCTCTTGTGTGTGGGCCTTTTCTACAAAGAGTTCAAACTGCTCTCCTTCGACCCCGCCTACGCCCACAGCCTGGGGCTGCCGGTGCAGGGCCTCAGCACCCTGCTCACCTCGCTAACGGTGCTGGCAGTCATGGTAGGGCTACAGACTGTAGGGGTGGTCTTGATGGCCGCCATGCTGATCGCACCGGCGGCAGCCGCCCGCCAGTGGACCGACCGGCTCAGCAGCATGATTGGGCTCTCGGCGCTGTTTGGGGCCCTGGCCGGGGTTAGCGGAGCCCTGATCTCGGCCAGCCGCGAAAACCTGCCCACCGGCCCGCTGGTGGTGCTTACCATGAGCGCGATTCTGCTGATCTCACTCCTGCTGGCCCCACAACGGGGACTGGTGTGGGACTGGGTACGTACCCTGAAAAACCGCCGCCGGGTTCGCCTCGAGCGCCTGCTGTTGGAAGCCCAGATGCTCCACCAGCACCAGCCCCTCACCCCCCAGGCCCTGGCGCTGCACCGGCATGAATCGCAATCGGCGGCCCAGCAACACCTGGAGGAACTACAGTCGCGCGGCTGGCTCGAGCCAAGCCAGCAAGGCTTCCGCCTGACCCCGGCGGGCCAGCAAAAAGCCCAGGAGCTCGAGCAAGCCATGCGGGTCTTGCCCAAGTCCGCCGAGGACAGGTGATATGAGCGCCGATCTGGTTATCGTACTAACCGCCATTTTGGTCTCTGTGGCCTCGGCCCTGGTGGGCACTTTTCTGGTATTGCGCCACATGGCCCTCCTCTCCGATGCGATCTCCCATGCGGTGCTGCCGGGCATCGTACTGGCCTACTGGCTTTCTGGCGGTGGACGGGCAACCCCAACCGCCTTACTGGGGGCTGCGGCTGCTGGCCTGGCAACCGTAACCCTGGTAGAGTGGCTCACCCGCAGCGGTAAGGTCAAAAACGACGCCGCCATCGGAATTGTCTTCCCTGCCCTGTTTAGCCTGGGGGTGCTGGTGGTTTCGCTTTATTTCCGCCAGGTGCACCTCGACCTCGACGCAGTGCTCTACGGCGAAATTGCCTACGCCCCCTTCAACACCCTGACCCTGTGGGGCCAGGAAATCCCCGAGTCCTGGCTGATGATGGGGTCGCTAACCCTGCTTAACCTGCTCTTTGTGCTGCTGTTTTACAAAGAGCTCAAGCTTTCCACCTTCGACCCCGGCCTGGCCGCCGCACTGGGCTTTGCTCCTGGAGCGCTGCACTACGGGCTGATGACCCTGGTCTCCCTTACCTCGGTGGGCGCCTTCCAGTCGGTAGGGGCCATACTGATTGTGGCCTTCCTGATTATTCCCCCCGCCACCGCCTATCTGCTCACCCAGCGCCTGCCGGTCATGCTGGGCCTGGCGGTGGGGGTGGGGGTGGTTTCCAGCCTGGTGGGCTATGGGCTGGCCATCTGGTTCGATGCTTCCATAGCCGGCATGATGGCCACTGTAGCCGGCGTCTGTTTTGCCCTGGCCTTCTTGTTTTCACCCCTGGAAGGCCTGCTCACTACCCGGCTGCGCCGGAAGGCTGAGCGCCTCGAGGTGGCCGCCCGCCTGCTGGTGGCCCACCTGGCCCACCACGACCAGGCGGTCTCCGACCAAGAGGTACTGGAGGAGTTTGGCTGGAACCCCCGCTTTTTGCAGCAGGCCAAGGAAAAAGCCCTGCAAGCCGGCTGGCTCGAGGTGTTCCAGGAAGGCCTACGCCCAAGCCCTGCTGGCCTGGCCATAGTCGCAAGCCGCGCGCCTCATAAGAAATGTCTTTGATTTGTTCTTTTTCTGGGGCCCCCGCCTGAAGCACGGGCAGCAACAACCTGAAAAACGATGGTGCTCAAGCCTGTCCCTAGCGGAACGATTCAGGCGGGGTTCATATCAGCGGCGCACCTCCACGCTGCTGCGGTTGCCCGCTGCGTCCACGGCGATCAGGGTCACGCGGCGCACCGGCAGCTCCACATAAAAGCTCACTTCTTTGCCCTTGGGCAGCGACAACGGGCTAAAGGTGCGGTCGTACTGCAAGGTCACCCGGTCCACCCCGGTGTCGTCCAGCACCCGCCCGGAAATTTGCAGCGTAGACTCGGTGCGGGCCGGGATTTCTTCTTCGGTACCATCGGGCAGCGTGCGCTTGCGGGCCGGTTGCACCACGGTGACGACCCGCTCGGCCCGCTCGAGGACAATCTGCGGCGGGCGGGCATCCAGCACCATCGGCAACCGCACGGTGCGGGTCTGCCCACTCGTATCGGTGGCATCCACCCTGATTTCCACCTGCCCCGACTGCGGGGCCTGCACCCGGAAGCTGAAGCGCACCAGCTTCTGCCCTCGGTTGGCTTCGGAAAGTAGCTCCTTTCCGCCCGCCTTCACGCTTTGTACCCCCACATCATCGAGGGCATAGCCCTGTACCTGCAACGAGCGCTGCGAAAGCACGCCGCTCTTGGGCTGGGTGATGCCAATCAGGGGCGGCTGGGTATCTCCTGGCCTCTGGCAAGCCGAAAATAGCAACAAGAATAAAAAAAGAAGGGGCGCGTACCGCACCCCTCCATCCTATCAGTTGCTCAGGGTCTAAAAATTATGCCCGCTCGAGCGTTGAAGTCCAGGCCTCCAAGTACGCCCGAGAGCGCACCTGTACCAAATCCAAAGCCCACCTGGAGCTCGCCGTAGGCACTAAAAGGTTGTTGGGGGAAGGCATACTCGATACCCACCAGACCGTGGGGAAAGATGTAGATGCCCGTGTTACCCAAAACTGTCCAGAAGCCTGCAGACGCCCCGGCGCCGGCATACCAGCTCAGATTAAAACCCGGCGCAGCAGGAATGGCCTGTTCCAGCAGAATATAATCTGCCCCAGCCCCCAGTCCTGCAAAAGCAAGACCGGCGCCTAAACGGAAGTTGCTGACCTGGTACTGCACGCCAATCCAGGTCGGGAAGCCCGAGTAGAGGCCAAAGCCATCCGACTGGGCCTTACCAAGAGAGCCAAACATCAAAGCAAACAGCACAACCAGGGGCATTAAACGTTTCATTTTTTGCTCACCTCCAAAGCTAGTCTATCACCTCGGCGTTATATTTGCATTACTTTAGGTGGTATAGTGCGCATTTATTCGCACATAGCCCTCGGTCAGGTCGCATCCCCAGGCCATTCCCTGGCCCTCACCCAGCCCCAGGTCGGCCTCTACCAGCACTTCTTCGGTCTGCATGGCCTGGCTGGCCTGGGCGCGGTCGAACTCGAGCACCCTTCCGGCGTAGAGGGGAATGCCTTGAAGGGAAATGCGAACTTTATCCACCTCGAGCGCCACCCCGGCCTTGCCCAAGGCCATCATGATGCGGCCCCAGTTGGGGTCGTTGCCGTAAACGGCGCTTTTCCACAAGGGGCTGGCCGCTACCGACAAAGCCGCTTTACGGGCTTCCGCATCGCTTTTGGCCCCCGTAACCCTGACGGTCAGGAGCTTGGTAGCCCCCTCGCCATCGCGGGCTAGCTTGCGGGCCAGTTCCACACAAACCTGCTCCACCGCCTGCCAGAAGGCCTTTAGGTCTACCGGCCCCGCCGCGCCGTTGGTCATCAAAACAGCCATGTCGTTGGTGGAGGTGTCGGTGTCCACCGTAACCTGGTTGAAGCTTCGGTCCACCACCCCCTGCCAGCCCCGGCGCAATTCCTCTTGCGAGACCGCCGCATCCGAGACGATATAGGCCAGCATGGTTGCCATGTTGGGGGCAATCATCCCGCTGCCCTTACAAACCCCCACCACCCGCGCCCCACCCTGCAGGGTGGCCTCGGCCATTTTGGGCACCAGGTCGGTGGTCATGATGGCTTCCATGAAGGGGTCGATGTCTGGGCCCAGCCGAATGTTGGGTAGCGCAGCCTCTATTTTTTCCACCGGCAATGGCTGCCCAATCACCCCGGTGGAGGCGGTTAACACCAGCTCGGGCACAAGCTGCTGTTGCGCCGCCACCAGTTCGGCCATACGCCGGTCGGCCCAGACCCCATGTTCGCCGGTAGCGCAGTTGGCATTGCCCGCATTGACCACCACGGCTTGCAAAGCCTGGCCGGAGGCCAGCAGCATGCGGCCTCGAGCCACACAGGGCGCGGCGGCTTTGTTCAGCGTTCCCACATAAGCCCAGTTACAGGGCCTTCCCGAAATCAAAAGGGCCAGATCGGGCTTACCCGAAGGCTTGATGCCAGCCTGGGTTGCACCCGCACGAAAACCAATGGGCAGTCGCATAGCAGCAGCATATCCTTAGGGCCTGCCCCCGGAAAAGGGTCTGTTCGTCTTGGCGACGCCATTAAACTCAAGTTGACATCGGAACAGTTGACTGGATCAGGGAAAAGCTCGAGGAAATGAGCAAGACTGGAGGTAGTTCTGAGCCTGCGCCGGTGCTCTATGACGGGTCGAGTGGATGGTATGATCGGCCCAATCAAAACGGTCAGGGTCGCGGTGGTGGAGGTTCGATGGAGACTCATGATCGGTAAGCGATAGCATGTCCAGCAAAATTGTGGTGGGGTTACCTGACACCCCACCACACAAAAGTATGGCGATTAGGAGCCTGGGAGATTGAACTTGAACAGAAACCTGAACATGCTGATCACCGCCGGGGTTGTACTCTGGGGCTTATCAATTTTATTGTTCAATCAAAACAACGAGGATGAACTTGCGATAATTCTCGTATACTACTGGGTTGCAGGATTTTTGGCATTATTCAAGGCAAGAGTCCATTGGAGCGTGTGGGCTCTAGTGACTGCGATTACCTTTGGCGCTTCGGGCGACCCCAAGATGATTGCCTTTTTGATCATTCCTTTGAGCTGGTTACTTCCACTCATTGTCTATCTGCTCATCAAAATCGGATTGCTGCACACAGATTTGGCCAACCTCATGCGTCTTCCGGCAGAAAAAACTCGAGCCATCCTCCTAACTGCGTTGGTATGGGGCTCCAGCAGTGC
>Ga0272446_1007947_pt1 | contig 10325 bp, 7 predicted proteins | sample YNPCB0061_FD_194587 | JGI IMG/M metagenome (GOLD analysis project Ga0272446, IMG submission 194587) | Hot spring microbial mat communities from Yellowstone National Park, WY, United States - YNP-CB-006-1 | ecosystem: Environmental > Aquatic > Thermal springs > Hot (42-90C) > Sediment | place... | reverse complement strand
CCGCACCGCCTCGGCCCGCTCTGCGGGGTCGGTGAAGCGATCGAGCATCTCCTTGACCGCGACAACCTCGCCCGTCTCGCTGCGGCCCTCGAAGACCGCGCCCTGGCCGCCCTCTTTGATCACCCGGCTGAGGAAGAAGCGCGGCCCATCATTGTTGAGGACCAGGTCGTAGCCGCACTGCTGGCAGAAGCGCGCATGCGGCAGGTTGGGCGCGTGGCACGCGGGGCAGATCAGGGGCTGCTGCATAGTGGCGGTGGGGCCTCAGGCCAGATGGTCACGCGGATTTGAACCATGCCTCACAGTGTGGGCGCGTTCCGGCCAGGGCGATCAGCGGAAGGGCGGCGCGGCCAGCACCCCACCCGCGCCGAGGTTCCAGACCTTATTCGGGCCGCGGTCGAGGGCGAAGGGTGTACGTGGCCCCAGGTTGCGATCGTAGATATCGCCGTAGTTGCCGACCTCGCGGATGATCGCGTAGGCGAAGTCATTGCTCAGGCCGAGGCCCTGGCCAAGCTCGCCCTCCACGCCCAGGAGCCGCCGGACGCGCGGGTCATCGCTCTGGGCGCGCTGCTGTTCGACGTTCTCCTGGCTGACGCGCAACTCCTCGGCGTAGATCGTTGCGAAGACCACCCAGCTGACCACATCGCGCCACTGTTCGTCGCCCTCGATAAAGACCGGTCCGAGCGGCTCGCGCGAGATCCGTTCGCCGAGCACCACGTGCTCTGCAGGCACCGCGAGCGTCTGGCGCTTGGAGGCCAGCTGCGAGCTGTCGCTGGTCACCGCGTCGCACTCGCCACGGTCATAGGCCGGGTAGAGCTGGCTCTCGTCGTCGAAGCGCACGGCCTCAAAGGTGATCCCGCGCGCGGCAAAATCCTCGACCAGGTTCTGCTCGCTGGTCGTGCCGCGCGAGACGCAGATACGTTTGCCCGCCAGGTCGGCAGAGTTGCTGATGCGCGCATTGGTGCGCACCATGAAGGTCTGCCCGTCGTGAAAGGTCGTCGGCCCGAAGGCCAGCCCGGCGATATCGCGCCCGAGCGTCCAGGTCGTATTGCGGATCAGCACGTCCACCGCCCCGCTGCGCACGGCGGCGAAGCGTTCGCGCGGCCCGGAGGTGGTGAGGCCCACGAACTCAATGGCCTCGGCGTCATCGAAGATCGCGGCGGCGATCGCGCGGCAGAAGTCGACATCGAAGCCGCTCCAGTCATCGCGCACCCGGTCGTAGAAACCGAAGCCGGGCAGGTCGGCGTTGGCGCCGCAGATCAGGCGGCCGCGCTCGCGTACGCGCTGGAGCAGGCCGGTCGCCGGCTCGGGGGCAGGCGTTGCCGTCGCCTCGCTGCCGGGGGGGCCGGGCGCGGCGGTGGGCAACTCGGTCGGCACAGGGGCTGCGGTCGCGCCCGGCGCGGCGGTCGGCGGTTGGCCAGGGGTGGCGGTGACGATGACCACGACGGGTGGCGTGGTGGGCTGTTGGCCCAGCGACAGGCCGCTGCAGGCGCCGAGCAGGACGACGGCAACGGCCAGGGCGAGGACCTGCACGACGCGGCGGGTGGGCAATCGTTCCACGGGCGCTCTCCTTGGCTGGCAATCTCCCCTGTATGATACCAGGTTCGGCAGCCGCTGGTCCGCTGCGCGCCGGGGCTGTTGCCCCGATCCTGCCGGCAAACGCCGTTTTTCCCACCCCGGGCGCGCGGGCGTCCCGTCCGCATGCGGGCCGGAGGCCCGCGTACTCGGGTTTGCCAGCAGGATCGTGCAACGTCCACTGCTTTTGGCCCTCACCTCCGGGATATTTTCCCTTGCTAAATGTTTGCAAAGCTAGTACAATACCAGTGCATTCCCCTGGCATTGGTCCTCGTGACGGCTACGTGCTGGCCGGCTGGCCAGGCCGAGCCATGGCTTTCGGCATCGATGTGAGGAGGTTCCGCATGCTCTGGAAGGGTCTTGTTGCTGGCAGTGCGGCTGCCCTGGTCGCGCTCGCGCTCTTTGTTGCGCTGACGTCCCGCCCCATGGCGGCCGGTGGCACGCTGGCCCAGCCGGCCCCGGCGGGCAATGTCATTGTGCTGCCCAATGGCCTGGCTATGCCACAACTGCAGCCGGCCCAGCCGGCCACGGCCCCCGCTCTGCTGTCGGACGTGAGCCTGGTCAGCCTGGTGAGCGCGGCCCGTGACAATGCTGAGACCACGGCGCTGAAGCTGACTGCCGAGAAGTCCGTCGCCGGCAATGCCAGCACGCAGCAGGCGCTTATGGGTTGCGGCGACAAGTAGCGGGCTCGCAACCGTAGGTTGCGAAAGCTACGGTTGAACCAACCCTCTGGCAGTGGTACGCTGAAATATACAAAAGATAAGGATTGGACGGGTAAACAAGTACGTAGCCTCTGCAAAGAGGAAGGAACGTTTCCCGCTCAATACCGGGGCCGAGCTGACGAAAGTCAACTCGGCCTCGTGGTTTGGTGCGGGCGATTCGCCCTACAGTTTGTAGCCGATCGTCCGCAGCAAGCCCTTGCGCCAGGCGATCCCCGCCTCGTCTTCCACCCCCACGGGCGGCGCTCCGTCGATCACCCCCAGAATACCGCGCCCCTGGGCCGTCTCCGCGATCACGACCTCGGTCGCGTTCGCCGTGGCGCAGAAGATGCGGCAAACTTCGGGCACCAGTTTGAGTGCGTTCAGCACGTTTACCGGGTAGAAGCCGGGCCCGAGCACGATGAGAAAGCTGTGGCCGGCACCGATGGCCAGGGCATTGGTCCGCGCAAGCTCAATCAGCCCGTCGTCGGTGCCGCTCCAGCGCACCAGGCGCGCGCCTGAGGCCTCGCAGAAGGCCAGGCCGAAACGGATGCCGGGAACGGCATTGACCAGCGCCTCGTGCAGATCCTCGACCGACTTGATAAAATGGGTCTGGCCGAGGATGACGTTCAGCTCCTCGGGCTTGCTGATCGGCACGACGTGTAACTCCATCCCCGTTGTTCCTTTCCAGCGCACGCTGCCCGCCTACGGCAGACAGCGTGCCAGCCCGTCACCAGCCGCCCATCTCGTGCACATCGTCGTAGCCGACCGGAGCCAGCCGCCGGTGCTCGGCGACAAAATCGGCCAGCCGGGGCCGCGCCAGCCGCATGTAGTCGGCAAAGGCGATGCTCATCGCCACACTGTGGCTCCCGGCCTGGAAGAACAGGATCGGCTCGTCTTCAAGCGAGCGGTCGGCGTACAACGGCAGATTGTAGCCGTTGCTGAAGGGCGGGGTCGCGCCGATTTCGCAGTCGGGGAACGCCATGGCCAGCTCGGCCTCACTGGCCAGCCGCACCTCACGGGCGTTGAGCAGCGCGCTTACCTTCGCCAGGTCGACCCGGCGCGAGGTGGGCAGGACCAGCATCACCAGCTGGCCGTCAGCGACGACCACCACCACCTTGGCCATCAGCTTGTGCGGGATGTGTTCACGCTCGGCAACGGCCTGCGCCGTGTAGGCGGCCGCATGCTCGTAGACCCGGAACTGCACCCCATTTGCCTGTAAGTAGGCTTCGAGTCGTTCGCGGCACGTCATTGTGCTACCTCCCTCTTCGCTGCAAGGATGCGCTGCACACCGGAGGGACAGCGAGAATCGATCGCGGGGCAGCACCAATCAGGACAGGCCGTCCCTCTTGTGTCAAGTGTAGCGCGTAGCTGCCGCGCGTGGCGAAACAGCATGCTCACCCGGCGGAAAGGTCTCTTCACGGGCCGGGGTGCATGGACCGTCACCCCGCGGTGTACGATGCTAACCCACAGGCGCGCGCCGGCTTGCTACACTGGTCCTGCGTCCGCGCCTGGATCGGGCCGCAGCACGGGCTGCGCCGATGCTGTGGCCTTAGACCGATTCTGCTTGATGGCAGCGCATTGGCTCAGCTCCACACCGCCACAGCGCTCCAGCTCGACAAAGCCCTGTGTGGAGCTGGAGCGCTGTGGCGATGAGCGGGACCATGCGGGATTGCCAATGCCACCTGGTATGATCGGGCAGGGGCCTACCGATCGGACCCGCCAGTCCGGGAGGCGTCTATGCAACGGTATCTGCAGATGCGTAGCGTGCTCGGCCTGCTTGCCCTGCTAGCCGCCCTGAGCCCTGCACCGCTGGCTCGCGCCCAGTTCGGTGTCGAGCTGCGCTTCTTGCCCTACCATCGCTCCCGCGACAGCACGCGCCTGCTGGGTTATCCGCTCAGCGGCCTGCGCGCGGTGGAGGGCTTTCCAGCCCAGTACTTCGACAAGGCGCGGATCGAGGACCACCGCGGCGCCGTGGACGACCCGCTGTGGGGCCTGATGCTCGGCCGGCTCACGGCCGAGCTGATCACCTGCGCGCCCACGACCCCGCTGAATGGCACGGGCATCACCTATGGTGAACTGGGCGCAGCCGGCCGGCCTGACGCGCGCGTCGCGCCTCCGCCGGGCTTCCGCGGCGGGGTGCAGGAGGGCGACCAGCCGTACGTTGGCCGATCGATGTTCATTCCCGTTGACCCGGCCCTGCGCCCCGCGCCGGGCTATTATGTGCCCTGGGTGTTCTGGAGCGCCATGAACCGCAGCGACCTGGCGCCCGATGGCTGGCTACACGATGTTGGGCTGCCGCTCAGCCCGCCACTCTTGACGGGCGTGTACAAGCCCGGCGGGCAGCGGGAGATCATGCTGCAGGCCTTCGAGCGCACAGTGCTCACCTACGACTACCTCAACCCGCCGGGCTGGCAGGTCGAGCGCGGCAACCTCGGCCGTGATGCGCTGGATAGTTCCTGTGTCGCGCCGCCGGCGCCACCTGGCATCGGCTATCCTGAGTTTGGCGCCAATGTGACGATCCCACTGCAGATTGGCGCCCGGCTTGGCACGCCCGGCCAGACCCTGGTTGCCCGCCTGCGCTGGGCCGACGGGACGGAGTTGACGCAACGTATGCCGGTGATCCGCGGCCAGGACGGTGGCGGCTTGCTGAGCGGCAATCTGGACTGGCTGCTGATGATGGTGCCGCCCGACCCACCAACCCAGCCGGCCGTGCTCGAGATCAGCGACCTGGATGGGACGCTGCTCGCCCGCAGCGCAGTGACCGTGCTCGGGCCGGGCGATCCGGCCGCGCGCACGGTGTGGGTCTACTGGACGATCCGCGAGCCGGCTATGGTCACGCCCCAGCTGCGCCGGGTGGTCCTTGATCCCGGGCGTCCCCGCCCGGACCACTACTGGGCCCTGTCCGAGGACGAGCGGCTGGCCGCCGCCACGCTCAATGCGCTGCTCGCCGGGCCGCCGCGCGTCAGCCAGGTCGGTTTCACGACGGCCATCCCCACTCCCGAGGAGGTGGTGAACGACCCGCGCTGGGCGCCAGGATGGGGGGACCAGGTGTCGCTACGCTTTTTGACAATCCGCGACGGCGTGGCGACGGCCGATTTCTCGCCGGGTATGCATGCCTATGGGGGCGACCCGCAGCGCGCGCGGCTGATCCGCGAGCAGATCACGGCCACGCTGCTGCAGTTTGCCGCGATCCGCGAGGTGCGCATCGCGATCGATGGCCAGGTGGAGGGTGTGCTGGCGCCGTGAGTGGCGAGGTCGAGCACGATGAGGGAGCGGCGATTGACCGACTATGACGATCTGCTGGTCCGGGTGCAGCGGACAGGCGACGTGGGCGCCTATACCATCGAGCTCTGGCTCCAGGGCGGGCGCCGGATCAATGAGCGCGAGCAGGCCTCCTTCGCCGACTACCAGGAGCCCGCGGAGCAGAGCCCCCGCGGCCTCGCGGCCCACGGCCTCGATCTCTTCAACCGGCTCTTCTGTGGCCGGCTGGCCATGGCCTTCCAGCAGGCCTGGGCGGCCACCAGCGCCCGCGGGCGCGCGCTGCGCCTGCGCCTGGCCCTCGATCCCGAGGCGCCCGAGCTCCACGCCATCCCCTGGGAGTCGATGTATTTCGACGATAGCGGCGGCGTCGCGCCGCCGCGCCCGCTTGCAGCCGATCCGCGCATCGCCTTCTCACGCTACATCGAAAGCGCCAGCTACGACGAGGGCCGCCCGATCGCCGAACGCCCGATCCGTATGCTGACCGTCATCTCCGCCCCGGCGGACCTGGAGCGCTGGGGCCTGACCGCGCTCGACAAGGCCGCCGAGGCGCGCGACTTCAGCACCCGCTTCAGCGCCGTGGCCGCCAGCGGGCAGTTCCGCAGCGATCTGTTGCCGCAGGCCACCGTGACGGCGCTCGGCGATGCCCTCGCCCGCGGCACGCTGCCCGAGGAGCCGGGCGCGCCGCCGGTCCGCGGCTACGATGTGCTGCTCTACTACGGCCATGCGCTGCACCACCCGGAGGCCGGCACCCGCCTGGTCTTCGAACATCCGCGCGATGGGCGCGTGCACCTCGTCGACAGCGACACGGTGCTCGCCCTGCTCCGCCAGCTGCCCCGCTCGCACCGCCCCGCGATGGTGGTGATGGTAGCCTGCAACAGCGCCGCCGGGGGCCGGCTCAACAGCCTCGCCGCGCGCATGATCATCGAGAGCGGTGTCTCAGCGGTGCTTGCCATGCAGCGCCTCATTGCGATCACCCTCGCCCGCAGCTTCACCTTCCATCTCAGCGAGCAGCTGCTGCGCGACGGCGTCATCGACGTCGCGGTCAATGCCGCGCGCCGCCGCGTCTTTCAACCCGACCAGGTGGGCTGGACGACGCCAGTGCTCTACATGCGCAACGCCGAGGGGCGCCTCTTCAGCCCCAACGCCCAGATCGAATACGTCGAAGCGGTGCTCGCCGACGAGACCTACGTGCGCTGGAGCGGGCCGGAGTTTATCGAGCCGGGCGTGCTGAGCATCGCCCCCGGCCAGGACTGGCGGTTGCTGGGCCAGCGCCCCGAGGACGCGCCCTCTGCAGTCGGGGCGATCGAGGCGATCGACCAGGCCCTTGGCCTTGGCCTGCGCCCCGCCCGTCGCCAGCGCAGCCCGGAGCACGCGCCGCAGTCCAACCTCGTCGCGCTGATCGGGCCGCCCCAATCGGGACAGACGACCCTGCTCCAGCGCCTCACGTTCGAACTGGCCGATACGCTGACCCGCGATCCGTCCCGGCCGCTGGGCGTCTTCATCTCGCTGAGCGGCTACGACCAGCTGCGCGGCGCCGGGCGGCTCGAGCGCTACCTCATCGAGCAGGCGGACGCCGTCACCCCGTACCTTGGCGAAGCCCTGACGGCGCTCTTCGCGCCCGGGCCGGCGCCCGCTATCGAGCCGCGCTTCGTCTTCCTCCTCGACAATCTCGACACCCTGCCCGACCGCGCGCGGCTCGACCTGGCCCGTGAACTGGCGCTGCTGCTGCGGCGGCGCCCCAACCAGCGCTTCGTGCTCACCGCCACGAGCGAGCTGTACCCGGGCGTTCAGCTCGGCCCCGCACAGGTGCTGATCATCCAGCCGCTCACCGAGCACCAGATCCTGCGCTACTGCCGCCAGCGCGACGAGCAGGGCGCCTACGCGCTGTTCCAGCGTATCCGCGAGAACCGCCTGCTTGGCCTCGCAAGCGAGCCGAGCCTGCTCGCGCTGATCTACGATCGTCTGACCGCCGACACGCAGGTCCGCCTCACCCGCAACCAGATCGTGCAGGAGTACCTGGACCGGGCGCTGGCGAATGTGGCGCCCCGCTTTATCCTCGGTGACGTGGCCCGCGAGAGCCTGGCCGAACTGGCCTGGCACGGGCGTTGGAGCCACCGCGAGTACCTGCCGCTGGCCGAGCTGTTTCGCGTATTGCAGCGGGTACGGCGCGACCGCGACTACAGCCTGGAGGAGCTCTACGGCCTGCTCTCCGAGGCCCGACTGCTGCGCAGTGTGGGCCAGCACGACGCCCGTTTCACCAACCCGATCCTGGAGGCCTATCTCGCCGCCGTAGCGCTCACCGTGCAGCCCGATGCCAGCGAGCGCGTCGACGACATCGTGACCCTGTGTGCCAGCCCGGAGCGACTCGCCTGGTGGGAAGATGTGATCTATGCGCTCGCAGGGCTGCTCGCCGACCCGACGCCGCTCTTCGAGCGGCTGGCCGGGGCGATACGCGCCGGGGGCGCCGGCCACGCGCTCCTGGCCGCGCGCTGCCTGGAGGCGATCACCGCCGAGCAGGAGGGGCGGCTTGCCGCCAGGCTCCGCGCCGAACTGATCGACGCCTGCGTGATCCGCCTGCACAGCGAGCGCGAGCCCTCGGCCGAGCGCCGCGAACAACTGGTTGCCGCCCTCGGGCGCCTCAACTACCACCAGGTGAGCCCGGAACTGCGGCGCATCCTCACCGAAAAGGTGCGGGCCACCGCCACGGGCCTGCGCTACGAGTACACCAATGTGCGCATCGCCGCAGCCCGCGCCCTGCGCAACCTCTACCTCAGCTGGCTGGCTGCGCAGCCAGCGGAGACACTGCCGACAGCGGCGCCGACACAGTGCCAGACGCTGCGCGAGTGCCGTGACGAGGCGATGCTGCTGCGCCTGATGGCCCTCTGGAACCAGGGTGCGCAGGGCCGTGACGAACTCCGTGAAATCCTGCAGACCTCGCCCCTGGCGCCCGAGCGGGCGCTGGCGGCCTTCGCGCTGGCCGATCTCGGCGACCGCGAGGAGCAGAAGATCCTCGACGCGCGCCAGCTACTGCGTATCATCCTCGCCCCCCAGGACGATGCCAGCACGACCATTAGCGAGGACTGGGAAGACACGATGTGGGCCGCCGCCGATGCGCTCACCCTCTTCGAACCCGGTCACGTCGCCCCGCTGATCAACGTGCTGGTGCGACACAACGAGCGCATTCCCGACGGCGCCGCGCAACAACTGGCCTATCTGGCCGGCCGGGTGCGGGCCAGCGAGCCCGCTGTGGTCAACTGGCTGATCACCTTGCTGATCACCCATCGCAGTCAGGCGGTAAAGGCCAAGGCGCTCCAGTCGCTCGCCTGGCTCGGCCCGGCAATCCCCGAGATCGTGCTCGAGCTCCCCGATGGGCGGCCCGGCCCCACGCTCAAGGCACTGATCCAGGACATCGCCGCCTGGCGTAGCATCGGCCCATTACAGATCGGCACCTTCGCGGTGCGCCTGCGCGAGACCGATGGCGATGGCGGCCCGCTCTACCTGCGCCGCAAAGCCCTGGAGGCCCTGGCCTGGATCGGCGACGCAGCCACCCTTGCCGACCTGGGTGGCCTGGCGCAGAGCTGGCCGCTGGTGCTCCGCGAGCACTGGTACCGCACCGCTGCGCTGATCGCCGCCAGACGCCCGTGGGTGAAGGGCGACCGGGTGATGGGGTGACCGGGGCGCCCCGCGCCCCGTGGCCGCCCCGCCGCCCCGTGGCCGCACCGCCCCGCGGGGGTGACGGCCCGCCCTGCCCGGCAGCGGCCGTGCCGCTGGCCCGGCCCGCCCCCGACCGCGGCGCGGGCATGATACCCGGCTGTCCCGTCAGGAACGCTGCCTTCCGGCGGGGTCCGGGGCGCTGTCCCGACTCCTGCACCGCTTGCGGGGCGCGCCGCCCCCGCACCCCCGGGCCGGGGGCCTGCCCGGCCCCCGGCACCCCCGGCCAACGGGGCTCCGCCCCTTTGGAAACCCCAAAGCCCACGCCCGTCCCGGGCGATCGCGGCCGTGCTGCATGCCTCAGACCGCGCAGCGGTGGGTCGCCTGCTGACCCCATCGCCCCATGGCCGCATCCCGCGCCCCGCGGGGGTGACGGCCCGCCCTGCCCGGCAGCGGCCGTGCCGCTGGCCCGGCCCGCCCCCGACCGCGGCACGGGCATGACACCCGGCTGTCCCGTCAGGAACGCTGCCTTCCGGCGGGGTCCGGGGCGCTGTCCCGACTCCTGCACCGCTTGCGGGGCGCGCCGCCCCCGCACCCCCGGGCCGGGGGCCTGCCCGGCCCCCGGCACCCCCGGCCAACGGGGCTCCGCCCCTTTGGAAACCCCAAAGCCCACGCCCGTCCCGGGTGATCGCGGCCGTGCTGCATGCCTCAGACCGCGCAGCGGTAGACCGCCTGCCGACCCCAACGCCGGTGGCCGGGCGCCTGCCAGCCCCCATCGGCACGCCGGTGCCCGATGGCCGCATCCCGCGCCCTGCGGGGGTGACGGCCCGCCCTGCCCGGCAGCGGCCGTGCCGCTGGCCCGGTCATCCCCCGACCGCGGCACGGGCATGACCCCGCGGCCGTCCCGCCAGGAACGCTGCCTTCCGGCGGGGTCCGGGGCGCTGTCCCGACTCCTGCACCGCTTGCGGGGCGCGCCGCCCCCGCACCCCCGGCACCCCCGGGACGCTGTCCCGACCCCTGGGCTGCTTGCGGGGCGCGCCGCCCCCGCACCCCCGGGCCGGGGGCCTGCCCGGCCCCCGGCACCCCCGGCCAAAGGGGCTCCGCCCCTTTGGAAACCCCAAAGCCCACGCCCGTCCCGGG
>Ga0272446_1007946_pt1 | contig 10326 bp, 9 predicted proteins | sample YNPCB0061_FD_194587 | JGI IMG/M metagenome (GOLD analysis project Ga0272446, IMG submission 194587) | Hot spring microbial mat communities from Yellowstone National Park, WY, United States - YNP-CB-006-1 | ecosystem: Environmental > Aquatic > Thermal springs > Hot (42-90C) > Sediment | place... | reverse complement strand
ACGGAGCGCGCCAATGCGTTTATCGACGGAGCGGGACTCAGAACCGAAAGCGGCTTCGTGCGCTCAGCGCCTTTTACCATTACGAGCGTCATCTACCCTGGTGTGGGTGTGGAGCTCATTGGCAAGCTAAAAGATGGCATTTACGGCAAAATTGTCGAGGAGCAGAATGTATTGGTGCGTATGGCGACGCCGGTCAAGCCAGCGGCTGCGCCAAAGGCGCAAGCCCCGCTCGCTGCATCTCTTCCCGATGAAAAAAAACAATTGATACTTATCAGCATCGGAGTTATCGGTACTGCAATTCTGGGCATCGTACTCTATTGGGTAATTTCTTCGCTCTGAACCATTACGGTTTGCGCGGGGCCCCTATACGAACGTAATCACCGTAATTTCCGGCGGGCAATTTATCCGCAAAGGAAACCAATGGCCGAGCCCCCTGTTGACGTAGAGTTGCGAACCCTGCTCTGTGTAGTAGTCTATGTAATACCTGTAAATCCAGTGTGCGCCGTTGAGCAGCGTATTCTGCGCTTTTGAAAAATTTATCTGCCCGCCATGCGTATGCCCCGACAGCACCAGGTCAATCTGCTGCTGCTTCAGGAACTCGAAATCGGCGGGGTTGTGGTTGAGCAGAACAAATGGAGCTCCCACAGTGCGCTGGGCGGCAACTTCTGCAAAATAGGACTGCATAATTGCAGTTCTACCCCGCCCCAGAGGTGGATAAGCTAGCCCGCCAAGCTGCAACTTACCGCGCCCGCGTTGTATAATCGTAACTTCGTTATGCAGGATACGCAAGCCGGCGCGTCTCAATGCCTGCGCGGCAATGATACCATTGTCAATCAGGTCGTGATTGCCCAGCACACCGAGCAGGCGGCTGTGTCCGGTTTTGTCGCCGGGGCGTCGCAGCATTGCCTCGATCTGCGCAAAATAGCTCCCCGCAACCGGCAGGAACGCATTGTTGTTGTCGATAATGTCACCCGTCACCACCAGGTAATCGGGTCGCGCATCGCGCAGCAGACCGAGGGTGAAATTCAGGTAACGCTCACCGATCAGATTGCCAATATGGATGTCAGAAATCTGCACCAGACGCAATCCCTTTAGGTCGTCGTGCAGGTTTCTGAGTTGGATTTCTTTTGGCATGACGGCAATTTCTCTGGAGCCGAGAAACAGGCCGCTGATTGCCGTAACGCTGGTCGCAGCGGGCAGCAGGTTTACGCCGTAGGCTGCGGCGCCAAGCGCGCTGCGCAGGAACTCCGAGCGTGACATTGCTTTTTCACCGCTGGCCGCTGGCACGCTCTGCGTGCGCCTGAGCCGCCTGTACACGCTGCCCAGTAGCCAGAAAAGTGGCAAAGGCAAAAGCCAGATAAGATGCGAATAGTTAATCGCCAGCAATGCACCATGCAGCGGTTGGTACCAGTCGGGCAGCGTGGTCGCCAGGCCGCGCCCGGGGTAGAGCACAGCAAACCATAAAACCGCCTGGCCTGCGCCGATAAAGAGCCAGTAGCCAACGCGCACGCGGCTAAGCAGCTTACCTTCGGCTAAGCGCGCCGATATTTTTTTCCAAATTACAAACTGAAACGCAAGCAGCGCCAACGCAACTATTGCGACAACGAGCTTGAAGGCAACAACGCGCCCCATCGATCAGGACTTTTTCCGCTTCGCGCCTTTCTTAGCAGCCGTTGCTTGTTTCATTGTAGCTTTGGGGCCACGTTTTTTTTTACCCGACTTGCCAATCTCGCGAATGACGATCTGCCCATCGACGCAGTCCATGGTGATAGTATCACCTGCCGCGACACGTTCATCGACGATCGCATCAGTCACCAGGTCGCGCAGCGTATCCTGGAACAGCCGCGCCATCGGGCGTGCGCCCATGACCGGGTCGTAACCCTTTTGTGCGAGGTATCGCCGCGCGGCATCGGTAAGCGCAACGGTAATCTGTTTTTCAGCAAGCTGCACGTTGAGCGCCGCGAGGTTCTTATCGACAATTTTTTCGACCACGGCGTCTGACAACCGGTCGAACACTACTACGTCGTCGAGGCGGTTGAGAAATTCGGGAGTAAAGAAGCTCTTAAGCGCCGATTTCACATGGCCGGCGCCCTTAGTCTTGTCTTCAAATCCGATGCGCGCGGTATTGAGCTCCCCCGAACCGGCGTTGGAAGTCATGATGAGCAGCACGTGCCGAAAGTCTGCCTTTTTACCGGTGGCATCGGTAACTGTTGCGTAGTCCATGATTTGCAAAAGAGTATTGAAAATATCGGGATGAGCTTTTTCAATTTCGTCGAGTAGCAACACACAGCGCGGGTGCTTGCGAACCGCGTCGGTAAGCTGTGCGCCCTGGTCGAAACCGACGTAGCCCGGGGGAGAGCCGAGCAGGCGCGACACACTGTGCTTTTCCATGTATTCACTCATGTCAAAGCGAATGAGCTCGACGCCGAGCTCAGCAGCAATCGCGCGCGTGAGCTCAGTCTTTCCAGTGCCTGTAGGCCCGGTAAAGAGAAAACTCCCAATCGGCTTTTGCCGGTTGCCTAAACCCGCACGGTGCCGCTTGATCGCGCGGGCGATCTTTTCAATCGCTGCATCCTGGCCAAAGATTTTGGTTTTGAGGTTTTCTGCAATCGATTTGAGGCTCGCGCTTTCATGGCTTTGGAACGCTTCGAGGTTGACATTTGCCAGCCGGGAAACAATCGAGCGCAGATCGGCCTCGGTCACTGCACGCTGCTCGGGTTTGTAGAGGTGGAGAGAAGCTCCTGCTTCGTCGATGACGTCGATCGCTTTGTCGGGCAGGTACCGTTCGTTAATGTGCTCGGCTGACAGCTCGACTGCCTTACGCAGGATTTCGTTGCTGTAGGTCACGCGGTGGTAATCTTCGTAGTGTTTCTTAAGCCCGAGCAGGATCTGGTAAGTATCTTCGAGTGAAGGTTCGGAGATATCGACCTTCTGGAAACGGCGCGAAAGTGCGCGGTCTTTTTCAAAATAGCGACGATACTCTTCGTAAGTGGTAGCTCCCACGCAGCGCATGTCGCCGCGCGTGAGCACAGGTTTGAGCATATTCGCTGCGTCCATGCTGTCGCCGCGAGTTGCGCCCGCGCCGACGATCTGGTGAATTTCATCGATGTAGAGTATAACTTTCTTTTTTGCGCTGAGCGCACCGATAATCGCCTGCATGCGCTCTTCAAAGTCGCCACGGTAACGCGTGCCGGCAACGAGGCTCGACACGTCGATGGAGTAAATTTCGTAGCCCTTAAGCCGCGCGGGAACGTCTCCGCTCACCAGCTTTTGCGCCAGCCCGCGCATAATCGCCGTCTTGCCTACGCCGGGCTCGCCGACGTGCAGCGCGTTATTCTTGTTGCGGCGGCAGAGAATTTCCAGCGTGCGGTTGAGTTCAGCGTTGCGGCCAATGAGTTCGTCGTATTTACCAGCACGCGCTTCTTCAGTCATATTGACCGTAAAAGCCTTGAGGATCTTATCTGGATTCTCGCCCATAGCCGGGCGCTCTTCGCCCGCATCGGCCATTGCTGCCTGCTCATCGGGCTGCGCTAGAGGAGTAATTCCGTGCGTCAGGTAGCGCAACACCATGGCACGGTTTAAACCCTGCTTTTCGAGAAAGTACACAGCGAATGAATCGCGCTGGCGAAAGATGCCGTCGAACACGTCGGCGATCGACGGGTCGCGGTCGCTGTGGAGGAGCGTTCGGACGAGCAGCATCTCGCGAAAATTTGTCACCGCGAATGATTCAGTGAGTTCGGTTGCGGCATCGAGATCCTGGTCAAAGGTGGCAATATGCTGCGTGAGGTCGCGGCGCAGTTCTTCAATATCCACGCGCAGGTCGCGTAAAATCTGCGCTCCCTCTTCGTCTTCGGTTACCGCAAGCAGGACGTGTTCAAAAGTAATAATCGAGTTCTTGAAGTCCCTCGCGATGTCGTGCGCCCGCTGGTGGATTTTGTCTACTGTGTTTGCCATTGTTTACTCTTGTGGGAGTTTCCTCTCTATTCGGGCTCTGCCCTGCAGGCTAACGGGAAACCCTCCTGTTCCGCATGCGCCATCACTTGTTTGACTTTGGTTTCCGCAATCTCGCGGGGATAAATACCCGCAACACCGCTACCGTTGTGGTGCACGTCGAGCATGATACGCCTGGCATCGTGCTCATTTTTCTGAAAGTATTTTTGTAAAATGAAAACCACAAACTCCATGGTGGTGTAGTCGTCGTTGAGGAGTATGACCTTGTACAGTTTGGGCTTTTTGACCCGGGTGAGTACGTCAGATTCTTCGTCGTGGCGAACACCGGCAGCCATATATCCCAAAAATATACTAATGAGTAAATCGTGAACCAAAATTTAGCGCACCCGGAAGGGGCTGTGCGGCAGGTCGAGAAACCCTTTGAGCTTAAACTGACGGCCTCAAAAATATCTTGAAAACCCGACCTTTCTTTGAACACTGGCGGAAATGGACAAGGTGCAGCTGAAAGACGTGGCCGTAGGAACGGCGATCGCCTATCTGCATGGCCGCCTTGACGTGGCCGTTTCCGGCGAAATTGAAGAATACCTGCTTAAAAGCATTGAATCGAAAAGCCTCAAGCACCTGCTCCTCAATATGGCAGATGTCGAATATATGTCGTCTTCAGGTTTTCGCGTAATGATTTCCCTGCTCAGAAAACTGAAAGACCTTAAGGGCTCGCTGAAGATCTGCTGTGTGCGCCCGGCCGTAAAACGGATTTTTGACGTGATCGAACTGACGTCGCTGTTCGATATGTATGAAACCGAAGAAGAAGCCCTTGCGGCAAAGGCGTAAGCTCTGAAAATTTCCGGTAAGACCGCGGTGTTGCGCCACATACGCGTGGCTACTTGGTTATGCGTTTCAATCCCTTTATTTGCGCAGCATGACTTGAGACTCCTGAGCGGTCAATACCAGCCTGAAAAGAAGCAGGGTTTTAGGGCCATACCGGCTAAGTTCTCTCCAGGACGTTTACAGTACCTCGACGAACGCGCGCTCGCCGCGTTTGAAAAATTGGCTGCAGCGGCAGAAAAAGCGGGCTTTCAGCTGGTGGTAGTCTCCGCGACTCGAAACTTCGCCTCGCAAAAGGCCATTTGGGAGCAAAAATTTTCCGGCAGGCGCAAAGTCGGAGGTAAAGACCTCGCGAAAACGATACCCAATGAAGAGCAGCGAGCGCTTGAAATACTGAAGTACTCCTCGATGCCGGGTACCTCGCGCCACCACTGGGGCACGGATTTTGACTTGCACGAAGCAAAAGTCGGCGGACCGCCACTCAGCAATGAGACTCTGTCCAGAGGGCGCGGCCTGCAATTCTATAACTGGCTTCGGGCACACGCCGGCGAGTACGGCTTTTGCCAGCCTTACAAGGGAAATCCCTCTGAACGCAATGGTGGGCGCTTCGCACACGGCTATGAAGAAGAGCGCTGGCACTGGTCATACCAGCCGCTGGCGTCTCAGTACCTGAAAGCATACGCAGAGAACGCCGCGGCGCTCACCCCTGCTGGATTTGCGGGCGACAACGCCGGGGCAAGGTTCTACCTTGATTACGTAAAGAATATTGACCCCGGCTGTCTTTGACAAAGCCCGTCAGCAGACGAGAGAGTATGGCGATTGAAAAAGAAATCACGCTGCCCTGCGGGGCAACGCTCAAAAATCGCCTGGCAAAGTCGGCGATGAGCGAAAACCTTGCGCTCGACGGCAAGCCGCACGAAAAGCTGTGGCATCTGTACGAGACCTGGGGATCAGGCGGCCTTGGGCTGATTATTACCGGCAACATCATGATCGACCGCAATGAGCTCGGCGAGCCCAACAACGTCGTACTCGACAGCGAAGAGGAGCTCGATCATTTTCGCGAATGGACAACGCGCACCAGGCGCCACGGTGCAGCGTTCTGGGCACAGCTCAACCATCCTGGCCGGCAGGCGCCGGCGGCGATTTCCCGGGTGACGGTCGCGCCTTCGGCGATCAAACTAAAGACGGGGCGTCTCGCATTCCGCACGCCGCATGCGCTAACCGAACGGGAGATCCGCGGGATTATCGAAAAATTTGCCAACTCGGCCCGGCTGTGCAAGGCAGCGAACTTTGACGGAGTGCAGATTCATGGCGCGCACGGTTATCTGGTGAACCAGTTTTTGTCTCCGCTCGTCAACCAGCGCACCGATGAGTGGGGTGGCAGTATTGAGAACCGCATGCGCTTCGTGCTTGAGGTTTACCGCGCCATGCGGGCGGCTGTTGGGCCCCAATACCCGATTGGCATCAAGATCAACTCGGCAGATTTTCAGCGCGGTGGTTTTGACGAAAACGATGCGGCAACCGTGGTAAAAGCTCTTGAGGCCGAAGGTATCGATTTGATCGAAATTTCCGGCGGCACGTACGAGAGTGCCGTGATGACGGGGGTCGGTGGAGTAAGGGAATCGACGGCCGAACGGGAGGCGTATTTTTTGCCGTTCGCGGCAAAAATACGGCTCGCCATTAAAACTCCCATTATGCTTACAGGTGGTTTCCGCAGCGCCCAGGCAATGAACTCCGCCATTGATTCCGGGAGAATCGACGTGGTTGGCATGGCAAGGCCGCTGGCGATGGAACCCCACCTGTGCCTGCGCCTACTTGCCGATAAGAATGCACGCAGCGAAATACAACCCGTGAAAACCGGTATCCGCTTTGTCGACAAGCTCGGTGTACTGGAGCTGGGCTACTACGGCTTGCAGCTGGCACGTATTGGCGAGGGTAAACACCCTGATCCGAACATCAGCCCGCTGCTTGCGCTGCCTCTGTTTGGCCTGAATTACTCGTCAGCAATCATTGGCCGCTGGCTTTCCGGAAAGGCGACAGACTAGATGGCGACCAGACCCAAAGAAAATAATGGCCGCAGGGACGCTAGGGCAGCGCAAGAGCCGGCCCCCATCATTGGTAAGCCGGCACCCACAATAGCGCCAAATGCACTAACGCTGGAGGCCAGAAATCTGGTAAAAACCTACGGCAAGCGTACCGTCGTGCGCGGCGTGTCTTTCAAAGTCCGCCAGGGTGAGGTGGTTGGCATTCTCGGTCCCAATGGCGCGGGAAAGACTACCTCGTTTTATATGACAATTGGTCTCGTGAAACAATCGGGTGGCCAGATTTTTTTGGGCGGCGAGGACATCAGCGACCTGCCCATGTACATGCGCGCGCGCAAGGGTATCGGTTACCTCGCGCAGGAAGCCTCGATATTCAGGACACTGAGCGTGCGCAAAAATATCGAGGCGATACTCGAACTGCGCGGCTTCAGCAAAGCTGATATGGCGGCACGGGCCGACCAGTTGCTCAAAGAACTCGAAATTGAGCACGTGCAGCACCAGAACGGCATTACGCTATCAGGGGGGGAGCGCAGACGTGCTGAGATTGCACGCGCACTTGCTTCTGACCCGAAATTCCTTCTGCTCGATGAACCGTTTGCCGGGGTTGACCCCATCGCGGTGAAAGAAATTCAGCGGGTCGTCTGGCAACTGCAGGACCGCGGCCTCGGAATTCTGATTACCGACCACAATGTGCGTGAAACACTCAAGCTTACCGACCGATCGTATATAATCTTCCAGGGGCAGGTACTCATCGAAGGCACAGCCGATGTGCTGATTAAGGACAAAAAGGCACGCGAGATCTACCTGGGAGAAGACTTCAAGATATAGGTTATGCCCAAAGCGCAGCTTAAGCAGAATGTCTCGCTCAAGACCGGCGTACGGCAGAAGCTGCATGGCACGCTGACGCACGCAGTACAACTGCTGTCGCTGCCACAACACGAGCTGCGCGAAGAAGTACTCCGCGTCATTGCCGAAAATCCATTCGTCGAAGAAATCTCGTCCGGCGAAGCTCCGCCGCTCTCCACGGGCGAGGGCAAAGACTTCATCGCAAGGGCGCATATTGGTCTGCAGGAGAACCTGCTGCTGCAGCTGGTCGACATGGGAATGCCCGAGCGCATCTACGACCTGGCGCGCATCATCGTATCCACCATCGACAACGACGGTTTCACGTCATTTCCCCACCGGACAATCATCGGCGACTACAACTTCACCAGCCGCGACCTGCGCGCGTGTATCGAATATCTGAAGCAGCTTGAACCTTGCGGCGTCGGCGCTGAGAATGTCTGGCAAAGCCTGCGCTGGCAGGCCGAGGTGCGTTATGGCAAAGATGAGCTCCTCTTTGATTTGATAGATATCCTGAGCAATGCGCGCGAAGGACTCGCGCGATTCTCGCAGACCGAAAAGAAATCTCTCTGCGAAATTCTTGAGATCGATCTCGAAACCCTGGAAACAAAAATCAGAATGCTGGCAAGCCTTGACCCGCACCCGGTAAACCGCACCGATGGTACAGCTGCGGAGTGGGCACTGCCCGAAGTTTTCTTTGAAGTGAAGGAAAAACAGGTCTACGTGAAGGTTTCAGACCAGTACCTGCCCCGCTTTCGCGTGAACCATAAACTATACGAGCAGTTGAAAGGTACAAAGAACAGCGAATGGCAGACAACTTACCAGACGGCAAAATCGCTCGTCGAAACACTGCAATTCCGTGCAGACACACTGGCACAGGTGGCGCGCATCATCGCCGTGCGGCAATACGACTTTTTTACCAAGGGCTCAACTCACATAAAGACCATGAGCCTGAGCGACCTGGCAAGGGAGACCGGACGCCACGTTTCGACAATCAGCCGCATCCTGAACCGCAAATATTTCCACTGCTCGTGGGGTATCTTTCCGCTGCGGCTTTTTCTCATGCGCAGGATCAAGTCGTCTGACGGTACTGAGCGCAGTGCAGAGGATCTGAAAACCGCTATCCTCACCCTGCTCGCGCAGGACAAAGACCGCAAACAGTCAGACCGCGTGATCGCCGAGATTTTGCAGAGCCAGGGCTTCGAGGTCAAGCGTCGCACAGTGAATAAGTACCGGCGGCTGATACACCAGGAATCGTCACGCAAGAGACAAAAATGAACATCCCATTCAACAAGACATACCTTACAGGCAACGAACAGAAATACCTGGGAGCTGTACTACAATCGGGAAAGTTTTCCGGTAACGGTGAGTTTACGCGCAAATGCCAGCAGCTGCTGGAACAAAAGTATTCGCTGCGCAAGACGCTGCTCACAACCTCATGCACTGACGCGCTCGAAATGGCGGCACTGCTGACGGGTGTCGGCCCCGGTGACGAAGTGATATTGCCATCATATACCTTTGTCTCCACCGCCAATGCGTTCGCGCTGCGCGGTGCGAAGCTGGTCTTCTGCGACAGTGCCGCGGACCACCCGAACATCGACGCGGCTGCAATTGAACCACTGATAACTGCCCAGACACGGGTTATTGTCCCTGTACACTATGGCGGGCAGGCCTGCGAGATGGCGCACATCATGTCTCTCGCAGAAAAATATAATCTCTGGGTTGTCGAAGACGCGGCGCAGGCAGTCGATGCGCGCGCGGGAGCAAAATACCTGGGCGGAATCGGTCATTTGGGGACTTATTCATTTCACGAAACCAAAAATATCAGTGCTGGTGAAGGCGGCGCACTTGTCATAAACCATGAGCCTTTCGTTGAGCGTGCAGAAATTCTCTGGGAAAAAGGCACCAACCGCAGCGCTTTTTTTCGCGGTGAAGTCGATAAATACTCCTGGGTTGACCTTGGCTCTTCGTTTCTGCCGTCAGAACTAGTTGCCGCATTTCTGCTCGCGCAACTCGAAGCCACTGAGCACATCCAAACTATGCGCATGAAAGCCTGGAACACCTACCACGCTGCTCTTTCTATCCTCGAAAAAAAAGGTGTCAGCGTCATGCCACATAAGCCGCACAATGCACACCTCTTCTACCTGGTCTGCAACTCGCTTGCAGAACGCACGGCGCTGATCGCCCATCTCAGGAAAAAAGGGATTGCAGCAGCCTTTCACTATCAATCGCTGCACAGCAGTCCGTACTTTGCATCCAAACACGATGGACGTAAATTGCCCCATGCTGACCGCTTTACTAACTGCCTAGTGCGATTACCCATGTACGCTGAGCTCGGGGTTGAAGGCGCTGAGCGCGTCGCAGATGAAATTCTAAAGTTTTATGCAAGCTGCTGAGTAACAGGAGTTTATCTGGAGTTAGCGGAGTGCAAAACCCGCTTTCTGCATCTTTTGTATCAGGCCATCCTGCAGTTTCTTGATTTCATCTGGCCCTAACGTGCGTACCGGATTGCGCCAGGTCGCGCGCACCGTGACGGCTTTTTCACCCTCTTTCAGACTGCCGCCGGTAAAGGTGCTGACATGGTCAAAGCTCACCATCACGGTCTTGTCGAGATCGCGGCGGATGAGTGGCTGCACCACACCGGCTGCAGCCTTGAGCGCGGAGA
>Ga0272446_1007945_pt1 | contig 10327 bp, 6 predicted proteins | sample YNPCB0061_FD_194587 | JGI IMG/M metagenome (GOLD analysis project Ga0272446, IMG submission 194587) | Hot spring microbial mat communities from Yellowstone National Park, WY, United States - YNP-CB-006-1 | ecosystem: Environmental > Aquatic > Thermal springs > Hot (42-90C) > Sediment | place... | reverse complement strand
GAGCGGCGCAGGAAGGAACTGGATCAACAGCGATCGCTGTCGCTCCAGGCCGTGGAGCGCATCGTCAGTGTTCTCGTGCTTCCCCACCCGGAGCGAGAGGCCCCCGAGGTTCGCCGCTTGCAGCCCGACTTCGAAACCGAGGCAGTCGCCATGCGGGTTGTGATGGAATACGAGCGCTCTCAGGGACGTCAGGTGTATGACGTGCACGAGAAGAATCTGGGTTACGATATCACCAGTCTGGATCTGAACTCGGGCGAGCTGCGGCTCATCGAGGTGAAGGGCATCGGCGCGCCGACCGGGACCGTGGTGCTCACGCCCAACGAACGGCGCGTGGCGGAGGACCGCCGGGATTGCTACTGGCTCTATGTGGTGACCCACTGCGATACGAACCCCACGTTACAGCCGCCGATCAAGGACCCGGTGCGGTTTGACTGGAACGAGGTGACCAAGGTGGCGCATTATTATCTTTCGGTGAATACGTTGACGGCTCAATCGCCTCCGGAGACGAAGACATGACCCCATTGAGTTCGCGAGAGTGGGTGCTGAAAGCCCGGACTCCGATCTGGACTGGGGATGCAGGCAGAAACGGAGAGCGCACAGTTACGACAGGCTTGCTCGGCTCGCTCCGCTGGTGGTTCGAAGTCCTGGTGCGCGGGCTGGGTGGCAGTGCGTGTGACCCTGCGGAGTCCGACGGCCGCTGTCCCGACAAGAATGACAAGCACTGTGTGGTATGCGAGCTATTCGGATGCACGGGCCGGGCGCGGAAGTTCCGGTTCGACGTGTTGGATGAAGCCGGTAAGGTCAAGCGAGATCAGATCAAGAAGGACGAGACTTTCCGATTTCGTTTCACGCCGCTGCGTCCGATCCGTGATGAGGAGTGGGCATTGCTCGACCTCACGCTGCGCCTGATTGGCGACTACGGTGCGATTGGGGGGAAGACGGTTCTGAAACCGTCCAATGAGACGAATCGGAGCGATCAACCACACCATCAGGATTACGGACTTATCGCTATTGAGCAGCGTCCTGATGACCGGCCGGTGAAGAAGGAGGCTCTCCAACGCTACTTAGTATCGGGCTGGCGATCAGTCAACCATGGTGATTCCGGCTGGGCTTCGGTCGAGAACTTCTGGTGCGTTGGTGCCAGATTCCTCACCCGTGAGAATTCGACGCGTAGCAGTTTCAATAACATCCTAGGTCGCGACCAGCGAAAGACTTGCGCAGACTGCGGAAAAGTACACAATCCTCCGGCAAAGTGTCCCCAAACCCGGAAACACCCGAGGCGCTACAGCGATCGCAATCCGGCTTCGCAGCTTGAAGAGTGGTTGGCTGGTGGCCGAGCAGAGAGCAAGAAGGTCTTCAGTTTCAAGGATCCGCCTCGTACGTTCGGTTTCGTGAAACCCGGTCTGCTGACTCTGGATCAGATGCGCGAGCGGTTGAATGGCGCGTGGCAGGATTTGAAGAACGAGGAGTTCCTCACAGGTTCAAACATTCTTGACCGCCTGTTGGCCGAAGCGAAAGGGGGTGCTCGATGAGGTTCGATCTGTACGCTGAGCTGGCGTCTCTCCAGGCATGCCCCACTGCCTCGGTGCTGCCGAGTGGGCTGGCATCGGGATTTGTTGATGGCTGTACGACGTGGTTCGTCCGAGGCGAGATGGATGCAAACACGAAGTCAGGCAACCAGAAGAAGAACAACGCGCGGGAGTGCTATCAGAAACGTGCGGCCGCCGGTACGCTCCAACTTCCTTCCGAGCTCAATCTGGATCCGGACTCTGGAGCGCCCCCCCTCAAGGACTGGGTTGCGATCGAGATCAACTTCAAGCTGCTCTCGGCCTGGTACTCCACGGACGACCGCCCATTCCACGTTCTTGACAACCCGGTGCGAAAGGACCGGGTGTTTGGTGTTCCTTATATGTCAGCGGCAAGCTGGAAAGGACTGCTCCGCTGGGCCTGCCGGATGCAGGCCGGCTTGCAGGAGCACCTTCAGCGGCACGGCGGCAAGATGGACGACTGGTCCGACCTGGATTGGATCGTTCATCTTTTCGGCAATGAGAAGGGGGAGAAGGAGGATTTCCGGCGCGGCGCGCTGGCTTTCTATCCGACCTGGTTCAACAAGGTCGGTTTCGAGGTGATCAATCCGCACAGCCGGAAGACACGCGCAGGCACGCAACCAATTCTCTACGAAGTCGTTCCGGCGGATACCGAAGGCGTGCTGCGCCTGCTTTATGCGCCGCTCCCCGGCGGTGGTGTCCGCGAAGCTGTCGAGCGCATCGATGCGATCCAAAAGTTGCTCGATGCAGCCGAGCAACTCCTCACGGTCTACGGTTTTTCCGCGAAGCGCACTGCTGGGTGGGGTATCGCGGAGGTCACAGGAGCCAGAGCTAACGGCGGACAGTGGCAGAGAGAGAATCCATTTCAAGAGCTCAAGGGCAAGATTCCAGCACTTCTGGGATCAAGAGTGGACAAGGCATTAGCATCTCGGATGGGATGAAGATGATGGAAACGTTGCGCGGGCGCAGGTCGCTCCTGTTGGCCTGCGAAGCCATCGGCTGGCTGCACATGACCGGGAAGGCGAATCCCGACTTCCTTCGGCATCACGGGGGAGCGGGTGTGAGCTACGAGCATAAGAACTGGCACAAGACTCTCATGCCCGCCTGGAACGACCGGCTAGCCTGGCTCAGGTCGTCCAACAGCGGCATGCCTCTGCCTGACAGCTTGGCCGAGTTTCTGGAAAGGTACGACGCGGGGAGATCAGAGAGTAACCTGGTCGGTCTCCTCCAGGGTGCCCACGCGATGGCCTCGGGCATCGAGAAGAATCTGCCGGCCGTTACATCCGGCTATCTTAGCCAGGACGTAACACACATGTGGCTGGCCTCGCCGTTTGGCCATCCGTTGAGGAATCTGCTTGCCGACCCTCCCCCGGTGCTGACGCCGGGCGCTTGGGAATGCTTGTTGAACCGGATTGGTCAACTGCTTGATGACCTCCAGCAACTTGGAAAATCGCCGAGCCAGGATGTGGACTCGTGGTGTGGCTGGCGCGAGGCGACTACCGGTCCTGGCGGCTGGCTGCGTCAGGCGCTGCTCTCCACGCTCGCCGAAACGCGCCTACCAAACAATGACGTCACGCTGTGGGACCAGTCCTATGTCGCTGCTGCGCTCTTCAAATCCGCTGCGGCCGGGGCTGTGCTGGCGAACTACGCGGAATGGAATGGCCTGAAGCTGAAGACCCGGTGGCGCGTGCTGACCATCGGTCTTGGCAGCCGCCACTACGAGGCGCGGGCTGTGAAGATCGGCGACTGGACAGGCGCCCGGCGCGACATCGACGGCTTCTTTGAGCAGGTCCGGCGCTTGATCGAAGTGGACCTCGCGGTGGGTTCTCTGATCTACCGGGATGACGAGACACTAGCCTTCACCTTTCCAGGCCTGCGCTTCGATGCGACCGATCAGGATCCCAAGGGCAGCCTGGATGATGCGTCGGCAGAGGCCCTCCGAATGGCGATTGGGGCAGAAGTCGAGAGGTATGCTGAGAGCCACAAGTTCGAGACACCGCCACTCACGCTGCTGTCAGAATCGACGCGATCGTTCATCGGCATGGTGGACGAGCTCCGCAAAGCACGCGAGAAACTCGCCATTCCCTTGCATTGTACATGGTCGATTCCGGAGACCGGGTCTGAGAGAGGCCACGTGTGTCCTGTCTGTCAAGTGCGGTTCAATCAACACCACGCGAACGACCGAACCGACAATGCTCGCAAGCAGCGCGTCTGCAAGGTGTGCGGCGATCGGCGCAAAGGGCGGCTCGACGCCTGGCTAAATGGCGACGGGGACACGATCTGGATCTCCGAAGTCGCGGATAGCAATGACCGCGTCGCCTTATTGAGCTTCAGCCTCGACATCGAGGCCTGGATTGGCGGCGATCACGTTGATTCTCTCCGCGCGCAAAGCACCCGCGAGTGGCGCCGCTTTAATGCCACCCTGAGTGGTCAGGCAAGCCCGGTCGATCCCGCCGATCCGTTCGCGTCCTTGGTCGGGCATGTTCGGGCGAAGCTCTCGAACTTCGACAAGAATGATCAGGTGCTCCTCAGCCTGCAAGAGGGCTACCGGTACGAATCCGACTGGCCGAGCTTTTTCTCCAAGATTGTCGAAGATCGCGCTGAGGCCCCGCGATGGGATGACCTCGACGACGATGCCCGGGCTCGATGGATCGTACACCAACTCTTCCGCAAACTGCCGTCTCCTGGCCGTATCTACCGCTTCTGGCGCGCTGCCGAGACTTTCTTCGATGAACTGCTTTTGCGCTTCCGTGAAATAGCATCCGCTCATCCGAACCGCCGGAGGACTCTCCGGCTGGCACTTGAGCCGGATAGCGGCACGGGCGCCTGGCAGGACCGGGAAACGTACGCTGGCCGGCTTGGAGACGCTCCGCTTGAGGTGCTGTACCAAGCCGAAACTGGTAGGTTCATCACGATCTGCAATCTCGGTCGTTGCCTGGACGCTCAGGATGCGAAAGGGGGTCTGGAAGGGCGATCTGTCGAGCTTAAGGGAGATGATGGCCAGACACGTACCCTGGTGATTCGACGTGTCCACGACCCGGACAGAGTCGGAGTCTATGCGCCGGTGATTCCTCTCGAGCGCAGTCCGCGGCGGTTCCGGGTGCTCGTTCCTCTCGAATGCGCCTCAGAGTGCATCGAAACTGCGACGGAAAAGTGGCAGGAAGAGTTCGGCCGCGTTTGGGACCGAATGCCGCTCCGCACGGGCATCGTCGCGTTCCCCCGGATGACGCCATTTCAGGCAGTGATCGAGGCGGCGCGCAACCTGGAAGCGGATCTGACGGAAGCGAAATCCGAAGTCTGGCGCGTGCATGAGCGCCGTACTAAGGACGGAGTGACAGCCTTGACTCTCGTTCGTCCCGATCGCGCCTGCGAGACGGTTCTCGTGCCCACGGGTCTACCCGATGGCCGCGAAGACGTTTTCTATCCGTACCTCTGCGTGGAAGATCGCGAGCTCCGGCACGCGCGCGACTTCCAGCACCCGAACGGAGCGGTGTACCGGCATGCCGCAGCCCTCGGTCGTGGAGATGGCGTCTTTGTCCACCCGAGCCGCGTGACCGCGGTCTTCCTGGACGCGACCGCTCGCCGATTTGAGAAGGCGAGAAGTCGGTACCTTTCCGATTTTCGCCGCATGCGGGACACGTGGGACTTGCTGGCGCGGGCCGCGCCGAGCCTGGGCGCCTTGCGCGGCGCATGGGCGGAAATCGAAGAGCGGCAAACCGCCTGGCGCAGTCCCGACGGAGAGTGGTTAGCCGGCGGAGAAGAAGAGTGGATTGAGCTTGCGCATGCAGTTCTGCGCAACCGACTTGGCGTTTCCGGCGCAGCTTTGGAGCACCTGACGGAAGCCGCTCGCGACGGCATCTTGGAATGGGCCATCGAATGGCATCTGGGCTGGCTCAAGGAAGGACTGGAGGATTGAGTATGGGTGAGAGTTTCAAGCCATACCGCATTACGGGAATGGCCGTCGATCCGATTCACGTCGGCACAGGCGGCGGGGCGCTCGGCCGCGTGGATCAGTCGATCGTCCGGGATCCGGTAACGCGCGCGCCAAAGATTCCCGGATCGAGCTTGGCCGGGGTCTATCGGGCCTACGCTGCCATGGCCAACGACAAGTATCCTGATTGCGCTGGCCAGGGACAGCCGGACAAGCAAGGCAAAGGAGGTCACTGCGGGAAGCACGACTGTCCCATCTGTACCGTGTTTGGTTTCGCTCGAAGCGAAGGCGGGGGATTCGCAGGACTGGCCGCTTTTAGCGACGCTCAGGTGCTTCTCTTTCCAGTGGCGACGCGCGAAGGTCCGGTCTGGATCACGTGCCCAGGGGCGATGCGGCTCGTCGGCGCCGAGATTGGCGGGCTGAGCGACAAAGCGGTCTATCGTTCAACGGGAGGACAGTCGTTGAACATGGGCTGGCTGCTGTTGCCAGTGGAAGAGTACCCCAATGGTCAGACTCCCAAGTCGAAGTTGGAGGAGCTTCAAATTCCGGAGTATATTTGCCAACGCCTGGCGGCCGTCTCCGACAAGCTCTTCTCCCACATCGTCAACAGTAATCTGGAAGTGCGGACTTCCGTGTCCATCAATCCGGAGACCGGAGCAGCCGAGGAAGGTGCGCTGTTCACCTACGAAGCTCTGCCGCGCTCCACGGTGCTTCTTTGGGAGGTGATCTGCAAGAACCCAACACACTTCAAGTTGGGTGATGCCGCAGTCAGCGCCGTGGAGGACATGAATAACGTTTTCAAAGTCGTGGAGGCAGCACATCCCTATTTAGAATGTCTTGGACTCGGCGGAATGGGCACGCGTGGCATGGGACGGCTGCGAGTGCTCTCCCCGAAACAGTCTTCAGCTTCCGGAAATCAGGGGGGAGGCGCCTGATGCAGAACCTAGATATGGAATGCGCCAAACTCGGCCGGGCGCTGGCTCAACTCGAGAAGGTGGATGAGAAGACGCTGACCAGCGCATTGGGCGTGCTTGAGGAGCAAGGTCTGTATGCCTGTTTCCTTTTTCTCAATGCCCAAGGGAAAGATGCTGGACGCAAAGTCAGTTTCGAGCTTGCTGGCTTCCTCCGGAAGGTTCCCGCGGATTCGCCTTTGCTCGGGAACGGTGAATTGTTCACAGCTCTCCAGGCGCTAGCCGGGAATCTCGACAAGCTGCTCTTTGCGCGGGACCTGCTCCGCCAGGCGCTCATCTATGGCCGCTATCACGCTAAGGCCAGGGAGGCGAAGGCGTGAGTTGGACGCTCCTTCGCTGGACATGGCGGCTGGAGTCTCCTCTGTTCGTGGGCGCGCTGCCGGCAGGGAGCCTAAATCGTTGCCGGCTGTATGTTCCCTCGCGAGCTTTGTGGGGTGCGCTCACGGCAGAACTGGCGCGACGCCGGGAGAATGGTTTCCCGAATTATCAAAACGAAGGCACAATACTTCGCGAGAACACCCGCTTCACCTATCTCTTTCCGGCGGAATGGGACGGGAAACATTGGCGGGCCTGGCTGCCGCGATACGAGCTGCGTAGTGGGCTGGTGTGGCGGCGCGAAGACCGGCAGGACGGCGAGCGCGATTTAGCTGACCGTCAGATGCGCCTGCGGCTCGTGGATGCTCGTCCGGGCACTGCGATTGATCCCGATTCCGACAGCGCTGAGGAGGGAAGTCTCCGGGAAACGGAATGCGTCCTGCCCTTGTGGCGGAACAACGGAGCTCCGGTCGCCTTTGCCGGGTACGTCTTTCTTAAGAATGACCTGGCCGAGTTGCGCGATATCGCTGTTCTGTTTCTGGGGGGCGACACGCGCTACGGGCTCGGGCGTGTGCGGCGCGTCGGAGACTGGACATCCGCTTCCGATGTCTTCGGGGCGCAGGTAGATCTGAACCAGCTCGCTCCATCGATTCGAAGCAATTGGCTCCTGGCCCACACGTACCAAGACGGCGGCGGGCCGGAGATCATTGGCAGCCAGGAATCGCTGGCGGGTTGGGATCGCACGAAAGCGGTTTCGTTCCAATCGCTCTCTGAAACCCCTCTCTGGACTCCAGGCTCGCGAATTCGAGACGACGGGCAAGCAAAGGACTGGGAGATCAGCGAGGACGGCACGTGGCAACTCGCAGGAGGCGGCGCATGATCCCCAAGGAGTGCAAGCGGCTCGCCGAAGTCGACTTCCCCATTGCCGAGGTCTCGCGGCATTCGGCGCGGGAGAAGTCGATCCGGCACGGGCATCCCTCGACGCTGCACCTGTGGTGGGCGCGGCGGCCGCTGGCCTCCTGCCGCGCCATGCTCCTAGCCCTGCTCTGGCCCGACCCGTGCGATCCGTTTTGCCCGCCGGAGTTCAAGCGCAAGGCGCGGGAGCTGCTTCCTTCCGTGCAGGGCGCGTCCGGTCCTACAGATGAGGACCTGCGAAAGGCGCTGCTCAAATTCATCGCGGACTTCGCCAACTGGGACCTGGCGGCACATCCCAAGTATCTGGAGGTTAGCCGCGCACTGGTGCGGGCGGCGTATCCGGAGGAGCCGCCGCTGGTGGTCGATCCTTTCGCGGGCGGCGGATCGATTCCTCTTGAAGCCCTGCGCGTCGGCTGCGAAGCCTTCGCGAGCGATCTGAACCCAGTGGCGTGCCTGATCCTCAAGGTGATGCTCGAGGATATCCCGCGGCACGGGCCGAAGCTTGCTGAAGAGCTGCGGCGCGTGGGCACCGAGATCAAGCGGGCGGCCGAAAAGGAACTGGCCGAGTTCTATCCGGCCGATCCGGACGGATCGACGCCCATCGCCTATCTCTGGGCGCGGACGGTACGGTGCGAGTCGCCCGGCTGCGGCGCGGAGATTCCGCTGGCGCGCTCGTTCTGGCTCTCGAAGAAAGCGAACCGCAAGCGGGCGCTGCGGTACAGGGTCGTGCGGCCCCCGGGGGCGCCGCCCGAAGTCGAGTTCGAGGTGTTCGAGCCGAAGTCCGAAAAGGAAGTCCCGCCGGGCACCGTGACGCGGGCCAAGGCGGCCTGCCCTGCCTGCAATATTGTGCTTCCGCCGGAGCGCGTGCGGACGCAGCTTGCCGCCCAGCGCGGCGGCGCCGACGCGGTCTTCGACGAAAAGGGCCGGAGGACCGGCGGCGCGCGGCTGCTGGCCGTGGCGACGCTCAAGCCGGGTGAGCAGGGCCGGCATTACCGGCTGCCGACAGAGGCCGACTACCTGGCGGTGTGGAAGGCCCAGCGGCGGCTGAAGGAGATCCTCGATCAGTGGGACCGCGATGGTAGGAAGGGGCTGTGCCCGGTCCCGGACGAGCCGCTGCCGCCCATCGGCACGCTGGGCTTCCGCGTGCAGCGGTACGGCATGCTCCAGTGGGGCGACCTGTTCACGGCGCGGCAGAAGGTGGGGTTGACCAAGCTGGCGCGGCTCGCCCGCGAGCGCTCGGACGCGGACGGCGACACGGCGCGGTTGGCAATGGCGATGATTCCCTCGAAGCTTGCGGACCGCTCTAACGCTTGTGTGAGTTGGAGCCCACTAGTTGAATGTCCAACTCATTATTTGACGGGCAATGCTCTGCCGATGGGATGGGATTTTGGTGAGGCAAATCTTCTAAGCGATTCCTCTGCATCCGTCATCCAGACAACCGAGAATATCGCGGGTAATTTGGACGCTACAGTCATAATGGGCGCGAATGACGGAAACAGCCAGCACGCCGACGCGACCCAGCACTCGCTGCCCGACGAGACAGCTGGCATCTGGTTCACCGACCCGCCGTACTACGACGCCGTCCCTTACGCGGATCTCTCGGACTTCTTCTTCGTCTGGCTCAAGCGGGCGCTGCCAGGACATCCTCTACTGCGCGATCCTTTTGATTCCAAGAACCCGCTGACGCCAAAGCGGCGAGAAACCGTCCAGGACGAAACGAAGCGTGACAACGGCCGCCCAAAGGATCGCGCGTGGTTCGAGGAGAAGATGGCGCAAGCCTTCGCCGAAGGCCGCCGCGTGCTGCGCGAGGACGGGGTGGCTTCGGTCGTTTTCGCCCACAAGACCACCGAAGGATGGGAAGCTCTTCTAAATGCGATGATCCGCGGCGGCTGGACAGTCACTGGGTCATGGCCGATCGCGACGGAACGGTATTCGCGCCTCCGAGCCCGCGAATCCGCTGCCCTCGCCACCAGCGTCCACCTCGTCTGCCGTCCCCGCCCCGAAGACGCTCCGGTCGGGGACTGGGCCGAAGTGCTTCGCGAGCTGCCCAAACGCGTCGGTGACTGGATGGAACGGCTCCAGGGCGAGGGCATCCGCGGCGCGGACCTTGTCTTTGCCTGCATCGGACCCGCGCTCGAAATCTTCAGCCGCTATGCCCGAGTCGAAACCGCCGACGGCCGCGAAGTGAGCCTCGCCGAGTACCTCGAAAAGGTGTGGGAGGTGGTCGGCCGAACGGCTCTCGAACAGGTTCTGGGTACGGCCGAGGCCAAGGCAAGGAATGGGGCCGCAGGGGCCGTCGAGGAGGACGCGCGTCTAACGGCCCTATTCCTCTGGACATTGCAGAGCACGAATGGAGCTTTGGCGGAAGGCGCCAGCGATGAGTCCGACGAGGAGGAATACGACGAGGAGCAGGAGGAAGAGGCCGCACCCCGCAGCCAGCCAAAAGGCTACAGCCTCGTCTTTGATGTTGTCCGGCGCTTTGCGCAGCCGCTTGGAATCAGCCTGCCGAAGTGGGAAGGTCGCATCATCGAAACGAAAAAAGGAGTCGTCCGGCTGCTGTCGGTGAAGGAGCGGGCCCAGCAACTCTTCGGAAAAGACGGAACACAGGCCGTTGCCGAACGGCTCGAAGCGCAGCCCAGCACCGGGAG
>Ga0272446_1007944_pt1 | contig 10327 bp, 5 predicted proteins | sample YNPCB0061_FD_194587 | JGI IMG/M metagenome (GOLD analysis project Ga0272446, IMG submission 194587) | Hot spring microbial mat communities from Yellowstone National Park, WY, United States - YNP-CB-006-1 | ecosystem: Environmental > Aquatic > Thermal springs > Hot (42-90C) > Sediment | place... | reverse complement strand
CGCTGTAATCTCGTCCATTGGGTTCAACCTCTGTGAGAACTGCTATAAATCCGTCATGCGCCGCGTGCCGTCGGACTAATGGAGATTGAGCATTAAATCCAGTATGCGCCTCTTGCCGTCGGGCTAAAGCCCTCGGCTATCCAGGGCGAAGCCCGCCTGCGCAGGCGAGAGCGAGCGTCCTGATGCTCTGGGACGGGGTTCGGACGGCGAAGCCCGCCTGCGCAGGCGAGAGCGGAATAATTACGCAAAGACCATAAGCCTCTGGCCAGGCGAGGCGAAGCCCGCCTGCGCAGGCGAGAGCGGAATAATTACGCAAAGACCAAAAGCAAGCGCGCGCATGCGCTCAATTCGCTCTTGCGCCTGGCGCTTCGCACGCAACCATGCGACGGCTCTCATGCTATAATCCAGTGCTTGAAACATGCTGCGTTGGAGGCGTGAGATGACCGTTACGCAGCCGTCGCTTGTTGGTGAAATCTACGATCAACCGGTCAACGAAGCGGAACAGCGGAGCGAGGTTCTGAGCAACCTGCTCGATGTTTCGACCTACCTGGTTTCCGTCCTCGACCCGACCGAACTGTTTGCAGGATTGGTGCGGCGTGTCGTCGAAGTGGTGCCTGCTGTTCAGGCCGGGTTGCTCTGGATCTACGACCGACAACAGACAGCGCTGCGGTTGGAGTCGTACTACGGGCTTGATTTTGGTCCTGCCACCGAAGCGGTCTGCCGTCTGCGATTGCGCCCGGGCGAAGGGCTGGCAGGTGAAGCGTTGCGGCGCGGCGAGCCGCTCCTGATCGAGACGCGCTCATCCTACCGTGATCTGGCGCGACGGGTCAGCCCGCGTAGTGAACCGGACGTATGCGCCTTCCTCGAACGTCTGCCGCGCGAGTTGACGGCTGTGATTCTGCCACTGCGTATCGGTGCGGAAGTGATTGGCGTGCTGGAATTGATGAATCTCGGCAACCGTCCACAACTGCGCCGCACCGATCTGCAAGTGCTGCAAACGTTCAGCAACCTGGCAGCCGGAGCGATCAAGAATGCGCAACTCCATGCTCAGATGCAGGCGCACCAGCGACGACTGGAAGCGTTCGGCGCGATTGGCACGGTGATCAGCACGGCGGCGGATCTCGACGAACTCATGCGCAATGTGCTCGATGTCGTGCTTGGCGTTGTGGAAGCGTCGGTTGGCGTACTGTTCCTCCTCGATCCCGGTCGTGGCGTGTTGCAACCCGGCGCCTGGCGTCACGTTCCGCCGCAGTTCGTCGAACAGAACCGTGAAATCCAGGTCGCTGGCGCAGCGTGCGAAGAGGCGGTGCGCTATGGTCAACCGATCCGTCGTCCGCTCATCGTCGGGACCGGCGAAGAACTGTTGCTGGAAGCGGGTCTTGCGGGATGCGCCTATGTGCCACTGCTGGCGGGCGGCACGGTGGTGGGAGTGATCGGGATTTACGGCGACGCCACCCTGCCAGAACGCATCGATGTGCAGACGGTGATGATGATGAGCAACCTGATCGGGTTTGCCATCGCCAACGTGCGTCTGTACCAGGAAAGCCACATCGAGCGCCGGAAACTGACTGCGGTGATCAACAGCATTGTTGAGGGGGTGGTATTATGTGATCGCCTCGGTCGCCTGGTACTTGCCAATCGCACCGCAATGGAACTGCTCTCGTCCGACTCGTTCACGTCATTCCCCTACCAGCAACCGATCAGTTCGATGGTGGATTTCTATGCCATCCGTGATCTGGAGGGGCGCATGCTGCCGGTTGAACGTCTGCCGCTGGCGCGTGCGCTTGCCGGAGAGGTGTTTCACGATTACCGGGTGTTGCTGCGCGGCGCCAGTGGCGAAGATACCGTGATGAGTTTCAGCGGCGCACCAGTGTATGGCGATATGAATACCATCGAAGGCGCGGTTGTCATCTTTCGGGATATTACCGAGCACCAGAAACTGGAGCGCGCAAAAGACGACTTTCTGGCAGTCGCAGCCCACGAACTGCGCAGTCCACTGGCTGCGGTGCGCAGTTATGCCGATCTGCTCATCCGCCGCGAGCAGCGGCGTGATAAGGAAGATATGACCGAGTTGCGCGGCCTGACCATCCTTTCACAACAGGTCAGCCATATGCTGCGCCTGGTTGATAATCTGCTCGATATGTCGCGCCTGGACGCGGGTCTCTTCAGCCTGCAACTTCAGCAGGTCAACCTGGTGGCGTTGACGCAGCAGGTGATCGAGCAGTTGCGCCCGGTCATTGGTGAACGCGACGTGACCCTGACCTGCGACGCTCCCGATCTGCTGGTCATCTGTGATCCGCTGCGTATCCGTCAGGTGCTGACGAATCTGCTGGTCAATGCGGTGCGGTACAGCGGGCCCGGATCTCCCGTCGAAATTGCGGAAGTCGTTATTCAATCAGACGTGCTGGCGACGAGGTATGCCCATCAACCGCCAGCAACGTTGCGATCCCTGATTGGTGAGATGCAACGTCATCCCAGACCGCTGGCGTTGATCACGGTGCGCGATTATGGTATTGGCATGTCGGAAGAGACGATGCAACGCCTGTTTCAGCGGTATGCGCGTGGTCGTCATCGCAGCGGCGAAGGTCTTGGGCTGGGGTTGTATCTCAGTTACGAAATGACGGTGCGTCATGGCGGCACAATCTGGGCGGAAAGCATCGAAGGACGCGGCAGCACCTTTTATGTCGCGCTTCCGATAGGGGGTCCGAATCAGGACAGAAGTCCTGATGCAGCAACGTAACTTGTGCGTTCCCGCCACGTTCTATTGAAAGCAGGACCTGTGAACAAGGAGAGATGTGATGATTCGCTGCCCGCAGTGTCAGGCTGAATTGGAGGAAGGAAAGCGCTTCTGCCCGCAGTGCGGCGCGCGTTTGACGGAAACGCCACATGACGCGGGCAAAACGATGGTCGTACCGCCAAAGACGCCAGGCGACGTTGGGCGCACGGTGCTGCTGCCGCCGGAAGGCGACGCGGGCAAAACGATGGTTGTGCCGCCGGAGCCGCCGGGCGACGTTGGGCGCACGGTGCTGCTGCCGCCGGAAGGCGACGCGGGCAAAACGATGGTTGTGCCGCCGGAGCCGCCAGGCGACGTCGGGCGCACGGTGCTGCTGCCGCCGGAAGGCGACGCGGGCAAAACCATGGTCACCCCGCCGCAGCCGCCTTCGTCAGGCGCACCATCGAGCAGCGCAGGATTGCAGACGATTCTTGAAGATCCAGCCCGCAGGCAATCGCCGCCCCCTGCGGGTGGCGGTTTCGGATTGCCTCCCGCTGCTCCACCGACCGCCCCCTCAGCAGGCGGTGGATTCGGTGTGCCGCCATCACCACCGCCCCCTGCGGGCGGCGGCTTCGGATTGCCTCCCGCTGCTCCACCGACCGCCCCCTCAGCAGGCGGCGGATTCGGCGTGCCGCCATCACCGCCACCCCCTGCGGGTAGCGGCGCGGGGAAGCTTCCCGCTGCCCCGCCATCGGCGGTGGGGGGCGGATCGGGCGCTCCTGCCGCTGTGACGACTGCCAGGAAGGGACCTAACTGGCTGCTGATCATCGGCATCATTTTCGGTGTCCTGGTACTGGCGTGCATCCTCATCCTCGGTGGGTTGTACCTGGTCGGTCAGCAGGCGGCTCAATCATTGGGCACAGCCGTTGCCGGTACCCCAGTCAGCATTGGCGAACCACCAGCGTCGACGGATTTCCCCAGCGTGCTGCTGCGTGATTCGCTCGCCAGCGAAGCGACCAGTCAGTTTACCGCCGAACAAACGGAGAGCGGCGATTACCGGTTTGAGAACGGCGCCTTTGTGATCGAAGCGTTCAATGCCGATCAGATCGTCTGGCAGACCATTGACGAGGTGATCGATGATGCGTCGTTCGAGATCGAAGCAACGGTCGATAAGCCGCGCAGCGCAGCCATTGCGCTGCTCTTCCGCTATCAGGACAATCAGAATTTCTACATCCTCAGCGTTGATGGCAATGGACGTTACCGCGTCGCGCGCTACGTGAACGATGCATTCTCGGTTCTGAGCGACTGGAAGAGCTCTCCGGCGATCAATGCCGCTGGTTCGTCCAACCGGTTGCGGATCGAAATGGCTGGCGACGCGTTGACCTTCTTCTGCAATGGACAGCGTCTCACCAGTCTGCAGGATAGCGCCTTCCTGAGCGGCAATCTTGCATTCGGCGCCGAAACATTCGACGAGGGGCAGGGAGTAGTTCGTTTCACCAACCTCGTGGTGCGTGGTCGGTAGCGCCAGTGATCAAGGAGTCTGCGTCATATGAAAATCATCGTTGTCGGCACCGGATTCGTCGGCCTGACTCATGCAGCGGTATGCTCGGAGTATGGTCACGAAGTGTACGCATATGATATTGATCACCAGCGTATCGAGGCATATCGGTCATGCCGCCCAGAGGCGATCGAGCACTACGTGCACGAACCAGGACTGACGAGCATTATTCTCGAAAATCATGGGCGGTATCTGTTCTTCGTCGATGATGTCGAGTCGGTCATCGAGGGCGCCGATGCGCTCTTCTTATGCCTGCCCACGCCACCCAAACCGGACGGCTCGTCGGACCTGAGTTACTACTTTGCGGCAGCGCGCTATCTGGCGGAACTGCTGGCACGGCGACGTGATCAGCGTCGCGTGGTGGTGATCAACAAGAGCACAGTGCCGATCGGCACGGCGCGTCAACTCGAGCGCGTGTTGCGCGAGTACAACGTTCCCAATGCGGGGGTCGCTTCGAACCCGGAGTTTCTTCCTGAAGGTGATGCGGTCGAGAAATCGCGCCGTCCGGATCGCGTCGTGGTCGGCGCCGACAATGAGGAGGATTTCCGCATCATTCGCCGGATCTACTCGCAGTTCGTCAACCACGTGCGCATCCGGTATATCGAAACCACGCCGGAAACGGCGGAAGCGATCAAGTACGTCGCAAATACGCTTCTGCTGACCTACATCTCCTTCTGGAACGGGGTTGGGGCGCGTCTCGCCGAGACTTTTCCCAACGTTATTATGGAAGATTTGAAGCGCGGCGTGACCGCCGACGCACGCATCAGCACGTGGGGGTCGTATGTCTCGAACGGCGCTGGCGGCTCCTGTTTCGGCAAGGATATTCAGTCGCTCATCTATCAGTTGAAAACCGCCGGTCAGTCGGTCGATATTTTGCAGTCGGTCTACGGCATCAACGAATACCAGAAGACCTATCTGATCGACCGCGCGATCCGCGAGGCAGGGGTCAGTTTCAACAATAAGACCGTGGCGCTCCTGGGGCTTGCGTTCAAGCAGCGCACCAATGACATGCGCGACTCATCGGCGCTCAAGGTGGTCGAAGCGCTGCTCGGCAGGGGGGTGCGCTCCATCCGCGCCTATGATCCGATGGCGTTGCGTGAAGCGCGCAAGTTTTTCGACCCGGAAAAGAACCATCTGTTCGAGCGCATTTCGTACCATACCTCGGTGCGCGAGGCGCTCGCCGGCACCGACATGCTCTTTATCTCCACCGACTGGGAAGAGTTTCGCGGCCTGTCGCGCACCATCGAGGAGACGGTATCTCCTCCCTACCTGGTGATCGATGGGCGGCGCATGATCCCTGACTATACGGAACTGGTTGCCGCCGGCTATGGGTATCTCGCTGTTGGATCGCCCTATATGCCGCCTGGAGACACACCGCCAGGTCGTGTCAGGGATCGGCTCTGATCATCAATCTGTCATCATTTGATCGTGTTCTGATCTGGTATTGCGCTATCGAATACGATATAATTCGATGGAGGCAGTGTGTTTAAAACAAGGCAAAATCGGGAAACATCCCGCCTTGCCTGCCTGAGAGCAACTCACGCATGGAAGCTCAGGTTCCGACAAATCAGATGTACGATATTGTCGAATGGACCTCCAGCGATGATCCGCTGCTGGAGGGTCTGGGACGGATCGCACAATCTGTTGAGCGCGCCACGACTCTCGACCAATTGTTGCATCTCTCGCTGGTCGAGTTGACCCGTCTCTGCCGCGCAGATCGCGCGATTGCGCTGCTAAAGGATGTTCACGGGCGGGCAGTGTGGGTATGTGAATATCCTCAATCAGACGATGCTCCCGGGTTGACGCCAGACAATATATCGGGCGCTGCGGACGCAATGCGACTGCGGCGCCCGATTATTGTGCATCCCCAGGAAGAGGCATTGCTGGCGCGCAACGTTCGGGTGCTGCTGGTCGCGCCGTTGATCGCCCGTGACGAAACACTCGGCGCTCTGGCTATCTGTAGCACCCATGCCACGCGGACATTCGATAGCAAGGACGTGGCGCTCATCAGAGCGCTGAGCGGGCAGATCGCGCTGGTAATCATGTCGCACCGCAGTTGCGAATCGGTCGAGCGACGCACGCAAGAACTCAAAACTCTCAATGACATTGCATCGGTTGTCACATCGACGCTCGATACCCGTGAAGTGTACCGCCTGGTCGTCCAGCAACTCAGCGATTATTTTCACGTCGAAGCCGGTTCGTTACTGCTCGTTGATGAAGCGACCGGCGACCTCGAGTTTGTGATGACCATCGAAGGCGGCGAAGAAAAGCTTGCCGGTTTTCGCGTTCCGGCTGGACAGGGTGTTGTCGGGCATGTGGTGCGCACCGGTCGATGGGAGATCGTGCACGATGTCAGCCGCGATCCGCGCTTCTATCGCCAGATTAGCGAGGCGACCGGTTTTTCGACGCGCTCGATCCTGTGTGTGCCGATGATTGCCAAGGGGCGGGTCATCGGCGCCATCGAGCTGCTGAACAAGATCGGCGGGGATTTCGACGAAGAGGATGCGCTGCGGTTGATGCGCATGGCTGCGTTCATTGCGGTTGCCATCGAGAATGCCCGCCTGTTCCAACAGGTGACTGCGGGGCGTGATCGCATGGCATCCGTGCTTCGCTCAACTGCCGATGGCATTCTGATGGCCGATATGCGCGGCGAGATACAGATCGCCAATCCGCTGGCGGTTGAGATTTGCGGATGTCCAGAAGAGTCGTTGATCGGCCGGCGGATCGACGATGTCGTGGCGGAATTGCATGCGCGCGCCCACGACATCACGACCCCATCGTGGAGCCAGGAGGTTGCGGTACCGGCGCAGATCAGCGATCTGGCGTTTGCGAGCGGAGCGCACCGGTATGTGCGCCTGATCCGTCTCCCTGTCTACGATGCCCAGAATGAGCCGCGCGGCGAGTTGCTGATCCTTCGCGATATTACGCAGGAACGCGATCTGGAACAGTTGCGCGAGGATTACACCAGTATGCTGGTGCACGACCTGCGCGCACCGCTCACATCGATCATGAACGGCGTGATGATGCTTCAGCGCGGCATCGTCGGACCGGTGACCGAACAGCAGCAGGAGTTGCTGAAGATCGCCTATCAGGGCAGTCAGACGATGCTGCACCTGATCAATACGCTGCTCGATATCTCGAAGATGGAACAGGGCCGGATGGACCTGGACCTCAAGCCATTGCCGATCTTCAGCGTCATCGATCAGGCAATCGAGCGCCTGCAGCATCTGGCCAGCAGTCGCGGCGTGACGATTGAACAACGCCTGGCGCCCTATCTCCCGCCGGTCGAGATCGATGGCGAAAAGATCGTGCGCGTGTTGCAGAACCTGCTCGATAATGCGATCAAGTTCTCTCCGGCGCAGGGCGTGGTGACGATCGGCGCGTTCCTGGCAGGAGGAGCACACGCACCGCCGGATGATGTGCCGGTGCATGTGACATTCAATGATTCACGAGACTATCTGGTTGTATGGGTGCAGGACCGTGGTCCGGGCATTCCACCCGCCTATTTTCAGCGCATCTTCGAAAAGTTTGGTCAGGTGCGCGGTCGGAAGGTGCGCGGGACCGGTTTGGGGCTGACCTTTTGCCGCCTGGCGGTGGAAGCGCACGGCGGGCGCATCTGGGTTGAGAGCGAAGAAGGCGCCGGGAGCGTGTTCGCATTTGCACTGCCCGTCAACAGATAAAGTGACAATCTGTTCATTGAATATTTTACAGTCTTCTTAACCTGGTCGGCGATGTATCGCTTGATATATAGCTGCTCAAAGGCTATAATGCATTGTCAAGTCGAGCTTTTGTAAACCATTGCACCAGATTGGAAAGCAGGTCGGGCATGCGCGGGCTTGTATCGGTCTTCCGCTCACACATCCGATACAAAATCATCCTCCCCTACCTGGCGCTGACCCTGGTGGTGATGATGGCGGGGGCGGCGATTGCCGTTGGTCTGGTGGCGGCCTCGTGGGAAGAGCGGTTGCAGAACCAGCTCGCGCAGGTGGCGCGTAACACCACCGATGCCCTGGTGCGCCGCGAGCGCAACAATCTGGAGTTCTTGCGGCAGGTGGTGTTCGCGCCGGCCAACCAGGATATTCCGGCAGTCGCCGATGCGTTTGCCAGCGGTGACGATGAGCAGGTGATGCGCGCACTCGAACCGTACTATCGTTTTGGCGTTGGGAGCGTTAACCTCGATTTTGACCGCATGATCGCCTTTGATCGCAACGGCAAGACTCTCGTCGACTGGTTGCGCGTTTCAGAAGACCCTGACGCCCTGCCTGCCCGGATCACGACGACCGATCTGTCGGGGCTGGATTTTGTGCGCGCGATTGTCTCAGGAACAACGATTGACGGAAACGATAAATTTGCGAACCTGATCTACTTTGCGCCTGATGTGCAACCCTATTTCTACACCGTTGCGCCGGTGCGCCGGGGAAATGACGTCGTCGGCGGGGTTCTGATTGCGGTTAAGTGTGATCGTTTGCTCGCTTCACTCGAACGGAGCAGCCAGGCGGCGGTGACCACATTCTACGACCTGTCGGGTCGGGCGATCAGCACCACCCTGTTGCCGCGCGCAGAGTTGAGCACCCTCGATATGCCGCCGCAGGTGCTGCAGGCATTGCTCAACGGTCAGGCGCAGTCGATCTTTACCGTCGAACTGCGCCAGCGCGGGTATCAACTGGCGTACAGTCCGCTGGTGATCGCGAATGTCCAGGTTGGTTACTTCTCGGTCGGTCTCTCGCGCGATTTTCAAGTGCAACAGTTGTCACTCAGTCGCAATATCGTGACGGCGATTGCCATCGTGCTGGCGACCGGGTCGGTGATTCTGGGGTATCAGATCGCGCGGCGGATCACGCGCCCGCTGGCGGATCTGGTGGCGACTGCCGAAGCAGTGACCGGCGGCGATCTCGAAGCGCGCACCACGGTCATGTCGCCAGATGAATTCGGTCGTCTGGCGCTGGCGTTCAATCAGATGACCGAGCATCTGGCACGGTTGTACCGCACGAGTCGCGACCTCAATCAGGCTATCGAGGTGACGCCGGTATTGAAGGTGGCAGAACGCGCTGTGCGTTCCCTGTTGCCCGATGCGGATGTGCTGGCATTGATCGCCGAGGAAGGCGCGTTGCGCTACCACGTCGATGAAGGACTTCCCACCATCGTGCGCAGCCTGCGCCACGTGCGGGTGCCGGTGAACGACCCGCTGGTGCGCGAGATCAGTGAAACGCAACAGGCGGTGCTGCTGTCGTCACAGGATGAGCCGCGCCTGACTGCGTTCGGTCTCACGCAGGTCGCAGGATATCAGAGCCTGCTACTCTCCCCGCTGGTCGTTCAGGACGAACCGGCTGGCGTGCTGATCATCGCGCATCGTGAACCCGCCGCATTTACCGGCAGTGTGCTGCCATCGGTCGTTGCGATTGCCAACATGACCACCAGTGTGCTGTACAATGCCGTGCTGTTTGATCGGGTTCAGCGCGAAGCGTTGCGGCGACGCGCCATTCTGGAGTCGATTGCCGATGGCGTCGTGGTGCTGGATCGCCAGCGTCGGATCGTGATCGTCAACCGTGCTGCTGAGCAGATGCTGGGCATGGGCGACTGGCGCCTGGTGCGGCGTTCGTTCAGCGATATACCGCTGACGCGCGTTGACGTCCGCCACGAGATGTTCAGCGATAATGGCGCCGCCTACCGCGATCTGTACCGCCTGGGTGATCGCGTCCTGCGGTTGAGCCACGCACCCGTGACAACCGACGAGGGGACTCAGATCGGCGAAGTGGTGGTGCTGCACGATATTTCGGCGGAGATCGCCATCGATCAGGCGAAAAACGATTTTATCGCCACGATTTCCCACGAATTACGTTCGCCGCTGACGGTGATCTACGGCTACACCGATCTGCTGCTGCGCGGCATGGTCGGCGAGTTGAGCGGTGAGCAGCGCGATCTGCTCGAGGCGGTGCGCAACCGCGTTGAGTTGATGAACAATATCGTCAGGAATGTCATCATGGTCGCCAGCATCGAAGCCAACACATTGCAGACCGACTTCGCAGCGCAGGATGTGCGCCGGATGATCGATGAAG
>Ga0272446_1007943_pt1 | contig 10329 bp, 7 predicted proteins | sample YNPCB0061_FD_194587 | JGI IMG/M metagenome (GOLD analysis project Ga0272446, IMG submission 194587) | Hot spring microbial mat communities from Yellowstone National Park, WY, United States - YNP-CB-006-1 | ecosystem: Environmental > Aquatic > Thermal springs > Hot (42-90C) > Sediment | place... | reverse complement strand
GCCAACGAGGGGACCGTTTACCGCCCCCGCCTGGTGAAGAAGGTCATCGGTCCCGATGGGAAGCTGTTGCGGGAATTCCGCCCCGAGGTTCTGCGCCGGATCGTGATGAAGCCGGAGAGCTGGCGGCTGGTGAAACAGGGACTGTACGCGGTCGTGAACGAGCCGGGGGGGACCGGGGCGGCGGCCCGGCTCTACGAGGTGAAGGTCGCCGGCAAGACCGGCACCTCCCAGGTGGTGAAGCTCAGGGACGGAAGGGGCCGGGTACCGTACCAGTATCGGGACCATGCCCTGTTCGTGGCGTTCGCACCCTATGAGAAGCCGGAGATCGCCGTGGCCGTGGTCGTGGAGCACGGCGAGCACGGGGGGGGCACGGCGGCGCCCATCGCCGGCAGGATTCTCAGGGCCTATTTCGAGGGCAAAGGGGTCATCAGGAAGCCGAAGCCCCCTGCCGCCGCGCCTGAAGACGGGGTGAAGGAGGAGGAGCCGACGGCGGCGCCGACACCGGGGGAGCGGGACGGGGATGATTGATCGCAGGCTGTTCACCAATTTCGACTGGGGTCTTCTGCTCCTGGTACTGTTCATCGCCGCCGTCGGCGTGCTAAATATCGCCAGCGCCACGGCATCGTACACCCTGACGGAATCTTCTTATCCGCTCAGACAGTTCTACTGGACCCTGATCGGCCTTTTTCTGGTGGTGCTGGTGTGCAGCTTCGACTATCATCTTTTCGAGGACCTGGCCTACTGGATGTACGGGATTGCGGTCGCTCTGCTGCTGGCGGTGCTGGTCGTCGGCAAGAGTTCCATGGGCGCGACCCGTTGGCTGCATCTGGGGTTCATCAGCTTTCAGCCTTCGGAGCTGATGAAGATCGTGATCATCATGGTTTATGCCCGCTACTTCAACAATGTGGCGATAACCGGAGGGATGACCCTCAGGGACCTCCTCTACCCGTTTCTTTTGCTGGCGCTCCCCGCCCTGATGATCATGAAGCAGCCCGACCTGGGCACCGCCATCCTGGTGGTGCTCATCGCCTTTTCCATGCTGTTCTATGTGGGGGTGCGCGTCAGGACCGTCGTCACGCTGGTTTTGGCCGCCGTTCCCGCGGTCTTCCTGGGCTGGCATTACTATCTGCGCGACTACCAGAAGCAGCGGATTCTCAATTTTCTTGACCCGGAGCGGGATCCGCTGGGGAGCGGCTACCACATCATCCAGAGCAAGATCGCCGTGGGTTCGGGAGGGTTTCTGGGGAAGGGGTATCTCCAGGGAACCCAGACGCAGCTCCGGTTTCTTCCGGAACAGCACACGGATTTCGCGTTTTCGGTCTTTTCCGAAGAGTGGGGTTTCGCCGGCTGCCTCGTCATGCTGCTCCTCTACCTTTCCATGGTCCTGTGGGGGCTCGGCATCGCCCGCAGATGCAACGACCATTTCGGGGCTCTCATGGCGGTCGGGGTGAGCGCCATGCTCGCCTGGCACATCATCATCAACATCGGCATGGTAATCGGGCTCTTTCCGGTGGTCGGCGTCCCCCTTCCGCTCTTCTCCTACGGGGGGACCTCCATGATCACCACCATGATCGGCATCGGCATTTTATTGAATATCCGGATGCGGCGGTTCATGTTCTAGCCCGTTTTCAGCCGGAAATTCCGGGTGAGGGTGTTGCCCCGGCCCGGCCTCTTTCAGCTCATTCCATGGATCGCATCGCTGAACGAACCGGCAGCCGCGGTCCGGCGCTGACGAACCGGAGCGGTCTCCGCGGCGTGGCTGTTGGCGGAAGCCGCAGCGAACCGCCACGGGACTCTTTTGTCTCCTTCCTCAAAGCGGCATTCAACTTGCATTAAATCGGGGCGACGATCATGAATCGTGTGGGGGGAAAACCAATGACCGATAAACGGCGGCACCTGCCGTCGACCCCGAAGGCCATGGCCGCGATCTTCGCCGGGATCACCCTCGCCATTCTGGCCAGCGGCTACGCCTACTACCGTTCCGAGGCGGAGCGCATCCGTCTTGTCGAATACCGGGAAATAGCCGCCGTCGCGGAGCTGAAGGCCGGTCAGATTCGGCAGTGGCGCAAGGCGCTGCTGGAAGATGTCCGACGGCCGGCCGAGAGCCCGTTCTTCAGAAGGACGGTGGAAGAGTGGCGGCGGTCCGGCTGGTCGGGCGCCGAACGGGCGCAATTGCGGGAGCGGCTGAAAATGGAGCTTTCCCGAGGCTTGCGGGATGCCCTGTTCCTTTCCCCCTCCGGGGAGATTCTCCTTGCCGCCACCGACCAACCGGATCCCGTCAGCCCGATGCTAAGGCGCACGGTCGCGGAGGTCCTTGCCGGGGGCCGGGCGCTCCTAACCGACTTCTATCGCTGTCCCAACGGCCTGGTGCATATCGATGCGGTGGCTCCGGTCCGGAGCGTGGCCGGAGATGTGACGGCCCTGCTGGTCCTCAAGAGCGACGCCTCTTCCTACCTTTTCCCCCTCATCCAGAAATGGCCCGTTCCCAGCAGGAGCGCCGAGTCCCTTCTGGTGCGGAGAGACGGGGACCATGTCCTGTTTCTGAACGAACTGCGCCACCGGACCGGCACAGAGCTGACTCTGCGCCTCCCCCTCTCCCGTACCGACCTCCCGGCGGCGCGGGCGGTGCTGGGCGCGAGAGGCCTTTTCCTCGGGAAAGACTACCGGGGCGTGGAGGTCTTGGCGGACCTGCGGCCCGTTCCGGAGTCTCCCTGGTTTCTGGTGGCCAAGGTGGACACGGGCGAGATCCTGGCCGAGGCGCGCTACCGGGCCGTAATTGTGTCCCTCCTTGCGCTCTGTCTCATCCTGCTGACGGCCGCCCTCCTGGCATACGCCTACCGCCGCCGTCAGGCGTCCCTCTATCTGGACCTCTACAGGGCGGAGAGGGAGCGGCGGGAGGCCCACGAGGAGTTCCGCACCACCCTCTACAGCATCGGCGACGCGGTCATCAGCACCGACGGGGAGGGCCGGGTCCGGCGGATGAACCGTGTCGCGGAACAGCTCACCGGCTGGAGCGAGGCCGACGCTGTGGGTGTGCCGCTTTGCCAGGTCTTTCACATCGTCAACGAGGAAACCCGCCTCCGGGTCGAAAACCCAGTGGAGCGCGTCCTGCGCGAGGGGCAGGTGGTTGGGCTCGCCAACCATACCGTCCTCATCGCCAGGGACGGAAGCGAGCGGCCCATAGACGACAGCGCGGCGCCCATCCGCGACGAGAACGGCGGGATCATCGGCGTGGTACTGGTCTTCCATGACGTCACCGAACGGAAGAAGGCGGCGCTCGCCCTGAAGGAAAACGCGGAGTTCCTGGCAACCCTGCTGGACGCCATCCCCGCCCCCGTGTTCTACAAAGACGCCGAAGGGCGCTACCTGGGCGTCAACCGGTCGTTCGAGGAGTTCTACGGGCTGAACCGCCGGGAGATTGTCGGCAGAAGCGTGTTCGATATGGCCCCTCCGGAACTGGCCCGGGTCTACCATGAGTCTGACCTCGAGCTCATGGAACATCCGGGAACCCAGGTGTACGAAACGGAGGTGAAGGACACCGGCGGCCGCGTTCACGACGTGGTCTTCCACAAGGCGACCTTCACGGACTCCGCTGGCAATGTCCGGGGAATTATCGGCGTCATTCTGGAACTTACCGAAGAGAGGAAAATGCAGGAGGCGCTACGGCAGAGCGAAGAGCGCTACCGCCTGCTTGTCGAGCATTCGATATCGGGCATCGCCGTGCACCAGGTCGTGCTCGATGGAGCGGGCCGGCCGGTGGATTACGTGTTTCTGAGCGCCAACCCGGCCTTCGAAACGCACACCGGGCTGAAGCGGGCCGACGTGCTGGGGCGCCGCGCCACCGAGGTGCTCCCGGGCGTTGCGAGGACGCCGTTGATAGAGATCTACGGACGGGTGGCGCTCTCCGGCGAGCCGGTATCGTTCGTCCAATACTTCGAGCCGCTGGGACGCCTCTTCTACATCAGCGCCTACCGCGTGGGCGAAGGCCGCTTCGCCACGATCTTTACCGACATCACCGACCAGAAGCGGGCGGAGGAGGAGCGGGAGAAGCTCCAGTCCCGATTGAATCAAGCCCAGAAGATGGAGGCGATCGGACGGCTGGCGGGGGGCATCGCCCACGATTTCAACAATCTGTTGAACGTCGTTCTCGGTTATGCGGACCTTTCACTGATGAAGATCGATCCTGCCAGTCCCGTTTTCGGATACCTGGAGGATGTCCGGAAGGCCGGAGAGCGTGCGGCCGCCCTGACCAGGCAGCTTCTCGCCTTCGCCCGACAGCAGACCATCGCGCCCAGAGTCCTCGACCTCAACGAGACCGTCACCGGGATGCTCAAGATGCTGTCGCGGCTGATCGGCGAAGAGATCGACCTGGTATGGAAACCGGCCGCCAGGATCCGTCCCGTGCTCATGGACCCCGCCCAGATCGACCAGATACTCGCGAACCTGTTGGTCAATGCAAAAGACGCCATATCCGGCACCGGAAGGATAACCATCGAAACAGGCGCCGCCGAGTTCGACCAGGCCTATTGTCAGACCCATCCCGGGTTCGTTCCCGGCGAATACGTGATGCTGGCGGTCAGCGACGACGGCTGCGGAATCGAAGCGGAGAACCTGCCGCTGCTCTTCGAACCCTTTTACACCACCAAGGAAGTGGGCAAAGGGACGGGGCTGGGCCTGGCCACGGTCTACGGCATCGTCAAACAGAACAACGGCTTCATCAACGTCTACAGCGAGCCCGGAATCGGGACCACCTTCAGGATTTACCTGCCGGTTCACCTGTCCGGGACGGACGGCGCGGAACATGCGCCCGAACCCGCGGAGAAGCCCCGCGGCCGGGAAACGGTGCTCCTGGTGGAAGATGAAACCGCGCTGCTCGACCTCACCGCCGCCATGCTGGAGGAACTGGGATACATGGTGCTTTCCGCGGGCACTCCGGGCATGGCGCTTCAATTGGCCCAGGAGCACCGCGGGGATATCCACCTGCTGATGACCGACGTGGTTATGCCCGAGATGAACGGCCTTGTCCTGCGGGGGATGATCGACTCGGTGCGGCCCGGGATCCGGTGTCTGTTCATGTCGGGCTACACCGCCGACGCCATCGCCCATCACGGCGTCCTGGAACCGGGCGTCCACTTTCTGCAGAAACCGTTCAGCATGCAGGACCTGGCGATGAAGGTGAGGGAGGCGCTGGCCGCCGCCTCTTGACCAGATCGACGTCCCCTGCCGGAGGGGAGGACAAAAGGAGGAAAAGTCGTGCCGATTAATCGCGTATCCGTCATGGCGGTGGTACTGGCGCTGGCATTATCCCTGGCCGCTTTAGCGCGGGCAGGGAGCGGGGCGGGGGATCCGCCCCGCGCGCCGGGAAATGGAGATGAAAGACGGCACGGCATAACGGTTCTGATGCCGGACGGTTCTCCGGCCATATCGAAAAAGATCATGTTAATCGTTGAGGTGAGCTGGGAAGTCGGCGAGGAGGAAAAAAGGCGGCCGTACGCCTCGTCCAGCATCGCGGCATCGAAAAACATGCTGCGGGTTGTCGGTGTCACCCGAATGGTCGGCGAACTGGAAAGCCTGGGGCCGTACGGGCCTCTGAGCTCCGATGAAAAGGGCTTTCTGACCCTTCCCGAAGAGGTTTTGCGCGCCGCGGAAAAACAACAGTCATTCAGAAAGGTAGGGAATTTTTTCCCCAGGATCATCATTTACGACCAGCCGTCGGATGCCGTTGTCCTCAAAGGTGGAGGCTTTGTCAGTTCCAAGGATATCTATTTCGGCCGGCCCAGGAGTGTGAAATTGAACCAGTGCCGGCTGGATGACGGGGAAAGGACGGAGTTTTTCGCCGGTTGGCGAAATAATCCGGTCATCCGCTAGGCGGACCTGAACCAGCCGCTTGGGGTTGCCGGGGTTCGAGATTGCCGGTCCACCATCGTGAATCGGAAAGCGACCCTGTTGATCCGGAAGGAGGAACGAATGATGGAGAAAATCGGTTATACCCTGCTGTCCGTTGCCGCGGTCTGCTGGCTGGTCGTCATGGTAAAGGGCCTGGTGGCCGTGTTTCCCGTGGGAATCATCGGCCTGCTGACCCTGGCCGGCATCGGCTTACTGCTGGCGAAGGCCGTCAAAGACCGCGTGCGCAACCGGGAGGACGATCACTATTCAAAGACGGTGGAACGATAGGAGGAGCAATGCTGATCACCACGCAGGACGAATTCGCGGATTACGAAATCGTCGAAACCTTGGGGTTGGTCAAGGGGAACACCATCAGGGCCCGGCATGTGGGGAAGGACATCCTGGCCGGCCTGCGCAACCTGGTGGGTGGCGAGATAGTTGAATATACCAAGATGCTGGCCGAATCCCGCGAGCAGTCAATCGACCGGATGATCGCCGAGGCGGGGCGGAAGGGCGCGGACGGCATCGTCTGTCTCCGGTTCACCACCTCGTCGGTCATGCAGGGCGCCGCCGAGCTGCTCGCCTACGGTACGGCGGTAAAGCTCAGGAAGCGGTAACTTTCTCCCTGCTAAGGGTGGCCTCCTGAGATCCCTGAACCGTTATCACGGAGTATCGTGGCGCAGCATCCGCGCCAGTTCCTCGGCAGCGAAATCGGCGGCGTCGTTGAACGGAGAAAGTATCAGATCCGCCTGAACGTCCCTCATCGAGGCGGCCTGGGCCTCGTCCCGCGCCACCATGGCTGACTTTCCCCCATAGCCGCGATGTCTCAGTCCCGAGAGCAGGATCCGCTGGGATTCCGGCTGCGGCAGCGTGTTCACCACCCATTTCGCGCCGTAGAGGGGGAGCGTTTCGAGAAAATTCATGTCCTCGCCGTCGCCTAAGTGCACGTGCATCCCTTCCCGCTCCAAGGTGGCAACCACTTCCGGGTCGAAGTCGACCCCGAGAACCTTAACTCCCGCCTCATGCAGTCTTCTGAGGAGACGCCCCCCGTAGCGTCCGAGACCGAACACCACTATTTCGGGGAGATTCGTTTCGTGGTGTTCCTGTTCCAGGGCTGCTTCCCGGAAAGGATTTCCGCGCTCGAACACCCCCAGAACAGGCCGCAGCCTTTGGTAAAGAGGTTCTGAGTAGAGAATCAGATATGTTGACAGGGTTATGGTGATCAGGCCTACCAGGGTGGTGAGGCTGAGCGCCTGCGTCCCCACATGGCCGAGCGTAATACCCATGGCCACGAAGACGATGGAGAATTCGCTGATCTGCGCCACCGTCAGTCCCGCCAGGAAACCGGTGCGCCGACGATAGCCCATGAATCCCATGATAACCATGACGATGAGAGGGTTGCCGATCAGGACAAACAGGGACAGGAGGACAGCCGGCCCGGTTTCGCCGCCCAGGGTTGCCAGCTCTAGCTTGGCTCCCAGGTCCACGAAGAAGAACAGGAGAAGGAAATCCCGGATGCTGGAAAGGCGGGAGCCTATCACTTCCCGGTAGCCGGTCGAAGCCAGGGAGAAACCAGCAAGGAACGCCCCTGCCTCCTTGCTGAAGCCCGCCCATTCGCCCAGGGCGGCAAGGATCGTGCCCCAGGCTATGGCGAAGATTAGGAGCAGTTCCGGTGATCGGGCGACACGTCCCGTTAGCCAGGGAAGCCAATGGCGCATCAGCAGAAAGAGCAGGAGACCGGCCAAGCCGATCCGCAACAGCAGCGGCGGAACAACTTCCCAAAATCCCGACCCGCTACCGGCGGTGCGCAGCGCGCTCATGGCCATCATCGCCAGCACCACCGCTATGTCCTGAACAATGAGAAACCCGACCGCGATGCGCCCGTGGAGGGAGTCGAGCTCCTTCTTGTCGGAGAGCAGCTTGACGATGATAATGGTGCTGGAAAAGGTCAATGCGACGGCCACATAGAGAGAAGTGAGCGGGTCCTTGCCCAAGGCGATCAGGATCCCGAAGCCGATCAGGATGGTAAAGGTCAGCTGCCCCAGTCCGGTTGTCAGGGCGACCGGTCCAATGCGGCGGACGCTGTGCAAGTCCAGTTTCAGTCCGACGACGAACAGCAGCACCGTGACCCCAATCTGGGCCAGCAGATCGATCTGGTCGTGGACCGTTACCCAGCCGAGCGCCGACGGTCCTGCGAGGATACCCACCGCTATGTAGGCAAGAAGCAGGGGCTGGCGCAGGCGAAGCGCCAGGAACCCCGCGCCGGCCGAAGCGATCAGCAAGAGCGCGAATTCAGTATACACCGTTTCCATGTGGCGGCCTCCGGCAGCGGCATTTCCCCAAGTATACCCGGAAAAAACAGAAACAGAGCCTTCCCTGTCCCCAGAAATGATCAAGACTTCGACCGGTTGGAGCCTTGTCCCGACGAGCGGGATGTGGGTCAATCCAACGGATCCGCGGCGAGACAACATCTGTTACCGGCAGGCGCAGTGCAATCTATGTTTGGTGACGGCAAGTTGTCAAAGAAGTATTTCTTAGTATAATTCATCACTCAATTCCGGATCCGGGACGTCTTAACGCCGCGATGGGCGGGATGCCTCCTTGATCGGCGGTTTCCGCCGGTCAAGCGGGGTGATCTGATGCGGGTTCTCTACTGCCGCTGGAACGCCGCGACAAGGGTTTAAGGACGTTGTTGCCGGCCACAGTTGCCCGGAAGCTGAAGCTGAAGCCATGGAGATTGCCATGAAGCATTCTATTACCATTCTGATCGGGGGAGTGGCGGGTCAGGGCCTCCTGACTTCGGGTCAGATCCTGTCACGGGCGCTGGTCCGTTCCGGCTGCCACATCGTGGTCACCCAGAACTACATGTCGCGTATTCGCGGCGGGCACAACAGTTTCGCCATCAGGGCTTCCGCGGAACCGGTCATTGCCCCCCGGGAAACCATCGACCTGCTGATTGCCCTCGATGCCCGGTCCGTCGCCGAACATAGCCGCTCCCTGAATCCCGGCGGCATCATCATCGTCGACGAAGCGGAGCAGGTGGAAACCGGCGCCTGGCAGTCCCTGCGTGTGCCGGCTGCGGCCCTTGGCAAACCGTCACTGTTCAACATCATGGCCTGCGGTGCGGCCGGCGCTCTCGTCGGTCTGGGGGATGAACAGTTGGCGGACGCCCTGGACCGGGAGTGGAGGGACGGCGGGGAAGAAGCGCGTGCGGCGTTGACTGCCGCCGCCGCGTGGGCAAGGCGCGCCGGGGTGGTCCGTCCCCTTTCGCCGACACGCGCAACCGCACCGCGGATCATGGTGAATGGCAACGAGGCCCTCGCTTTGGGGGCCATTGCCGGCGGAATCAGGTTCGCATCCTTTTATCCCATGACGCCTGGCACGTCCGTAATCCTGACCCTGCTGGCCCATGCCGACCGGATGGGGCTGATCGTGGAACAGGCGGAGGACGAGATTGCCGCCGTCAACATGTCCCTGGGGGCCTCGTTTGCCGGGGCCCCGTCACTGGTTGCCACGTCGGGGGGCGGTTTCGCTCTGATGGCGGAAGGGGTGAGCCTGTCCGGGATGACCGAAACCCCGGTGGTCATCATCGTGGCCCAGCGTCCCGGACCGGCCACCGGGCTGCCGACCCGCACCGAGCAGGGGGATCTGGAATTCGTGCTGCATGCCGGCCACGGCGAGTTTCCCCGGGCGATCCTGACCCCTGGTTCCCCGCGGCAGTGCTTCGAACAGGCCGCCCGGGCAGTGGAATTGGCCGAGCTTTCACAAGGGCCGGTGTTTATTCTGACCGATCAGTTTCTTGCCGATTCATACAGGGGCGAGGAACCCTTCGAGCCCTCCGCCGTGCCGACGGTCCGTCCCCTCGACCTGTCGCCGCCGGAAGAACCGGGTTACCGGCGGTACGCCTTAACGGAATCGGGGGTGTCGCCCCGCGCCATCCCTGGATTCAGCGGCAACCTGGTGGTGGCGGACAGCGACGAGCATACCGAGGACGGCCATATCACCGAGGACCTTGCGGTCAGGGAAGCCATGGTGAAAAAACGTCTGCGGAAGCTGGATATCCTGCGCCGGGAATTTTGCGCGCCATCTTATGTGGGGCCGGATGAACCCGATCTGCTGCTGGTCTGCTGGGGTTCGACGTGGGGTGCGGTTGTGGAGGCGGCCGAAGAACTCGCGGAAGGGGGGGTCAGGACGGCGGTCCTGCATTTCTCCCAGGTTTGGCCGCTGGTTGAGGACACCTTCCTGCCGAGGCTTGAAAACGCCCGTCGCGTTGTGGCCATCGAGGGAAACGCCACCGGCCAGTTCGCCAGGCTTCTGCGAAGGGAATGCGGCTTCTCTGTCCAGGGACGGGTCAACCGCTGGGACGGATTGCCTCTGACCCCGGAATACATCAAGGAAAAGCTGGCGGATGCCGGCCTGGTCTGACCCTGGCTGGACCGGTCT
>Ga0272446_1007941_pt1 | contig 10332 bp, 8 predicted proteins | sample YNPCB0061_FD_194587 | JGI IMG/M metagenome (GOLD analysis project Ga0272446, IMG submission 194587) | Hot spring microbial mat communities from Yellowstone National Park, WY, United States - YNP-CB-006-1 | ecosystem: Environmental > Aquatic > Thermal springs > Hot (42-90C) > Sediment | place... | reverse complement strand
CACTGGTACACCAGCCGCGCCCTCGGCCCGGCCCATCGCCTCGGCGGCGTCGATCGCCTCAGCGCCGAGATCCGTCTCGCCGTCCTGCCCGACCGCGCGCTCGCGGCCGGCGGCGAGGAGGCCCGCGCCCTCGAGTCCTGGGTCTCGGCCGGCGGCACCCTGCTGCGCTTCGCCGGCCCCGCGGTCGCAGAGATGCCCGACCAGCCGCTGCTGCCAGGCGCGATCCGCCGCGGTGCCCGGGCGCTGGACGGCGGCCTCGCCTGGAGCCCGCCGCCGCGCCCAGCCGCCGGCGCCGGGCCGCTCACTGGGGTCCCGGCGGCGCCGGACGCGCCGGTGCTGCGCCACGTGCTGCTCCAGCCCGAGGCCCGTCCGGAGGTCTGGATCCGCCTCGACGACGGATCCGCGCTCGTCTCCGCCGCTCCCCTCGGGCGCGGCCGCGTCGTCCTCGTCCATGTCCCCTCCGTGCCCGGCTGGTCCGACCTGCCCCTCAGCGCCGCCTTCCCCGAGATCGTCGCCCGCGTCGCCGCCCTCGCCGACGGCCGCGGCGCGACCGCCGATCCGCGCCCCGCGCGCCTGGCCGAGGCCATCGACGCCCTCGCGCGCCCGCTGCCTGCCGGCACGGCCGCCCGCGCGGTCCCCGGGCGCGATCTCCTGCAGACGCCCGCCAGCCCCGAGGCGCCGCCCGGGATCTGGACGGCGGCCGACGGGACGCGGATCCTGCGCAACCTCGGGCCGGCGCTGGCGGATCCCGCGCCCCCCGTCGCCCTCTCCGGCATCCGCCGAGAGGGGCTCGAGGGCGGCCTTCCGCCCCGGCCGCTCGCCGGGATCCTCGCCGCCGTTGCCCTCCTGGCGCTGCTCGCCGACCACCTCGCGGCGCTGCGCCTGCGGGGCACCGGATGGAACCCGGGGCGTCGCGCCGCCATCCTCGTCCTCGCCGGGCTCCTCCTCGGCGCCCCCGACGCCCTGGCGCAGGGCGGGGGCGCGCCGGCGCGGGTGCTGCCGCGCCTGGCGCACGTCCTGACGGGGGACCCGGAGACGGACCGGATCGCGGCCCTGGGACTGCGCCGGATCGCGGAGGAGAGCACGCGCATCACCTCGGCGCGCCTGGATCCGGCTCCCGCCGGCGTGCGCCCCGGACAGGATCCCCTGGCCCTCTATCCGATCCTCTACTGGCCCGTGGGCCCGGCCACGGCCCCCGACGCGGCGGCGATCGCTGCGGTCCGGGCCTTCATGGAGCGCGGCGGCCTCCTCCTGCTCGACACGCGCGACGGCGGGACAGACCCGGCCGCGCGCGTAGCCCTCGAGCGCCTCGTCCGCGCCCTGGCGCTGCCGGCCCTCGGACGGGTGCCGGACGGGCATGTGCTGAACCAGACCTTCTTCCTCCTGCGCGACGGGCAGCCGGGACGCCTTGCCGGCGCGCCGGTGTGGATCGCAGCCGAGCCAGACCCGGCGCAGGACGGCATCACGCCCGTCGTCGTCGGCGCCAACGACTGGGCGCTCGGCTGGGCCAGCGACGCCGAAGGGCGCCCCCTGGCCGCCTTCCTGCCCGGCGGCGTGCCCCAGCGCATCCAGGCGATGCGCTTCGGCGTCAACCTCGTCCTCTACGCGCTGACGGGGAACTACAAGGGCGACCAGGTCCATGTCGACGCGATCCTCGAGCGCCTGGGGCAGCCGCGATGATCGTCCTCGAGCCCCTCCTGCCCTGGCCGCTGCTCGCCCTCCTCGCGATCGCCGCCGCCGCCGTCCTCAGCCCGTCGCTCCTCGCCGGCCGCCCAGGGGCCTGGCCGCGCGCCGGGACCGCCGCCGCCCTGGCCCTCCTCCTCGCCGGGCCCGCCTGGGAGCGGCGCGTGCCGGCCGAGGGCCAGGACGTCGTGCTGCTCGTACGCGACCGCACCCCCTCGTCGGAGATCCCCGGACGGGCGGAGGCGATCGCGGCCGCGGCGGACGCCGCCGCGCGCCGGCTCGCGGGCGTGCCCGGGATCGAGGTGCGCCGCCTCGACGCGGCCGACGATCCGGCCGCGCGCATCGCCGAGGCCGCCGGCGCCGTCCCCACGGGGCGCCTGTCCGCGGTGGTGCTCGTCTCCGACGGGCAGATCCGCCCGCCCGCCGACGGGGCCCTGCCCGGAGGCGCGCCGGTCCATCTCCTCCTGCCCGGCCAGGCGGGACAGACCGACCGCCGCGTGCGCTTCCTCGCCCCGCCCGCCTACGCCATCGTGGGCCGCCCGCTCGAGATCGAGGCCGTCGTCGAGGATCTCGGGGTCCAGGGCGGCGGCCCGCCCGTCGAAATCCGGATCCAAGGCGCTGCCGACGGCGCGGAGCGCCGGAGCGTCCGCCCCGGCGTCCCCTTCAAGATCCCGCTCGCCCCCGACCGCGCCGGCGCGCTCCTCGTCGGCATCGAAGCTCCCCCGCTGCCGGGCGAGGCAGGGACGGCGAACAACCGCGCCGCCATCGCCATCCCCGCGATCCGCGACCGCCTGCGCGTCCTCCTGCTCTCCGGCGAGGCCCATCCCGGCACGCGCGCCTGGCGGCGCCTGCTGCGCGGGGATCCGGCCATCGACCTCGTCCATCTGACGATCCTGCGCACCCCGGAGCAGGACGACGCGACGCCGCCGCAGGAGCTCTCCCTCATCCCCTTCCCCGTGCGCGAGCTCTTCGAGGAGCGCCTGCAGACCTTCGACCTCGTCGTCCTCGACCGCTTCCGGAACCTCCCCGGGCTGCTGCCGCCGGCCTACGTCGAGCGCCTCGCGCGGCGCGTGCAGGAGGGCGGGGCCCTGCTCGCCGTCCTCGGGCCTGAGGCCGCGGGCGAGCACGCCATCGCCGTCGGCCCCCTCGCCCAGGCGATCCCGCTGACGGCCGGCCCTCTGGTCGAAACGCCCTTCGTGCCGCGCCCTGCGGCGGGGACCGCGGCGCACCCGATCCTGCGCGGCCTCGAGGGGACGGACCGCTGGGGGCCGTGGGGGCGGCATGTCGCCGGCACGGCGCCGGCGGGCGCTCGGACCCTGCTGGTCACGCCCGGCGGCGCGGCCCTGCTGACGCTGGCCGACGTCGGCGAGGGACGCGCCGCGGCGCTGGCCTCCGATCACCTCTGGTGGTGGGGCCGAGGGCACGAGGGCGGGGGACCGGACGCCGAGATCAGCCGCCGCCTCGTCCATTGGCTCCTGCGCGAGCCCGACCTCGAGGAGCAGGATCTGCGCCTCGTCCGCGAGGGCGGCGCCTGGCGGGTCGTCCGCCGCGACGTCGCGGGCGCGCCCGCCGGCGTCGTCGAGGCGGAAGGGCCGGACGGCCAGGTCCGACGCCTGACGCTCGTCCCGGCGGGGCCGGGGGCCGCGGAGGCCGTCCTCGACGCCCCCGCCGCCGGGCTGTGGCGCCTGCGCCACGGCTCCCTTGAGCGCCCGGCGATCGTGGCGGATCCGGATCCTCAGGAGACCGCCGACCTCCGCGCCGACCCGGGCCCGAGCGCCGCCTGGCGCCAAGGCGGGGGGCACGCCTGGACGGGGGCGGCCGGGGCCTTGCCGAGCTTCCGCCGCACCGCGCCCGACGCCCCGCAGGCGGGGCCCGGCTGGCTCGGCCTGCCGCGCACAGGCCTGCGCGGGGAGGCCCGGATCCAGACACCTCTGCCGCCCGTGCTGCCGGCCCTGATCGCCGCCGGGCTTGTCCTCCTGGCCTGGCGGCGCGAGTCGCGCTGACAGGCCCCGCCAGCAGGCTCAGGGAGGCGCCGAGCCGAAGCGGGCGACGGGGCGGGGAGGAAGACGAGACCTGGGCCGGCCAGGCGCGTCCGGCAGGACGACCCCGAGGCCAGGGGGCGCCCGGCGCAGCCGTCGGCGATCACGGCGGCTCCCTCGATGCCGGAGGTGGCGAGAGCGACGAAGGCCAGAGCGCCCGTGTTGCGCAGCTCCGCCTCCCATCCCTCTGCTCCCGCATGGACGATCACCTCCGCGCGGAGCCGGGTCTCCGGCACGACGCCGAACAGCGCCGCCTCGGCCGCGCCGGCGCGCAGGCACCCCGGCGCCTGGCCGACCGCGATGGGCGCGAAGACGACCTCGACCTCGCAGGCCCCGCCGGGCGGCAGGATCTCCGGACAGGCATGGGGATCGCGCAGACCGAAGCCGCCGCCCTCGATCGACAGCGGCGTCCGGACTGGGCGCGAACCGATGTCGGAGATGCGCCAGGAGGCCGACGGCGGGGACGCCTTCGGAACCTCGGACGCCAGAAGCACCGGCTCGCCCTGGAGACGGACCTGCGCGAAGAAGCCGACGGCGGCGCCGTACCGTCGAGGCCGATCCGGCCCAGGATCATCCCGTCCTCGACCAGATCGGCGAGCGGCAGCACGAGACAGCCGCGGCCGGGACCCAGCACCCGCCCGCAGTCCGAGGCGTCGAGGGACAGCCGCCCGCCCTCGGCGAGCGCAGGCGCCGGAGGCCGCCCGGCGCCGACGCCGATGTTGAGCAGGGCGATCCGCCGCGGCGGCAGCGAATCGGGCGCAAGACTCCATGGCGCGCTCTCGGGCACGAGCGCCCATGCCGGCGCGAGGGGCGGTGGGTGCGGCGGGCGGGACGGGGGACGCAGGCGCCAGGCCGGAGCCGGACGTGACGTCTGCGACGACCAGGGAGAGGCCGACGGCCGCCACGACCAGGAAGGCCGCGATCGCCCCGCGACGTCCCACGCTCCACCCCCTGGCCCGCCCCCAAGGTGGGCGAGCCCGGAGATAGCGCCAGGCGGCGGACGGCCCAGGGCGCGGCCCGCTCACGCCGCGGCCAGCGCCCGGCGGCGTCCCTCCGCGAGATCGACGATCGGCGCAGGCCCGCCCGCCTCCCAGGGCGCGTGCGGATCCGCCCACGCCGCCGTCTCCGGGACGAAGCGGGCGATCCAGGCGGCGCCAGGGTCATGACGGCGGCCCTGCAGCACCGGGTTCAGCACCCGGAAGAAGGGCTGCGGATCGGGCCCGCAGCCCGCGCTCCACTGCCAGGAGAAGGGATTGTTCGCAGGGCAGGCGTCGACGAGCGTGTCCCAGAACCACGCCTCCCCCGCCCGCCAGTCGAGCAGGAGATGCCTGGTGAGGAACGCCGCTGCGAGGAGGCGCGCGCGGTTCGAGAGCCATCCCTCCCGCCACAGCTGGCGCATCCCCGCATCCACCGCCGGCACGCCTGTCCGTCCCCGGCGCCAGGCCCGCAGATCCGCCGGCGAGGTCCGCCAGGCGGCCTCGCGACCGACCGCGCGGGCCTCGAGATCGCCGTCCCACCACAGCCGGTGGTGGGCGAACTCGCGCCAGAGCAGCTCCGCCCGGAAGACGTCGCGATCGGCGTTGGGCAACCCCCCGGCCGCCCGCCACGCCGCCCAAGGCGCGATCTCGCCCCAGCGCAGGTGCGGCGACAGCCCCGATCCGCCGCTCCCGTCGAGACGGTCGCGCTTCTGCGCGTAGCCGGCGAGCGCGGCCCCGAGGCCGGCCAGGCGCGCCTGCGCCCCGGCCTCGCCCGGCGTCCATCCCCGCGCCAAGCCCCTCTCCCAGCCGCCCTCGCGGGCGGGAGGCAGCAGGGGCCAGTCCTCCAGGCGGTCGGGCGAGGAGGCGTCCGCGAATCGACCAGGCGGCGGGAGCGCCTCGGGCAGTACCGGATCGGCGAGGCGGCGTCGGAACGCCGCGAAGGTGCCGACCGCGCCGCCGGAGGGACCCTGCAGGCGGTGGGGCTCGTGCAGCAGGGCGGCGGTGTACAGACGCAGGCGATCCCCGCCCGCCGTCTCCGCCACCCGCCGCGCCTGCGCGCGCGCCCAGGGCTCGGGACGGCGGGAGGCGTGGATCCGCCCGCCCTCCGCCAAGGCCGGCAGGATCGCCTCCGCCCGACCGCGCGCCAGGACGAGCCGTCCGCCGCGCGCGGCGATGGCCTCGGAGAGCGCCGCCAAGGAGCGGGCCAGCCAGACGCGGGACGCGGCCCCGGGTGCGCGCGCGCCCATGGCCTCCGCGTCCCACACGCAGACGGCCAGCGGCGGTCCCCGCTCGGCCGCCGCCACGACGGCCGGGTTGTCGGCCAGGCGGAGGTCGTCGCGGATCCACCAGACGTCCGGCACGGGCGGCCTCAGCGCAGGACGGGACGGGGATCGGCGAGGCGCCCCGCCAGCGCCGAGGCGGCCGCGGTCGCCGGCGAGACCAGGTGCGTGCGGCCGCCGGGGCCCTGGCGCCCCTCGAAGTTGCGGTTCGAGGTCGAGGCGCAGCGCTCGCCGGGGCGCAGGCGATCGGGGTTCATCCCGAGGCACATCGAGCACCCTGCGTCCCGCCAGGAGAACCCGGCGTCGCGGAAGATCCGGTCGAGCCCCTCCGCCTCGGCCTGCGCCTTCACGAGGCCGGACCCGGGCACCACCATCGCCCGCACCCCCGGCGCGACGCGCCGGCCGGCGACGACGGCGGCGGCGCGACGGAGATCCTCGATGCGCGCGTTCGTGCAGGAGCCGAGGAAGACCGCGTCGATCCGGATCTCCTCCATCGGCGTGCCGGAGCGGAGATCCATGTATTCGAGTGCCCGCGCCGTCGAGGCCGCGCGGGCGGGGCCGAAGGAGTCCGGATCGGGCACCACCCCCGAGATCCCGACGACGTCCTCGGGCGAGGTGCCCCAGGAGACCTGCGGCGCCAGTGCGGAGATGTCCATCGCCTCCTCCCGGTCGAAGACGGCGTCCGCGTCGGAGGGCAGCAGCCTCCAGGCGGCGACGGCCTCCGCGGCGGCGCGCCCCTTCGGCGCGCGGGGACGCCCCTCAAGCCAGGCGAAGGTCGTCTCGTCGGGAGCGACGAGGCCCGCGCGCGCGCCGGCCTCGATGCTCATGTTGCACACCGTCATCCGCCCGGCCATCCCGAGGGCGCGGATCGCCGAGCCCGCATACTCAAGCACATGCCCCGTGCCGCCGGCCGTGCCGATGCGCGCGATGAGCACGAGGATGAGGTCCTTGGCCTCGCAGCCCGGCGGCAGATCCCCCTCCGCCAGGATCCGCATCGTCCTCGGCCGCCGCTGCGCCAGCGTCTGGGTCGCCAGCACATGCTCGACCTCGCTCGTGCCGATCCCGAAGGCCAGCGCCCCGAAGGCGCCGTGCGTCGAGGTGTGGCTGTCGCCGCAGACGATCGTCGTCCCCGGCAGCGTCGTCCCCTGCTCCGGCCCGATCCCATGGACGATGCCCTGCCGGACGTCGTCGGCGGGATGAGGGGGACGCCGAAGGCCCCCGCGTTGGCCGCCAGCGTCTCCACCTGCAGCCGGCTCTCCGGATCGGCGATGCCGGCGGCCCGCCCCTCGGTCGGCACGTTGTGGTCGGGCACGGCCAAGGTGAGATCCGGGCGGCGCACCGCGCGCCGCGCCGCGCGCAGCCTCTCGAAGGCCTGCGGGCTCGTCACCTCATGCACGAGGTGGCGATCGATGTAGAGGAGGTCGGTGTCCTCCGAGAGGGAGGCGACGACGTGCGCGGTCCAGATCTTGCCGACGAGGGTGCGGGGGTCCATGGCCCCCCTCAGATAGAGAGGAGACCGCCCGACCTCCAGACCGGGGCGGGGCGACGGCCCGTGTACTCCGCGGGGGCGCGTTGCGCAGGTCGGCCGACGATCTCCCTTGCCTGAGGGAGCGCACGGTTCCACATCGGCCACTCTTCCCCGAGACAGAGCCGCCGATGACCGGAACCCCGCCCGACCGCGACCACGCCTTCCTGCGCGTGGCGACTTGGAACGTCCATAAGGCCGTCGGCAGCGACGGGCGCCGCAGCCCCGAGCGCATCGCCGAGGTCGCTGCCGAGATGGCGCCCAGGATCCTCGTCCTCCAGGAGGCCGACCGCCGCTTCCCCCGCGCCCCCGTCTTCGCCCACGACGCCTTCGGGCCGCTCCGCCCCGTCGCCACCTTCGGCCGCCTCCTCGGCTGGCACGGCAACGCGATCCTCGCCCGCGGCGCCGAGACCCTCCGGATCACCCCCTTCGCCCTCCCCGGCGGCGAGCCGCGGGGCGCCCTCGTCGCGGATCTCCGGCTCGACGACGGACGGGAGATCCGGGTCTGCGCCGCCCATCTCGGCCTCCTGCGCCGGCACCGCCGGATCCAGATCGCCCGGATCCTCGGGATCCTCGCCGCCCTGCCGCCCCTGCCCACCATCCTCGCCGGCGACCTCAACGAGCGGCTCGACGGCGACGGCAGCCCGCTGGCCGCCCTCGACGGCCTCCTCGCGCCCGCCGCCCCCCGCAACACCTTCCCCGCCGCCTTCCCCCTCCTGCCGCTCGATCGGATCCGCACCTGCGGCCGCATCGCCCTCGATGGCCTCTCCGTCCACGCCACCCCCCTCGCCCGGCGGGCCTCGGACCACCTGCCCCTGGTGGCCGAGATCCGCCTTCCGCACCGGGCCTGACGCTGCCAATCCGCGCCGGGGCTTGAGCCCACGCCGCCATACCCATCTCCCGCCCCTCCCCAGCAGAGAGGTGTCCTCCGCCATGCGCCGCCCCGTCCTCGCCCTCGCCCTCCTCGTGCCGCTGGCCGCCTGCGGCGGCCGCGGCGCGGAAGGCCCCGAGATCCTCTCCGGCAGCCCCACCATGCGCGTCTCCTGCGAGGTCGCGATCCAAGGCGCCCGCGCGCGGATCGCCGAAGGGCCGCTCGGCTACACCTACGCTGGCGCCACCCAGCGCGTCGAGGTGCTCGCGGTCGACGAGGCCGACGCACGCCGCCAGTTCCAGGCCGCCGGCGTCGGCACCCGCGAGCGCCCGTGCCTGCGCGTCGCCCGCGAGCGCATCTGAGCGCCGCCCGGATCGCCCCGCCCCGTTCGGGGGCGGGATGACGCGACGGCGGACGGGACCCACCTTCCGTCCATGGCCTCCCCGCCCGTCCCCCGCGCGCCCACTCCGGAGGTCGCGGCCTTCCTCGAGCGGCTCGCCGCCGTCCCCGCGGTCCGGACCGGCCAGGCCCGCCGGCCCCGCCTGCTCCTGGCCTTCGACGCGACGGCGTCGCGCGAGGCCACCTGGGGACGCGCCCAAGACCTGACCGCCGCGGTCCTCGCCGAAGGCCTGCGTGCCGGTGGCGGCCTCGACGTGTCGCTGTGCTACTTCCGCGGCCCCACCGAGATGGCCGCGACCCCCTTCCTCGCCTCCGGCGAGGAGCTCGCCCGTCGGCTCCAGGGGATCCGGTGCCGCGGCGGGCACACCCAGATCGCCCGCGTCCTCGCCCACGCGCTCGACCGCCACGCGGAAGCCCCGCTCGCCGCCCTCGTCCTCGTCGGCGACGCCTGCGAGGAGCCCCTCGATCTCCTGGCGGCGGGCGCCGGGGCGCTCGGACTGCGTGGGGTGCGCGTCTTCGCCCTCCAGGAGGGCGCGGATCCGGAGGCCGCACGCGCCTTCGCCACCCTCGCCCGCCTCACCGGCGGCGCCCATGTGCCCTTCGACGCCGACAGCCCCGAAACGCTCCGCCGCCTCCTCGAAGGGGTCGCGGCCTGGAGCGCCGGCGGGGCCTCGCGCCTCGCCCGCCTCGCCCAGGCCTCCCCCGAGGCCGCCCGCCTCCTCCGATGCCTCCCGCCCCCAGGACGCTCCCCGTGATGCCTTTCCCCTCGCGGCTGGAGACCACCCTCCACCACGATCTCGCCGCGCGCGCCCGCCACGCCGCCTCGGCGCCGATGACCCTCGGCAACCTCGTGCGCGACCTCGGGGCCAGCGCCCTGCCCCTCCTGCTGCTCCTCGACGCCATTCCCAACGGCCTCCCGATGCCAAGGATCCCGGGGGTCTCGGCCGTCTTCGGGATCCCGGCGATCCTCTTCGGCCTCCAGATCGCTCAGGGCCGCCCCCCCCTGGCTTCCCGGATGGCTCGCCCGGCGCGCCCTTCCCGGCGAGGCCGTCGCCAAGGCCGTCGACCTCGCCCTGCCCAGGCTCGAACGCCTGGAGCGCTGGCTCCATCCCTGGTGCCCCGACGCCGCCCGTCGCCTCACCCCCCTGGCGGGCCTGGCCGCCGCCTGGTGCGGCTTCCTCCTGGCCCTGCCCATCGTCCTCGGCAACCTGCCGCCAGGGCTGGCCCTCCTCACCCTCGCCGTCGGCCTCTGCACCCGCAACGCCGGGATCCTGGCCGCCGGCCTCGCAGGCGCCGCCCTGGCCACCCTCTGGGTGCTCCTCCTGCTCTATGCCGCCGTCAGCGGTGTCGTCTGGGTCCTCGGAATCTGACCCCGGCGGAGGCCGGGAGGAGGGGCTTGCGAAACGCTTCGAAAGTCCCATTTCTCGATGGCCGTTCTTGTGCCGTCTTGCTCTCCGACAAAACTCCTGCCCACGGATGCATCACCGATGCGGACCATGACCGACTCCCTCCGTTCTGCCATCGCCGCAGCGGCCGCCCTGGTCCTGCGCCGCCGCGG
>Ga0272446_1007940_pt1 | contig 10333 bp, 13 predicted proteins | sample YNPCB0061_FD_194587 | JGI IMG/M metagenome (GOLD analysis project Ga0272446, IMG submission 194587) | Hot spring microbial mat communities from Yellowstone National Park, WY, United States - YNP-CB-006-1 | ecosystem: Environmental > Aquatic > Thermal springs > Hot (42-90C) > Sediment | place... | reverse complement strand
GCTTCCACCGCCAACAACTTCGCCTTATGCTTCTTCCTCGTGGTCATGGTTGCCCTCCTTTCAGGGTTCAAGGTCGATTGGACTCATCAACCTTTACCATGACCACCCGCCCGCTTCCTACTGCTGGAGGTTTTGCACACAAGTCAGCACACTACCACGCATCGTCATTTGTCAGGCCGGGGCTGTCTCTTCCGCGGTGGCCTTCGCCCACCACCGTGTTCTGCCGTCCCTCCCAATCTCAAGCCGGAAAACATTTCTGGAACTTTCATTGCCATTCCTCGTTTAAGGAGAGAGGCGCGCCAGCTAATCCCACGCACTCATTCACAAACATCTACAAGCTCAAGGAGCAGAAATACATGAAAAAGCTTTTCGTTCTGGTTTTATTGTTCATGGCCTCGGCCGCCCAGGCTCTGCAACTGGACACGGTAAAGGTCAGCGACGGCGTCTACGCATTGGTCGGTGAATTGAATCAACGCTCGCCGGAAAATCTCGGGCTGAACTTGACCACGGGCTTTATCGTGACCGATCAGGGCGTCATTGTGATCGATACCGGCGGCAGCTGGCTGGGGGCGCAGGCTATTCACAACGCGATCCGTAAAGTCACCGACAAGCCCATCAAGTGGGTCATCAACACCGGCGGCCAGGATCACCGCTGGCTGGGCAATGGCTATTTTGTTGAACAGGGCGCTACGATTATCGCGGCCGAAGCCGGCAAAAAGGACATGATTGCCCGTACCGCCCAGCAAGTGGACATGGCCAGCCGCTGGCTCAAGGATAAGTTCGAGGGCACGCATCCGGTTTATCCGGGCCAGACTTTCGAAAAGCGCTATGTCATGCCCGTCAAGGACATGCGGATCGAATTGATCTATACCGGTGGCGCCCATACCAAGGGCGATATTTTTGTATGGCTGCCCGAACGCGCCATTGTTTTCACCGGTGACGCGGTATTTTCGCAGCGCCTTCTTGGGATACAGCCGGGCCTGGGATTGCAGTGGATCAAGAGTCTGGAATACATGCGCGATACGCTGAAGCCGCGCATCGTAGTCCCCGGTCACGGCATGGTCACCGATCTGGATACCGCGTTGCACGACAGCTACGACTATCTGGTGCTGCTCCGCGATTACGCCAGCAAAAAAATCGAGGAAGGCGCCTTCGACCCGGTGGAAGCGATCAATGGCCTGGATCAATCGCGTTTTTCGTATCTGAAGCAATACGATCAGATAACCTTCCGCAACCGGAATGCGCTCACTATGGCGGAAGAAATTTTCGCGAAATCGTCCCGGTAATGATGAAGCATGGCGCCCATCGAAACGGGCGCCGCATTCGTGAAACGCCAGGTAGCACGAATCGGTCGCCTAGCTTCACGAGCGTTGCACTGCACAAATGCGAACGGTTTTCCCTTCAAGTCGTCCGCTTTCCGGGCGATTTTCCGTCCCGGTTTAGAAATGCTTCCGGAGTATTTGAAAAGTTTTTGAAAATTTCCGGAACATTTATTGATAAGCCTCGTTTATCCATATGTCGGGCGGTCGCCGCCTGGCATATTCCAAAGCCATGTCACCACCCAAAGAAGAAGGAGTAACTGCATGAGTAAAAAAACTTTCGCGGCCTGTTTGTCCGCTGCCGGTTTGATTGCGTTGGGCTTGTCCTACACATCCGCCGGTTTTGCGGAAGAGCCGAAAAATGAATCGCACACAGTGGATAACCGCGAGTTGTTGCCGCTCCCGTTCGAGACACGCAACATGCTGCTGAACAAGATGAACCAGGAAAACCTGGGTGTGCTGGGTCGCATGCTCGATGCCCTGTCCCGGGATGACATGGCAGAAGTGGCTCGCCTCGCCAACGGTATGACTTACAACGAGAAATCGAAGAAGGTTGTGGTATCGCGCGGCAGCGTCGCCTTTGGAGTACTGGCAACCGACTTCCACGGCCAGAAGATGCCAGCCATTCGTCAGGCTGCCGAAAAGGGGGATCGCCGGGAGGTGCTGAAGCGCATGTCCGAGGCCGTGACGGCCTGTATGGCTTGCCACTCCTCGGTACGGTTGGTGGAGTGGCCGGACAATCGCGCTTACACCACCCCCGCGCCGATCAAGCTGCCGGAGGGCATGCCGCAACCGCAATACCGGATTCCCAACTACCAGTACCCGTCGGGCAGCGGTGCGCGCCCATGAAACGGCCGAGCGCTGGATTGGGGATTAGAGACGGACAGTAATACACAACCATTAGGAGACAAGGGATGAAAAACGCACATATAAAAAACGCACAATGGCTTGCCGCCGCCGGGATTGTCGCGGCATTTGGGATGACCGCCCCGGCGCAAGCCGCGGACTGGGTCATGCTTCAGGGCGTCGAGCGGCCGGACGTCACCCACCGCTTCTTCGGCGTGGTGCAGCTCAACTACGCCAACAATTTCGGTTGCGATCCTCTGGAAGGACTGGTCGGGACATCCGCCGTCAACAACGGATTACTGGTCAACAACTGCCGGGTCGCCCCCGAGCTGCGCGACCAGAAAGCGGACTTTTACATACCGAATCTGCAAGTCGGATTGCGCGGCAACCTGATTCCCGGTCGCATCAACTACTTTGCCGCCGTCAACGCCGGCCAGAACGCGGCGAACTACCAACTAGGCAACACGGAGCGCAAGCATCTTCTTACCCTGACCGATGCCTCGCTGACCTTCAGCTATATCCCCGGGGTGCGTGTCCGCGCGGGGCGTATGCGGGTACCGGGGGCGGAAGAGTTTTACTCGGGCTTAAAGGCGAAGGATTACATGTTTCCAACCGACTACAACTCTCGCGTCTATTTGGAACGCATGGTAAAGGGCAATGCCAAAAATACCACCTCCATCCCCGGCCAGGGTTACGGTACCCAGGCCGGCAACGGCTTGGGCCCGATCACAGGCAACATCAATACATACGCCGAGGATTCCAGTTTCGGCCGCGACATGGGCATCCAGTTTTTCGATGCCTTCAAGAACGAAAAATGGACCCATACCTATGCCGTGATGATCGGCAAGGGCGAGGGCATCCACGGCTTCGACATTGCCGACGACAAGTACGACCGCAACCTCTACTGGTCGTCGGAATACGACCTGCCGGGCGGCGCGGGGCCGTTGAAGCACGGCGTCAAGCTCTACGCCTACCACCAGGACGGCGTGCGCCAGTTCATCATCGATTCGGCGGGGACCAAGAGCAAGGATTTCGACAGAATCCGCTACGGCATCGGCGCCAAGGCGCTGGGCGAAATTTTCGGCGAAGGCCGCGGCAAACACCGGCTTGGATTCGAACTGAACTACGCCGAGGGCATGATTTTCCACAGCAACACCGCCAGCGCGGCAGACGCACCGTTTGGCGGGCTCATGCAGATCGCGGCCGAAAGGGACAACAAGGCGCGCGGCATCACGCTTGACTATGGCTACTACCTCAACAAGAACTGGCAGTTCGACGTTCGTTGGTCGCGCGACAACCTGCTCTACGAGACCGACGGAAAGAACTGGACGCCTGGCTTTGAACGAATCTACACAAACACAACCTTGGGTGTTAACTACCATTTCACGCCGGATATGCGCTTGACCTTCAACTACGAATTCCGCAATGCCGAGGCTCCCAATCCCCAGCTCAACGCCAACGGAACGGTTAACGTCGCTTCAACCAATAACCAGAACCAGCAGACCAGGTCGATAGGCGATCGCTTCGGGTTCCGCCTGGAGTATGAGTTCTGATGCGCGTCTCTGAACCGGGCATTGTTCGGATGGGTGTGGAGCCGCCCGCTGGAAATGCGCTTGAGCCATGATCTTAAAGTGAGGAACTGTAATGAATCTATCTGAAAGAAAAGTCGGTCTGATGGGCTGTGTACTTGCGGGCGTCTTGCTTGCAGGCTGCGCTTCCAACGAGAAAGCCGGCGGAATGCCGCAGGCTACCACCGCTTCGTCGGGGCATGGTGCGGCGGCGCCCGATGCGTTTGCGGCCTGGCCCTGCCTGAGTTACACCGCGGAATGCGGAAAGATTCCGACACGTATGCCCGTCAAGAAGGAGCTTGCGGGGCCGCTGAACGGCGACGCGGCACGCGGCAAACTGATCGCCAACGAACGCAGCAAGGGTAACTGCATTGCCTGCCATAACCTGAAGGGCGGCACTCAACCGGGATCGCGGGGACCGGACCTGAGCCAGTACGGCACCTGGGGACGTACCGACGCGGAAACGTACACGCTAGTGTACGACCTCCGGACACGCAATCCGGATACGGTGATGCCGCCCATCGGCACCAACAACATTCTGACGGACCAGGAAATCCGGGACGTTGTTGCCTATCTTCAATCGTCGAAGTAAAGAGAGGAGACCCATAACATGAACAACAGGAAAAACCGGCTGTTTCTGGCCCTCATCGGCGGCGTCTTGTCGACGCTTTCCGCGAGCGGCGTATCGGCTGAGGGTGTCTATCGGGAATATTTCCCGCGTGCCCAGATCGATCCTTCGAAAGGCGTCATGGGCGACATTGGATTTTCCGACACGGTCCAATACTGGAAAGATGCGCAAGCGCTTGAACAGCACAAGAACTGGATCGGCGATCCCGCGAACGAATGGAAGCTCAACTGGAAACACATGGATCTTGACCGGTCGAGCGATTTTCACGAAGGGCACGCTGCGGTGGATGACGGCGAAAAATATGTGAAGGCCATGAGCAGGGCCGAACCCTCGTTCCTGACCTGCCTGGGAGAGGGCAAGACGGACCTCAAGGGCGTGGCGGCGAGGTACCCCAAGTATGACGAAAAACTCGGCAGGATCATGACGGTCGAAAGCCGGGTCGAACATTGCGCCCAGACCGAGCTATGGCGCAAGGATGTCAAGCAGGGATCGCCGATCAACAATGCGATCACGATGTATGTCAAGGCGCAGAGCACGGGCATGCCGATCCAGGTGGATATCCAGTCCAAGCCGGTCATGGAAGCCTATAAGCGCGGCGAGCAGCTGTTTTATACCAAGGCTGGGCAGTTCAATCTTGCGTGTGCCTCCTGCCACACGCCCCAGGGCACGATGGGACAGAAACTTCGCGGACAGGTTCCGACGACGCCGTTCGGGGACGCGGCTTCATTCCCTTTGTACCGCTCCCCGCTTGGACAGGTCGAGTCGCTGCAGCAACGCTTTGCCATCTGCAACAGGCAATCGCGAACCATGTCGCTCAAGCCCGGCGACCCGGCTTACACGGACCTGGAAGTGTTCTATACGGTGCTATCCAATGGCTATCCTGTTTCGGTGCCGGCCATCCGGTAACCGATTCCGGCACCAGGAGCTGGCCCGTAGCAATTTGTGTCATGGTCGCCGCCCTTAGGGGCGACTTTTCAGATCTCTAAAGGAAACCAATATGAACGTACTTCGCAGAACCCTCCTCAAGGGTGCCACTGGCGCCAGCGCGGTCGCCGTTGCGGCGGCCGCTGGCCTGATCGGCCTTCCCGCGTGCTTGCCGCCGAGTGGAACAAGGCGGCATTCGAGGCCAAGGGCATGCCCGACGCACTGAAGGCCATCGGCGCGACCGGCGCGGCCGACAGCCACGACATCCTGATCAAGGCCCCGGACATCGCCGAGAACGGTTCCGTGGTGCCAGTGGAAGTGACCAGCGGTATCGCCGGCACCACAAGCATCGCCATCATTGCCGAGAAGAACGCATTCCCCTTGGTCGGCACCTTCGACCTGACCGGCGGCAGCGAAGGCTTCATTTCCACCCGCATCAAAATGGGCCAAACCGCGCTGGTGCGCGCAGTGGTCACGGCGGGCGGCAAGTCCTACACGGCGGCCAAGGAAGTCAAGGTCACCATCGGCGGCTGCGGCGGTTAATCCGCTCACCCCACCCACCATTCATATTCAGAAAAGGAAAGCAAAATGGCTGAACCCATGCGCATCCGCGCCACCATGGCAGGCGACCTCGCCGACGTCAAAGTGCTGATGAACCACCCGATGGAAACCGGAACCCGCAAAGACGCGAAAACCGGCCAGCTGGTGCCCGCCCACTACATCACTGAAGTCAACGCCGCCATCAATGGCACCAAGGTGCTCGAGGCCGCCATGAGCGGCGGTATTTCCAAGAACCCCTACCTCGGCTTCAAGGTCAAGGGCCCCAAGGCCGGCGACAAGATCGTCGTCAACTGGGTCGACAACACCGGCGACAAAAACACAGCGGAAACGACAATAGGCTGATCTCGATCATGGCTCCTCCGCCCCTCCTCCAGGGGGCTTCGCGGGGGCGCGCTTGGGCGTCCCCGCTTTTTTATTTCCGCCCCGTCACGATGAGCAGTAGGTGCCTACCGGTTCGAACACTGACAGGATTGATTATGAAAATTGCTTGTGCTTTCTTCACCCAAGGTATCGCCTCGCGTAGCCATGGCTTTTTCAACCGTTCGGAAGGATCAGGAATTACGATGGTTATCAAGGCGATAGCCTGCGCACTTGTCTTGTGCCTGTCGCCCGCGGCAATTGCAGATGCCGAAAGGCCATTCAACGTTTCGGTCTATGGAAATTTCAAACGAATGTTGCATACAGGCGATGCGACCGGAAAAGTTGCCCTGGCATCCATTCCGCACTCAACCGGGGTCTATGGTGTCGGTGCTCTGGCAGGATTGACAGGCGAGATTCTGATATGGGATGGGCGCGTTCTCGTCTCGCCGGGGCAGTCGGTTTCAGGTTCCACCCAAGCACCGGAAGCAGACGCTACGGCAACACTTTTGGTGACTGCGCAAGTCAAGAAATGGGAACAGACACAAGTGCCGGAAAACATGACGCAGCAGGCGTTTGAGAAATTTGTCGTCGATAGCGCCCATTCGAAAGGTATCGACACCCAGAAGCCGTTTCCATTCATTGTGACGGGCGAGATTACAGACTACGCCTGGCATGTGGTCACGGGCGCAACCAAGCACCATGGGGGCGGTGGGCAGCATCAGCAGGGTCACGCAAACAACCGTAACTTTTCAGGCGCAGAGACAAAAGGCAAGCTGGTTGGCTTTTACTCGGCCGGAGAACTCGAAGGCGTGATTTCCCATCCGGGCGAGCGCTTTCATGTGCATTACGCGGACGACGATCTCAAGACATCCGGTCATCTGGATCGTTTTGGCGTCCGCAAGGGCGCAACGCTGCTTTTACCCGAACAGTGAATCAACACGCGCCCGACAACCGCATTTCACACGAAGAACTGGACGAGATTGACGTCTGCTATGCGGGGAACTCAAGTCGCCGATAGGGTTGATGAACCTGACCTACAACCTCAAGTGCATCGAGGCGCTGATTCGTTTGAAGGTGTTTGACTTTGACAGGATAGCTGCGCCTGTTTTACGGTCAACCGCCGAAAAAGCGGTGGATGGCAACCCAAATAGCCAATATTGGCTGAGAAAAATGAACAAACCGCCGTATCAATTGCCAATTGTGAAAATCACTCAAACGGCATCAAAAAATGAGGTCTGAGGGAGTTGGAGAAATTTAAGGGGATTGATAGAAGTGTTTTTTTAATGTGATTAAGGAGACGGTAATGGTTTTTTTTAAGAAACTGAAAATTGTTTTACTGGGTGCAGTATTGGCGATGGTCGGTCAGACAGCCTGTGCAGCAAATGGTGACAAGGCAGGGTATCCGGAAAGCGTTGTTTATCATGTAAACGATTCCGCAGTGGCAGGTGCAGCGATGAAAAACATCAAAATTCATATGGCTACCAACCCTCAAGTCAAAATCGTGCTGGTCACTCATGGCAATGGCATCGACTTCCTGCTTGAAGGTGCTGTGGATGACAAAGGCAACCCGTATAGCACTCGTGTGCAGGAGCTGACTGCCAAAGGCGTGACCTTTGACGTGTGCGAAAAAACGCTGGTCACCCGCAACATCGATCCCAAAAAAGTATTGATGGAGGCTGTGATTGTTCCATCCGGCGTTGCAGAAGTGGCCAGGCTGCAATCGCAGGAGCACTTCGTTTACTTCAAACCCTAAGCGCAAGTGTGACTTACGGGGGGACGTCGGTAATCCCCCCAATTTCCGCAAGCTCTAGGCCATTTTCTATTGAGCACCTTACTTATTCACGCCTTTATTGGTCATTTGCGGTGGTTACAAATGCATTTAATTCCGTGAAGTAAACCCCCGGCTTTGCCGGGGGACTCCGAAAGGTTTGACCTATACGACGGTCAACTGGACGCTCCTGATCTCGACCAAGAGAGAAGGAGAGCACCATGAAGGAGTACCAAAGTCTTGCGCATACGCGGTGGGATTGCAAATATCACATCGTTTTTATACCGAAGCGGCGCAAGAAGAAGTTGTTTGGCGCGTTGCGGCGGCATCTTGGGGAAGTATTCCGGGAGTTGGCGCAGCACAAGGAAAGTGCGGTAGTAGAAGGGCATCTGATGCCGGATCACGTCCACCTATGCCTGAGCATCCCGCCGAAATATGCGGTCTCGAACGTGGTGGGGTAGATCAAGGGCAAAAGCGATCACCATCGCCCGTCGGTTCGGTGGGCGGACACGGAATTTCACCGGTGAAGTGTTTTGGGCACGCGGCTACTTTGTTTCAACGGTGGGTCTTGATAAAGCGATGGTCAGAGCGTACATCCGCAACCAGGAGGCTGAGGATGAACGCTACGAGCAGATGAAACTGGGCGTGTAGCCGCCTTGGGCGGCTCATGGTTTTAGAGCGCCTTTGAGGCGCTCACCTAATAAACCCCCGGCTTTGCCGGGGGTCACTTAATTTTACTGGAGCTTGCTTTATGGATAGCCACACCTTGGGTGCTTTCATTCTTATAACCGGACTTTTTATGGGGAATTCTTTCGCGGAGGAACATGGTCGCCATCAGAGTGGTCAGGATCATGGCCACGCACTGGTGCTCGATCACGGCAAGAAATGGACAACAGACAAGACGTTACGCTCCGGCATGGGCGGCATCCGCAGTGCACTTGCCGCCGATCTGAAAACCATACAAAACGGCAAGGCAGGCACGAAGACATACGACGCCTTGTCGAGTCAAATCGATAAGCAGTTGGTGTTCATCGAGCAAAACTGCCGACTGAACCCACAGGCGGATGCTGTGCTGCACCTGATTCTGGCGGAAATCATGGAAGGCGTAGAGACGATGCGAATCAAGCAGACAAATATGGAGAAGCGGGAAGGTTTTTTCAAAGTTCTAGATGCGCTCGACAATTACAACCGTTACTTCAATCATCCCGGTTGGCAACCCATTGCAAGGCAGGTTACGACAAACGCACACACCGGTGCGGCAAGCGTGTCTGACAGCAGGATCAACCTCAACCTCACCGCTGAAGAGCGCGTGGAATTTCTTGCTGAAATGCGCAACATGCTGTCCAGCATCCAAGGGGTCATGCAAGGCATTGGCGAAGCTGACCGCGAGCGGATCGCAGCCGCCGCGCGCCTGTCTGGCAATCGTATGGCACGCGCCACACCGGCCGCGGTGCGGGCGAAGTTGCCGAAGTCCTTTCAGGAGCTGGGCGGGCCGACCCACATGATGTTCGAGGAACTGGCCATCCGCGCGGAGACCGACGACATGGACAGTCTCGCCCGCGATACGGCAACGCTGATGAATCAGTGCATGGCCTGCCACGCTACTTTCCGGGTGCATTAAACCCTTTATCTTTGTGCTTGGAAGCGACCATGAAACGCTATTTGATTCTCCCGCTGGGCGATATTGAGACTATCTCTTTCTTTGAAGCAAATGCACCGCCGGGCGAGCGGCGGGAATTACCCCGCCATCACGCAAGATGAATTGTCGAATGTGCTCGTGCCCCTGCCTGATAAATCCACGCAGGAAAAAATCGTCCATGAAGTCGTGAGCCGAAACAAACAGGCTGACCAACTAGAGGCCCTCGCCGAAACCGTCTGGCGCGAGGCCCGCGCCCGCTTCGAACAACAACTCCTGCAGGGAGGCGAACCGTGATCGTGTCCGGCATTCTGCATACCTCGCTGCGCGTCTCCCGCTCCCCGTGCTCGCGCCCTGCGCCCATCCGCCCCCTATTGATCCGGCACGATGAAGATTGAACTTTTCGAGCGCATCCGCGTCAAAGATGCATGGACAAGGAAGACGCTCGTTACCAGAAGATTGAGCAACTTCATGAGCGGCGTAAGCAAGTCGTTCGGCTGCACCGCAAGGGGTATGGCGTGATGGCCATCGTGGAACTCACAGGGCTGAGCTACCCGGCGGTGCGCCGCGCCATCGACCTGTTCGAAGCCGGCGGTGCTGCGGCGCTCAAGCCCGCAGCGCGTGGACGCTCGCCGGGTCAGGGCCGGCTGCTCAGCGCCGAGCAGGAGGAACTGGTGCGCCGCACGATCTGCGACAAGCGCCCCGAGCAGCTGAAGATGGACT
>Ga0272446_1007939_pt1 | contig 10333 bp, 10 predicted proteins | sample YNPCB0061_FD_194587 | JGI IMG/M metagenome (GOLD analysis project Ga0272446, IMG submission 194587) | Hot spring microbial mat communities from Yellowstone National Park, WY, United States - YNP-CB-006-1 | ecosystem: Environmental > Aquatic > Thermal springs > Hot (42-90C) > Sediment | place... | reverse complement strand
AAGAAGAATTGTTTTTCCTATTTAAAACCAATATTGCGCCAATTATTATCACAACTAAAATAATCACTATTAAACTCGCTTTAATTTTTATTCTCATTTTTTTAAATAATTAAAATTTTTAGGCCTTTATTTATTAATTGATTTTATTATTGATATTTATAACTTCTTTTTTTAAATTTGTTTAAATTTCAATAATCATCCAATAAAAAATAGAAGTTAATTTAAAACTAAATTAAGTTTTATTTTTTAAAAATAAAACTAATAATTTACGAATTAGATTGATCTTTTTGTTCTGTTTCTAATTCTTTTTTACTGCTAAAAACATACAAATAAAGAATATCAAGAATTCCGGCCGTATTTAGCACAAGCAAAACCACAAACCACACCTTACTCCCCTCGCGCGCTGCTTTCCATAAAGCTAATCCTTTCCAGATTAAAGACCATACAATTAGAATAAAAAACCAAGCCCCCATTCCTCCAAAAAACATTCCATTACCATATCCTCCGCCAAAATTTAAAAATTGATTCATCATTTTATTAAATTAATTTATTAAATTAAGTTACGACCTTTTTATTTTTAAAATTACATTTCTAATTCTTTTATTTTTGCTTCTAATAAAGATTCTGCTTTTTTATTTGCTTCATCAATAATTTTTTGAATTTTTTCCCGAGCGCGAAAAGCATCGTCTTTGTTAATTTTTTTATCTTCTTCAGCTAATTTAACTTTTTTCATAATTTCATCTCTTTTATTTCTAATCTGAATTTTTGATTCTTCTGTAATTTTTTTTGCTAATTTCATAAATTCAGTTCTTCTTTCAGCGCTTAATTCCGGCAAATTAATATAAATATTTTGTCCTTCCATTGAAATTCCAAACCCCATTTTAGAATCTTCAATTGCTTTGGCAATTGCTGAAATCGCGTTTTTATCCCAAACATTAATTTGAATTGTGCGCGGCGGTTTTAAAGATAAAGCTCCAAGTTGTTTAATTGTTAAAATTTGATTATATAAATTAACTTTAATATTTTCTATAAGTTCAATAGAGGGCCTATTACTTCTGATTGATTTTAATTCTGTAGATAATTTTTCTAAAATAATATTGCAAGATTTTTCTAAATCTTTTAAAAATTCTTCTATCATTTTTCTAAAAATTGAGATAATGCGACCAATTGTAATTTTGAATTTAAATTATAAAAGCTAAAATCCATTCTTAATTTTAAAATTTTTTTCCATAATTCCATATTATTTTTATTTACTTCTTTTAATACAAACATTAAAGCTTCAAGATAATTATCTATATCAAAATCGCCTTTTTCTTTTGCTTCATCAATTAATTGCTTAATAAAATTAATTCTTTCTTTTCCTTTTAACTTTAAAAACATTTTAGCATTATTTATGTTTTTTTGAAATATTTCGTCTTTTAACAAAGCGTAAGATACGCCAGGCAAACCAAAAGAATTTTTAACTATTTTTTCAGCTTCTTCTTTTTTAATTTTAAATTCAGAAATCAGCCATTTTTCTATTTCTTTGTCTTCAACTAATCCAAAATAAATTTTTTGAAATCTTGAAGACAAGGTTGGCAAAAGCAATTCCGGATCGCGACAAATTAAAATAATTAAAGAATGTTTTTGAGGTTCTTCAGAAATTTTAAGCAAAGCATTTTGCGCATACTGATTTAAATTTTCGGCATTATCAATTAAAACAACGCGATAAGGACTAATATTTGGACTTTGCCATAAAAAATTTTTTATAGCTTTTATTTCTTCTAAAGCTGATTGTTTTTCATTATTTGTCTCATTAATTTTATTAGAATTTATTTCAAAAAAATCAGAAAGAATTTTTTGAGGTTTATCAAAAACTTTATTTTCTAAATAATTTGCCAAAGATAAAGCTACTGTTTTTTTACCAACTCTGCTTTGACCAAAAAAAATATAACCATGAAATAAAGATTGCGAATCCGCTAAATTCTTTAATTGATCAATAATTTCTCTATGACCAATAATCATTTTTTTTGAAGCAAAGCGTGTTTGTAGGTATCAATATGATTTAAAATTAAACTTGTTCCGCGCGCAACACAAAAAAGAGGCTCTTCAGCAACATAAGCGGGAACTCCTAAATATCTTTCAAAAAATTCTGGCAAATAATGAATTTGCGAACTACCACCTGATAAAATAATTCCTTTACTCATTACATCAGCAACTAATTCCGGAGGCGTTTCATTAAAAACTTTTTGAATAGCTGAAACAACTTCTGTTAAATAAGGATTTAAAGCTTCGGCAATTTCATTGCTATTTAAAACAATATCTTTTGGCAATCCAGTAACTAAGCTTCTTCCCCTGACTTCATATTCCATTTTTTCTTTTGAAGTCATTGCTGATCCTATTTTAATTTTAACAATTTCAGCTGTTTGCTCTCCAATAGCTAAAGCGTATTTTTTCTTAATATAATCAGCAATTGCTTGATCAAATTTATTTCCGGCAACTCTTAAACTTTCCCAAGAAACAATGCTCCCTAAAGCAATAACAGCAACTTCGGATGTTCCGCCGCCCATATTAACAATCATATGACCTGAACGCGCATTAATTGGAATCCCAGCGCCTAAAGCCGCAAGCACTGGTTCGCGAACAGGAAAAACATTTCCAGCTCCTCCTTCGCGAGCAGCATTTATAACAGCGCGCCTTTCAGTTTGAGTAATTCCAGCAGGCACAGAAACAATAACATCGGGTCTAAAAATATTAAATCTTCCGCAAGCCTTTCTAATAAAATAACTAAGCAAGGCTTTTGTTATAAAATAATCAGCAATAACGCCGTCTTTTAATGGTTTATAAGTAACAATATCTTCAGAAGTTCTACCAATCATTTCTTTTGCTTCTAAACCAACAGCAATAACAGAATTATCTGACTTTCTAATAGCTACAATTGTTGGCTCATTAATAATAAATCCCTTATTTGGAACAAAAACAACAGTATTTGCTGTTCCTAAATCAATACCAATTTTTCTGGTAAACATAAAAGTATTATAAAAATTTAAAATCTAAAAGTCAAAAAAACTATAATCCAAATTATAAACCATAATGCGAATGACGTGAATTTATACGAATATAGCGAATGATGACGCGAATAAAAACCATAATCCGAATTATACAAATGAAAATAAAATTCAAAATTCAAAAGTTAAAAGTCAAAATTACAAGTTAAAATTCAAAAAACTATAATCCGAATTGTCCGAATATATCCGAATTTACGAATAATCCGAATAGAAATAAAATTCAAAATGCAAAAATCTCCTCCGAAGGAGGATCCTCCTCTGGAGGAAAAATTCAAAATGACAATTTAAAATTAAAAATTATTAAAATTTAAAAGCTCGTCATTGCGAGTCCCGAAGCATCGGCGGACGAAGCAATCTCTTATTCAATTTTATCATTGCAATCGCTAATATTTCTAATGAAAGAAATTTATCTTGATTAATATATCTGTTAAAATATTGTTTTATATATACTATAAATTCTTCAATAAAATCTTATTATTAAAATTAAAAATATAAATATTTATTTTTCATAAACCATATGAATTTAAACACTTTTGATAAGAAAAATTATAAATTCTTTGCCAATCTAAAACAGAATATTCTCCATTCTCCATATTCTGAATTTTTAATAGTTTTTCATTCGTAATATCAAAACATTTTGCTCTAACAATCAAAACAAATAAAATAAAACCAATAATAATAATTAAAACAATAATTTTAAACCAATTATTTTTTAAGAAACTTTTAATTTTTTCTTGCATAAATTATAATTACCAGCTCCATAAACTTTTATAACCTTTTTTACCAGTATAAGGATTATAATTACCTTGAGTACTCCAATTATCCCATTTAGTACTGTTAGGATTTGTTCTATAATGAGGCATTACATATTTACCTGTACTTGGTTTATAATACCCCCTTACTCTAACAGAATAAGCATCAGCAACACTAAAAAAAATTAAATTCATTATTACAAAAAATAAAATCATTGCTAATGTTTTTTTAATAATATCTTTCATCTTATATTTTTGTTAAATTATATTTATCGACCTTTTTATTAAATTATTAAAATAATTATGGAGCAGGAACCGAAAATCTGGTTACATCAAAAATTCTTGAAAAAGATTCTAGTTTACCACGTATTCCATATGTTGGAATCCCTAAATAACAATTATATTTAAGGAGGATTGCAGCTCCCCCAGAATTTCCTTGTTCTATTTTTGCATCTGTTACAAAATAATTACCTTCAATACCAGAAATAATACCCCTACTTATTGTAATACCATATTGATTGCCAATAGTGGGATATCCAAGAATAACAACTTCATCTCCTAAATCGGGTTTTTCTAGACAATTTCTATTATCTTTTGAAACCAAAGATTGGAGAATATCTAAACTTGATGCAAATGCCCAAGTTATATCTTTAGGTATTATGTTTGTAGGAGCAATTGAAAGAGATAATCTAACAATATCTTCTTTTGGAGAAAAATAATTAAATGGCGGCCACGCAATAAAAAAAATTAAATTTTGAAATCCTTCACTTGGAGTTGATAAAAAACCAACAAAACAAAAATCAGCTCCCTCAACAACATGTTTATTTGTAAGAACAACGTATTCACCATTTACATCTTTTAAAAGTGTTCCTGCACCATGCATCGAAGAATCAGTCTTATAGCAATTTACATAAGCAACTACCCGATACCAAGTTTTAACAATTTGATTGTAATTAAATAATGGCTGTCTATTTTCAAAATTGTTAGTTAAATTAGATATTTCAGAATTCTTCGATGATGGATAATTAATAATAGGTACTAAAGAAAAATTAATTCTATTTATATAGCCTTTTCTAATAGAATTATTTTCTTGCCATTTAATTTCAAGCCATTCAGGTATGCTTTCTAATGTTGTGAAGTTTTGAAATTCAAAATCAAATGGAGTATTTTGATAATATTCTCCTATAATTTTACAAGTTGTAGATGGACATTCACGAACATTTGCTATTTTGCTTTTTATATAAAGCCTAATATTTTGAGTAGTAGGGGTAGTATTATTTTGATTATTAATAATTTCTTTTTCTGTTATATTTGGAACTGATTCAACAAATTCATATTTATTTTGATTATATTTATTATTAATTATTAAAATGCTTATAATCAAGCTAATTAATATTATAAATAATGAAATAAATTTATCTTTCTGAAAAAATTTTTTCATACTATAAATAAAAATTAAAATATATTTATATTTTATCATAAATTTTTTAAAAAGAAAAATAAAAAAAATATTATTATTTTGGATAGAATTGAGAATTATAAAATTAATATATAGATATTAAATTTTAATCCTTTTAATCTTAATTTATTAAAAAACAGCCCGACAATTTAATTGTCGGGCTGTTTTTTGATTTATAAATTCAACAATAATTATTGATTTGTGCTTGTTGAATTTGTTGATGTAGCTGTTGATGTATTTGTTGTATCAGTTGTTGATGTTGTTGTACTAGTTGTTGTATTTTGTGTTGAAGTTGAATTTGTTGATGTTGTATTTGATGTTTGTGTAGAAGTTTGATTTGAAGTGCTTGTAGGTGTAGATGTAGCTGGAATCCAGCCACCAACTCTTAATTTTAATAATGTTTCTATGCCTTTTGGCAATGTTTGACATTCAGGGATAGATGGTGTTGTGGTAGATTTTTTCATTAATCCCGGAGCAACTAAATGTCCCGGAGGAACAATAACGCATTTTCTACCATCTTCAAGTTTAATCACTCTATTTTTTTCTAATAATTCACTTAACTTTTCTAATGTCTTTTGCCCAATTCTATCTTCTTTATCTTCATCTTTAATGCCATACTTTTCTCTAAATCTCTTCAAGGCTTTTTCAGTTAAAGGACCGTAATATCCGCTTATAGTTCCTTCAGGATAAATATCTGGATCAGAAGCTAAAATCTGCTGAATGGCTTTAATTTCTTCAGAAGTCATTCCCTTTCTTAAATCTCTAATATCTTTTAAAGTATCTTGTATATTCTGAGCTTGTTCTCTAACCTGCGTTTGAGCCTGACGCATTGCCTGAATTTTAGCTTGTAATTCTAAAATCTGTTTTTTAAGATTTTCAATTAAAGCTTTTAAAGTATCAACTAATTGTTGAGATGGTGTTGAAGTTGATGTTGTTGTTGAAGTGGTGGTTGATGTTGAAGTTTGGGCAAAAACAGGCAAAACAACACTACCAATCAAAATTAAACCTAAAAAAACGACCAATATTTTTTTCATTTTTTTTAATAAATTAAAATTATTTTCGACCTTTATATAATATTAATAATAACAAATTTTTTTAAATATTTAAATAGTCATCTTACTTACTAATCATTAACATCTTTTTAAATATATTCAACAAAAATTAATTAGAAATCTTTGCTTGTAAAAGCTTTATTAATAAATTATAAAGCTGAAGTAATGTGTTAAAATAATTACACATTAACTTGTCTTTTGAAGATGAATATTGAGAGCAATTAAGAGGAGTAAATATTATTGTTGATGTTGAGGATTGTGTTGAAGTAGATATTTTAGTTGGCGTAGTAGTTGGTGCGGATATGGTGGGTGGAACAAAAATAGAAGGTGTTTGAGAAAATGTTGTAGCTGAAACCGAAGAAGAAAAGATAGAAACATTACCAGCTGCATCAAAGGCGGCCACTTTGTAAGTATAAGTTGTTGAAGGAGAAAGACCAGTGTCGGAATAAAAATTAGTAGTTGATGTAGCAATTTGAACTGTGGGGGTACAGTTGCTTCCTTGACAACGATATATTTTATAACCAGAAACTCCCACATTGTCAGTTGAAGCAGACCAAGAAAGACTGATTTGAGAAGAAGAAACAGGAGTGGCAGTAAGATTAGTTGGAGTAGTTGGTAGAATAATATCAGCTACCCCCATTAAATATTCTTTTAAAATCTGTTCACTTGTTAAAGCATAATTCCAAATTTTAACTTCATCAATAATCCCTTTTAGATGATTAGTGTTATCCCCAATAGCCTTACCTATTGTTAGTGGCCATCCCCACGTCGCATCAATTCTTCTAGAAATATTGCTATCAGAAATACCAACTTGTTTTCCATCAACATATGCTATTACCTGATAATTATTGTAAACGCAATTTACATAATGCCATTTATCAGCAGAAATAACACCTGATTTCCAACTAGCAACTGTACCTGTTTTATACCATTGATTATTTTCTGTAGATATTACACAATGACCAGAACCATCAGGAAATATAACCGCTCTATAAACCATATCCATACCAAACGGTGTAAACGCAACTTTTGGTAATTCCGATAATTTTATCCAGCCACCAAAAGTAATTTGATTTAATCCTTGAAGTTTATAATGGGGAGGAATTTCAATCCAATCATCAACACCATTAAAATTATAAGCCCTCCCGATTTTACCTTGAGTTAAAACTGGTTGCCCATGAATAATTCCATTATGACCTTCTCCACTAACATCAATTACATTATTTTCAAAATTATAATAAGCAACTAATTTCGGAGTGACAATATGCTTAAGATAATCTTGATAAAAAGAATCATATAATCTTGAAGGAAATTGATAATCTGGATTATTATCTTTTTTCGTAAAAATTTCTCTTACTGATTGAAGGTAGCCAAATTTATACTGAGAATGTGGTTCTATGTAATGCCCCTCGCCATATTCATTCCAATTGTCAAGCAATATCATATTTCTGCCTAAATTATCTCCAGGAAATTGCCCAATAACATTTTTAGTGTTATTTAACACAGTTTTAAACTCATCAGGAGTAAGCCGCCACTTAGGATTATCAGAATTTTTATCCCACGGATAAGAATCCCAACCCATTGAAACCGTCGGAAGAAACGGGAGAATGTTTGCGTTTTTCCAATTATTAAGCATTTGAAGTTGACGATCAATTATATATTGAGTAGAGGGATTTTTTTCTGTCATCCACCAATTATAAGCAAAGGCATAATCAAATCCAAAATTTTTAAGATTCCGTATACCATCTAAACCGTCTGTCCCTATTGTTTGACGGTCATTTCCTAAAATTATTAAGTCATCAAAACCCGCATTTTTAGCTAAATTTCGCATTTTATTTATTGCCTCTCTCATAGCTAAATCAGTATCGCCTACCTTCTTTTTGAACAATTCCCAATCATAAATAAATAACAAGGGCTTATTGTTAATCTTTAGATAACTAGGATCTTTAAAATAATTACTAATCAAAAATGGCATAAGATTTTGTTCTAAATCTGCCATAGAATACACATCCGGAGCATGTTTATCGCCTGCCAACATAACAGCAAATTTAAACCAATTTTTATAACGAGATTTCAAAAAGCCATTATGAATAGCATGACCCAAAAAAAGAGAATCCACTGTAATTGGCTCGGAAGTTATCTTCTCAACCTCATAAGAGTAGCGTGGCTTAGAACGGTACCAGTTGTAAATAAAAAATGAAATTCCATTTTCTAAAGCCCACTTAATTTGCTGGTTAGCAACTTCTGGATTTCCCTCATCATAAAAACCTAATAGCGGCTTGCGTTCAAGATAGGGACCATAATCAATTTTTGTCCAAGCTGAATGAGAGCCCATTTTCCATCCCGGAAAATAAAATGCTCCAACCAGGTAATCTGTTTGAACAAGATTTAAATCTGAGGGAGGCGAGATATTACTAATTGAAAAATATTTTGGACTTCCATTTAAAATAGGATTAGTGCCCTCAGGCACGTTTATGGCGTGAACATAAAGAGTGTGAATTGTGCCGTCACGATAAGCATCTGGAATTTTATAGCTAAATCGATGATTGCCTGGATATGGAAGATCAGGGCTCGGCTTGTCAGCTAAAGTATATCCAATTAATTTTCCGGTACCATAAGGTCCATCAAGATAGAAATGGACTTGAATAGAATCAGATGGGAAATCTGGATCAACTGCCCAACCGTAAACGATGCCATCCGTCGTTATACCATCAAAATAACCAATAGGAAGTTCATTGTTTAGAGCATAAGTAATAAAAGGCAAAATAGGTAATAATATTAATAATATTAGGATCAAAAAAACAATTTTTATTCTATAACTATATTTCATAATAATATAAAAATCTAATATTATTCAATCTAAAAATTAAATACTTAGCGACAAATTTTTTGAAAATAAATTTTTAAATCTGGTTTTGATGCTATTTCAGAACAAATTTTAAAACAATAATCTTGTCCGGCTTCATTGCTCAAAGGAACATTGAATTCAAAAATCTTTGTCTGAGGATTCCATTGATATGCTTCTGCTCCGCAAAAATCATCACTTTTATTATAAGCATAGTAATAAAGAAAATAAATAGCGTTTTTATCCTCTATTAATTTTACGCTACTTCCATAACGGCCGGCTCCGCCTACTCCGTTAGAAAAAACTATAGGAGAAATCTTTTCATCTTTTTGTTTAAAACTAGCTACAACGGGTTTATTATTTTCTATTCTCATCAAAACCGATTCGCAAGTAGTGGCTCCGCAACCTATACCCACCAATGCCTCTGGAATATCATCAGCAGTAATATCTCCTTTCGTTTCTATTCTAATATCTTCATCTCGAAATATTCTTTCTGGAAATACTTGTTGCAATGCAATTTTAATTTCTGGAATTAAATTTTCCCAATTAATAACCTCTAACATCTCTTGTTTTATCTGTTGTGATCTTTTTACTAAAGCAAAATATCCTAATATACTTAAAAGTACAATAATTACTACGACTAAAATAATTTTTATAAAACTTTTTTGGTTCATATTAAAATTTTAATACAAATTTTTAATATTTTAATTATAATTTATCTACTTAATTTAATCTATAAAACAAATTCAAATCAATGTACTACAATTATTTTTTCGACCTTTATAAATTAATAATAAAACATTTTTTTTAAATATTTAAATAGTCATTCCATCTTTTAAAAAGCTCGCGGGTTGCTTTTAAATCAAGCACATTATATTTTGCGATATCTAAATATCTTTTTTCGTTAAAAAGCCGACCAACATCATCTCCTGTAACACCAAAAGCTTTTGGACTTTCAATTCCAAAAATTCTTGACCACAAATGCAAGCTTCCTTTTTTTTGCAAAGCTCCATAAAAAGTTAATTGATCAGCTAAATCAATATGAATAGCATCAGGAGATTGTTGATAAATATAACGCCCGCGCATTAAATCTTTTGTTGGTTTTATACCCCAAACAGCTGAACGAATCATTATAAAAGGAATATCAAATGTCCTGCCGTTAAAAGTAATAAAATAAT
>Ga0272446_1007938_pt1 | contig 10336 bp, 9 predicted proteins | sample YNPCB0061_FD_194587 | JGI IMG/M metagenome (GOLD analysis project Ga0272446, IMG submission 194587) | Hot spring microbial mat communities from Yellowstone National Park, WY, United States - YNP-CB-006-1 | ecosystem: Environmental > Aquatic > Thermal springs > Hot (42-90C) > Sediment | place... | reverse complement strand
CCTAAATTCAAACACGCATTCGCTATAATCATTTTGTAAGAGACTTGCTCGCTTAATGCTAATGCTTCGAAATAGAGTTGAAGGGCTTGCTCATATTCATTTTTCTTGACGCAAATATCGCCGAGACTATTTTTGGCGATTGCCATACCTCTCATTGAGCCCAGTTCTTCATACAGCCCAACCGCTTGCTCACAAAAATGCTTTGCCTCTTCAAGACGGTTCAAGAATTCCAGTGCATTTGCTGTGTTTAACAACACCCTTGCTGTCTCTTTTTTCAATCCGAGTGATTCATAGACAGTTCTTGCCGCTTGATATTCCTTCAAGGCGTTTGAATACTCTTGAATGAGTTCATAGACGATTCCGATATTTTCTCGCACACTGGCTTCGCTGTATCGGTCGCCAAGTTCTTGGAATAATCTTAAACTTTTGAGATAGTTTTCCAGTGCGGCAGAATAGTCGGCAAACCGTTGATGGAGAAGTGCGATATTATTGAGTGCAATAGCAATAGACTTTTTCTCACTGATGGCTTCCGCACACTTCAAACTTTCTTGATAGGCATGAAAGGCTTGATTCATTTCGCCCATGTCCTTATGAATGTTTCCAATCAGATTCAAGGCTCGGGCTTCGCCGTGTATATCGTTTAGCATGGTGAAGAGCGTGAGGGCTTCGCGTGCCGCGTTTATGCCTTCTGCATAGCGTTCCGTGCGCCAATACACATCAGCAATGATGGTCAAACTTTCTGCCAAGCCTGCCTCATCACCAATTTCACGCGCAAGTGCTTCTGCTTTTCGTGCCAATCCCTCTGCGCGTGCAGGGTCTTGACGATAGATGGCTTGGGCTTCTTCGTTCAAGCGTTGAATTTCAGCGATGGAATCGGACAGCATCGAGGTATTTGAGATATTCAGTCGTTGGAAGCGGAGACTCGGTTTCTTTCAGCGCGTAAAAGAGCGTGATGAACACGAGATTGCCTTTATGCACCGTGTAGAAACTTTGCCAATAATGATTTTCGTCACTGTGCTTTTTCAGAAGCGCGTGCCAAGTTTTGCCACCACGCTCTACCGTTGAAAGGGAGACAATTTGAAACTTATCGAAGTATTCAAGATACGATTTCATCAGTCCGCCAAAGGCTCCCATATTGCGCTTCAAGGTTAAGCCATAAACGCGGTGAATCATATCACCGAAAGAGACTGTTGCGATGCTATCCAGCGGCAGTCTTAACTCTTGCGGTTCAAAATGCGAGTAACTGATTTTCTCGATTTTTCCGCTTGGCACTTCGGGCGCAAGTTCGTAGCCGCTTCCTGCTTGGCGCGACAGCACATACCCATCAAGTTTGATGACGCTCGCGCCGTCGAAGAGGTCGGCTTCGTTCAGAGCGGGTCGCTCGCACGCGGCAATTAAAACGATAACCAAAAGCAGTAGGCGGTTCAATTATTTTTCCTCCACACGTAAAAATTTTGAGAAGTGATTAAACTTTTCGTCGTCAATGCCTTTGATTTGGCGCAGGTCGTCAAGGTCAGAAAATTTGCCGACTTCACTTCGGTAGCGAATGATGCGCTCGGCAAGTTGTTTGGTCATTTTCGGAATGCGCATAAGGTCTTTGGCGGTGGCACGGTTGAGATTGAGCGTTTCACCTTCTTTGAGAAGTTCAGATTCTTTGGCAAATGCAGTCGCAACCGTTTCATCAAGCGCACGCGAGGCAAGTTCAGGCGTTGCGCCGTTTCCGAATCGAAGCGAGACGGACAGTTGATTCGTCAAGCCTAAATCGCGATGTGTGGCAAAGGCGTAGTCGATGTCGAGCATGGCGTAATGCACGCCAACGCCGCCCGTCAGGCGCGAGGGTTCGGTGGAAAATCCAATCCGAATGCTGAACGCCGTTACTGGTCGATATTCCAATCCTGATTTGATATTGATGGGAAATCGCACATCTTTTTCAAGGTCAAGCACGAGAAGAAAATTGGAGAGGGCTTTGTAGGAAAGTCCGACTGCGTAGGTCTGCGCCAATTCTTCGCGCGAAAGTCCGATGCGCGGTGCGTTGAGGTTGTGTGCGGCAAATCCCAGCGTGAGCGATTCTGTGATGAGTCCAAGCACGCCGACATCAATTCCAATCGCGCCTGCACTGCCGTAATTTTTGATGAAGGTGTGTTGATAGTTCACGGTAAGTCCATAAAGAAATTTTTTCTCGAAGGCATTGGCGTAGGTGAGTCCGAACATGGTTTCGTTGTAGAGTTCAAATCCGTAGCGTTTGGCGGAAACTCCGACTGCGCCATATTCACGCGGCAGGAGCGAGGGTTCAAGGTAAGAGACGGTCAAGTAATCGAGTTCTTCCAAGCCGTAGGGACGCGCGTAAAAGAATGATGCCTCACGATACGGCACGAGCATTGCGCCTGCGGGGTTGTAGAAGAGCGTCGCTGATGAATTGGCTAACCCTGTGAAGGCACCGCCGAGTGCAATCGCTCTTGCACCGATGTCTAACTTTTCGCCGCCCGCAAACGCCGAAACGGTCAGCACCAGCATCGCACATATTGTCAGTAGCATTTGTTTCATGGTGAGGCATGGTTGAGAGATTGACAAAAAAATCTTATTCTATGAACGAAGAGAATTTACAAACTTTCCTCGATGTCGCACGTCGCCTTTGAGATTACACTGATTTTCATTTTGATTCTTGCTAACGGTGCGTTTGCGCTTGCAGAAATTGCCATCGTCTCTTCCAAAAAAACGCGCTTGGAGCAACTTGCGCTTAAAGGCGTGCGTGGCGCAAAGGTCGCGCTTGAACTTGCCAACGCGCCTGATAAGTTTCTCTCGACGGTGCAAGTTGGCATTACGCTTATCGGCATTTTGGCGGGTGCATTTGGCGGTGCAACGCTCTCACAACCGCTCTCTGAATACCTCTCCCACTTCCCTTTTCTTGATACTTACAGCGAAAGCCTAAGTCTTGGCATTGTGGTTTCCGTCATTACATTTCTTTCGTTGATTGTTGGAGAACTTGTGCCGAAACGCATTGCCTTAAACAATCCTGAAAAGATTGCTTGCGTGGTTGCGCCGCCGATGAAATGGCTTTCAAAAGTTTCAAATCCGATTGTGGTTATCCTGAGTGGCTCAACCACTTTGGTGATGAAACTGCTCGGCATTAAGGCGAATCCCGAAACGCCTGTAACCGAAGAAGAAGTGCGCATTATGATTGCGCTCGGCACGAAGTCAGGCGAGTTTGAACCCGTTGAACAAGACCTCATCAACCGCATCTTCAAACTTTCCGACCGACGCATCAGCGAATTGATGACCCCTAAAAATGAAATTCTTTGGATTGACCTTCACGATTCCGAAAAAGCGATTCGCGACCTTGTGTTGAGCAAGCCGCACGCGGCGTTTCCTGTCGGCGAAGATTCATTAGACCGCATCATCGGCATTGTTCGCGCCAAAGATATTTTAGTCACCTTTGAAAAAGGCGAACCGCTTAACCTTCGTGCGTTGATGAAAAAGCCAACGTTCTTTTTGGAATCGCTCTCGGCGTTTCGTGTCTTTGAGAAACTTCGTAAAATCAAGCCGCAACTGGCAATCATCATTGATGAATACGGCGCAACACAAGGCTTAATCACGCTCAACGACATTCTCGGTAGCATCACGGGCGACATCGACGGCGAAACGCTCGAACCCTACGCGATTGAGCGCGCCGACGGCACTTGGCTCATCGAAGGCTTAATGCCTATTCGCGACTTCAAAGAGCAGTTCAATCTCGCCGAACTGCCCGATGAAGATTCCGGCTTTGAAACACTCGGCGGATTCGTGATGCACCAACTCGGCACCATTCCGAAAGAAGGACAAACTTTTGAATGGAACAACGCCCGATTTGAAGTTGTCGATATGGACGGAAAGCGCATTGATAAAATCCTTTACGCTCCCCTGAAAAAGTAGCCTTGTATGTTCAGTTTCTCTCGCTTATTTTGTCTCATTCAAATTGTAGTAATGAAACAGATTTCGTTTGCCATTATTTTCGCCGCTCTTGCCCTGTATTTGCAAAGCCATGCAACAGTTTGGCTCGGCTACTTCGCACTTCAAGAAGAGATTGCCAAGTATTGCGAAAATAAATCCAATCCCGATTGCAACGGAAAATGCCAAGCGAAAAAGATTGAAGAGAAAACGCATAGCGACTCACCGAGCGGCACATCTGTTCAAGTCAGCATTCCCGACCTTTCAGAGTTTCTCGTAAAAAAATCTCCCGATTTGTGTTTAGTAACCACACACTTGCACTGCTTCAACATTCCTCACGCAGTTCCGCTTACACAAGGGCACGCTCGCCAAATTTTCCGCCCGCCCATCTCGGCTTGATTTTCCAACTGATTTGCAGTTACTTGTTTTCACTGTTCGGATTCTGTTCCGTGAGTGTTCATCACTTAAATTTTCAACAGTTATTCCAACGAATTTCAAACTTCGTTCAATCCATGAAAAAGATATTTCTTTCACTCGCGTTTCTTGCACTTCTTGTTTCGGCTTGCAAAGAAGACTCTAACACCACTGCGCCGCCGCCAACACCAACCGATGAAACGGTTTCGTTCAAACTTCGCATTGAAGGGGTTTTCGGCACAACGCCTTTCGCGCTCAATCAAAGTTATGTGAATGACGCAGGCGACACGGTTAGATTTACAACGGCAAAATTTTATCTCTCCGATGTCTCTGTGATTGATACGCTTGGCAGAGCGATTCCCGCTCGTGTGGTGGATACAGCGCGAAGTGTTACGATTGATAACCAAACCGTTACGCTTCTCGATTACGCCACCGCGCCAAACGGCGTGCTTGAACTCACGCTCCGCGCAAAGCCCGGCACATATCGCGGCATGAAGTTCAATATCGGCGTGCCCTTTGACCTCAACCATCGCGATGCTTCCATTTTACCGCGACCGCTCAACATTGACCAAGGTATGTTTTGGACTTGGAACACAGGATACATTTTCCACAAAATTGAAGGCAACTTTGATTCGTTAGGCACAAGCCGAAACTTCCTTTACCACATTGGGCGCGACAATCTCAATCTCACCGTGCAACTTGCCACGCTGACGGGCTCGGTTACACGCTTCGATGTCAATGCCGATGGTTCAAGCGTTTTCAGAGCGAAAATGGACTATCGCCAAATTTTTTCAACCGGTTTAACGCCGCCGAATCCGATTAACTTGCGGCAAAATGTGAATGAGCGTTCAGCACACGGCGGTGCGCTTGCTGACCGCGTCTATATGAACACACGCACGATGTTTAGCCGAATCACAAACTAAGCGTCGAACTAATGAAAAAAGTCTCGCTTCTTCTTTCGCTTCTGGCGTTTGCTCTGTTTGCGTGTTCCAAAGTCGACGGCACGATGCCAAACGATGACGGACACGGCGGATTTACAGGCTCGATTCCACGCGACTTTCCGCCGATGCCTATTCCCGCTGAGAATCCTTTGACCGATGCGAAAGTTCGGCTGGGGCGATTTCTCTTCTTTGACAAACGCATGAGCCGCGACAGTTCAACCTCGTGCGGCTCGTGCCACAAGCCTGAACGCGCATTTGCCGACACTGGTCGCGTGAGTTTCGGTTTTCAAGGATTGCCGACGCAGAAGAACTCGCCCACGCTGACGAATGTGGGCTATGTGCCACATCTCTTTGCCGAAGGCGGCATTCCTTCGCTCGAGCAACAAGTCATTGCACCGATTCTTGCGCACAACGAGTTCAACATGACGCAAAGCGAATTAGAAGCGAGACTATCTTCTTTTCCTGAATATCGTCCGCTCTTTCGCGAGGCTTTCGGCACGGAACAGGTTACGCTTCAACGCGTGATGTTCGCGATAGCCTCGTTTGAGCGCACCATTTTAAGCGGCAATTCTGCTTTTGACCGATGGAATCGCGGCGATAACTCGGCACTTTCACTTGCGGCACAACGCGGTGAAGCCCTCTTCTTCGGCGAACAGGGCGACTGCTGGCACTGCCACAACGGCTTCAACTTCACCACGAACTCCTTTCACAACATCGGCTTGGATTCCAACACGTTCAAACAAGGGCGCGTGTTAGTTACAGGCAATCCAAACGATGAAGGCAAGTTCAAAGTCCCAACGCTTCGCAATGTGGCTCTGACTGCGCCGTATATGCACGATGGGCGTTTTCGCACGCTTGAAGAGGTGATTCGGCACTACAACTCCGGCGGAAAACCACACCCACAAAGAGACCCGCTCATGCGCCCGCTTGGCTTGTCGGAACAAGACATTTCCGACTTGGTTGAATTCTTGAAATCGCTCACCGATACTTCGTTCACGCAGAATCCGTCGCTTCAAAACCCTTGGCAACCCTAAGGTTTTAGAACAACAACTGATGAAAAAAATTTTATTACTCCTTGCGGTAGGCTACGGCTTATCGACTCCAGTTCTCTTTGCGTGCGATTTCTGTAACTGCCTTTCAGGAATCAATCCGCATTACAACGGCAAGAATCGATTGGCTCTTAACTTTCTTTCGCAACGCTCCTTTCTGCCGCCAATTCTTCCAACTCCACTCAACACAGTGCAAACGAAACATCGCGCCTTGCCAACCTTGATGCACGGCGGACACGGCGCATCGCCTTTCCCAACCACCGAAACGCGCCAAACACTTGAACTCATGCTTCAACATCATCTCTCTGAACGCTTTATGCTCACTGCGCTTGTGCCGTTCTCAACGCTGACCGTTGAACAAGGCTCTTCGTTTTCTGTTTCAGGCATTGGTGATATAACCCTGATGGCACATTATGTTTTTGACCTTCCACTTTTTGAACGTTCAACATTGCTTCTGGGCGGCGGCGTTAAAACGCCAACAGGATTAAGCAACTTGACCGATGCTTCAAAACGGCGATTAGACACGCGGTTTCAATCAGGCACCGGCTCGTGGGATTTTGTGCTCAACCCATTGTTCATCGCGCAACAGAGCGGATTTACTTATGCGCTCGATGCCTTCGTCAAACTCAACACGAGCGGCACGGTCGGCGACCGCATGGGTCATTCGCTTTCCGCTACAACCACACTTTCGCACGATATTTTTCGGAACAATCCCTCACAAACTGCACTGGTTGGAATGTTCGGCGCACGCTTTGAAACCAAAACGCAAGATTGGATTTCAGGTCGGTTTGATAGGGATTCAGGATTCACCTCGCTTTATGCGCAAGCGGGGGCGCAGGTTATTTTTTATTTCGTTAAGATTGATGTTCTCGTGCTTGTTCCTCTTCATCAATCGCGCTCAACATTGGCGATGAACGAAGAGACGCGCTTTCTAACGGGCGCACGCATCGAGTTTTAAGCCAGAGATTCGTAACTTCATTTTAGATACAGTTATCGTGACAGCAACTTTTTTTTTCAACATCGCCTAATGTCGTTTTCACTTTCAGACCTTCGCAAAGATTACACGCTCGGCGGCTTGCAAGAAGGCGACCTTAATCCCGACCCGTTCAAGCAATTTGAAGCGTGGTTTCAAGATGCACTCGATGCTCAAAAAAAATTCAACGCATCACACTTTGAAGCCAACGCCATGACACTCGCCACTGCGACAAAAGACGGCAAGCCTTCGGCACGAACGGTCCTGCTCAAACACCTTGACGCACGGGGCTTTGTCTTCTTCACCAATTATGAAAGTCGTAAGGGACAAGAACTTGCCGAAAATCCTTACGCCGCTTTGTGTTTTCATTGGGAGCTTTTGGAGCGACAGGTTTGCGTTACGGGTCGTGTTGAAAAAATCTCGACGGAAGAATCGGAAGCCTATTTCAAGACGCGCCCGCTCGGCAGTCGCATTGGCGCGTGGGCATCGAAGCAAAGCTCGGTGATTTCAGGGCGCGGCGAACTGCTCAAACGTGTTGCCGAACTCGGTTTGAAGTACCCAACAGGCGATATTCCGCTTCCGCCGTTCTGGGGCGGCTATCGTGTCTTGCCTGATGAAATTCAATTCTGGCAAGGGCAACCCTCACGCCTGCACGACCGCTTCCGCTACCTCAAACAGCCCGACGGCACTTGGACGATTGACCGCCTCTCACCCTAATAAGAGCCGATTTAGTCGAACCTTCCCCCAACTTCCCTTTCCTCGCACACCTCTTCACCATCATTTTCAAGGGCTTTTGCGCACTTTTCGTTGCAAGAAATTGTCGATTTCGTTGCAGATTAGGGTAGCAAAAATCGCTGAATTGAAAAAGGAGAAAGAAGTATGCTCACACGAGAATTAGGACTCGACGCGCCAAAGCCGCCTCGCGTCATCATCTATTCGGGCAAAGGCGGCACGGGCAAAACCACTGTTTCTTCCGCCACTGCCGTTCAACTCGCACGACAAGGCAAGAAGGTGCTTATTCTGTCAAGCGACCCTGCGCACTCGCTTTCCGATGTCTTCGCGTTCAAAATCAGCCGCAATGAGCCGGTTGAAATCGAGCAAAATCTCTACGGACTTGAAATTGACACGATTTACGAGCTCAAAAAGCACATGTCGGGCTTTCAAAAGTTCGTGGCGGATTCCTACAAAAATCGCGGGGTCGATTCAGGCGTTGCTTCTGAACTCACCACACAGCCGGGGCTTGACGAAATTTTCTCGCTCGCTCGCCTCGTCGATGAATCGCAATCGGGCAAATATGATGTCGTGATTTTGGATACCTCGCCGACGGGCAACACGCTTCGCCTGCTCGCTTATCCTGAAATCATCATCGGCGGCGGCATGGGCAAACAGTTCTTCAAACTCTACAAAAACATGGCGTCGCTTCAACGCTCCTTAGGCAATCAAAATATGCCCGAACCCGAGTTCTTTGAAGAAGTCAACATGCTCCTGAAGCAAATGGAAGACATCAACAAGTTCATCTTGAAGCCCGAAGTAACCTTCCGCCTCGTCTTGAATCCTGAAAAACTTTCCATCTTGGAAACGAAGCGCGCTTATACTTTCGTCCATCTTTACGGTATCAATATCGATTCCATCGTGGTCAATAAAGTTCTGCCAACAAGCAACACCGTCGGCGAATACTTTGAGTTCTGGTCGGATTTGCATCGCAAGTATTTGATGGAAATCGATAACTCCTTTTATCCCACGCCGATTTTCCGTTGTGAAATGCAACGCTCCGAGCCGATTGGGTGCGATGCGTTGGACGTGCTTTCCAAAAAGATTTTCGGCGAGAAATCGGCTGATGAGATTTTCCAACAAGGCAAAAATTTCTGGATTGAAAGCAAGCGGGAAAGCGTGCCGAATCAAAATCGCGAAGTCCTCTGCATTCGTATTCCCTTCCTCAAAGAAGCCGAAGATGTGCGCGTGGTGCGCATGGGGACGGACATCAGCGTTACGATTGACCGCAATCAACGCCTGATTACCTTGCCGCGTGTGCTTTACACATTAGAAATGGAAAACTTCGTGCGCGATAACGATACGCTCCGCATTTTCTTCAAAGAACAGCCGCAAGAGCGACAAGAATTAAGCAATATCAATAAAGGCGTGCTGAACAAACTGCGCGCCACAAGAAAAATTGCGTGAGGGTGTTATGGAAGTTCATCTTGCACGTGCGCCTGTTGAGAGCGCGTCAAGCGCAGGGAAGAAGCGTACGAAAATCGTCTGGAAACGCATGGCGATTCAACTGACCTTTATTTTCATTCATGTTGCGCTCATCAAATTTGCGATTCCAAATGTGCTTTGGGCAGTCATTGGCTTGGCATTTTGGGGAACGCTCATCGTGCTGGCGGCGCGGAGCGGACGGTGGGTCTGCTCAACCTTCTGCTGGCTTGGCGGCATTCAAGACCTCTTTTACGGCATCGCTAAAAAGCGTGTGAGTTTCAATCCAAAAATTTCGCAAGCGGTTATGCTTGTGATTCTCTTTGTGTGGGTGCCGCTCGCGTGGGCGGTTCATTCCGAAGCCGTGCTGGATATGTCGGAGTCGCCCATTCACAATCCGCTCGCTTCAACGGAAAATCTGCTCGTGCAAGCCGGGCATTTCTTGGTGCTGATGTTGGTCGGGCTTTCGGTTACCGTGCTTGGCGCACGCGGTGCCTGTCACTACCTCTGCCCTTTCGGAACGGCGGTTCAAGTCTTCCGCAATCGGCGATTGAAAACGCGCAATGCTGAACGCTTGCAATGATGATTTTAAGCAAACACAACATCACGATAAAGTTCAGCAAGCGGAAGCGAAAGGTCAAGAGATTCAATCGTGAGTGGTTGTTCTAACGAAAGCACATCGCGCAGAATCCATGCGTCGTTTTGGCGACGAAATACAGACACCCTCACTTTATCAAAACTCATAAACACAATTTCCTGCACGCTGGCAATCGCACGGTAGTAGTCTAATTTCTTTCCAAAATCATACTCGCGCGTGGAATCGGACAGCACTTCAATGATGA